>Ga0335078_10007668_pt1 | contig 16010 bp, 13 predicted proteins | sample Lox_Sample_32_FD_206711 | JGI IMG/M metagenome (GOLD analysis project Ga0335078, IMG submission 206711) | Soil microbial communities from Loxahatchee National Wildlife Refuge, Florida, United States - Lox_Sample_3.2 | ecosystem: Environmental > Terrestrial > Soil > Wetlands | place: USA...
GATAGAAAGACACGGTCGTGTGCTCAAGCCATCAACTTCATTAAATTGATTCTCTGTTGCAATTGAGTCCTCAGACTTTCTAGCCACATTGTTCAACCCAGACTCCTCGTCCTTTTAATTCGGTTTACTGCCCCCAGTTTCCAGAAGCTGAGATCCATCTTCTAATCCTCCCCAAATGTCGAAGGGGTACTCTACTTCCGCCAAAAACAGTCCGCATGCCGGCGCGGACATTGATGCGTAAGAACGGCATTCGCTACTCGTGATTCTTTTAAACTCTTCGACGGATATCTTCCCGCGGCCCACATCCACTAAAGTTCCGACGACAGCTCTTACCATACCATGAAGAAACCGATTAGCTTTAATCTCGAAACGGAGATCAAAGGGCAGAAAGCAGTCTCGACCCTCCTTTTGCCATTCTGCCCCGGTCACTTTGCAGATGAAATGTTGTTGTTGGTCCGCTAACTTCGTGAATGATTTGAGACTCCTCATGCCGATTAAAGATGCGGCAGCCTCGTTCATTTTATCAATTGAAAAGTCATAATGAAAATAAGCTGCGAAGTGTCCGGAGAGGGGAGATTTCCTCGTAACGATATTATACCAATACTTTCGTCCTACGGCATCAAACCGAGAATGGAAATCGTCCGGCACGACCGCTCCTTTGCGGATCGAAATATCTCCGGGCAAAGTGCTTTGAAGCGTATGAACAATTTTTTCCGTCTCCCATTCCGAATGCGTCCGAAAATTTGCGACTTGTCCGAACGCATGTACGCCCGCGTCAGTTCTTCCTGCCGCCACAACTTTGATATCTTCCTGAAGCAGCCCTGTCAAGGTTTCCTGGACAACAGCCTGGATGCTCTGAGCATTTTTTTGAACCTGCCATCCGCTATAGGCTGTACCATCATATTCGATCAATAGTGCAATATTGCGCATAGAAGAATCGGAGAACGGATCGCGGGAACCGACGAAAAAGAATCTTGGTCCACTGAATCCGCTTGCGAGATTCCGGCCTCCACTTGTTCTAGAAGCTCGCTGCCAGTTTTAAATAAATTCCAGTCGTCTGCGTTGAGTTATCGAGCGACGTAACCGCAGAAGCATTGACGCCTGCCGCAAGTCTTGCGGCGTTAATCGCACTCACAAGATGGTTCAGAGCAATTACAGCAACGGTGTACCTCCCGTAATTCAGAAACTGGTCTGCCTCAATCCGCATGTCCTTAAATTTCGCGCGATCTGCATCCGACTGCCACTGCCATTGATAGGAAGGCATCGTCGAGGGGTTGTAAATCGAAGGGTAGTCGCCATCATAGATTTTGGCTGAATTGTAGTCATTTGTATTCATAAAATTTCCCATATCGACATAGAATTGGTCCGGCTTTCCCGCAGTCTGAGCACCTGCATATATTCTGGCATAGTTCATCGCGTCATTCCGCACCTGGCTGGAATGCACTTCGAGCACCGCATAGAAAGCCCACAGCGACAATTCTGCAATAGTAGAATATTTTCCGACATCATACCTACCGGCATAGAGTTCACCCAATCCTGGTACTGCCAAAGACGCAAATGCCGCTAAGCCGGGAGATTTTCGTTTTTCCGACAATTGAACGTCCGAATCCATTTCACCGGAACTTTGCATGAGCTTAGCCCCAAGCTCCAATCTCGAGTTAACACCGGCGAAGTAATTTGTCTGGGAGAGCGAAGTGTTTGTGTGGATAACAAGGACGATGCAGGAAGTCAGAAGGAAGCACTGAATCCGATCTCGGATTCCCCTTCTCCGATTCCTTGGTACCAACTTCCGGTTCGTGGCTTCCACCTTTAATTCAACCATCTGCCCTTCTTTTTTCCCTGTCATAAAATGACCTGCCCAACAACTGTATTATCGCTAACGCCAGTTATTAGAACATCACAGATCTGATTCGCCTTCGATGGATTCGAGCCCATCTCAACGCGGATGTAGTTGGAAGTGAAACCGAACATCTTGCCACCCTTTACTTCTTCCTCGACCAAGACCTTCATTATCTTTCCAACGTGCTGCCTGTTGAACTCATATCTCTTCTTTGCCGAAAGTATCCGCAAGATTTCGCTCCGCTTTTTTCTCACTCTTTGATCGACAGTCCCATCAAAACTTGCGGCGTCAGTTCCCTCGCGCTCAGAATACGAAAACACGTGCAAGTAAGACAACGGCAGACTTTCTATGAAACTCAGACTTTCTTCGAAGAGTTCACCCGTTTCGCCGGGGAAACCGACGATAACATCTGCGCCGATTCCGGCGCTTGGAATAGTCTCCTTCACGTACTCGACAATCTCCCGATACTGGCCCGAATTGTATCGCCTGCGCATTCGCCTCAGGACCTTGTCGGAACCATTCTGGAGCGGCACATGAAAATGCTTGCAATATTTTGTCGACGAAGCTACAAGTCTGACGATCTCTTTTGTGAGCAAGTTCGGTTCGATGGAGCTAATCCTAATTCGTTCAATTCCCCCGACCGTCTCAAGCGCGGTCAACAAGTCGAAGAAAGAATTACCGTCTAGTTTCTGGCCGACAACTCTGCTTGGCGAGAAATCGCCGACATTGACACCACTCAGAACAATTTCTTTGAACCCGCGACCGGCAATATCCTTTGCCTGATCGACAAGGAAAGCAATCGATGGATTTCTGCTTGGACCTCTTACTTTTGGAATTGTACAGTAAGAGCAGTTATAACTGCAACCGTCTTGAACTTTTAGAAAAGCTCTGGTGCGCGCATTTGTCGTGGCAGAGTCAGCCGCACCAAACACGACAGCATCCTCTACAGAGCCTACAAAGACCCGCGCGTGATAATTCATCCAGACATCCGCTTCTTGACCGGCGTCCATGTTTCTCTGCTTCTTGAAATCATCGACGTAATCGAAAAGGTTGAATTTCTCCTCAGTGCCGAGCACGAGGTCCACTCCTTCGATCTGTGCCACCTCGTCCGGTTTCCCCTGAGCGTAACAGCCGGTTACGACGACAAACGCACCGGGAGAAGTCCGAAGCGCTCGTCTGACGATCTGTCGGCAGTCACTATCCGCGCTTCGAGTGACGGTGCAGGTATTTATCACGAATACGTCTGCAGACATCGAAGGATCAACGACCTCAAAACCCCGCTTCCTAAATTCCTTCTCGATCTGTATCGTCTCAGCATAGTTCAATCTGCAGCCGAGATTTTCAAGCGCAACTCGTTTCTTATCCATGTGAAAATAATTTTAATTGGCAGCCGGAAAGAATCAAGTCGTAATCAGACAGGTGGAGCAGCCATCATGAGATACTGCGCGTGGACTCTACAACGGAATCGCCACGCGCCCGATCTCAGCTAATCGTCTCGCCGCTTGCTTGAGTTTCTTGCGGGCTCCCCTGATCGCCCACTTGTGATGGAGTTTCATTTCCGGAAGATTCAGGAACTACTACCTGGGAATCCCCCGCTGGGGCTCCCTCATTCGATTTCGTCTTGGATTTCCTTTCGGAAGGATGCTGCTTTCTCTCGCGTCGATCCTCAAAATTTATCTTGTGACCGGCGAGAAATTCCCGAAACATATCCTGGTCTTTGTCTTTGAAATATTCCGTCAGACTAAGGACAATTCGCTTTCCTTCTTTGTCAAATTCGATGACTTTGAACTTCAGCATTTCATCAGCAGGAAAGTGAGCAACATAGTTCTTCAAACTCACGGGCGACATATGAGAATGCGGCACGAATCCGTCAACTTCGCCGGGAAGCTCAACGATCGCCCCTTTCTCGATATGTCTGATAATTTTGCCTTCGACCTCGGAGCCGACTTTGAACGATTCCTCGAATTTGTCCCACGGATTTTCAAGCGCCTGCTTGTGGCCGAGCGAAATTCTCCGCTGGTCTTTGTCAACTGCCAGTACCATGACCTCAATCTCGTCTCCGCGTTTGACGAGCTCACCCGGATGTCTGATCTTCTTTGTCCATGACAGGTCCGAAATGTGGATCAAGCCGTCCACACCGCTTTCGAGCTCGAGGAAAACTCCAAAGTTAGTCAAGTTGCGGACAACTCCCTTGTGTTTTGAGCCTATGGGATACTTCTCGATCAGCTGTTCCCACGGATCCGGCTCGAGCTGTTTCAATCCTAGCGATAGTTTTTTGTTTTCTATGTCGAGACTGAGGATGACTGCATCGACGGTCTGGCCCATAGAAACCTTTTGTGAGGGATGTTTAATGTGCTCGGTCCAGCTCATCTCAGAAACATGGATAAGGCCTTCAATACCTTTTTCTATCTCTACGAATGCTCCGTACTCGGTCAGTGAGACGACTTTCCCATTAACCTTTTGGCCGACCTGATATTTATCTTCGATGCTTTTCCAAGGCTCAGGCTGCAGCGCCTTCATCGAAAGAGAAATGCGTTTCTTTTCCTCGTCGAAATCGGTGACCGCGACTTGAATTTTCTGATCGAGCTTTACAATCTCCGACGGATGATTGACTCTTCCCCATGAAAGGTCTGTAATGTGGATCAATCCGTCCACTCCGCCCAAATCGACGAACACGCCGAATTCAGTTATAGCCTTGACGGTTCCTTCAAGAATGAGTCCTTTCTCAAGCTTCGAGAGGATCCGCTTCCGCTGTTCCTCGAGCTCTGCTTCAAGCAAAGCTTTGTGGCTCACGACAACATTCTCAGCGGCTTCGTTTATTTTCACGACGCGAAAGTCCATTGTCTTGCCGACAAAGGAATCGAAATCTCTGACGGGCTTCACGTCAACCTGTGACCCGGGCAAAAAGGATTCAAGTCCCATGAGATTTACCATCAGGCCGCCCTTCACGCGCCGTAAGACGGTTCCTTGCAACACAGTTTGGTTTTCATGGGCGCCCACGATGCGATCCCATATTCTGATAAAGTCGGCCCGCCGCCTGGAAAGAACGACCTGCCCATCTTGATCTTCAACGCTGTCGAGAAAGACTTCCACTTCATCACCGGGCTTTAACTCCGCTAAATTCGGAAATTCGCCCTTTGGAACCAGCCCCGACGACTTAAATCCGATATCAACGATAACGTCGTTTTCCGTAAAACCTATGATCCTGCCCTTTACAATCTCTCCGGCATCGAACTGTTTCAGGCTCTTATCATAAAGATCAACCATTTCTTTCAGTTCTTGTTCAGAATACGGGGAATCCTCGCCCGCCAAGAGCCTTACCTTCTTCACCTGCATTTTTTTTCCACTAGATTCATCATTCCTCGGCATTGTCATCGTGTCTGTGACCTTTTCTTCTTCGGCCATTAAATCTCTCCTTCAATAGTCCGTTCACGAAATCTTCGCACGGACAAAACCCGCATCTTGATTCGCGGGGTACAATCTCGCATCAAACAAACGCCGCCGATCGGTTCAATGCAAGACAGAATTTTTGTTTGACATTAGTTAATCCCGCTCAATTGTCTTATTTGAATATGCGGGATGCCGCAAAGGCGGCATTGAGGCGACTTTCTGAAAAAATTCTTGATCTATTTTCTCTATCGCGAGTTTGACTTTTTCCATAAGCCATTGTGGCGTTGAAGTTGCACCTGTGATGCCGACGTTCTCAGCATTTTCGAACCACGATGCCTGGAGCTCATTCTCGTTCTCAACAAAGTAAGAGGACTTATTCACTTCTTCACAAATTTCGAATAATACTTTCCCGTTCGAGCTGTTTCTGCCGGCCACAAAAATGATAACATCGTTTTGTCCGGCGAACTCTCTGAGCTTCTTGTCTCGCCCTGAAACCTGTCCACAAATCGTATCTTTTGCCAGGAAACCTTTCGCAATATCCTCCATGGTGCCGACGACGAGATCTTTTATCTTTCTTGAGAGCGCCTCCTTGATAGCATAAAAAGTCGGCTTGTCCATTGTGGTCTGCGAGAATAGCACCGTCTTGCGTTTGAAATCAATCTTCAGAAGAGCTTCCTCCACCGACTTGATGACGATCGCCTCGTCATTGCAAACCCCGCGCAAACCGATCACTTCAGCATGGTCTTTTTTGCCGAAGATTACTATCTGATAGCCGTCATCATAAAATTTCCTTATTCTTTCCTGAAGTTTTGTCACCACAGGACATGTTGCGTCGACGATTTCCAAATTGTATTTCTTTGCGATCTCATACGTGGTTGGCGGCTCACCATGGGCGCGTATCAGCACTTTTGCATCCTTCACCTTACCGAGGTCCTCATGCGAAATTGTCTGCAACCCTTTAGCTTCAAGGCGCGCGATTTCTTCCGGATTGTGTATGATGTCTCCAAGTGAATAAAGCTTTTCTGATTTTTCAAGCTCACCTTCGGCAAAATCGATCGCTCTGACGACTCCCCAGCAGAATCCGCCGTTCCTGTCAACCGTAACTCTCATTTTCTTACAACCTCATCCAACGTTACCATAGTCTCATCTGCATAATTCAAAATCTTTGCAACCTGCTCTTCTATTGTCAGATTGGTGGTGTCAATCTCAATCGCATCATCAGCTTTTTTGAGCGGGCTCGCTTCGCGGGTTGAATCTTTCATGTCGCGCACTTTCAGCTCGTTTACAACCTGAACGATCGGCAGCTCTGTACCACTTTCGGAAAGTTCCGCCTGCCGCCGCCGTGCACGCTCCATGATGTCGGCAACCATAAAGAATTTTAGATCGGCATGGGGAAACACGACTGTTCCGATATCTCTTCCGTCAACCACGCAACCCTTCCTTGATCCGATCTCCCGCTGCTTTTCGACTAAAATCTTTCTAACACCGGGGTACGAGCTTATCAGACTTACGGTCTTTGTGATTTCTTCCGCCCTTATTTTCTCTGTGACATCACTCCCATCGAGAATGACTCGAACCTTGCCGCCATTGTCATCAAAAGATATACTGGACTTTTCGGTCAATCTCACGATTTCTTCTTCGTCTGAAGGATCGACACCAGATATGAGAACTTTTAAGGTGATTGCACGGTACATAGCGCCTGTATCCAAATAGATATACCCCAGCTTCTGCGCCACAAGTTTCGCGGTAGTACTCTTACCGGAACCAGCTGGACCGTCAATTGCGATGAGTATCTTTTTCACACCTTTCCTTTTTAATGCCCCGAAGGGCAATGCATCCTTAGATAAGGATTACTAATTTAGCCTTTGGCACCGAAACAAGCAATGTACTGATAATTGGGGTACTGGCTCATTAGAGATTTAACCGCAGAAAAAGCTGAGAAGGTGCAGAGGACGCAAAGGGAATTATTCTTATTCTCGGCGGACTTAGCGCCTCCTTTGCGCGCATTGCGGTTGATTGGCTACCGCAACCTGCAAGAAAATTGAAATTGAGCCGGCAACATAATTGGAAAGCACCAAATGCCAACCAGTGGACCCGTGAAGATGATTTGTCGAATCAGCCCTTCTTTATCGCCCATCGCATTAACTCTTTTAAGCTCGGGCGCTTACCATACACAAGAATCCCGATCCTGAAGATTCTTCCAGCGGCAATCATGCAAAAGTAAGTGGAAACCAACAGGATCGCGGTGCCGGCTATCAATTCCCACAGTTCTGGCGATTGAACCGGTATCCTAAATGCCATCATTGACGGAGTGAAGACAGGAATGAGCGACAGAATCTTCAGGTAGCTCGCGGTGGGGTTTTGAGCAATCATGATCGCGACCGCTAGCGGAAGGAATAGAAGCATCATCACATAGCTCGTTGCCTGTTGGGCTTCCTGCTCTGTGGTGACCGGTGCTCCAGCCATCACAAAAATCGATGCGTAGAACAAGAATCCCAGCAAAAAGAAGATTGCCACCCACCAGACGTTTTCAGGGATTGTCAGGAATGCCGCAAATGGTCCGGCAAAAAAAACTCCAACTCCTGCCCAGACAGCAAGCTGGGTGATACCAAGAAGACTCAAACCAACAATCTTACCAGCCATCATCTCCTCTGCTGTCAATGATGAGAGCAGCACTTCCACTATCCTGTTCGATTTTTCTTCCACAACACTTCTCACCAAAAGCTGTCCTGACGTCAAGACGAAAAAAACCAGCACCATGATAAAAACATATCCGAGAACAAAACCCGATCCCATCTTCGCATTCTCGGTTGCTCCCGTTTTCGAGAGTTTTATCGTTTCCAGATTGACAGGTTTCGACGCCTCTTTGACAATCTCCGGATTTACTCCGTCCTTCTCTAATTCCTTCGACACGACTATATCTTTAACCGTCGACTGCAGTCTCTCTATCTCCTTGAAATTTGAAACATTCTGGGAAACGTACTCCAGTTTTCTGGTTCGTGCAATATTCGAGTCGATTACAATGTACGACGAAACCTGCCCCTGAAGAACCATGTCGTTTGCTCGAACACGATCACCGCCGGGAACAGGAATTATTTCATAATTTGGCTTCCCGTCGGGGAGCTTGAATTTGTCAAACAAATCCGCATTCAATGCCTGGGTAATCTCTCCGGTCTTATCAATAACTCCGATTTTGGTGGTCGTCGTGTCAGGCCTGATGGCGAGAAGTGATGGGACGACCATCAAGAGGAACATGAATGCCGGCATAAGAATCAGCGAGATGATAAACGCTTTTGTCTTGACTTTTTCGACGTATTCCCAGCGAGCAATGACAAGTATTTTCCTAATTGACATTCTTCGCTCCAACGGCTTCAATGAAAATTGAGTTTAACGATGCCTCTTGAACAGAAAACTTTGTTACCTTGACAAGATCGACTGCTCTTTTCAGTAACGTTTGACTATCCGTTCCGTCTTTCATCTTGAGCTCGGCATAATTCTCGTACAGATCCATCGTTGCGACATCTGACAGCTCGTGAAGCCTGGAGGAGTCGCCATCAAACTCCAGGTGAATGGCATTGCTCCCATGTTTCCTTTTTATTTCCGACAATTCTCCGTAAAGAATGACTTTCCCGTGATCAATCAAACAAATTCTGTCGCAAAGCCTCTCTGCCTGTTCCATTTGATGCGTGGAGAAGACTATGGTTTTTCCAGCCCGTTTCAAATCTAGAATCATGTCCTTCATGATGATCTGGTTCACCGGATCGAGTCCCGAGAAAGGCTCGTCAAGCATTAAGAGCTCGGGTTCGTGGAGAAGACAAGAAATAAATTGAACCTTTTGCTGCATACCTTTTGACAGCTCATCGATCTTGCGGTTCCCGTAATCTGACAGCTCGAGTTTTTTTAGCCAGACCTCCGCGCGTTTCCTTGCATCGCTCGGCTGAATCCCTTTTAGGCTTGCAAAATACACGAGAACATCTATAACCTTGCTTTTCCGATACAAACCCCGTTCCTCCGGCAGATATGCCAACAAGCTCTTCATTTTTGGTGTCAGGTTCTTCCCGGCGAAGTGCACAGTACCTGAATCGGGCTCGATGATTCCAAGGGAAATTCTGATCGTCGTCGTTTTGCCGGCGCCATTTGGGCCGAGAAGGCCGAATATTTCTCCCGGCCTAACATCAAAGCTCACGCCGTCAAGCGCGACAGTAGTTACATAAGTTTTCCGAAGATCATTTACTTGAAGCATATAAAGCCCAATTCTCTTGCCGGACACCAGGATACAATGTGATAGAGGCGCAGAAAGAACCATTGCGGCGCTTCATTTCCATTCATTCCTCTCTGTCTTCGTTCCTTCTCGCTACGGCGTATTTCTGTAGATCATTCTGGCAAACGGTATCGTTTCCCTGACGTGCTCCAATCCGCAAATCCACGCTACTGTCCGCTCGATCCCTAGTCCAAAACCGGAATGGGGGACGCTTCCGTATTTTCTCAAATCGAGATACCACTCGAACGGTTGACGCGGAAGGTTATTTTCCTCAAGGCGTTTCAGCAGAGTATCGTAATCGTCTTCGCGCTGGCTTCCACCTATGATTTCACCATAACCTTCGGACGCGAGAACATCGACAGACAAAGTCAAATCCGCTCTTTCTGAGTCTCGTTTCATATAAAATGCCTTGCAAGCGGCCGGATAATGGTGTACCATTACGGGCCGATCATATTGTTGTGAAATAATTGTCTCGTCGGTCGCGCCGAGATCGTTTCCGTATTGGAAATCAACTCCGTTCTTCTTCAGCAGCTCCGCCGCATCATCGTAATGCAAGCGCGGGAATGGCCGTTTGACGGGTTGTAGCTTAGTCACATCTCTTTCGAGCACCTTCAATTCTGCCTCGCTTCTTCTCAAAACACTCTGGACAATGTGCTCGATGAATTCTTCCGCAAGATCCATATCATCGTTAAGATCGGCCCATGCGACTTCAGGCTCGACCATCCAGAACTCGGTAAGATGTCGGCGCGTCTTCGACTTCTCTGCACGGAAAGTCGGCCCGAAACAGTAGACTTTTCCGAACGCCATCGCTGCCGACTCGGCGTAGAGCTGGCCGCTCTGAGTCAAGTACGCCTTCCCAAGATCGAAATAATCGGTCTCGAAAAGGGTGCTTGTGCCTTCAACGGAAGCCGGCGTTAGAATCGGCGAATCGACAAGTGTAAATCCATTCCCATCGAAGAATTCGCGAATGGCTCTTATGATCTGGTGCCTGACCCGAAGTATCGCGTGCTGTCTCGAAGATCGCAGCCAAAGATGTCTGTGATCCATCAAAAACTCCGTACCATGATCTTTCGGCGTAATGGGATAATCCTTTGCAATGTGAATAATCTTCATGTCCTCAAGCTGCAATTCATAACCCCCTGGAGCGCGATCGTCTTTGTGAACTTTTCCCGTGACGGCAAGCGAGCTCTCCTGAGTCAGAAGATCATAATCAGCAAAGACCTCGGGAGTGACTTGACTCTTCACGACGACACACTGAACGATGCCGAACCCATCCCGGACGAGAATGAAATGTATTTTCCCGCTCGATCTTTTATTATAAACCCATCCGCGTACGGTCACCGATTTGTCATTATACTCCGAAAGCTTGTCTATTGTGGCAACCGGCTTGCTTTCTTCTATGATTCCTGACATTAGATTCTCCATGATTCTTGAACACAAAAGATGGTATACGAATGGCACATGAGAGTCTTGTGCCATCCCACATCATAAAAATAAATATAATGAAGGGACGGGAGATAAAACAGATTTACGCCGACGTCCGCAAAGACGAACGCGCTGAGTAAATCAATGTGTCATTTTTTCGTTGGCAATTCAGAATTAAATTGCGAACGGAGATTTACATTTAACTGAATTAAAGAGGAGACTGCACCAAAAGATGAAAGCACTTGTCACGGGCTCGACCGGATTTATCGGTAGCCACCTCGTTGAAAAACTACTGGAGCGGGAATACCAGGTCAGATGTCTGATTAGGAAAACAACAAAAGTCGAATATGTCAACACCCTCCCGGTAGAGTTTATTAATGCCGATTTTGACGACATTGAATCTCTTTCGGCGGCGGTTGACGGCATTGATTATGTTTTTCACGTCGGCGGCCTCACGAAATCGAAAGACAAGCAAGGTTATTTCAGAGGAAACCTTGCGACCACAACGAGCCTTCTCTCCGCCGTCATCAAACAAAATCCAAACATCAGGCGGTTTATTCTCGTCAGCAGCCTTACCGCTGTAGGGCCTGGCCGCGCTCAGTTGCCGGTGGACGAAAACACTCCTTACCATCCTATTACGACATATGGCAAGAGCAAAATGGCGGCTGAAAAAGAATGTCTCGCGAAGATTACGGAAGTTCCAATAACCATCATAAGACCTCCGGCAGTCTATGGGCCACGCGACAAAGACATCTATGCATTCTTCCAATCCGTGGACGGTCACTTTATTCCACTGTCCGGGTTCGACAGGAAAGTGTTAAGTTTTGTTCACGTTTACGATTTGGTTGACGGAATTATTGCTGCTGCCGAAAATCCGAAAGCCGCCGGCCAGATATATTTTATTTCAAACGAAGAGATTTACGACTGGGAACAATTTGGAAAACTTGCCGGGAAAATTTTTGGCAAATGGACCTTGAGAATCAGGATTCCGCATTTTGTTCTCTACACAGTTGCTGCAATCAGCGAATCGATTGCCCGGTTACAAGACAGGGCTGCATTAATCAATATTGAGAAAGCACGCGACGGAGTTCAGGCAAACTGGCTTTGCAGCTCGAATAAAGCCCGGACTGAACTCGGATTCAGGACGAAGCTCTCCCTCGAGAATGGAATCGCAAATACGGTAGAATGGTACAAGAAAAACGGATGGCTGAAATAGCTTCTGACGATCAATCGAGCATCAAACTTAGCCATGATCCGCATTATTGAAACGGGACAGTCATCGCAAAATCATAATATATCGTGAATAAGATCGAGAAGACGCCTTTATCAGAGCCCGAGATATACTGGTAATTTCGATTTTGCGAGTAGCTCACCGTTGCCTTTCCGTAAAGATTCTCTTCCGGCTGGTACATTAAGCTTGCTTCAAATAAGTTTGTCTCCTGAATTACGCCGAACGGGAATGGCTCCTTGTAGCCGGTTTGAACCGTGATCGTCGAATCGGTCAGCCATGGCATCGTGTATGGACCATAAATATTCGAGCTTCCATGCTCAAGGTGCATTATCTCGATTCCAATCTTCCAGTCGTATGTGAGCCATTGCGACAGACGCAGATCGATATCCCAAAAGTCGTCGCCGTACGGCAGCGCGATAGGATAGTTCCTCAACATTAGCTTCTCAAAGCTCACCCAATTGTATTCGTTGTAGACACGGTTGCCGGCCATGGTATATTGCAGACTCGCATTCGTGCCGCTCAAACCGAAGCTCTCAAAAATATTTGAAGCGCGAACGCCTGCCTCGATCGCGTATAGATCAGGTTTCAAATCTCCTCTTACCTTATGATCCACTTGCCAATCATCTATCATGAAATTGCCGTAGAGGTTGAAATTCTTCGGCCAGAAGACGCTTACATCTGCGCCGAGAAAGTTGTTGGTAGATCCTCCCAGCCCATCGTTCGCGGTAGTCTCATAGTTCAAACGAACCGGGTTGGTATTCTCCAAGTTGATCGAGGCATAGGGTCCGCCAAAGGTCGCGGCTTGATAACCGCCCAGAAAAACTCTGTCGCCGATATTGAATTCGATCCTTGACCCGGTAAAATATCTGTTTGCCGGTGGAGGAGTACTGTCCGCCGTCGAGGGCCCTCCCGATTCCAAGAAATTATCTGGGTCTGGAGTAAAATCCGGCATCTGGTTCAATTGAGCGACGAACCAATTAAACTTCACGATCTTCGTCTTTATAAAAGCGGCTGCCATGTCAAAAGCACCGGCTGTCGGAGAAACCAGAACTGTGCCATTATCTCCGTACCCCCATGATAAATAATCCCGTCCGAAAGTAAGGTCGACATAGCGATCGGAATACTGCACATAAGCCTGCTGATGAAGGACGTCCAATCCGAACTTCGTAAAGCCTGTGTACAACGTGTCATCACGGAGTGTCTGATCGATAGTTCCATCCGTGTACAGCAAGAGATGATTTCCAACACTTATCCCGATCTCGCTGCGTAACGTGGGGCGAAATTCGAGCTTGTCGGCGTATTTGAAAGTTTTGTAGTCGCCTTTTGCCAGATTAAAGAAAGCCTCTTCAGATAATCTCATCCCGGTGAACGAAGTGTCGGGGTTGTCTTTCTCCGCATTTAAAGCGCTTGTTTCATATGCAAATTCCTTATCGAGTTTCTTGACCAGCCATCGATCAGCTCGAGGCAAAGTGGAGACATCGATCTTGTTCTGGAAAGCCTTCAACGCCTCCGAGACCTCCAGCCTTCGATACGGCTTAAATCCCGGACTCAATTCAAGAAGGTATCCGCTTGTTTGAAGCTCCTGGATCGCATCGTATATCCAGCTATCGACCGGGATAGAGAAGTTTTGCTGGGCAAAAGAAGTCTCTATTGCAAAGAGAGTGAGCACGGAAACAACTGCGAACAGCTTCTTCATTCACAACTCCAACGAAAAATATTGATACTGCAACAATAAAGAAAATTTCCACATTTCATAAAGATCTTGGGCAAAACATCAATTATGGAAAGATGATGATGGAATAGTCTATTAATAAAAGATGTGGACCTCGGTCCGCCGATTTTCGGCCCTTCCCTCGCGCGTACCGTTCGATGTTGCCGGCTTTGTCGAGCCGTTTGCTACCAGCTGAATATTCCTCAGCGGGATCCCCAACCGTCTGGAAAGCGAATCGGCAACACGAACTGCTCGTGTCCTCGATAGGTCCACGTTGTACCACGATGGTCCAATCGAATCGGCGTTGCCTTCCACCATTATCCGGAAATTCTGCCCCCCGATGCGACGCACCTTTTCGCTTATTCGATCGAAAATACAATAGACGTTCTTGTTTATGTTCGACCGATTGAAATCAAAAAAGATCCTTATCGGCTCTCCGGAAGGGACAGGTAAATTAGCCTCGGGAGGGGCAGTTGATTCTTCTTCTTTAGGTTTCGGCGCGATTCGGTTTTCCGGAGTTTGTGTCTGTTGGATCTGCACCCTCGCAGGCGATTGGTGAGGAGGCTGGACTGAAATACTGCTTTTATTTATCGACGCCCTGACTCTTATAAACAAAAGAAGCAAGGCGCCCACAATCAAAATCGCAACGAGCGCCCTGCCGCCTGGTTCGACCTTTACTCGAGCCATTTACTATTTCAATTTTCAGAACTGGAAGAACGCCTTCGCTTTGTCCCGTGAGCCTGTTCTGGAACTTCCTGCGAGACAAAATACTGGAGCACGCCTGATAGTCTCTGCTCTTCCTTCTCCTTTTCTTGCTGCCAAGTCTGGAATTTGTCTCGGGTCTCCTTTATCAGGTTATTATTGTCTTCCATCTTCTCGCGAATCTCGTTAAATATTCTCTCCATCTCTTCCTGAAGGCGCTTGTTCTCTTCACTCTTCTTTTGCTCGAGCTCGCGGAGCCTGCGCTCTTCGATCTTCTCGAACTGGGTCAAAGCCTTGTCGCGCTTTACCGCATCCTGGATCACGTCTTCGGGAGAAATTCTGAGAGCCTCCAGCGCAACCATCAGAGCGCTTCGCCTAATTTCCGGAGAAGCATTTTTGAGATGTACGCTCTTCAAGAGTTCTTCTGCGCGATAGACCGTAAAGGCACTCGTGGCATCCTTTATGCCGAATGCCTGGTAAATGGCCTCAAAGCTTGGGAACTCCTCTCCGATGCGTGCTACGGGCTGCTCAAGCTGAGGCTCTGAGACCTCGAAGCGCGCCGGGCTCACTGACGTCAATCCCGAAGGCTCCCTTTGAGAAACAGCCGTCTCGGAAGATCTTTTCTGTTCATCATCGACCGACACAAAAACATTATACCATTTTTTCTCTGCCATATTTACCTCCGAAAATTCAATGCAATTTAGAGACTAACGAACATCTAATCAAGGTTTCGCAGAAGAAATATTTTTATTTTTTACCCGAAATTCATTCAATTACTCAATAAATTCGCGAGCAATCTATAAGAGCTCTCATCGATGCTTAACAACCCTGAATAAAGATTCAAAGCGCAATAGAAAATCACCCCCTGCCCTGTCCTATCTTCAAGGAGCAGATTATCAGTCCCGGCAGTCATGAGAATTTTAAAGCTCTCGCTTCCCGCTGTCTTTATTCCGCCATAGGAAATTGCAAACGGCTCTCCACGAAAACTGTCTTTGTAAATTTCGTTGGGAGCGTGAAACAAATCGTCAGTCGAATCGATATCTACTTTCTGGCAACTGCCCACGACCGGCAAATAAGAAAATTGAATTTCATTACCTGCGATCGGGTTCGCCTGACGCAATCCGTATTGAGGAAGAATAATTAGCCTGCCGCCATCGTTGATCCATTGCTTTATCGAACTTACGCGTTCGAACAATCCAAGAAATTTCTTGAGAGAAAATTGATCGACTATTATGGCAGAGTATCTCGATAAATCTTCATCCGTCAACTTCACTGTGTCAAGCATAGCCGTCGTGACTCCGAGCCTGTGAAGAGCAATTAGTACAGGGCTATCGTCAAGCGAAGAGCAAAGCCCGACCTTCTCTCTAACGCTTAACCTAACATCGAGAGGATGGACTGTGAAGCTTCCGATGCGTATTTCTTGTCCGACGGGAGCCCCCTTGCCTGCGGC
>Ga0335078_10007669_pt1 | contig 16010 bp, 18 predicted proteins | sample Lox_Sample_32_FD_206711 | JGI IMG/M metagenome (GOLD analysis project Ga0335078, IMG submission 206711) | Soil microbial communities from Loxahatchee National Wildlife Refuge, Florida, United States - Lox_Sample_3.2 | ecosystem: Environmental > Terrestrial > Soil > Wetlands | place: USA...
TCCGCGTTGGCAGCGTTGACGTGAACGCGAATGATTCCACGGTGCGGATCAACGGGATGAAAGCGGGCATCAGGATGCCGGTACCGGGGCGTGGTACAGATTTTAGTTATGTGGACCTGGGCCTCAGTGCAGATGTCGATATCAAACAGGGGCAAAAAGTGGTAGTGGGCCGGACCAGCATGAACAAGGATCAGGCGCTCTTTCTGGTATTAACGGCGCGAATTGTCAACTGACCAGCGCCTGCGTTACACGCGACGCCAATTGGTCGAAAGTCAGAATCTCATACAAGGACGCGTCCGACATAATGCGCGCTACTAGCGCCGTATGCATGGCGTGACCGGCGCGTTCGGCGATCACGTGACCCAGCAGCGGACGGCCCAGCAGCGCCAGGTCGCCGATCAGGTCCAGCGCTTTGTGACGGCAGCACTCGTCATCTGCACGCAATCCGCCGGGATTCAGCACTCCCTGTCTGGTGAAACAGACGGCATTCTCCAGCGACGCGCCGCGGATCAGGCCCATGCTGCGCATCTGATCGAGTTCGTATTCGAAGCCGAACGTCCGCGCAGGCGCGATGTCCGAAGCATACCGCTCGGGAGTGACTTCCAGTTCCAGCGCTTGCCGGCCCACCATTGGGTGCTTGAAATCGATCTCGCAGGTCAACTGAAAACTCTCGGCGGGGAGAATGCTGATGCGCTTGCCGCGTTCTTCCACCGAGATGGGCCGCCGGATCCGCAGATACCGCCGCTTGCGCCGGTATTGGCGGATACCGGCTTCGGATAGCAAGTCGACAAACGGCTGGCCGCTGCCGTCGAGAATCGGCACCTCCAGGTTGTCGATCTCGATGTATGCGTTGTCGATGCCCATCGAATACAACACGCTCAACAAATGTTCCGTCGTGGAGATGAGCACGCCCTGCCGCATCAGGCTGGTGGCATAGCTCACGCGTGCCACGTGCCGCCAACTGGCGGGGATGGCGAAGTTATCCAGGTCGGTACGAATGAAAACAATTCCCGTGGATACGGGCGCGGGCAAAATGCGAATCCGTACCGGAACTCCATGGTGCAAACCGACCCCGGTGGCTTCCACAGGGCGCTGCACGGTCGTTTCAAAGCGCAAAGTCGAACCTCGTGTTGATTTGTGAAGGGCCGATTAGAGCAACTTGCCAGCCTTAGCCGAAGCTTTTGATTTTAAAGCATTCCGTAAAAAACTGCTGTGGCTGAAATACAACACTTAGCAAACGTCTTGTAGCGGAAATGCTTCGCGCTATGATGGGCCGAGTGGCCCAGAAGCGACTATTCCTGATCGACTCATTCGGTTTCATCTTCCGCGCGTACCATGCCCGCGCGCGCAGCGGGGCACCGCCCATGCGCACCTCGACCGGCATCTCCACTGAGGCCGTTTACATTTTCAACAACATGCTGCGCAAGCTGGCCAAGCAATACGAGCCGGAATACATCGCGGCGGTGTTCGAGAGCGGCGGGCCGACGCATCGCGAACAAGAGTTCGCCGCGTACAAAGCCAACCGCTCCGAAATGCCACCCGATTTAGGCGACCAGATCCCCTACGTGCGCAAGATCCTGGACGCCATGCGCATTCCGATTCTGGAATACCGCGGCTTCGAAGCCGATGACGTCATCGGCACGCTGGCCCGCCGCGCCGAGCAAGACGGCATGGAGGTGGTGATCGTCTCCAGCGACAAAGACATGCTGCAATTGGTCACCGGCCGCGTCTCCATGCTGAACCCCGCCAAGGATGACGAGTGGTATGACCCCGAAAAAGTCAAAGTATTCATGGGTGTTCGGCCCGAGCAGGTGATCGATCTGCTGGCCTTGAAAGGCGACGCCATCGACAACATTCCCGGAGCGCCCGGCATCGGCGATAAGGGCGCGAAGGATCTCATCGAGCGCTTCGGAACGGTCGAGGCAGCCATGGAGCACGCCGCGGAAGTGGAGCGCAAGGCCTACCGCGAGAGCTTACAAAACCACGCCGAGCAAATCCGCCTGAGCAAGCGCCTGGCAACCATCGCCACCGAAGTGCCCATCGAGTTCTCGCTCGAATCGGTGAAGGCGCAGGCGGCCGAGCCTACCGCGCTCAAGGCGGTGTATAAGGAACTGGAATTCTACAGTTTACTCAAGGAACTGGGCCCTGCCGAAGACACGCGGCCGCGCGATTACCGGGTCATCGCGGGCCAGGCGGAACTCGAATCGTGGCTGCCGAAGGACCAGCCGGTTGCCGTGGCGATCGCGAAATCGGCCGAGGGTGAGTTCGCCCTCGATACCGTTGGCCTGGCGTGGCGCACCGGCGAAGCGCGGGCGGTGGCTTCCGACAATTTGGCATTTCTCAAACCGTGGCTGGAAGAGCCCGGCGCGTCCAAGATTACCTGCGATGTGAAAGCCGCGTTACTCGAACTGGACCGCATGGGCATCCAGGCGCGCGGCTTCGATCACGACGTCATGCTCTACGCCTTCCTGCTGGATGCGGACCCCTCGGGCTGTCCGCTCGACGAGCAAGCCCGCCGGCGGCTCGATCTAAAGCTGGGTCCTTCGCCGGAACAGCGCGCCGACATCACGCTGGAGTTGTGGAGCCAGCTCTCAGAAGCCGTGGATTCGCGCGGACTGCGGAAACTGTATGCCGAAATCGAGCTGCCGCTAGCCAGGGTTCTCGGCCGCATGGAGCGCGCCGGCGTGCGTATCGATCGGCACGAACTGGGGCGGCTCTCGCTGATGATGGAGCGCGAAATCGCCACGCTGACGGCCGACATCCACGCCCTGGCGGGCAAACCGTTCAACATCAGCTCGCCGCAACAATTGGGACGCGTATTGTTCGAGGATCTGCATCTCCCTGCGCCGGTGAAATACGGAAAGGGCAAGGTCATCTCCACCGCCGCGGACGTGCTGGAAGATCTGGCCGCCGGCCACGAGATCGTCCGCAAGGTGCTTGAATACCGGCAGCTCACCAAGCTCAAAGGCACCTACGTGGACGCGTTGCCGGCATTGATCGACGCGCAGACCGGGCGCTTGCACACCAGCTTCAACCAAACCGGCGCGGCCACCGGCCGGCTCTCCTCGTCCAACCCCAATTTGCAAAACATTCCAATCCGTACGGAATTAGGCCGTGAGATTCGCGCCGCCTTTATTCCCCGCGATGGATGGAAACTGCTGGTTGCGGATTACTCGCAGATCGAACTGCGCCTGCTGGCGCATTTCTCGGGTGACCCGCTGCTCACGCAAGCCTTTCGCGAGGGCGAAGACATCCACACCCGCACCGCAGCCGAAGTGATGGGCGTGCCGCCCTTGATGGTCACGCCCGACGCGCGGCGCGCCGCCAAGGCCGTGAACTTCGGCATCGTCTACGGCATCAGTCCGTTCGGCCTTTCCGCGCAGTTGGGGATCCCGCGAGCCGAGGCAGAGAAGTACATCAAGAACTATTTCCAGCGGTACGCGGGCGTGCGCACGTTCATCGATCAGACCATCGCCGAAGTGCGGCAAACGGGCGTGACGAAGACCCTGTTCGGGCGCGAGCGGCCCATTCCCGATATCAACAGCCGCAATCCCAATGCCCGCGGGTTCGCCGAGCGCACGGCGGTCAATTCGCCGTTGCAAGGAACTGCCGCGGACTTAATCAAGATCGCCATGGTGCGCATCGATGCGGCGCTCGAAGCGGCCGGTCATCGCACCGCCATGCTGCTGCAGGTCCATGACGAGCTGGTCTTCGAATGTCCGCCCGAAGAAGTGGAAACCATGCGTGGGCTGGTGAAGCGCGAGATGGAAAACGTGCACCCGCTCCACGTCCCGCTGCTGGTGGATGTGGGCGTGGGCGACAACTGGCGCGACGCCAAGTAGCCGCGTTATGCTTTGGTCAGGTTCGATGGCGGTGGCCGTTATCCCATGAGGCGCATCTCCCTGTTGATCGCCGGAGCGGTTTTGTTCCTCGGTGGCCTCTATGCCTTCCAGCGCCCCTTTCGCGAGTATCCCGGCGTGGAGTACGAGAATTTCCCCATGCCTCAGGATTGGAACGAGAAGACCGAGTGGGCCTTCGCGCGCCTCATGTATCCGCCCATCCCCAATTTTGGTTATCGCTATAGCCAGGATTGGAAGCACGGCGAATCCAATTGGACGATCGACTACCCACGCTCCGATCGCCACCTCTCGGCGGCCCTGCGGCGCCTGACTCGATTGCAGGTGCGCTCCGTGGAGCAACCTGTCGATCTGGATGAGGGCGACCAATACGACTGGCCCTGGCTTTACGGCGTAGAGGTCGGCCACTGGAACCTGACGGACTACCAAGCCCAAAGCCTGCGCGAGTTTCTGCTGCGCGGCGGCTTTTTCATGTGCGACGATTTCCACGGCAGCGCCGAATGGTCCGTGTTCGTGGCCAGCATGAGCCGCGTTTTTCCGGACCGCCCGATCGTAGAGATCCCCACGCCCGACGGAATCTTTCATTCGGTCTACGATCTGGACGACCGCTACCAGGTGCCCGGGCTGCAATATGTGTACTCGGGGCGTGTGGCCGAGAAAGATGGCACCGTCCCCCACTGGCGTGGGATTTACGATGACCGCGGCCGGGTCATGGTCGCCATGACCTTCAACATGGACTTGGGCGATTCCTGGGAGCACGCCGACAACCCGCAATACCCCGCCCGTTTTTCCGCGCTCGGCCTGCGCATCGGCGTGAATTACGTGATTTATTCGATGACGCATTAGGCGCACTGGTTTTTTGGGGGTCACCGTGGAGGCGCTGAGACGCGGAGAAGGCATAGCGGTGGCGGCGGCGTGGAGTTTGGAGGCGCGCGGTGTTCCAGGAGGCTGGCGCGCGGAGGGAGCAGAGCGAACCAGTAGTGGAACCGGTCGTAATGCCAGGTGGGAGTTTCTTTTCGCGATCCTCGCGGGCGGTGTCGCTGTTCCTGACCCTGGCGGCCGCGGCCTTCGCGCAGCCGAAGGATCCTTGCCTGGCGTATCTCCTCCGAGCCGACGTGGCCGTCCTCTGTGAGAACAAAACCACCCAAATCACGCACCTCCGTAAAATCGAAAGCTTCGCCGTGAGTGAGGAGCGCTCGAGCCTCGCGTTCTCCACCGCGACCGGCGCGGCGCGCGCCTACACGACCACCGTCATCGACCTGAAGGCCGGTACCAGCAAAAGGCTGGATGGCATCGACGCGGTCGTGAGCACGTGCGGCGGCATCTTGCCGAATCAGAATGTGCCGCGCACCAGTACCCGTGACGTCGTGACCGGCGAAAACCTGGTATTCGCTCCCTACATTCGTTTCCGATGCAGCACCGACCGGCGCGTGGTTGCGGGCATCCAGGACGACCGAAGCGGCCTGTACCAGGGGCTGCCGCCCGTCAAAGTCGCGCCGTTTGAGGATGTCGATGCTGACTACTTCGGCGTCAGTCCGGACGGGTCGAAGACTGCCTACTACAATGATGTGCGCCCGCTTTGCGTTCTATCGCGGCCGGGAACAAAGCAGTGCGTGGAGCACAACACGATGAGCGATCCCGTTTCGGTGAACGATGCCGGGGAGGTGCTGGTGGCCAACGGGACGGGCCGCGGATGCAATTACCGCACCTCCTACGATTTCTCACCTGCGTCCGACCCGAAAGGCGGCGACGACGAATGCCTGGGCGTCGGTTATTGGAAGCCGGGTTTGAAAGCCATCCTGTTCGTGGCGCCGTTAGGAAGAAATCCGCAATGGATCAGCCCCCGCATGGCGGCCGCTCTGATTCAGTGGTCGCGCCGGCTCACGCCCTAGATGCCGGCCACACCGCGGCGGAAATCGGCAGAAGTTTTCGGCTCCGCGATGCCCTGTCATGCCCCGGTGTGCAGACACCAAATGGTCCAGATACTTGTGTGACACTCGGAAAAGTGCTGCCGAAGGAGTTCAGGCTCGACCCGGATTTCCGCAAGCTGTGGATCGGCCAGGCGATCTCACAAATCGGATCCAACATCACTGCCGTCGCCCTGCCCCTCACCGCCGTCCTCGTCCTCAAAGCGTCGCCTCTGCAGATGGGATTCCTGTCCGGAGCGGGCGCCGCGGCCGTACTCATTTTTGGCCTCTTTGCCGGAGCCTGGGTGGATCGGCTGCGTCGACGGCCGATCCTCATCGGCGCCGATCTGGGTCGCGCCGTGGTGCTGGGCATTATCCCGCTGGCAGCGATGCTGCACCGGCTGACCATCGGAGACCTCTACCTGGTTGCTGTGGCCAGCAGCACCCTGACCGTCCTGTTCGACGTGAGCTACCAGGCATATCTGCCCTCCCTGATCGAGCGTGAGAACATCCTTGCCGGAAACAGCCGCCTGGCTTTGACCGAGTCGATTGCGCAGGTCGCCGGTCCCGGTATCGCCGGCACCCTGGTGCAGCTCATCACGGCACCCATGGCCATGCTGTTCGACGCTCTGTCGTTTGTCTGTTCCGCCATATCCGTGTGGCGCATCCGCCAGCGTGAACCGGTGCCCACACGCACCCTGCAGCCCCATATCGGCCGGGAGATCTCCGAGGGTCTGGGCGCGTCGTGGCGCCATCCATTGCTGCGCGCACTGGCCGCTCGCAGCGCCACCAGTGCGTTCTTCTTAGGCTTCGGCAGTAGTCTGTACTTTCTATTTGCGATGCGTGAGCTGGGGTTGACCGCCGCTGTTTTAGGCATCATCATCGCGATCGGCGGGACCTCTGGCTTATTTGGCGCCTTCCTGGCAGAGTGGCTGGTGCGCCGCTTTGGTTTCGGCCGGACGTTCATCGGCTCCGCGGTGGCCATTGGGATAGCGATGTTATTGGTACCGCTGGCGCACGGATCGGTAGCGGTCTGCTCCGCTTTTCTGATTGCCGCGCAATTGGGTGACCTGGCGTGGCCAGTCTATACCATCAGTGAACGGAGTTTACGGCAGGCGATCACACCTGATCGTCTTCTGGGGCGTGTCAATTCCTCGATGCACCTGCTCTTCCACGGCGTTCTGCCGCTGGGCGCGCTCGCCGGCGGCGCCCTCGCCCAAGCCATGGGAGTGCGGCCAGCGCTGCTCATCGGAGCCATCGGCGTTCTACTTTCGACGATGTGCCTGGTTTTCTCCCCGATTCGCCGGCTGCGCCAGCTCTCGCACGCCGTGGAGGAAATACGGGCATGAGCACCATTCCCGAATCCGAGCGCCCTCCCCCCCGGCGATCGCATCACCCCGCTCGCGCCGATTCCATTCCCGCGGAAGTCTTGCCCGCGATAGCGAGGCAGTGGCTAATTCACGTTGGCCGTGATGAGCGATGCGATCTGACTGAACACGTTGTTGACGGTCGCGCTCAACGCCGGTAGTGCGGCTACCGCTGCCACGGCTACCATGCCTGCGGCCAGCGCGTATTCCACCAAGTCTTGGCCCCGACAATCGGAGCAGATCCTGAGTCTCGCTATGCCCTGCTTCAGCCCGTTCATATTGGTTCCATCCTTTCGATGCGACATGAAAACGCCGGTTTAGATACCTGAGGAGCAAGCTCCCGTACTAGAACTTATCGCTAAAGCCGGCCCGAACCCATACAACCGCCTGCTTAATTCAGGATTAGATTATCCTCAAATTGTCTGGTGGAAACTCTGCCGCCTCGCTCGCAGACCCGAATCCGGAATGGGCGAGAATGGCTTCGTTTTGGACCTTTGGTAATGGCTTGGGCGGATTGGCCGAGAGGGGTAAACCGATCCCCCCGAAATGATCGAATGATCCTAGAACTCCTGATGCAAAAGTACTGGACCAATAGTACAATTACGTAACGGTGGAGGTAAGTCGAAAGGTATGCCGTCCCCGATGCCGTTAGGTAATCGCGATCGGCAAAGCCGGGAACGGCTCGAAGAGCAGTTGCTGGCTGAGGTCAGAAGGGCGGAGCTCGCCTTCCAGACCGCCTCTGCCGAGGAAAAAGAGGCCGCAGCCGAGGCTTATCGCCAAACCCTGCAAAGGTTTAACGATTTGATTCTGGACCGCAAACCGCCCGAAAAGGCTACTGAGCCGTAAAAGTAGCCGCTAGTCTTCCGCCACCGAGCGCTTCGCCAGCTCCCCGAACAGCGGTAGCGCATATGCCTCATCGTGAGCCGTCTTGACGATCATGAAAATCGACATGACCAGCAGGGCCGCTTCGATTAGCCCGTGGAAGGGGGCGTGCGGCACCATCAGGAAAATCGGCCGTACCACCCAACTGTTCAACAGCCAGGCGACGAACAGATACAGCCCTTGAAAAGCGTGGAAGCGGACCGTGCGGTCCTGGCGGAATCGCTGTGACGCCAGCACGATGATCGAGGCAATCCAGCCCAAGCCCGGAATGTAGCAGCAGATCGATGCGGTGCGCGGCGTGATGCCCGAAAAGGCGTCTTGCAGGGGTTGCGTAAAGTCGATCGGCTGTCGCGAGCCGCAACGCCCGCAGTAGGCATCGCGCGCGCCCACCTGGTTTCCGCACTGGCTGCAAAACGGCATCTGTTCTTACATACGGTATTCTGCCCCCACCGGTTCACGCAACTCGGAAATGGCGCGTGATACTATCGTCGCGATGCAATTGCTTTCCTGCTCGCTGCTTTTGGCGGCGTGTGCGACGGTTTTACCGGCGGCCAAAAACCTCGAGGTGTATTTCATCGATGTGGAGGGCGGCCAATCCACCCTGTTCGTTTCCCCTTCCGGGGAAAGCCTGCTCATGGACGTCGGCTACGGCGCGTTCGATGGCCGCGATCCCGCCCGCATCTTCGCCGCGGCCAAGGTCGCGGGCGTTAAGAAAATCGACTACCTGGTGATCAGCCACTATCATCAGGACCACGTCGGCGGCCTTTTCACGGTTTCCCAAAAGTTCCCGATTCGCACCTTCGTGGACCATGGACCGAATACCGAGGATGACAAGGATTCGAAGGTGCGCTACAACATGTACACCTCGATCAGCGCCAAAGGGACGCGGCTTACCGTCAAGCCCGGCGACACCCTCCCCATCCAAGGCCTCGAAGTGAAGGTTCTGGCGAGCGCGGGAGAGACGCTGGCGGCTCCACTCCCCGGCGCCGGGCAGCCCAACCCGGAGTGCGGCTCCTACCAGCCCGATCCGGCGGAGAAGACCAATGAAAACCAGCGATCGCTCGGCCTGCTGATCACCTTCGGCAGTTTTCGCATTCTCGATTTGGGAGACCTTACCAGTAGCCGCGAGTACGCGCTGATGTGTCCCGCGAATAAAATCGGAACCATCGATGTGTTCGTCTCCTCGCATCACATGGGCGTCGCAGCCAATACCCCGCAATTGGTGCACGCGATTCATCCCAAGGTGGCCATCGCCGATAACGGCCCGCGCAAGGGCGGCGATGCCCGCGCCTGGCAAACGCTCCACGATACGCCGGGACTTCTCGATATCTGGCAGCTGCATTATGCCATCGCGGCGGGCAAGGACCACAATTCCCCGGATGCCTTCCTGGCGAACATCGATGAGATCTGTCAGGGCCGGTGGCTGCGGCTCACGGCTGACAAAGACGGGTCATTCACCATCTTCAACAGCCGCAACAAATTCGAGAAGGCATACCGGTAGTTAGGGTTAGGTGGCACCAGAGCGGGTTGAGCCCCTGTCGCAGTGCTATCCTAAAAAGACAACCGCCGTGTCTCCCGGTTCCCTCTTTCGCCGCGCCGCAATCGTTGCCTTTAGCGGGCTCGTTACCTTCACTGCCCTCTACGCGATACAACCGTTCCGCGAGTATCCGGGCGTGGAGTATTCGAATTTCCCGATCCCACCGGACTACCAGGAAAAAACCGAGTGGGTTTTCGCGCGGTTGATGTACCCGCCCATCGGCCGCTTCATGCCGGGCATCCCGGTCTACCGCCTGCCCACTCCCGGCTTCGCTTTTCTTGGTGACTGGCGGTTGGGGGGATCGAACTGGACCATGGATTACCCGCGGTCCGATCGCCACTTTTCCGCGGCTCTGCGGCGGCTCACACGCATTCACGTACGTTCGGCCGAACAGGTGATCAACCTCGCGGATAATGACGTGTGGGATTGGCCCTGGCTCTACGGCGTGGAGGTGGGCCACTGGAATCTCACCGACGATCAGGTGAAGGCTATGCGCGAGTACCTGCTGCGCGGAGGCTTTTTCATGTGCGACGATTTCCACGGCAGCATCGAGTGGGCCGTGTTCACCGCCAGCATGCAGAAGATTTTCCCCGATCGCGCCATCGTCGACATTCCGGATAGCGATCCCATTTTCCACGCGATCTACGATCTGGACGACCGCTACCAGGTGCCCGGCGCGCAGTTCCTGGAGACGCATCAGATTTGGGAGCAGGATGGCAAAGTACCGCACTGGCGCGGCATATACGATGACCACGGGCGCGTCGTCGTGGCCATGTGCTTCGACATGGACCTGGGCGATTCCTGGGAGCACGCCGACAATCCGGAATACCCGGAAAAATTTTCCGCGCTCGGCATCCGCATCGGGGTGAACTATGTCACCTATGCGATGACCCACTAAGGAGCCGGACCGGTGAACTGGGGTGCGACCGGGGCAACCGCGTTGGCTTTGGCCGTGATCTTAGGAGCGTTCGGCGCCCACGGTTTGCGCGACCGCCTGGACGCCTACTCCACGAGCGTTTACGAGAAGGCGGTGATCTACCACTTCTTCCACGCCCTGGGCATCCTGATCGTTTCTTTGATGCCGAAAGCCGGGTACCTCTCGCAGACGCAGGCGGCTTGGGTGTGCGGGCTGCTGACTGCCGGAATCGTGCTCTTCTCCGGCAGCCTTTACGTGCTGGCTGTAACGCGCGTCCCCATGTTGGGCGTGATCACGCCTTTCGGCGGCCTCTCGTTCATCGCCGGCTGGCTGCTGCTGGCCTGGGTGCTGTTGCGGCACCAGGGCTAGACTCCCGAATGCCGCTGCAAAACCGCGTCGACCCTTGCGGAACGATTTTTGCGACTCCGGCGCGGGGCACCTTCATGGGCAACCGCGGCGGCGCTTTGCATAACGACCGGCGCGAAATCATCCGCCCGTACGCGAGCCGGCGATGGATCACTTGCGTGCTGGAGTTTCGCGGACGAAACCGTGTCGTCATGTCGCCGAACCGGTACACGGAGTTGTTCTTCCTCGATGAGGCCGTGGCGTTCGCCGCAGGCCATCGGCCGTGTGCGGAATGTCGGCGGGAGCGCTTTAACGGTTTCAAGCAAGCTTGGCGACTCTCCGATGAGCGCGCCGCGCCTCCGTTGGCGGATGAAATGGATCGGGAGGCACATCCTGCGCGCATCAGGCAGAAAGCGAAAGTCACGTACCAGGCGCCTCTCGATTCCCTACCGGATGGCTGCTTCGTGCAGATCGAGAGTTCGAGTTATCTGGTCTTGGGAGCCAATCTCCTGTTATGGTCGCCGGAGGGATACGTGGCGAAGCTTAGCCGTCCCGGCGACGCCTGGATGACCGTCCTGACGCCGGAACCATTTGTGCGGTGTCTTCGCCAAGGATACCGGCCGGACGTACATCCATCGGCGCTGGAGCTCTGATCCATCATGCTACCCTCACTGTTGCATGCCTGAGGCACATTTCGATTTGGCGGCCGCGGCCCGGCAGGAAATGATCGATCACGGCTTCGCGCCGGACTTTCCCGCGGACGCTTTACGCCAGGCCGAAACGCTCCAGGCGGCAACTGAGAGCGGCCTTCGCGATCTGCGATCGCTCCTGTGGTCGTCGATCGACAACGACGAGTCGCGCGACCTCGATCAGATCGAATGGGCGGAACGAACGGCCGGGGGAATCCGCCTGCTAGTAGTGATCGCGGATGTGGACGGGTGCGTTTCGAAAGATACTCCGATCGATCGTTACGCCTGCTCGGAAGCCACTTCGGTATATACCGGCATCCGAACGTTTCCCATGCTGCCCGAGCGGCTCTCTACCGGCCTGACGTCGCTGGCCGAGAACCAGGACCGCGCGGCGCTGGCGATCGAGATGACGGTCGCGGCTGACGGAACGCTCGCGGACGGCAGCGTCTACCCCGCCATGGTCCGCAACCGCGCTCAATTGACCTATAGCGCCACCGGACCCTGGCTCGAGGGTACGGCGGCCGCACCGCCCAAGATCGCCGCCTCGGCTGAACTCGCCGCGCAGCTCAAGCTGCAGGACGAAGCGGCCCGCGCGTTGGCGGAGGCGCGCCACCGTCTCGGCGCGTTGACATTCGATCGCGCGGAAGCCCAGCCCGTCTTCAGCGATGGCCGCGTGAGCGACGTGGTGACGCGCCAGTCCAACCGCGCCGCGCACTTGATCGAAGATTTCATGATTGCGGCGAACGAAACCATCGCGCGCATTCTGCGGGAATCCGGCAGGTCGTCGATCCGCCGCGTGGTCCAGGCGCCGGAGCGCTGGCCTCGCATCGTGGAACTCGCGCGCCGATACGGCGAACAACTCCCGCCCGAACCGGACGCGGGTGCGCTGAATGCCGTTTTGCAGCGCCGGCGCCAAGCCGACCCGGTGCATTATAGCGATGTTTCACTCGCCGTGCTCAAACTGATGGGGCCGGGCGAGTATGTCGTGATGCGCCACGGCGACCCGCCGGCCGGCCATTTCGGATTAGCGGCGCACGACTATACGCACTCCACCGCGCCCAACCGCCGGTTTGCCGACCTGGTGATGCAACGGCTGCTGCTGGCACTCTCGGCGAAAAGCGGCCCGCCGTACTCGGACGACCAACTGGCCGCCATCGCCCGCAACTGCACGCTCAAGGAAGATGCCGCCCGCAAGGTGGAGCGCGCCATGAACAAGCGCATCGCCGCAGTGGCGCTCCAGCGGCGCATCGGCGAGAAGTTCTCCGCGGTGGTGACCGGTGTGACGCCCAAGGGCGTATTCGTGCGCGTGCTCGGTCCGCCTGTGGAGGGCCGGCTCATGCGCGGAGAGCAGGGCCTGGATGTCGGCGACCGGCTCTCGGTTACCTTGCTGGGCGCCAACCCGCGTAACGGTTTTATCGATTTTGGGAGGTGAGTATGCCTGATGACGAAAAGACTCTGCTCCTGCGCCACACGCTGGCGACCTTGGCGTACCGCGCTGGAAAGGCGCTGCGCAGCGCGCCGCCGGAATTTGCCGGTTTCGAGGCCGGTCCCCAGACGCGCACCCCTGGACAGATTCTGGCGCACCTGGGCGATCTGCTGGATTGGGCCTGGACGCTGGCCGATGGCAATCAAAAGTGGAAAGACTCGCCGGCGGTCGCCTGGGACGCAGGTGTGGATCGCTTTTTTGCGGCGCTCGAGAAGTTGGATCAGCGCCTGGCTTCCGGCGAGCCGCTTGGCTCTCCCGCCGAGAAGTTGTTCCAGGGGCCGATTGCCGACAGCCTGACGCACGTCGGGCAGATCGCCATGTTGCGCCGTCTGGCGGGTTCTCCGGTGCGCGGCGAGAATTACCTGGTCGCCCAGGTTTCGGCCGGACGCGTAGGAACCGATCAAGCCGCGCCGCGCCGGGAATTTGACTGAAACGATCGTTACATGCCTAAGACAAGAGTAGCCGTCATCGGCTGCGGACAATTCGGCAAAAACCACTACCGCGTGATTCACGAATGCGAACGCGCCGAGTTGGTGGCCGTGGTGGATACGGACCAGGCCCGCGCAGCCGAAGCCGCCGGAACGACCGGAGCCCTACCGCTTCACGACTATCGCGATCTGGCGGGCCGCGTGGATGCGGCGGTCGTCTCCGCTCCTACCTCGGTTCACGAAGAGATTGGCTGTTCTTTACTCGCTGCCGGCATCGACGTTCTGGTGGAGAAACCGATCGCCGCTGATTTGCCCGCGGCGCAGCGCCTCGATCAAACCGCGGAACGCGCAGGGCGGATCCTCCAGGTCGGCCACCTCGAGCGCTTCAACCCGGCGGTCATCGAACTGGAGCGCCGCGCCACGCTGCCCCTGTTTTTCGAAATCCACCGTCTCAATGTCTTCAGCCCGCGTAGCCTGGATGTGGATGTGGTTCTGGATCTGATGATCCACGACGTGGATATCGTGCTGTCTCTGACGCACGCCGATCCTTCGGAAATCCGCGCCGCGGGCATTTCCATCCTTTCGTCCAAGGTCGATATCGCCAACGTGCGGCTGCAGTTTCCCAACGGGTGTGTGGCGAATCTCACGGCCAGCCGGGTCTCCACGGAGCGTGTGCGCAAGCTGCGCCTGTTCCAGTCGCAGCAATATCTGTCACTCGATTACGGCCGGCAGGATCTGGCGATTTTCTCCGTGAAGGATGGCCAAATCGGTTTCGAACAAGCGGCCGTCCACAAAGTGGAACCACTGAAACTGCAATTGGAAGCCTTTCTAGACAGTGTGGAATCGCGAAAATCACCGAAAACTTCGGCTCGCGCGGCACGTCAAAGTTTAGGGGCGGCTCTCGGGATTCTTGATAAAATTAAGGAGCACTCGGGAGTCGTATCTCAAACTCTGGCAACGGGATGGAAACCGCAGGTCTAGTTTCGGACGAGCCCGAACTCCATCTTCTTACCGAATGGGGCAGCACCGGAGATCGTAAGCGGGAGCGTAAGGCTGCCGTGTATTCCGTAGCCGGGCACGTACTGCTGGTGGTGCTTTTGCTCGCGGTTCCGGCGGATTGGTCGGAGCCGGAAAAACCGCGCGCGGCCCCGCGAATCACGCCGCTGGTCGCGCCTCCCGTGGAACTTACCCAAAGAGCGCCGAACAAGGGCAAGCTCAACAAGGAATTCGATGTGGTCGACAGCCAAGCGCGGCCGGGCATTCAAATCCCGGAAGGCGCTCCGTCGATTACACGTCCGAGGGCATTTCGCCCGGCGCCGCCGCAACCCGCGCCCGTAAAGGCCGCGTCACCACTGCCCGAACCGCCGAAAGTGGACGCCCCTAAGGTCGATCTGCCGGTAATCGCGCAAGCCACACCGCAGATTCAGCCCGTCGAACAACCCAAGCTCCCATTCGAAAATCCCGCCCCACCCCCGCCGCCTGTGGCTCCGGGACAAAGTAAGATCGCTATTCCGAACGCCTCCGTTTCCGATGCGTTACGACAAGCCATCAAGGCAGGACCGTCGGGTGGTTTGACGGTCGGCGATCTCGATCTGGCCGGGCCGGGCGGATCCGGAGCCGCCATCAACATGCCGCCTTCTCCGGGCATACAGGGCAGCAACCTGGAACTGTTGAGCAACCCGCAAGGAGTGGACTTCCGGCCTTACCTGAATCAGGTGCTCCAGGCGGTTCGCCGCAACTGGTTGGCGGTGCTGCCGGAGAGCGCTAAGCTGGGCCGCAGAGGCCGTGTTAGTCTTCAGTTTGCCATTGCCCGAGCCGGGAATGTGGCCAAGCTGGTGATCGTGGCGTATTCCGGAACCGACGCCCTCGATCGAGCGGCGGTTGCCGGAATCAGCGCCTCCGACCCGTTCCCGCCTCTGCCCTCCGAGTACAAAGGAGACCGGGTTCTGCTGCAGTTCAACTTCGCGTATAACATGCCGCGAGCGAGGTGAATCTCCGTTCCCGAGGGCCCTGTGGGCGACCATAGCGCTGAAAGCGTTCGTGGGGCAGGCCTGCCGCCGGCTTTCCAGCCGGCGCGCCGGGCGGAAGCGCGGCGGCGGCCCGGAAGGGCCGGCCCCACGTACGCTTCTTCGATGGAGGTTGCTTACTGCACGCGGGCGTTGTGCTTGTCGCGATAGATCTGGCGGCTCAGCCGGTTTTGTTGGCGGTTCACCTGCGCCTTCTCGCCCGGCGTCAGGTGGCCGTTGTTCATCGAGCGGTCGTTGTGAATCTCGTGATTCACAGCGGCTTCTTTGCTCTCCAGGTTCGCCGTCTCCCCGGCGGTCAGTTGCCCGGATTGGACGCCCTGCGCGATTCGATCCTGCTGATTTTCACGCCGCTGATTGACGGTCTGCGCGTTAGCGTTAACCATCGCTAGCGTGGCTCCGATGATCGCCGTTACCCAGATTCGGTGGAACTTCTTCATGTCTGTCATCCTCCTGATCGTGTAAAGGCAAATCGGAAACGAAAGTTGCTCGTGTCAGAATTAAAGTTCGATGAATACACGGATGACGTGGGCCATGGGCAGTTATGCCGTACTGGCGCTGTTGGCCGCATA
>Ga0335078_10007670_pt1 | contig 16009 bp, 14 predicted proteins | sample Lox_Sample_32_FD_206711 | JGI IMG/M metagenome (GOLD analysis project Ga0335078, IMG submission 206711) | Soil microbial communities from Loxahatchee National Wildlife Refuge, Florida, United States - Lox_Sample_3.2 | ecosystem: Environmental > Terrestrial > Soil > Wetlands | place: USA...
CAAGAACCCCGCCACGAGACTCGCCAGGATCGCGCCGCCCCACAACTCGATCATCCATCCGAGCGGCATGATGCGCGGAACTGGAGACCAGGTCGCCTGGGCGAAGTTGCCCGGGAAGCCGGCGCAGAATCCCACGATGATGCCAATCTTGAGCGCAGTTTTGGGCCCGGCGCCCGCGGTCGCGCGGCTCCAGGCGTATAAGTAAGCCACCAGAATCGACAGCACAAAGGTCAGAAGAATCCACTCCGCCGTAAAGAGGGGATAGCGCGGTTCTTTCAGAAACAGTCCCTTGCTTTGCATAAACGCGTACAGCGGAGCTTGCCGCATGTTGATGCAGAAGCTCCAGGCATTCCACACTACGCCGCCCGCAATGCCGCCCAGCCACACCCGTGCCGTATTCAGTCTCATGGTGCCCCCAATTTGTGTCTGGCTTGAATGCGGCCTAAGTCTACTCCAGGAATGAACAGGCGGAAAGATACTAGCCGGACGACCGCTCAGACCAAAGCAAGCAGCAGTCGCTCAACGGCACGCTGACGAAAGGCGAAGGTCCGCCGCATCTGCGGAGCGATGAAGAGTGCGTTCACCACGCCTGCCAGCGGCTCGACTCCGACCTCATATTCGACGCGGTCGCGCAAGAGTGTGCCTGGAGCTCCGCCGCGCGACTCGCCGGCGAACTCATGCCGGTGATGCCAGCTGCGGAACGGACCTTTATTTTGTATGTCCGCAAAAAACTGGTTCATCCCGAAGCCGACAATCTCGGCCTCCGAACGAATGCGAAAGGGCAGGAAGGGAAGCGGGCGATATGAAGCCAGGAGTCTTGTGCCTGGGCCGGCAAAATGCGACGCGGTACCCGGCGGACGAACGATTGCGATCTCCTCAATCCTGACCTGCATCCACGCCGGCATAATGCGCGCCAAATTCATGGGGTCGGAAAAGAACGCGAAAACCCGCTCGAGCGGGGCGGGGATCCATTGCTCGAATTCGGCGTGGTAAGGCATGCAGGCCAAGACATGAGGGGCGATGAGCGGTCCTGTTTTCCACAGATTCTCTGCCCGCTCTGGCCCAGCAAGAGAAAAGACGCAAATCTCGTCGCAGGCGAACCATCTTCTTAAACGCAAGTCCTTGTGGTCATCTTTCTGGTAAACCGCAAGATCTCGCGTTTTCCACCTTGAGTCCCGATTCGGAATCTCAACCTGAAACTTTGTTATTGACAATAAACCAGTTAGGCGTAGGATGTGGACAAAAGTGGTTGAAAGTGGAATAAGTGGTTGAGTTCGGGTCAGAATTTGTAACTCTATGAGGCGCCAGTGGTTCTAGAGACTGACACCCCCAAAACGAGCCCAAACGAACCAGATTCCACTTGTTTTGCAGCTGCTTTTACCTCCCTCGTAGTGATGGCGGCGTTAGCCGCCAAGAATAAACGGAGCCCAGGGACAAGCAGGGCACATGTTTCGCGGAAATCACCCAACTCGCGTGGACGAAAAAGGACGGCTCAAAGTCCCCGCGGAATTCAAACGGGTGATGGACGAGAAATATGCCCAGCGATTCTACATCACGAGTCTGGACGGGGTAATTGCCCAGATATATCCCTTCGAGGAGTGGGAGCGGATCGAGCAGAAGCTGGCGCAGCTGTCGACCTACAACCCTACCAAGAAGAAGTTCTTGACGCGCACGAACTATTACGGGCAGGTCGTAGAGATGGACGGGCAGGGGCGTCTGCTGATTCCCCAGACTCTGCGCGAAGCGGCGCAGATCCGCGGAGATGTGGCAGTGCTCGGCAATCTGACCTACCTGGAGGTCCGGAACATGGAAGCGCTCGACAAGGAGATCAAAGAGCCTTTCACGGATGAAGACACAAAGACGCTCGACGACCTGGGCATCTAGTGGAAACGGATTTTGGACAAAACATCCCCGAGTGGGATGGGCGTGGTTCAACGGAAAAGGCGGTGGTTGGACACGTTCCGGTTCTTTTAAAAGAAGCGATCGATTTCTTGGCCGTACGGCGTGGCGGAACCTATCTGGATGCCACGGTGGGCTTGGGCGGGCACAGTTCAGAAATAGCAAAACGCCTCGGCGCACCGGGTCATTTGATTGGCTTCGATAAGGATCCGAAGGCGCTGGAGATTGCTGCTAAGAGGCTCGCTGTTCGTCCTTCGCTGTCCGCTGATGGCGAAACCGGTTCCGAGGTGCAAGGGGCCGGCGGCGAAATGCCGGACTGCCCTCTCGTTACGCTGATCCACGGTTCGTTCGCTGAGTTAGCGAGCATCGAGCGAACGGCGGATTGCGAGCCGCGCACCGCGTACGACGGGATCCTGGCCGATCTGGGGGTGAGCAGCCTGCAGATCGACGACCCGGAGCGCGGATTTAGTTTTCAGGCGGACGGGCCCCTGGACATGCGGATGAATCCCATGTCGGGGCGAACCGCCGAACAAGTGGTAAACCACCTCGACGAGCGCGAGCTTGCCGATGTGATTTACGAATTCGGTGAGGAAAGGAGGTCGCGGAGAATCGCCAGAGCCTTGGTCCGGTCGCGGCCGATTATGACGACAAAGCAACTCGTTGACGTTATATCAGCCGCGGCCCGGCCCATGAAGCACGAGCGAATCCATCCCGCGACGCGGACCTTTCAAGCTCTCCGAATCTTCGTAAACCGTGAACTGGACGATCTGAAAGCACTGCTGGAGGCGGCGCCTCGCGTGCTGAAGCCGGGCGGAAGGCTGGTGGTAATCAGCTTTCACTCGCTCGAAGACAGGATCGTGAAAGACGCATTGCGCGAGGGCGCGAAGTCGGGCGTCTACCGGTTGCTGACGAAAAAGCCGGTGACGGCGGCGGAAGAAGAGATTGAAAGCAACCCGCGTTCGCGGAGCGCCAAGTTAAGGGCGGCCGAGCGAACCTAGCGGGTGGCGGAGAGAGTTTGAGTTGGTCCGGAGAAACTGCCGGGCTCCCGGTGCGGTGATGGTAAGGCGTGCCGGGTAAAAGTTTTGCGGAAGAGCGGGCCTTCAGGCCGCGTAATTGAGCAATCAAGAAAGGGGCTTCAGCCTCCGTTGTCCCAGGTTCTGTGGTGGAGTTCTTTCGGAACGGCCGACAGAAGTACAAACCAGGCTCGGTCCGAAAACGAAGGCGGTAACAAGAATGATGTACACCGGCACGATGCTTGAAGATCTTTTCGCGGCCGTCGAACGCGCCGAGCAAATGATCAACGCTCGCGAATTTGTTATTGCCGAATCGCTGATGGAGGATTCCTGGTTCGCTTCCGTCCGGGAAACCGCCGATTACGATTCGAAGCTGGAAGTGGCATAGCAGCAGTCAGTCAAGAAAGAAAGAAAAGAGAGCACTCATGAGCGCCGCCGTCCGAATGCACGCAATCTCCCCGAGCGGACGAAAGTCCTGCTGGCTGGGCACGCCGGAAATTTATTTCCGCAAAACCATCGACAACTCGCGCCTGGTGAAGGTGGAAGACCCGCGCCGCGACCGCGAGATGCGCGTGTTCGGCGTGGTGCTGTGCTGCCTCTTTCTGCTCGTGATGGCCTATGCGCTGCAACATTTCCGCGCCATCGAGTACGGCTACAAGATTGAGGCCCTGCGCTCACAGCGCGACGGCCTTGCCGGCATGAACCAGGCGCTGCGGCTCGAGGAAGCTTCACTTCGCGATCCGGACCGCATCGACGCGGTAGCGCGCAAGATGGGCCTGCAATCACCCGATCCGGGTCAGGTCATTCGCATGGATTCAGGCAATGATGCCGGCTCGCCGGTAATGGCCAGCGTCGCGCCGGTCTCGGTGATCTCGGCAAGATAGCCCAAGCCTCAGTTCCCAGTCTTTCTGTTCTTGGGTGAGCAGCTTTTATTGAGAACTGAGAACTGAGAACGGGAATGTCGGCAAACAACTCTTCTTCCAACGCGCGTTTCCGCCTTTACGCCCTTACCGGATTTCTCTGCTTCTGGCTGGTCGTCATCTGCGGGCGGCTCATCTACCTGCAGATTTTTTGCTACGGCGACTTCGAGCGGCGAGCGCAGCATCAGCAGCAGCGCAGCTTCGATCTTTCCGCGAAGCGCGGGGTCATCTACGATCGCTCGGGACACGAGCTTGCGATGTCGATCAGCGTCGAATCGGGGTTCCTCGTGCCCAGCGAAACTCCCGATCTGCCCAATGTGATCAGCCTGATCACGCGCATCACCGGGGACGATCCGCGAGTTCTGCTCGCCGATTGCCAGGCGCACAAGACTTTCTGCTGGGTAGCTCGCAAGGCCGACGCCGAAACCGCGGACCGGATTCGCGCGCTGAATCTCAAAGGCATTCACTTCCAAAAAGAGCCGAAGCGTTTTTATCCCAAGCGCGAGTTAGCCGCGCAGGTGCTCGGTTATGTCGGCACCGAAGATCAGGGCCTGAGCGGACTTGAGCGCGAGTTCAATTCCGAGTTGCAGGGCGAGCCCGGCAAGATGATGATCTCGGTCGACGCGCGCAAGCGCTGGTTCGCGAGCGTCGAGCAGGACTCGAAGCCGGGGAACAATCTGGTCCTGACAATCGATGAAAATATCCAGGCAATTGCCGAGCGCGAACTGCAGCGCGGCATGGAGGAGACCAAGGCTATCGCGGGCACGGTTATCGTCGAGAACCCGCATACCGGCGAAATTCTGGCGCTCACCAATCGGCCGACTTTCAATCCGAACAATCGCAAGGAGATTAAGCCCGACGTTCTCAAGAACCACGCGGTCAGCGATGTCTACGAGCCCGGATCGACATTCAAGGTAGTCACCGTATCCGCCGGGCTGGAAGAAAAAGTCACGCGCCCAGAGGAAATGTTCGATTGCCAGATGGGGTCAATTGTCATCAACGGCACGCGCATTCATGACAGCAAGCCGCATGGACTGCTCTCGGTCTCTGACATCATTGCCGAGTCGAGTGACGTTGGCGCGATCAAAGTTGCGATGCGCCTCGGCAACGATCGCTTCTACAAATACATTCGCGCCTTCGGATTCGGACAGCAAACCGGAATCGAGCTTCCCGGCGAAACGCGCGGGCTTGCCAAGCCGGTCGACCGCTGGTCCAAGATTTCGTTTGCTTCAATCTCCATGGGGCAAGAGGTGGGTATCTCTGGCGTGCAGCTTGCGGCGCTGATCTCGACGATCGCGAATGACGGCGTGCGCGTTCCCCCGCGGATTGTCGCAGGAACGATCACTCCTCAAAGCGCGCCGCAGACTATCGCATTCCAGCCCGCCGCCGGTGCCCGCGTCATTTCGCCGCTCACCGCCGCCGAGATGAAGCAGATGCTGCAAGGCGTGGTGCTGCACGGCACGGGGCGCAAGGCGATCCTGGAAGGCTACAGTTCGGCGGGCAAAACCGGTACCGCGCAGAAGTTCGATCCCGCCATTGGCAAGTATTCACACTCGAAGTATTACGCCTCGTTCGCCGGATTCGCTCCGATCAACAATCCTCAGATCGCAGTGGTCGTGGTTCTTGACTCGGCGGTTGGGTTACATCAGGGCGGACAGGTTTCGGCGCCCATCTTCCAGCGCGTGGTGCAGCAGGTGCTCGAGTATCAACATGTGCCGCACGATGTCGAACTGCCGGCGAGCCGGCAGCTGTTGCTCGCGCGCCGCAATGTGCCCGATGCGAGCGTGGATGAGAGTTCTCCGGACCATCTGGGGGGGAGCCTGGACTTGGCAGAAGCCGCGAGTGAAGCGGGTGTTCCGGCGCAGGCAAAACCGGCGGCTACGGAACAAGCAGCCAAAACGAACCCGGCGCCGGGCACGCAGGTCGTCGCAAGCGCGTTGACGCATAGCGAACCGATCAATGCACCGTCTTCCGGATCGCCGCCATTCGCTTCAGCCCCTCAACCGAAACCTTCCGGAGGAACGGTGGTGCTCGACGTAGAGGAAGGCGGGATCCAAGTTCCGTCATTCCTGGGAAAGAGTCTTCGCGCCGCTATGGAAGCCGCGCAGGATGCCGGGCTTGAGATTGACGTACTGGGCAGCGGCATCGCCCGCGAACAGATGCCGCTACCCGGCACGAAGCTTGCCGCTGGGGCGCGAGTTGTAGTGCGCTTCGGACGGTGATCTAATCAAGGCAGGTCGGGGCTACAAAATGCGCTTCCCCATTTGTATTGCAATCCTCCTGCTTGCTTTGCCATTGAGCGCTCAGTCGGCGTCTTCCGCTGATGACTTCTCGCTAACAGTTGAGCGCTTCGGTTGCCTTGGAAAATGTCCGGCCTACAAAGTCACCATCCAAAGCGATGGGACCCTCAAATTCGACGGTAGATACTACGTCCATGCGAAAGGAACCCGTACGAAAAACCTCCGCCCGGAAGCGCGGCAAAGGCTCGCTCATTTGCTACGGGACAGAGATTTCTTCCATATGGAAAGCAGCGGGCTGGTTGTTGATGCCCCGGCGACTCGTATCGAGGCGACCCCGAACGGCCTGCACAATTCCGTTACGGGCCACAGTGGAGAAATGGAACTTGGCGACGAGATCGTGAAGATTGCCGGGATCAAGCGCTGGATTTAGAAGCAAAACGCGAAACACACAGTCTCCAGCCCGACACTCGACGCAGACGCTGCCACTCTAGACGGTTCGGTCTTCGGCCTGCCGCTCCTGTGGGGTTTGGAAGATAACGTACGAAGCCTCCTCTTGCGGGATTACGGATTGACAGGAAATACTCCAGTGGTGAAACTTAACGTCACGTCTGCTCCGGCCACGGAGTGGGACGGCATCACGGAGTTTTGAGTCGTGATCAACCGTTGCATCCTCGAACTCACTTACGGGGTGCTGCTCTCGCTCGGTGCTCTTGCCCAAGGCGTCCCTGCACCCCAACCGACAGCGCCCAGAGCCCAAGTGCAACTTGGCAGCGACTATTTGGCGCAAAAGGATTACTCGTCGGCAATGACGTGGTTTCGGAAGGCAGCCGATCAAAATAATCCAGCAGCTCAAAATAACGTCGGCTGGTTGTATCAAAACGGTTGGGGAGTGAAGCAGGACTACGCGGAGGCCATGAATTGGTTCCGTAAAGCGGCCAGCCAGGGTAACGCATTTGCGCAGGACAACATTGGCGTCCTTTACATGAACGGCTGGGGAGTGAGTCAGAATTACTCGGAGGCGATGAACTGGTTTCGTAAAGCAGCTGGCCAAGAAAATGCCGACGCACAAAATAGCATCGGCTGGCTCTATCAGAGTGGGTGGGGAGTCAAGCAGGATTACGGCGAAGCCATGACTTGGTATCGCAAGGCCGCAGAACACGGGAACATGCGGGCGAACGCGAATATCGGCTTCCTCTACAGCAAAGGGCTTGGCGTTGAACAAGACGATAAGGAGGCGGCGATCTGGTATCAGGCGGCCGCCGAGCACGGAGACATTAAGGCGCAAGATTACCTGGGCCGCCTTCACAAGTTGGGCCATGGAGTTGAGAAGAGTTACGGGGAAGCGATGGCCTGGTACAGCAGAGCTGCCGACCAAGGCGACAGCGACGCGATGAACGATATCGGTGATCTCTACCGGCTGGGGCTCGGTGTACCGCAAGACTATGAGAGAGCCATGGTCTGGTACCACAAGGCAGCAGATCAGAAAAATGCCGATGCGGAACGGAACATCGCGTCCCTTTACGAGAAAGGACTCGGCGTTCCGCAAGATCAAGCCCAGGCCGAGGCTTGGAGAAAAAAGGCTGCCGAGCATACCGTGCTTCCCGGCGGGATTCGCCCTCCTCGGGCAATTTTTGCGCCCAATCCCGAATATACGAAAGAGGCGAAGGTCGTCAAATTTCAAGGTACATGCGTTTTGTCGCTGATCGTCGGCGCTGACGGCAATCCGCGCGATATCAAGTTAGAGAAGTCTTTGGGGAAGGGACTCGATGAAAAGGCGATCGAGGCCGTCAAACTCTGGAAGTTCGAGCCCGGAACCAAGGATGGCCAGCCGGTCGCCACGCAAATCATGGTTCAGGTCGAGTTCAAGCTTTATTGATTGCTTCGAGCATCAAGCCGCCCACGATCAGGCATTCATCAATCGGCGAGTCCCCTGAGCCCTTTATAATCTTTAAAAATGACCTTCCAACAACTCCTCCAAGGCGCCGAGATTCTCTCGCAAAGCGGGGGTTCGTCCGGGAATCCCGCGGTTAGTGGAGTCGATTACGACTCGCGCCGCATCCGGCCGGGCTTCGTCTTCGTCGCCATGAAAGGAGAGACCAGCGACGGCAATCGTTTCATCGATCAGGCTATCGCAGCGGGAGCAGTTGCGATTGTGACGGATTCGGCAACCGAGAAGGCGCGGCCCGGAATCGCATGGGCGCAGGTTCCACATGGCCGCCGCGCGCTTGGCCGCTTGAGCGCCAATTTCTACAAACGTCCCGCGGAGCGGATTGCGACTACCGGCATTACTGGGACCAACGGGAAGAGCACTACCGCCTTCATCGTCGAGTCAATTCTTCAGGCTGCCGGTCGCAAGACCGCTCTGGTCGGAACGATTGAATATCACGTTGCCGGAAAAGTCTTGCCCGCCCCGCACACCACGCCTGAGGCGTTTGAGCTGAACCAACTGCTCGCGGAAGGCTTGGCGAATGGCGTGACGGAATCGGTCATGGAGGTCTCCTCACACGCGCTCGAGCAACAACGCGTGTTCGGGATTCCTTTCGATGTCGCGGTGTTCACCAATCTCACGCGCGACCACCTGGATTATCACCACACGATGGACGAATACTTCGGCGCCAAGCGGATTCTTTTTGAAGGCTGCGGAACCGAGCCTCCGCGGGCCGCGGTGCTCAATATCGACGACGAATACGGGCGGGAACTTATTAAGTTCTCTGCTACGAAAAGCAGCGTCGTGTTGTCCTATGGTTTGGCGAGCGGCGACTTCCATGCCGAGTCGTTAGCGATCACGCCGCGTGGAACCCGCTTCCAGATGGCCACCCCGGCGGGCGATCTTGCGATTTGGACGCCTCTGATTGGCAAGGTCAATGTCTATAACGTGCTTGCCGCCGCGGCCGCCGCGCATGCTCGTGGTTGCTCCACCGAGGCCATCACGAAGGGCATTGCAGATCTCGCGCGGGTTCCTGGTCGCTTCGAGCGGGTCGATTGCGGACAACCCTTTACCGTGGTAGTCGACTACGCGCATACGGACGATGCGCTGCGCAATCTCACGGCGATCGCGCGCAACTTTGTCAATGCAGATGGCAGCATCGCAGATGGAGACGCGGGTGCCTCCGCCCGCGCGAGCACAGTTCCAAAAAGAAAAGTAATAACCCTTTTCGGCTGCGGCGGTGATCGCGACCGCACCAAGCGTCCGCTGATGGGCGAGGCGGCAGGGAAGGCGAGCGACTTCGTTGTGCTCACCTCCGACAATCCGCGCTCGGAAGATCCCCTGGCCATCATCAACGACGCGCTGGTTGGTCTGCAGAAATCCGGCGCGAAATATGTGACCGAGCCTGACCGCCGCAAAGCCATCGGCATGGCCGTTGCGCAGGCTGCTCACGGAGATATCGTGCTCCTCGCTGGCAAAGGGCACGAAAAGACGCAGACAGCCAAGGGAGTGTCGCTCCCCTTTGACGATGTCGAAGTCGCGCGCGAGACGCTCGCCGCGCTTGGCTATCCATGTGCTGACGAAATGGCGACCAGTCCGGCTGGGACGACTGCATGAAGCTTCCTCTTACACGCATTGCGGAGTTCATCGGCGCCGAGGGCGAGCTCGATCCCTCCGCGGTGGCCCAGGGATATTCGATCAACTCGCGCACCGTTCAGGCGGGCGAGCTGTTCTTTGCAGTGAAAGGCGAGCGGCTTGATGGTCACGATTTTGTCGACGCCGCTCGCGCTCGTGGAGTGGCTGGCGCGGTCGTTCGTAAAGATCAGTGGCCGCGTTACGCGGATCACACCGGCTTGTTGGCCGTCGACGATACACTGGTTGCGCTTCAGACGCTTGCGACCGCAGTACGAAAATTGTGGGGAAAGACTGCGATCGGCATCACCGGTTCAATGGGCAAGACCACGACGAAAGAGACCGTCGCGCATCTTCTCTCGATCCAATACCGTGTCCATCGCACGAAAGGAAATTTCAACAATCATTTCGGGCTGCCGCTTGGTCTGCTCACTCTGGAGCCCGAATACGATCTTGCCGTTGTCGAAATGGGGATGTCGCACGCCGGCGAGATTGCGGCGCTCGCGCACATTGCGCTTCCAAATCAGGGAGTCGTTACGAACGTCGCCGCGGTGCACCTGGAATACTTCGAATCGATTGCCGGTATCGCGCGCGCCAAGTATGAATTGATCGAATCCCTGCCCGGCTCGGGCGCCGCGTTCCTGAATGCCGACGATGAATACGTCAGCCAGTTCGGCCGCGACTTCAAAGGGCGGGTCGTTCTCTTCGGCCTCAACCCCATCGCCGACGTTCGCGCCGAAAAAATAGAATCTGCCGGAACCGGGGGTACGCGCTTTGACCTGATCTGCGCCGGAATGCGTCAACCCGTACACAGCCCGTTGCTCGGCCAACACAATGTCTATAACGTTCTGGCCGCGGCCGCCGTGGCCGCCGAACACGGCATCACTCCCTCACAGATTGCCCAAGCCCTGCCAGCCATGGCCCCGGCCGACAAGCGCGGAGAGGTCGTTCAGCTGGGCAACATCACGGCCATCAACGATTGCTACAATTGCAATCCAAACGCATTAAACGCAATGGTTGACACCCTGGCATCTACGCCGGCCAAGCGCCGCATCGTGGTCGCGGGAGAGATGCTCGAACTCGGGCAGCAGAGCGAAGAACTCCATCGCCAATGCGGCGAGCACATTGCGAAAAAGGCGATTGACGTGCTTCTAGGAGTGCGGGGTTCGGCTGAAGCGATGGTCGAAGCCGCCGGGAAGGCGGGAATCCGGGCCGAGTTCGTCGCAACGCCCGAAGAAGCCGGCGAATGGCTGGCCCGGGAAACGCGCGATGGAGACGTGGTCCTGTTGAAAGCCTCGCGCGGCGTGAAGCTGGAAAGGGCGCTGGAGAAGTGGAAACAAAAGATCGGGATCGGGAACAATACGGTCGAGAACAAGCAATAGGTGAAAGAATTGGCAGTCGTGGTTGGGCAGTTGGTTTTTTCTGACAACTGGCAACTGACAACTGAAAACTGAGGAAGCAACTGATCTTGGAGGCGTATTGCTTTATTGGCTCTTATACCTGAAGCTCTTTCACTACTTTCCGCCTTTCCGCATTTTCCGCTATTTGACCTTTCGGACCGCCTTCGCAAGCCTCACCGCACTCTTCACCGGCCTCATTGTCGGCCCGATCGTCATTCAGCGTCTGCGCGACTTTCAAATCGGGCAGTACATTCGCGAGGAAGGCCCGCAGGCCCACCAGAAAAAAGCCGGTACTCCCACCATGGGCGGATTGCTCATCGCCATCGCAATCCTTGTGCCCACGCTGCTGTGGGCGGATCTGAGCAATCCATTCGTTTGGGTGGCCGTTTTCGCGACCCTCGCCTTTGCTGCCATCGGATTTACGGATGACTATTTAAAAGTGGTGCATCGCCGAAACCTCGGGCTTACCGCGCGCGCCAAACTCGGCTACCAGATCGCATCCAGCATCATCATCGCGCTCGCGCTCATCGTCCTCGATCATCGCGGAGAGTATTCCACCAAACTAGTCGTGCCATTCTTCAAGCAGTTCAAGCCGGACCTTGTGATCGAGCGCTGGGCCACCAACCCGCATCTCTGGCCTCTCGCCTTTCTTCCATTCGTGGCCTTCGTGGTGATCGTGATTGTCGGGTCCAGCAACGCGGTCAACCTTACCGATGGCCTCGACGGGTTGGCCATCGGCTGTACGGTCATTGCAGCGGGAGCGCTGGCGGTTCTCACCTACCTGAGCGGCCACGCGACTTTCGCTGCTTATCTGGAACTGCAAAAGATGCCGCAGATCGGCGAGCTCACGATTTTCTGCGGAGCCATGGTGGGCTCGGCCATCGGTTTCCTCTGGTATAACGCGCACCCGGCTGAAGTTTTCATGGGAGATGTCGGCTCGCTCGCTCTTGGAGGAGCGATCGGCACTGTTGCCGTCATGATCAAGCAGGAGTTGCTTCTGCCGTTCATCGGCGGAATCTTCGTCATTGAAGCGCTCTCGGTCATCCTTCAGGTCGGCTCCTACAAGCTGCGCAAGAAAAGAATTTTTAAGATGGCGCCGATTCACCATCACTTCGAACTGCTTGGCTGGTCGGAGTCGAAGGTGATTGTGCGCTTCTGGATCGCGTCGCTGGTGTTCGCGTTATTCGCGCTGACGACATTAAAATTGAGGTAGGGAATGTCGCATGGGCGAGGCCGGTATGGCATAAGCACGTAACCGGAACTCCGTTTCTTTCGCGTCTTTGTGACACTGGCGGTGAAACTGAAATCATGGATCTGCAAGACAAACGCGTGCTCGTAGTCGGCCTGGGCAAGTCGGGCGTAGCCGCTGCACTTTTTGCAAAGTCGCACGGCGCCTGTGTCACCGTCTCCGACTCCAAGCCTGAGGCCGAACTCCGCAAAGAAATTCTTCTTCTTCTCGAACAGGGAATCGCCGTCGAGACCGGCGGCCACGGCGACCGCACCTTCCGCGACCAGGATTTGATCGTAGTCAGTCCGGGCGTTCCGGTCGATGCGCCGCAACTGGTTCAGGCACGCAACCTGGGCGAAAAAGTCATCGGCGAAATCGAGCTGGCAGCGCAGTTTTTGCCGGGACCGATCGCGGCCATCACCGGCGCCAACGGCAAGACGACTACCACCACGCTCGCCGGCGAAATCCTGGAGGCCGCAAAGGTCCCGGTCCTGGTTGGGGGAAACATCGGCACTCCAGCCATCACTTTTGTCGATCAGGCAACGCCGAAGACCTGGGTTGTGCTCGAGGTCTCCAGCTTCCAACTCGAGACCATCGTAAATTTTCGCCCGCGAATCGCCGCCATCCTGAACATCACGCCCGACCACCTCGACCGTCACAAGACCTTTGCGAATTATGTCGGAGCCAAGGCGCGCATCTTCGAGAACCAGGGCCCCGAGGACTTTACCGTCTTGAATGCCGATGATCCGACCACCGTCGGCCTGGCGGAGCGTACGCTGGCACAGCGTTTCCTTTTCAGCCGCAAGAAGGATATCGGCCTCGGGGCTCTGGTTCGCAATGCGCATATTTTTTTCCGCGATGGCCAGCGCGAGCAGCAAATCATGGCGCTCTCCGAGATCCCTCTCAAGGGCGCGCACAACCTGGAAAATGTGCTGGCCGGAATTTCTGTTGGCATGCTTGCGGGCTGCCAGCCCGGACAGATTCGCCAGGCCGTCCAGAACTTCAAAGCCGTCGAGCATCGCCTTGAATTCGTCGCCAAAGTCGGCGGCGTCGATTACTACAACGACTCGAAGGCCACCAATGTCGACGCCACGATCAAGGCTCTTGAATCTTTCCCGGCCAACATCCACCTGATTCTCGGCGGCAAAGACAAGGGGAGCGACTACACGGTTCTCAATGACCAGTTGCGCGCGCGCGTAAAGCGCGTGTACACGATCGGCGCGGCGGCTACCAAGATCGAATCGCACGTTCAGGGCGCAGCTGAGATCGATCACGCGGAGACGCTCGAGAACGCTGTCCAGCGCGCCTCCGCCGCGGCCACGCCGGGCGACATCGTTCTCCTCGCCCCGGCGTGCTCCAGCTTCGACCAGTTCCGGAATTACGAGCACCGGGGCAGCGTCTTCAAAGAGGCAGTTCGTTCCCTTGTGGAGACGCAAGAACGAGCAATGACGCGCGATTGATTTCGCAATTCCCGGCGTGAAAACCGCAAAATGGCAGAACTCGCCTATCTTTCGCTCGGCTCGAATGTGGGAGATCGTGAGACCAACCTGCGGCGGGCGATCGCTGAACTGGAAACGGTGGGCGGCCTGCGCTCTGTCTCATCGTTTTATGAGACTCAGCCCGTGGGTCCGCTGAATCAGCCCTGGTTCTTGAATTGTGTTGCCGTACTCGAAACAGAGAGAACCCCGCGCGAGTTGCTGGACGCCATGCTCAAGGTCGAAGCCGGCATGGGGCGCGTGCGCCTGCAGGATAAGGGTCCGCGCAATATCGATATCGACGTTCTTTTGTTTGGTGATCGCGTGGTAAGCGAGCCGCGGCTGACCATCCCTCATGCCGCAATGCACGAACGACGGTTCGTCCTGGAGCCGCTGGCAGAGATCGCGCCAAACGTCCGGCACCCGCTCCTCGACAAAACCGCAAGTGAGTTATTGCACGCGCTGGGCGAGGGCCAGATTGTCCGGAAAACCTGAGTTCCTTCGCCGGTTGGCACGGACTGCACGGCGGGTCAGGGCTACGGGATGACGATCCGGCTACCAGTCTCTTCCGGCGCCGCCAGCCCAGGTGCCTTCTCGGGAAACTGCGCAAACAAGAAATCGACAAATGCCCGCGATTTTGGCCGACCCGACGTCCTCGCCAAGGCCATGCGCAGCAGAAATACCAGCGCCTTCAGCACATCCGAATCATGCAGCCGCGAGTAGCCAAGGTGTTTCACTTCCGCCTCGCGAAATTCCTTCACCATGGTTGCGACTTCGCGCGCAATCTGCTGCTGCATTAAATTCGCCGTCGCCTGCTCATAAATCAGGCTTGATTCGACCAGCGTTCGATAACTTTGCGCGAGCGAAGTGAGCGCACCAATCAGATCGCGATCCGTGAGCGAGCGATTGCCCACCGAGCTTTGAAGCGAGCTATGCAACGAACTCGCCAGTGAATTTCCGTTCCTCGCGCACTTCGCCAGTGCGAAGCTCAGTCCGAGAATCAATTCCTCCCGTTCATAGAGAAACTGCTCGCTGATTTCTACCTCGGGAAGCATGGCCGCGCGATCAAGTTCGCCGGCTTCGCGGGGCTTCTCGTGAGCCCGTGCCTGCTGCAAGTAAGGGCAGTCGCTCGGGCAGTCGAGCGTCACCTCGCGCTGCTCGCCGCAACACTGCGCGCAGATTCGTCCATGCAATGCGGGACAAAACCGCTTCTCTTTGCGCAACTCGCAAATCGCACAACTCATGCGCCAATCCTCGGACCATCATTATTTCATGGAGAACCGGGCGGAAGAATTCCGAGCCCCGCCAGGCGAAGCAGGACCGGCGGTTGACTGCCCATCGCCTGCGACGTATCCTCCTCGGGACCCTACCAAAGGAGTGGTTTATGAGAGCAAGGCGCGTTCTCAAGGGCGTATTTGCTTTGTCTGTGGCCCTCGCGATTGCAGGTGGCGTGAAGGCCGCGGCGCAGGCGGCGAATGTCGGCTCCCAATCCGCATCGGCGCCCATGAATGCATCCTCACCGCCGGTGGCGCCGGTTCGCGCGGTGATTGACGACTATCACGGGACGAAGGTCGCCGACCCATATCGCTACATGGAGAACCTGAACGATCCCGAGGTGCTCTCATGGATGAAAGCGCAGGACGCCTACGCACGCGGCGTCCTGGCCGCGATTCCTGGCCGGAAGAAGCTTCGAGAGCGCATCCGAGAACTCGACCAATCGGTGCCCGAGGTTGTAGCCCGGCGTCTACCCGGCGACCAGTACCTCATACTGAAGAGGTTGCCCGCCGAGAATACAAGGAAGGTTTATCTGCGGCAGGGGCTGAGTGGGCAGGACCGGCTGCTGGTGGATCCGGAAAAAATCACGCTTGCTCCGGTCGATCAGGGCAAAGGAACAAACGCAATTTTTGGCAGTGTGATGTCAAATGATGGCAAGCACATTGCCCTTGGCATCGAACCCGGTGGTGACGAACTCCACGGAGAACTGCACGTCATTGATGTTGAAACGGGCCGTGACACCGATGTGATTGTGCAAGTCGGCGCCGAGGCGTGGGACCCTTACTGGCTGCCTGACAATCGCTCGTTCGTTTACGGCCGCCTCCAAAAACTAGCGCCTGGTGCTCCGGCCGCGGAGATCAGGCAGAAATTCCGCTCCTATCTGCACATCCTGGGTACCGACCCCGAGAAAGATCAACCGGTCTTTGGTTATGGCGTTGTCTCCTCGATCGAGGTTGACCCAAGCCTGATTGCCTCGGTTCACACGCAGCCCGATTCGCAA
>Ga0335078_10007671_pt1 | contig 16008 bp, 12 predicted proteins | sample Lox_Sample_32_FD_206711 | JGI IMG/M metagenome (GOLD analysis project Ga0335078, IMG submission 206711) | Soil microbial communities from Loxahatchee National Wildlife Refuge, Florida, United States - Lox_Sample_3.2 | ecosystem: Environmental > Terrestrial > Soil > Wetlands | place: USA...
GAAGATCTTCGACGGCAGCGCGCGCGAGGGCGCGCGCGGCTTTCCGGCCAACGTCAATGTCGCGGCGGCGCTGAGCCTCGCCGGCATCGGGCCGGACAAGACGCGGCTCGAAATCTGGGCCGATCCGGCGCTCACGCGCAACACTCACCGCATCGAGGTCGATGCCGACACGGCACGGTTTTCGATGATGATCGAAGGCGTGCCGTCGGAGAATCCGCGCACCGGCCGCATCGTGCCCTTGAGCGCGATCGCCGCGCTGCGCGGGCTCGTTGTCGAGCTGAAAGTCGGGACGTAAAGGCCGGGCCAGAGCCGGCTTAGGGCCGTCATGAGCGGCTTAGCCGGATGACGGCGTGTGACAGTTTAACCGGTTGCCATGCCTTTTGCGCATATCCATAATGCGTCTGTCGAATGGAAATGCAATGCGCCGGGCATCTTGGCCTGACCTGCAGCGCGCAGCTTTAGCGCAAGAGTTCGGCGGCACTGAGTGTTGAAGCCCGCTCTTTGACTGTTACCGACCGACCCTGGCCGGGACTCGTGTCGCACAGCACGGTTGCGCACTACGTCTTCGACTATCGGACGGCACTGGCGATCCAGCGGGCAATGGCGCGCCGAACTGGCTTTGGCCGATGACCTAACAATGACCTAGCAGGAGCGGCGAGCGCAATCATAAGCGGACGACAAAACCCATCCGCATCAATAACCAAACGGGAGGTGTACGATGGAATTCGGAGGAAACAAACGACATCGTTCCGCCACACGACGGGATTTCCTGAAGACCTCGAGCATTGTCGCAGGGACCGCCGGTCTGGCGCCGATACTCTCGGCGCCTTTCGTGTCGCGCGCGTTGGCCGACAACACATCGCTGTCGATCGTGCAGTGGAGCCACTTCGTTCCCGCCTACGACACGTGGTTCGACAAGTTCGCCAAGGACTGGGGCGAGAAGAACAAGATCGCGGTCACGGTCGACCACATCCCGGTGCAGGACGTTCCCGCACGCGCGGCCGCCGAGGCTTCGGCTGGATCCGGACACGATATTTTTGGGTTCAATGGTTCCGGCGGCGCGCATCTTTATCGGAAGTTCTTTATCGATCTCGCCGATCTCGTGAAGGAGACCGAAAAAAAATACGGTCAGGTCACCACCATCGGCAAGCAGCTCGGCTACAACGACGACGGCACCTGGTCGGCCTTTCCCGATTTCTACATCAACTTCCCAGGCATGTATCAGAAGAGCCTGTGGGACGAGATCGGGATGAAGCCCGATACATGGGACAACGTGCGCATCGGCGGCGCCAAGCTGAAGGCGAAGGGCAAGCCGGTCGGCATCTCGCTCGGCCACAGCAATGACCCAAGTACGACTTGGCGCGGCTTGTTATGGAGCTACGGCGGTGCCATTCAAGACGAGGCCGGCAAGAAAGTTGTCCTCAACAGCAAGGAAACGATCGAGGCAACGAAGTTCGTTGCTGCGCTCTACAAGGAGGCGATGACATCTGAGGTGCTGTCGTGGAACGACGCCAGCAACAACCAGTACATCGATTCCGGCGTCGGCTCGTACATCATCAACCCGATCTCGGCCTATCGGACGGCACAAACGCTCAATAAGAAGCTTGCCGACGACATCTTCGTCATTGAGCCGCCGAAGGGTCCGGCAAAGCAGATCATGGGCGCCGCCTCCGAGTTCTACGGCATCTGGAAGTTTGCCAAGAACAAGGAAGCGGCCATCGAGTTCTTGAAGTACTATCGCGACAACTGGCCGGAGGCTTTCAAGGCGAGCGAGGGTTACAACAATCCATGCTTCGCCAATCTCGTGCCCAAGCCGATGCCGATCCTGTCGAACGACCCGACTTCGACCCCGTCCGACAAGCTGGCGATCCTGCAGGACTCCGATAGGTGGTCTGCCATTCCGGGTTATCCGGGGCCGGCCACGCCGGCGACGGACGAGATCTACTACGCCTTCATCCTCAACGACATGATGACCAAGACGGCGACGGGTCAATCGAGCGCGGAAGATGCGGTCAAATTCGCGGCGCAGCGGTGCGAAGCCATCTTCAAGAAGTGGGCCGGCAGGACCTGATTATCCTATGCCCGGATCGCGTTCTCATAGCGCGATCCGGGTCTTCCGGTTCTACCTTGAGCGGCGTGAAGCCGGTAATGCACTGCCGAATGGGGTCGGCGGGGACGTTCATCGTGTCGAGTTCTGGGAGGCTAGATGGCTGCGGTAGTGACGAGGGACATCGTCAAGAGATTTGGCGAGGTCACCGCTGTAAATGGAATTTCCCTAACGGTGCCGAACGGTGAATTCATGGTTTTGCTCGGCCCCTCCGGGTGCGGCAAGACCACGTTCCTGCGCATCATTTGCGGGCTGGAACAACAGACCAGCGGCGATCTTCTTATCGGCGGCAACGTCGTCAACGACATTCCGCCGCGCGCCCGCGGCGTGGCGATGATGTTTCAGAGCTACGGGCTCTATCCGCATTTCACGGTGCGCCACAACATTGCTTTTCCATTGAAGACGCAAGGTATTCCCGGCGCCGAGATCAAGAAGAAGGTCGAATGGGCGGCGAACCTGCTCGGCATCGGCCACCTGCTCGACCGCCGGCCGCGTCAGCTCTCTGGCGGCGAGCGCCAGCGGGTTGCGCTCGCACGCGCGCTGGTGCGCGAGCCGACCGCGCTATTGCTCGACGAGCCGCTGTCGAACCTCGACGCCAAATTGCGCACCTCCGCCCGCCAGGAGATCAAGCAGTTCCAGCAGCGGGTCGGCGTCACCACCATCTACGTGACGCACGATCAGGTCGAAGCCATGGGCATGGGCGACCGCATCGCCGTCATCGACCGCGGTCAGGTGCGCCAGGTGGGAACGCCGTCGGAGATCTACGACGACCCCGCCGATCGCTTCGTCGCCACCTTCGTCGGCGCGCCGCCGATGAATATCGTCGCGCGCAATGGCGGCTATATCGGATTCCGGCCGGAGAATTTCCTGCCCAAGGACATGGTCAGGGATGCGGCGTTCACGGAATTCAAATTCCGCGTCGACCGCTCCGAATATCTCGGCTCCGAGCGGATCGTGTACGGCGCGCTGGAAGGTTTCGATCCGAAGCAGGTGATCACGGCAAAGCTTCCCCCGGCTCACGTCGCCGACGAATGGATCCGGCCCGGCGAATGGCATCCCTTCGCCGTGCGCGACAGCGCGCTGCGCCACTTTGACAGTGGCGGCAACCGGGCAAACCATCACTAGGGGAACATTATTTCCGCCAATGGTCGCAATCGCCGATTCAGTACCCAAACCGGCCGCACGCTTCCGGTTCATTCTCGACCGGCGCGACGTGTTTGGCTCGATGATGGTCGCTCCGGCGATTCTCTACGTGCTGTTGCTGGTCGGCGTGCCGTTTCTGATGGCGGTATATTACTCGCTCAGCGCCTACACGATCTATGATCCGTCCTGGAGCTTCGTCGGCCTGTCGAATTTCGAGGACATCGTCGAGGATCCCTCGTTCCGGCAGACGCTCTACAACACCTTCATCTTCACCTTCGGATCGCAGATACTCGGCCTCATCCTCGGCAAGTTCGGCGCTTTGGTGCTGCTGCGCCCGTTTCCCGGCCGCAAGCTCGTCCGCGCGCTGGTCATATTGCCGTGGGCGGTGCCGATTGCGCTAGCTACCGTCGCCTGGCAATGGATGTTCGATTCGCTTTACAGCGTCATCAATTGGACGCTGATCGCGCTTGACATCGTCACCCGGTCGGATGCGCCGAACTGGCTTGGTAACCCGACGCTGGCGATGATTTCGGTGATCGTCGTCAATGCCTGGCGTTTCTTCCCGTTCGCGATCGTCATCTTCCTCGCCGGCATCACCGCTATACCGCAGGACGTGCTCGATGCAGCGACCGTCGACGGCGCCGGTTTCTGGCGGCGCAACTACCAGATCATCATGCCGATGATTCTGCCGATCGTGACCGTGGGCCTTGTGTTCGGCATCGTATTTACGTTCACGGACCTGTCGATTGTTTTTCTCATGACCATGGGCGGTCCGGTCGGCGCGACCTCGGTCCTCGGCTTCGCTGGTTTCCAGACCGGCATCGTCTCCGGCGACGTCTCGCATGGCGCCGCGATTTCGCTGTTCATGCTGCCGGTTTTGCTCATCGTCGTTGTCGCGATGTTGCGCTTTATCAGACGACGGGAGATCTGACGTGCGGCGCATGAGTCTCACCGGCGTCCTGCAAGAGACCTCCTTCTACGGCGCGGTCGCATTCTTCTTCGTTCTCGCGGCGTTTCCGTTCTACTGGATGGTGATCACGTCGTTGAAGACAAATGGCGATCTTTATAACGTCAGCAACACTCCGTTCTGGTTCAACGATCCGCCCACGCTCGAGCATTTCCGCTACCTGTTCGAGAAAACCCTGTTCGTGACTTGGTTGTTGAACTCCTTGATCATCGGCGTCTGCGTCACCGCGATCACGCTGGTCACCGCGGTGCCGGCCGGCTACAGCCTGGCACGGATGACCGGGCGCAATGGCGAGGCGTTGGGCATCGGTATCTTTCTGACCTATCTCGTGCCGCCGACGCTGCTGTTCCTGCCGCTGTCACGCGTGGTCACGATACTCGGCCTGCAGAATTCGATGTGGTCTCTAGTTGTCGTTTATCCGACCTTCACCATTCCGTTCTGCACCTGGCTGCTGATGGGATTCTTCAAGGCGTTGCCGGTCGAGATCGAGGAGGCGGCCATCGTCGACGGCTGCAGCCTGTTCGGCGCGTTCGTCAAGATGGCGATCCCGCTGTCGCTGCCGGGCATCCTCACCGTGGTGATCTTCACCTTCACGCTGACCTTGCAGGAGTTCGTTTACGCGCTGACCTTCATATCAGCGTCCGCGCAAAAGCCGATCACGCTCGGCGTCGCGACCGACCTCATCCGCGGCGACGTCTTCTTCTGGGGCGAGATCATGGCCGGCGCCTTGATCGCCAGTATCCCGGTGGCGATCGCCTACAACCTTTTTCTCGATCGCTTCATCAGCGGCATTACCGGCGGCGCCGTCAAATAAGCGAGATAGGTTCGGCCGGCGACCGGCCGGCTATTCGCCGAGAGGCGCCGCGCTATTCGTTCCTCTACAGAAGCGGGTTGAAACCTAGCTTGAGCTTTCCGGCCCCGGCGTGAATTTCAGCGCCACGCCGTTCATGCAGTAGCGCAAGCCGGTGGGCTTCGGCCCGTCATTGAAGACATGGCCGAGATGGCCGCCACAGCGGTGGCACGATACCGCGGTGCGGATCATGCCGAACGAGTGATCCTCGTTCTCATCCACGGCCTTGGGCAGCGGCGCCCAGAAACTCGGCCAGCCGGTGCCGCTGTCGAATTTCGTCTTCGACGAGAACAGCGGCAGGTCGCAGCCGGCACAGCCGAAAACGCCGGCGCGATGTTCCTGCAGCAGCGGGCTGGTGAACGGCAGTTCGGTGCCGGCCTCGCGCAAGACGCTGTACTGCGCCGGGGTCAAGAGCTTGCGCCATTCGGCATCGGTATGGCTGACTTCATAAGTCTGGGTCGCAGCCGTTGCCGCGTGCGGCCGTGTCAGGCGCAAGCCGGCAAGCGCCAAGCCTGCGGCGCCGGCAAAGAGAACGTGTCTGCGTGAGAGCATGGGTGGTTCCTCCTCCGCTACGGCAGCCCGCCGGTCTCGCGCGAACTGATTCATGGGGATTATACGGCGCATTCGGCGAAGAATGACCGGCTTGCGCGCAATTTGATGGCGCGCCGCATAAAGTTCACACAGAGTTGAAGTCGTCGCGGACGGCTTGGCCGCAAGCCAGGCTGGCGATTTGGGCTGCTTTCGCGCGCCCGTTTTGCGACCTATTGTGCCAACGACGAAGACCGCCCTGGGGAAAACGCGTGACTACGCCAGTCGAAATAAAGCTCTTGAGCACGACCGCGATGAAAATGGTGTTCGAGGAGCTGTCGCCGCGTTTCGAGCGCGAAACCGGCAACCGCCTTGCCGTCGGCCTCGGCCCGTCGCTGGTGCTGGAAAAACGCCTCAACGAGGGTGAGGCTGCGGACGTCGCGATCGTCACCGACCCCGGGGCCAGGGATCTGGTCGGGCGCGGCAAGCTCGTGGCCGGAAGCCTGGTCGCGATCGCGCGCTCGCTGATCGGCGTCGCCGTGCCAAAAGGGGCGCCGAAGCCTGATCTCTCCTCGGCCGAAGCATTTAAGCGCTCCTTGCTGGCGGCGAAGTCGATCGCATTGTCGAAGCCGGTCGGCGGCGGGGCGAGCGGCGCTCATATGGCGAAGGTTTTCGAACAGCTCGGCATCACCGAAGCAATGACGGCCAAGGCCAAATACGGCGCCGGCGGCGCTGCGGGGCTTGCCGGCCTCGTGCTGCTTCGCGGCGAAGCGGATATCGGCATTCAGCAGATGGCGGAGTTGATGGCGGTCGACGGTATCGACGTCGTCGGCCCGCTGCCCACGGAAATTCAAAGCGCCACCATGTTCACGGCCGGCCTTCCGAAAAGTGCGGCTCATCCGATCGAGGCGCGCGCCGCGATCGCTTACCTCACCACGCCGGCCGCCAAAAGCGTCATCAAAGCGAAGGGCTTGGAGCCCGCCTAGAGCTTGATCCGGAAAATGCCTGTTCCCGGACTTGATCCGGGGACGGATGCCGGTTTTCCGAAAAGATCATGCTCCAGCAAAGGAGCCCAGACTGTGATCCAATTCAACCTGATCGGATCATGGTCTAGGTTTTCCGGCTGTCATAGGCCCAATGTAGGAGTGCTTGGCGCTGCCGCGGCCGGCAGCTCACATCGCCCGGCTCGCAATGGCGCTGCACCTGCCGCACATGGCGGCGGATCGCTTTCCAGCGCTTGATCTGCCGCGCGTCCTCCTCGGGAATGCGCCGACCCATGTAATAGCGGCAATACCATTGAAACCAGCCGCGCGGATCGTCCTTATAAATCCAACCCTTCTTGCGCCACACCGAAAGCGGCTGGCTGGCGTCGACGCCGAAATAATTGAGACCGCAGTCCCGCGCCGATTCAGCGAGCTTGGCGGCGGCAAACCAGCTTTGCGGAAATTCCTTGCCGCAATCGGTCATGTACTTGCCGCAGAACACGCCGAGGCGGAGCATTTGCGCCGGCGTCAGTTCGGGACGGAAGTCGGGAGCGAAATTTCTCCCCGCCGGCGCCGTCAGCACATAGCGATAACGGCGCTGCATCTTATCGTTGACGGTGACGATCATTTTTCTCACCGCCGGAATCCTCTCAGCGCAGCTTGCCCTGAAGCACGTCGGGATTGACGACGTTGATCGGCGCGCCGGCCGCATAAGCGTTGACCTGATCGAAAATGTCGACGAACTGCGTCTCGTATTCGTCGCGCGTCACATAGCCGATATGCGGCGTGCAGACGACATTGCTCATATTCAGCATCGGATGCTGCGGATCGGTGAGCGGCTCGCTCTCGTAGACGTCGACCGCGGCCATGCCGGGCCGGCCCGCGCGCAGCGCCTCGACCAGAGCGCCCGGCGCGATGAGCGGTGCGCGGCTGGTGTTGACCAGAAGCGCGGTCGGCTTCATTCGCGCCAAGTCGGCTGCGGTCACGATATGGCGCGTCGCCGGCACGAGCCGCATATGCAGCGAGATGACGTCGCAGTCGGCGAAGAACGATTCCTTGCTGGGCGCGGTCGCATAGCCGTCGGCGCGCGCCCTTTCCAGCGTGGCGGGACGCGCCCAGACCCGAATATTCATGCCGAAGGCGCGGCCGTATCCGGCCACTACGCTGCCGATGCGGCCGTAGCCATAGATGCCAAGCGTCTTGCCGCGCAGCGTCGAGCCGATGCCGACCTGCCATCGCCCCGCCTTCAGCGCAGCGACGTGCTGGGGAATGAGCCGCAGCGAATCGAGGATCAGGCCAAAGGTCAATTCCGCGGCCGCGTAGGACGGCGTGCCGGGATGCTGGCTCGATGAGACGATGATGCCGAGCCGCGTGCAGGCATCGATGTCGATATGCGGATAGACGCTGCGCTGGCTGATAAGCTTCAATTTTGGCAGCCGTTCCAACAACGGCGCGCGGATCTGCGTGCGTTCGCGGAACAGCACCAAAACTTCGGCATCGCGCAGCCGCTCGCCGAGCTTATCGACGTCCTGCACATGATCGTTCCAGACCGCGACCTCGTAGCCATCGAGCTTGCGAAAGCAGGGCAGCGTGCGCAGCGTGTCGAAATAATCGTCGAGAATCGAGATTTTCATGGGACGGATGGCGGACAGCGACTGCCGGATAATAACTCTGGAAAAGCCCATCCGCTATTCGCCGGCGCCCAAAAAGAAACCGGGCCCTTACGGGCCCGGTTCAGTTCGTCGGCGTGGGGGCGCCGACGACACCTTCCAGAGGGGAACAGCTGCCCACGTTTTCGATTGCCTATCTGGGAGGATAGCCGACAATCGTGTGGTACAGCACGATTGCAGTATGCGATTCGTCGTCTGCTCGCACAATGCAGAGCATCACATGACAGCCATGCGGCCATCGCACCGGTGGAGAAATTCACTATTGCCGGCACGCGGTTGGTCGCACCTGATGAGAATCGCGCGGCGCATCGCGCGTCACAATGACGCGCGAACGGGACGCCGCGTGGGACGCTCCCCACTCTTCGCGGTTACCTGTCTGTAATTCCAGTGCTTCAGTAATTCCAACGCTGCGCATTGGCGACCAGGAAGTCGCGAAATGCCTGCACGCGGGCAACGGACTTGAGCTCTTCCGGATAGACGAAAAAGGCGTCGAGCGCGATCGCCTCGGCGTCGCCGAACAGCTGCACCAGGCCGTCCTCGACGAGGTAATCGGGCAGCATGGCGATGCCGAGCCCGCCCTGGCAGGCGCGCAAGATGCCGAGAACATTGTTGATGACAAGATGCGGCTGGCGCGGCCCCTTGCCGTCGCGGGCCACCTCGATCAGCCAGCGCGACGGCTGCAGGTATGACGGTACGTTGCCGCCGAGCAGCAAAGTGCGGTGGGTATCGAGATCTTCGAAGGCGCGCGGCGTGCCGAACTTCTTGAGATATTCGGGCGAGGCATAAGCGTGGAAATGCACCGAGAACAGCTTGCGCTGAATGAGATCGGGTTGCGTCGGTTGCCGCAGCCGGATGGCGACATCGGCCTCGCGCATGGCGAGGTCGAGCTCCTCGTCGGTGGTGAGCAGCGTGATATGCACCTCCGGATACAGATCGATGAACTCGCCGAGCCGCGGCGTGAGCCAATGCACGCCGATACCCGGCGTCGTGGTCACGCGCAGATCGCCGTTCGGCCGCTCGCGCGAGTCGGTAAGCTTGGCGCGCGCGGCTTCAAGCTTCATGAAGACATCATGCGCTGTGCGATAGAGCAGTTCGCCCTGCTCGGTGAGGATCAAACCGCGGGCGTGCCGGTGAAACAACGACACCGACAGTTCCTGTTCGAGCGCGCTCACCTGCCGCGATACCGCCGATTGCGACAGCCCGAGCTGCTCACCGGCATGGGTGAAGCTGCCCGCCTCGGCGGCGGCGTGAAATACTTTTAGTTTGTCCCAATCCATTCGCTTGTACTTTCTTCTCTCCCCGCACGGGGGAGAGGAATAAATCACTCAGCCGCGGCGCGATAACCGGCGTTTGCCGCGAGGAAGCGTTCGGCTTCCAGCGCCGCCATGCAGCCCAGCCCCGCGGCGGTGACCGCCTGCCGATAGACGTCGTCGGCGACATCGCCGGCGGCGAACAGGCCCGGCACCGAGGTCGCGGTCGAGTGCGGCGCGGTCTCGATATAACCCGAGGGCTTCATCTGCACCTGACCGGTCACCAGCTCGGTCGCCGGCGAATGCCCGATCGCAATGAAAATGCCGTCAACCGGCCGCTCGCTGACCGCGCCGGTCTTCAGGTTCTGCAAATGCGCGTGCGTGACCTTAAGCGGGTCGTGCATGCCGACGACGTCATGCAGAACGGTATCCCAAAGCACGTCGACCTTCGGATGTTTGAACAGCCGGTCCTGCAGGATTTTCTCGGCGCGAAGCCGGTCGCGCCGATGCACCAGCGTGACCTTGGCGGCAAAGTTGGTGAGAAACAGCGCTTCCTCGACAGCGGTGTTGCCGCCGCCGATCACCAAGACGTCCTTGCCGCGATAAAAGAAGCCGTCGCACGTGGCGCAGGCCGAAACGCCATAGCCGCGGAATTTCTGCTCGCCGGGCAAATCGAGCCAGCGCGCCTGGGCGCCAGTCGCCAGGATCAGCGCCTCGGTAAAATAGACATCGCCGGAATCGCATTCGATGCGAAACGGACGCCGTTGCAGGTCCACCTTGTTGACATGGTCGGAGACGAGCTTGGCGCCGACATGAGCGGCCTGCTTCTGCATCTGCTCCATCAGCCAAGGGCCCTGGATCACATCGGCAAAGCCGGGGTAGTTTTCGACGTCGGTGGTAACGGTAAGCTGTCCGCCAGGCGCCATGCCCTGGATCAGAATCGGATCGAGCATGGCGCGGGCGGCATAGATTCCAGCCGTATAGCCGGCCGGCCCGGAGCCGATGATCACGACCTTGGCGTGGGTGGCGTTGGACACCTGTCAATCTCGACCGTTGCGGCAGGCTTGAAGGCTGGCCCTGCCCGAATGCCCCGCGAAATCGACGGTTCTGGATTTCGCTCGACTGAAAATGCCCCGTCCCAGGGGAATTACCCCCCGGTCTGGCCGCGCAGCCGCCCTCATATCTAAGGATTCCGGGGAGCCATGCAAGAGACGCAACCCACCGTACCCACAGGCTCAAGCCTGCGCACCCTGGCGCCTAGGCTCAGCTGCCGCATCATCCAACCGGATACCGGCGCGACTTCGCGGCCGGCATGGTTACGAGTTCAGGGATCCTCGTTCTCTTGCCCGGCGCGGGTGACGGCGGGCATCGTCGTCACTTCCACTCGACCTTCATCACCTCATAGGCCTTGGCGCCGCCCGGGGTGACCACCTCGACCTGCGCGCCCTTTTTCTTGCCCACGAGCGCGCGGGCGAGCGGCGAGGTGATGGAGATCTTGCCCTTCCTGGCGTCCGCCTCCGGTTCGCCGACGATCTGCCATACCGCCTTCTTGTCGGTGTCCTCGTCGACCAGCGTGACGGTGGCGCCGAAGGTGATGGTGTCTCCGGAAAGCTTCGAAACGTCGATCACTTCGGCGCGCGCGAGCTTGTCCTCGAGCTCGGCGATGCGGCCCTCATTAAGCGACTGCGATTCTTTCGCCGCGTGATATTCGGCGTTCTCGGAAAGGTCGCCATGGGTGCGCGCGTCAGTGATCTGCTGAATGATCCGAGGCCGCTCCACTTGCTGGCAGTGCTTGAGCTCGGTCTCGAGCGCCGAGTAGCCCTCTGCCGTCATCGGAATCTTATCCATCGGTCTCAAACCTCCAAATACCCAACCGCAGAGTCAAAAATCCGGTCGCGGGCCGCGGCATTGCCTGGCCACGCGACACGAAAAACTGGCTCTACACGGACCGCCGCTGCGGCCGCCCCGATGCTTGATCAGACCCGGCCCCAAAATAACTTTGCAGCGCACACACCTCGAGGTCGCCCCCAAGGTAGGCCCTGATGCCCTGCGCTGCGGCGACGGCCCCCGAAAGAGTGGTGTAGTACGGCACTTTATGCAAGAGGGCTGCGCGCCGAAGCGAGCGGCTGTCGGCCAGTGCGGTCGCCCCCTCGGTGGTATTGAAAACCAGCTGAACTTCGCCGTTTTTGATGGCGTCGACGATATGGGGACGGCCTTCGGCGACCTTGTTGATCTTGACCGCCGCCACCCCTTGCTCCGCGAGATAACGTTGGGTTCCCGACGTAGCCAAGATCCGAAAACCCAAGGCGGCGAGCAGCCGGGTGGCCTCCAGAATGCGCGGTTTATCGGCATCTTTGACCGAGACGAAGACGGTGCCGCTCTTCGGCACCCGCGTGCCGCCGCCAAGCTGGCTCTTGGCGAAAGCGATATTGTAGTCGCGGTCGATGCCCATCACCTCGCCAGTCGATTTCATCTCCGGGCCAAGCACGGTATCGACCTTGTCGCCGAAGCGGGCGAACGGAAACACCGCTTCCTTGACTCCGACATGGCGGGCGCCGCCCGGCTCGAAGGCTTGCGGCTCAAGCTTAAAGCTCGCGAGCGACTCGCCGGCCATGATGCGGGCCGCGATCTTGGCCGCCGGCACTCCGGTCACCTTGGCGACGAACGGCACCGTGCGCGAGGCGCGCGGATTGACCTCGAGCACGTAAATGTCACCGTCCTTGATGGCGTATTGCACGTTCATCAGGCCGCCGACTTTCAGAGCCAGCGCCAGCGCCCGGGTTTGGCGGTCGAGCTCGGCGATGGCTTTGGCCGACAGATCATGCGGCGGCAGCGAGCAAGCCGAATCGCCGGAGTGGATGCCGGCCTCCTCGATATGCTCCATGATGCCGGCGATGTAGCTGTCCTTGCCGTCGGCCAGGCAATCGACGTCGACCTCGACCGCATCGGTGAGATAGCGGTCGATGAGCAGCGGCCGCTTGGCCGAGACCGCAAATTCCGACGGCCGGTCGAGATCCGCGGCAAGCCGCGCGACGTAACGCGCGAGATGATTGGTATCGTGCACGATCTCCATGGCGCGGCCGCCCAGCACATAAGATGGCCGGATCACGATCGGGTAGCCGATCGACTCCGCGATCTCCTTGGCTTGTTCCGGCGAGGTGGCGATGCCGCTCTTGGGCTGACGCAGCTTGAGGCGGTCGAGCAATTGCTTGAAGCGGTCGCGGTCCTCGGCGAGGTCGATGGCGTCAGGCGAGGTGCCGAGGATCGGCACCTGCGCCTTCTCTAAAGGCTCGGCGAGCTTGAGCGGCGTCTGGCCGCCGAACTGCACGATGACGCCGTGCAGCGTGCCGTTTGCGCGTTCGGCATCGATGATCTCGATCACGTCTTCGGCCGTGAGCGGCTCGAAATAGAGCCGGTCCGAGGTATCGTAATCCGTCGACACCGTCTCCGGATTGCAATTGATCATGATGGTTTCGTAGCCGACGTCCTTGAGCGCGAAGCAGGCGTGGCAGCAGCAATAGTCGAATTCGATGCCCTGCCCGATCCGGTTCGGACCGCCGCCAAGGATGACGACTTTCCGGTTCGCCGACGGCGCCGCTTCGTCGACGGCACGGCCGTTAAACGGCGTCTCGTAGGTCGAATACATATAAGCCGTCGGCGAAGCGAACTCGGCGGCACAGGTATCGATGCGTTTGAACACCGGCCGCACATTCAGCTTGCGGCGGCGCTGCGACACCTCTTCGGCGGCAAGCCCCGTGAGCCGCGCGAGCCGCGCATCGGAAAAGCCCATGGCTTTGAGCCGGCGCAACGCCGGCGCCGATTGCGGCAGGCCCTTGGCGCGAATTTCCGCTTCCGTGTCGACGATGGCGCGAATCTGCGCCAGGAACCACGGATCGATCTTGCAGGCGTTGTGGATGTCGGCGTCGCTCATGTTCAGCCGCATCGCCTGCGCCACCTTGAGAAGGCCGTCGGGCGACGGCGTGCCGAGCGCGGCGCGGATCGCGTTCTTGTCGTCGCCTTCGCCGAGCCCGGGAATGGCGATCTCATCCAGCCCGGTCAGCCCGGTTTCGAGCGAGCGCAACGCCTTCTGCAGGCTTTCGGCAAAGGTACGCCCGATCGCCATCGCCTCGCCGACCGACTTCATCGACGTGGTCAGCACCGGCTCGGCGCCGGGAAATTTCTCGAAGGCAAAGCGCGGCACCTTGGTGACGATGTAGTCGATAGTCGGCTCGAACGAGGCCGGCGTAGCGCCGCCGGTGATGTCATTGGCGATCTCGTCGAGCGTGTAGCCGACCGCCAATTTGGCGGCGACCTTGGCGATCGGAAAGCCGGTCGCCTTCGAGGCAAGCGCCGACGAGCGCGACACGCGCGGATTCATCTCGATCACCACCAGCCGCCCGTCCGCCGGATTGACCGCAAACTGCACATTGGAGCCACCCGTCTCCACCCCGATCTCGCGCAACACCGCGATCGAGGCGTCGCGCATGATCTGATATTCCTTGTCGGTCAGCGTCAGCGCCGGCGCGATGGTGATCGAATCGCCGGTGTGGACGCCCATCGGGTCGACGTTCTCGATCGAGCAGACGATGATGCAATTGTCGTTTTTGTCGCGCACCACCTCCATCTCGAATTCTTTCCAGCCGAGCACCGATTCCTCGATCAGCACCTCGGAGGTCGGCGAGGCGTCGATGCCGCGCTCGACGATCTCGATGAACTCGGCCTTGTTGTAGGCGATGCCGCCGCCGGTGCCGCCGAGCGTGAACGACGGCCGGATGATGGCCGGCAGGCCGATATCCTCGAGCGCTTCCAGCGCCTGGATCAGCGTCTTGATCTGATGCGAGCGCGGCGTCGCCAGCCCGATCTTGGTCATCGCCTCGCGGAACAGCTTGCGGTCCTCGGCCTTGTCGATGGCGTCGGCGGTGGCGCCGATCATGGTGACGTCGTATTTGTCGAGCACGCCCATTTTGCGCAGCGACAGCGCGGTGTTAAGCGCGGTCTGCCCGCCCATGGTCGGCAGCAGCGCAAAGCCGCCGGGGACGGCGTAACGCTCCTTCTCGATGATCTTGGCGACGATCTCCGGCGTGATCGGCTCGATATAAGTCGCGTCCGCCAAATCCGGATCGGTCATGATGGTCGCCGGATTGGAATTGACCAGGACGACCCGGTAGCCTTCCGCCTTGAGTGCCTTACAAGCCTGGGTGCCGGAATAGTCGAATTCGCAGGCCTGACCGATGACGATCGGACCCGCGCCAATGATCAGGATCGAGGAGATGTCGGTCCGCTTGGGCATTGCTTCCGTATCTAGGCATTAAAACGCCGGGCACAAAAAAAGGGCGCGCTTCGTGCGCGTCCCCCACGCTTTCAGGCTGAGTGGTTGCCGGTCAGCCGCCCGGAAAGCGTGGCAACTAAAGTGGCGTGCGTTCTAACGCAAAACCGGTATCCACTTTTGCTGAGCGCACGCTGGCCGGCGCCGGGGCTAGGCCCCGCGCGAGGGGGTCTTAGACTAGATTCGAGGAGGTGGGAAGAGCGGCAGGGGATAGCGCCGTTCCAATCCTTTGACGGCTATTCGAGCACGTCGTCCGCCGTTGCCAGGAGCTGCTGGGGGATGGCGATGCCCAGCAATTTGGCGGTCTTGAGATTGATGACCAGTTCGAACCGCGTCGGCCGCATGACCGGCAGATCGGAAGTGTTGGCGCCTTTCAGAATTTTTGCGGCGTAAACGGCCGCCTTGCGATAGGCGTCCTGGATGCTCGAGCCGTAGCTGATCAGACCTCCGGCAGCAGTGAATTCACGCCATGGATAGATCGCGGGCAGCGCATATCGCGCCGCCAGTGCCGTTATCTGATCGTGCCGGTCGGTAAAGAACGGGTCACTGGCCATCAGGAGCGCCTTGCCTTGCCTGCCCGGCGTCGCGCCGAAAGCGGCGTCAATCTCCGCCGGACTGCCGGCCGTCAGGACATCGATCGCGATCCCGATCCTTCCTGCGGCGACTTTCGTCTCCTCGACCTGTTGGGTGATGCTGGAATTGTTGGGGTTAGCCAGCATGAAGAACGTCTTCGCCTGGGGTACGAGTTCATGCAGGAGTTCGACCATTTTTGGCCGCAACTCGGACGACATCATCGTTACGCCGGTAACGTTGCCGGCCGGCCTGTTGAGGCTGGTGACCAAACCAACGGCGACGGGGTCGTCGGCGGTCACAAAGACGATTGGGATTTTCGACGTGGCTGCCATCGCCGCGTGGTCCACAGCCGTGCCGACCGTGATGATGACGGCTGCACCTTGACCGATGAGTTCGTTGGTCAATTCAGGCACCCGGGCGTACTGTCCCTCCGCCCATCGCGCCGCGAAGGTCATGGTCTTACCGTCGGCAAAACCAGAATCCGCAAGCACGCTCAGTATCGAGGGCAGATAGGGTTCGTCACCGCTGCGCGAGCGGCCGCTGATGAAGGCGACGACCGGGCCCGGCGCGTCGGCGCGCGCCGGAAGCGAGCAGGCCGCGCAGGCTCCAAT
>Ga0335078_10007672_pt1 | contig 16007 bp, 12 predicted proteins | sample Lox_Sample_32_FD_206711 | JGI IMG/M metagenome (GOLD analysis project Ga0335078, IMG submission 206711) | Soil microbial communities from Loxahatchee National Wildlife Refuge, Florida, United States - Lox_Sample_3.2 | ecosystem: Environmental > Terrestrial > Soil > Wetlands | place: USA...
CAGACGAGCGCGACCGACATAGGAGGGCGCGGCTGTTATGTTGAGACGCTGCTGCCGCTCTCGCTGGGGACAAAAGTGATCATCACGTTCTGGCTCGACTCGGAGAAGATTCGCACCACCGGCATGGTCAAGGCCAGCGATCCCGGGGTTGGCATGGGAATCGAGTTTACTGCCCTGGATAACGTTGTCCAGGAACGCTTGCAGGCCCATCTCGATAAGCTTGACGACGGCCTCGGCAGCCGCGACAGCGCCAAAGGCGCCACTAACTCCGAATAGGCCCCGCCCAGCTTCGCCTTCCCGACGCAAAATCTGAATCGACTCCTGCCTGATACCATCGAATCAGGAAACCATCAGACCGTCTGGCGCGAGGACCGGGCATGAAGATTGGTATCACCTGCTACCCAACCTACGGTGGCAGCGGTGTAGTGGCGACGGAACTGGGCCTGGAATTGGCCCATCACGGCCACGAAATTCACTTCATCTCTTATGCCCAGCCGATTCGTCTGACCGAACTGAATCCCAACATTCATTATCACGAAGTGGATGTGTCTCGTTACCCGCTGTTCGACTACCCTCCTTACGACCTCGCGCTGGCGACGCGCATGGCGGAAGTGTCCGAGCTTTATGCCTTGGACCTTTTGCACGTGCATTACGCGATACCCCACTCGGTGAGCGCTCTATTGGCTCGACAGATGCTCGCCGCCAAACCCAAAGGGCAGCGACTACCATTTGTGACTACCCTCCACGGGACCGACATTACATTGGTTGGATTGGACCGTTCTTACTTGCCCATCACACGCTTCTCCATTGAGCAAAGCGACGGCGTTACCGCAATCTCCAGGTATCTGCGGGAGCGCACCATGCGGGAATTCGATGTGAAGAACTCCATCGAGGTGATTTACAACTTTGTAAACTGTGATGTGTATTGCCGTGGCCCGGAGACGCCGCAGCTGCGCTCGGAATATGCCCGGGATGACGAGCGCGTTCTGGTGCATCTGTCCAACTTCCGCCCGGTAAAGCGGGTAACCGATACCATCGAGATTTTCGACCGCGTGCGTAAGAAAATACCGTCAAAGCTGTTGCTGATCGGGGACGGTCCCGATCGCTCGCGGGCGGAATGGCTGGCGGTACAGAAGGGCATTCATAATGATGTTCTGTTTCTCGGTAAGCAGGACCGGATCAATGAAAAGCTGGGTGTCGCTGATGTGATTCTGATGCCCAGCGAACTGGAATCTTTTGGCCTGGCGGCGCTGGAGGCGATGGCCTGTGAAGTTGTGCCAATCGCGACTCGGGTGGGAGGCGTGCCCGAAGTGATCGAACACGAAGTCAGCGGTTTCCTGGCCGGCGTGGGCGACGTCGATACCATGGCACGCTACGCCATCGATTTGCTGGGCGATGAAAGCTGGCTGCGTCGCATGGGCAAAGCCAGCCGCAAGGCGGCTCAATCACAGTTCTGCTCTTCCCGGATCATCCCCCAATATGAGGAGTTCTACCGGCGCATACTGGAGCGCTCTTCGTAGAGTACGTCCGGGATCGATCCTTCACTGCGCAGCACCGGAATTCGCAAACGAATCAGTGTTCCCTTTCCCTCATGACTGTCGATGGTCATGCGCGCGGTCTCGCCATAAAGCACTTTCAAACGCTCTACCACGTTGGCCATTCCTATCCCCGTTCCTCCCAATCCGGAAGGCTTTTCCAGAAGATTTGCTGCGCCCATACCAACACCGTCATCTTCGACTTCAATGATCAACTTGGAATCGCTAATCCGGCTGCGAATCATAATGCGGCCGCCTTCGATCTTGGGTGCGAGCCCGTGTTTAATCGAATTCTCCACCAGCGGCTGCAGCAACATGGCAGGAACCATCACATCGAGCGAAGCGGCATCGAGTTCCTTGACTACCTGCAGTTTGTCCGGTCCAAACCGAACCACCTCAATGTCGAGATAGTTGTCGATGAACTCAAGTTCCTCGCGCAGAGGAACAAACGCGTCACTGCTGTTCAGCAGGCGCCGCAGAATGGTAGCCAGCTTGATAATGACATCGCGCGCGGTGTCGGGATCAAAACGCACCAGGGAAGAAACCGAGTTGAGCGTATTGAACAGGAAATGAGGATTGATCTGGTTCTGCAGCGCTTCCATGCGCGTTTGCAGCAACAGCCTCTCCTGCTCCTCCAGCTTGATTTGAATGCGCACGCTGTTCCATATCTTCAGTTCGGTGCCGATTACCAGAATCGAGCAAGCGTAGATCGCGATATTCACCCAGATGCTGGCGCTCTCCAGACTGAAGGTGGCGCGCGGGAAAACGCGAGACATCTCCGTCTGCATGAAGCGCAGCGCCACGATCGTGGCAAAAAATGTAACCTGCCAGTCGAATAGCCGTGGAGTCGGCAAATTGCGGCGGATCATGCGATAGATGCTGAGGTCGATAAACGGAGAAAACGACCAGATGTCGTCGCGGTCCGGGGTCATGCTGCGCAGCTGTCCGGCCACGAAACCGCAGAGCAGGTTGAATGGCATCGTTGCCCATTCTCCGTGGAACAGAGCTGGAAGAGCCAGTAGCGCGCCTCCCAACATCCCGGTGAACCGGCCGGCGATCACTCCGAGGAGAATCGTGGTTTCAAACGACAGATCGCCGGCGAGAAAACTGCTTTGAATGAAACGAATCTGCACGGCCAGGGCGAGCGGCAGGCCAACCCACAACACCAGATAGATTTGTTGCTTGAGAGATCGTTCCTCGCGAAACAGGAGGTTTTTGAACTCGATCGACCGGACCAGCGTGCTGGCGACGGCGGCAGCGACGCCCAGCTTGATCAGCAAGTTGATGAGGATGAGACGCTGCTCCATTTTGGTTAGCCGCCTGCGCTGCTGACCAGAATGTAGCACGAAGCTGGGCGCACGTCTCCGTCAGAGGCAGCGCTTCAGGCTCAGAGAGATTTAAGATTGTGCAATGAAGTCTAGGGGAGAACCCACTCTTATCACCGACCCCACCCTGGCTGGTGTTCTCGAAGCCTTAATCAGCCGCGAACCCATCTTTCACCGCCCGGAACTGGGCACGGCTAGAGCCGATTGTGAAAATATGACCGACGCCGACTTTTGGGAAGTGGGCGCTTCCGGCCGCCGCTACAGCAGGGATTATGTGCTGGCTGAACTCGAGACTCGCTACGCGGGTGGATATCGGGACAACTGGGTGGCGCAGGACTTTCATTGTCGAAAATTAGCCGAGGAGGTTTATCTTCTAACCTATACCCTGATACAGGATGAAAAACGCCTGACCCGTCGCTCCTCGATCTGGCGGAACACGCTCACGGGATGGAAAATAGTGTTCCATCAGGGAACCATCGTTCAGGATGCCTGAAAATACGATGATCTCCGCCGCCACCGAATGCATGACAGTCCGTCGTATATGGCGGCGAATACAAGACGAAAGCTCGACTGGAAACGTCTCGTTGCACAGATGGCTGCGCTCGAAGCGCGGCGGCTAAGGTATGAGATCGGGGATCAGAAGAACTGATCGAAATTCATGATTGACCCGATCAGCAAACTCTGACTGCCCTACCGCCTGTCGTTTTTGCTATATTGCCAGCCACCAGTTTCATTGGCCTTCCAATAGCTGCGCGCACCGGCTTGCGGAACAGATAGAGGATTGTTCCCGAAAGATGGGTCGCCTGCTTGTTTTCTTTTTTCGCCGGTTGTGGCTGCCGGTCGTGGTATTCGCGGCTTTCAGCGCGGTGTGCGTGCTGGTCTACGTGCGGCTGGAAGGCCTGCGCTGGCTCGACGCCCTGTTCTGGGTCATTCATCCTCATTCCATCGACTATCGTTCGGTTCACCAGGGTACCAAGGCCTTTTCATTCTTCGTTTACGTCGGTGTGTTCACTTTTCAAGTGTGGATCGCAGAGCGAGTGCTGGTAACCATCTTCAACCGCCAAGGCGTGGAGGCATGGAAGTCCATGATCAACGATGTCAACATCGAGAAAATACGCGATCACTTCATCATTTGTGGATACGGACAGGTGGGGAGAACGGTGTTTGACCACTTGCAACGGCATGAAATTCCGCTGGTGCTGATCGAGACCAACGAAGGTCTTTATCGCGAGCTTCTGAAAGACGGCGTGATGGTGATCCAGGGGGATGCGAAGCGGCACGACACGCTGCTGGCGGCCGGCATTCAACGAGCTCGCGGAATATGCATCGTGATCGACAACGACGCCGACAATCTATATATCACCGTGACTGCGCGTTCTCTTAGCCCAAATCTCAAGATCATCACTCGCGCCGGCCAGCAGCGTTACGCTAATGCCATTCGCACCTCCGGAGCCGACGAAGTGATCATTCCGGAATACGAGGGTGGTTTGATGACGGGGCGCATGATTCAGAAGTACTACCCGGCCGTCAATAAGCTGAAGTAGCTGCGCCTGACTATAGCTTAGCGAACTCTGCTTTGGCTTCTTTCAGGACAGGGACATCGGGGTCGGCATCTTTCCAGAGAGTTAGAAAGTCCTGATAGGCGGCTTTGGCTTTAGCCGTGTCGCCTGACGTCGCATAGGCACGGGCGAGTTGCAGATGAGCCAGCGAACATAACGGGTTGTTCGCCGCGAGATCGGCGTGATCGAGAAACTTTTGGAACTCCCCGGCCGCAGCCGGGCCATTCCTTTGGGCGAGGTAGGCCAGGCCGCGAACATAAGCGGGATAGAATGGACTAGTCCCGCCGCCCCCAAGCTCATAGGGAAGCGCCGGTTCGAGTGCAACCACCGCCTGGCCGGGTTGTTGTTGATCGAGATCCAGGGAGGCTTCGATCACCGGGAACCAATTGACCTTCAGAATGGTGTTGGTGGGCTCGGCTTGTGTCATGGCTTCAAGCATGGCTTTGGACTGAGCGGTCTCACCACTGCGCGCCAGGGCCAATGCCGCCAGGACTTTTACATAACGTCCGGGGGACAACGCCAGCGCACGCGCAGCGTCCTGCCGAGCCTCGGTAGAGTTTCCGCTTTCAGCCTCCCGCAGCGCCTGAGAGGCCAGCCACAGGGCTCCGGTCTCTTTAGCATCGGCCCGCACCGCCGAGTCGACGGCGCGCCGGGAGAGATCGCGCGCTTTCTCTAGCCGTCCGTAGTAGGCCTGGGTATCGGCGTGGTTGTTCAGCATCTGGTCTTCCTCGCCAGGACGACCGGCTGCCCAGGCAACCTGACGCTCCATTTCCGCGTTGTCCCCCGCCAAGAATGCCAGGACATAGAGATCGGTGCGAAGGAACAGGCCATCAAAGCCCTTCTGTTGGGCTTGGGCCACCTCCTGGCGGGCGTCCTTGATGCGGCCGACCGCGATGTACCAGTTCGCCAGATTCCCATACCCGACGATGCTGGGCTCGATTTGCTGCTCGGCTTCGCCCTCCGCGATCGCTTTGTCCAATTGCCCCAAAGAAGAGTAGTCCACGCCCAGATTACCGAGCGGCACCCAATCCCGTGGATAACTTTTCGCCCACATTTCGTAGGCTTCCGCGCCCTTCTCTAAGTCGCCCTCGACGTCATTGAAGTAGTAGGCAGTGATGCGGTACTTCTCGCGCTCGCTCACCCGGTCGCGGAGGTCGTAGGCTTTCTTGCCGTTATCCGCCGCCAGACTCGCTTGTCCAAGATTGCCGTACTCGATGGCCAGCCCTTCATAGGCAATGGCAAAATTCGGGTCGAGTTCGATGGCCCGCTTCATAAACGGAATGGCCTCGGCATCGCCCTTGCTGCGGGCGGTCATGATGGCCATGCTGTAGGCCTTCAAAGCTTCAAGGGAGGGCGTGGTCGCTTCCACCGGCACGTCGAACTTCTGCACCGAAGCCAGCGATTCGCCGAGACGTATGCGCAAAGCAGTGGCGGCCGTGCCCAGCGCCTTCAAGACTCCTTCTTTACTGGCGGCTTCGGCCTGCTCTTTGGCCAGATTGTCGCCGGTATTGCAGGCGACGGCGTCAAGGCCGACGATGTACTGGCTGCCCAGGCTGGAGATCGATCCGCCGATGACGGCCTTGCTGCCGGTGCGGAGGCAGAGCTCCTTGGCGACATCCGCGGTGACATGTTCCGTGGGGGCGCGGCCCATCAGCTTCAGGGTCTCGCCGACTTTGCGGTCGGAGAGAATGTTGAGGAAGGGAGACTGCTCCAAGTCGACAGCCAGTGCTTGCTTGAGAGTGCCGTCGAAGACCGGGTCGCTGGTGGAGTTGGTGAAGTCGGCGATGACTACCGTATCTTTTTTGGTGAGCACCGCTGCTGCCGAACGAGGGCGGAAGTAGAACGCGGCCCCGATGGCAGCGGCGACAACGACCACGGCGACAGGAACCAGAACCTTCCAGAGTTTGCGGCCGGTTGCGGAGGTGTCCGCGACGTTCACCGCGCTTGATGACGGCGTTGGAGAAAGAACCGGCGAAGAACCGGACACTGGCGCCGGCGGTGGAGCAGCCTGAGGGCCGCTCTCATGTGCCACGGCCACTGCTCCCGAACTACCCGAACTGGCGGCTCCACCATGCCGCGATTCGGTTTCCCGTTTCAGCCGCTTCAGGTCAGCCCGCATATCCGCCGCGTGCTGGTAGCGCAGTTCAAGATCTTTCTCCAGCGCCTTATTAATGATGTCTTCGAGTCTGGGCGGAAGGTCGGGGTTCAGGCGGATGGCGGGAACCGGATCGCGATCCAGAATTTCGTGGAAGATGACGCCAGAACTTTCTCCGCGGAATGGCAAGCTGCCGGTCGCCATCTCATAGAGGACCGCGCCGAAGGAGAACAGATCGGTGCGCGCGTCCAATTCCTTGGCCCGCACCTGCTCGGGCGACATGTAAGCTACGGTTCCGAGGGTCGAACCGGGGTTGGTCAAATGCTCTTCCGTCATCGCCAGGGTGCGGGCGGTGGCTTGCGCGTCTTCGGTCAGCCGTCCGACAGCCGGCGTCACTTTGGCCAGGCCGAAATCTAAAATCTTGGCGTGGCCGCGCTTAGTTACAAAGATATTCGCCGGCTTGATATCGCGATGCACGATTCCTTCGGAGTGGGCCGCGTCCAACGCCTCGGCGATATCGATGGCAAGCGTCAGCAGGAATTCCGCCTCCAAGGGACGACCCGCAATGCGGTGCTTCAGAGTGATGCCGTCGAGAAACTCCATGGCGATGAACGCCTGGCCATCCTGCTCGCCGATATCGTAAATAGTGCAGATGTTGGGGTGATTCAGAGCGGACGCCGCCTGGGCTTCGCGCTGGAACCGGGCCAGCGCCTGTGAGTCGCGAGCCACCTCTTGCGGCAAAAACTTAAGAGCGACGAAGCGATGCAGCCGCGTATCCTCGGCCTTGTAGACCACTCCCATACCGCCGCCGCCGAGTCGCTCCACGATGCGGTAGTGCGAGATGGTTTGGCCGATCACTGGCGAGCAATCTTAACGGGAGGGAAATAGGCAAGTCAACGAAAGGGGCGCGATGGTAGCAAGAGTGTCCCCGCTCGTGCCGGACGTGCACCATCATGGATGGCAAGACCGTGGCATGAGCGGGGAGGTTCGCGCCGCACGACGCCGGTGGTTACTTTAGTCCCTAATTGGGCAACAAAAGTCCGCTCCGTCGTTTGACGGTGCTCTCTCTCTATCTTTACACTCAAGATTGCGCGTTGAGAGATTCGGGACGGTTGCGAGAGTTCCGCAAGCTCGGCGCACTTTGGAAAGGCGAGCGTGAGCCCCACGGAAACGACCAGCAACACCAAGCGTGAAATCCAGGTGGAGATCCCGGCCGAGGAAGTGACTCGCGAAACCGATGCCCTGATCCAGAAGTATCAGAAACTCGCCCGCCTGCCAGGGTTCCGCCGCGGCCATGTTCCGGCTTCGATCATCAAGCAGCGCTTTTCCGAGGACATTAAGAGTGAAGTAGTCGACGCGCTGGTTCCCCGTTATTTTCGGCAAGAAACGGACAAGCAGGGCCTGATTCCGGTGTCGCAGCCACGGGTCAGCGATCTGCACATCCACGACGGCGAGCCTTTGCGTTTCAAAGCCAGCTTTGAAGTAATGCCGGAGATCAAAGTAGAAGGCTATAAAGAACTACGCGTCGAGAAGCCCGCGATTACAGTCACCGACGAAGATGTAGAGCAGTCGCTCAAGAGCCTGCAGGAACAGCACGCGACGTTCACGGCCGTAGAAGGGCGCCCGCTGGCTGATGGCGATTTTGCCCAAGTCTCGCTCGACGGTCAGCCCAAAGATGGAGAGGGTAAGCCGGTTCATATGGACGAGATTCTGGTGGAGATCGGCGGCAAGGGTACGATGCCTGAATTCACCGAGAACTTGCGCGGCGCGGCGGCGGGAGAGCAGCGAACCTTCGACGTGGTTTATCCCCAGGATTTTTCCGATCAGCGGCTGGCTGGCAAAACGTTTACTTACACGGTGAAGATCGGCGCCATCAAGTCGAAGAGTGTGCCGGAACTCAATGACCAGTTCGCCAAGGAACTGGGAGAGTTCGCCGATTTGAATGAGGTGCGCAAGAAGATTCGCGATGGTATGGAAGCCGAACGCGCTCACGACGCGGAACATCAAGCCAAGGACAAGCTGGTCAGCGAACTGGTGAAGCGCAATGAGTTCGAGCTTCCCGAGGCTTTGGTAGACCGGCAGATCGATCTGCGGCTGGAACGCGGGCTGCGTGCTCTGGCTGCGCAGGGCATGAAGCCGGAAGACATAAAGAAGATGGACCTGAACCGCCTGCGGGCGGGGCAGCGCGAGCAGGCGTTGCAGGAAGTGAAGGCTTCGTTGCTACTGGATAAGATCGCAGAGGAGGAGAAAATCGAGGTCAGCGATGCGGAGATCGATCGCGAAGTGGAAGCGCTGGCGACGCAGTCAAAACAGACGCCGGAAGCCATTCGCGCTCGATTGACACGGGATGGAGCGCTGGATAGAATCCGGAATAGAATCCGCAACGAGAAAACCCTCGACTTTTTGTATCGTCAGTCCGCGTAGCTGGCCGATTCCGATCCCCCACCGCAGGTGCGTAGGTTGGGCATGCGCGTGAAAGCCGAATTCTTAAGGAGCCGATGATGCTTGTACCCATGGTTATAGAACAAACCGGGCGGGGTGAGCGGGCATACGATATCTATTCCCGGCTGTTGCGCGATAACATCATTTTTATCGGAACGCCGATCGACGACAACATCGCCAATCTGGTGATCGCACAAATGCTGTTTCTGGCCCAGGAAGATCCAGAGAAGGATATTCAGCTCTACGTCAATTCCCCGGGCGGTTCCATCACGGCCGGAATGGCCATTTATGACACCATGCAATACGTCAAGAATGACGTGACCACCATTTGCATCGGCCAGGCCGCGAGCATGGCGGCTTTGTTACTTTCGGCGGGTGAACCGAAGAAACGTCTAGCTCTGCCCAACTCACGGATTTTGATCCATCAGCCTTCCATGGGCGGGCTTTCCGGGCAGGCCACCGATATTGATATCCATGCCCGCGAGATCCTCAGAATGCGGGAAATCACCAACCAGTTACTTGCGAAACATAGCGGACAGAAGCTGGATAAGGTAGAAAAGGATGTGGAGCGCGACTTCATCATGAACGCGCAGCAGGCTAAGGAATACGGAATCATCGACGATATCATTTATAAGACCAAATGAATGTATGATCGGCCTTTGCCGGTCGAGTTGAGTTGATTGGAAGTCTCGGCGTAAACGATCTTTCCCGCCCCCGGGGTCAGGATTAGCACGAGCCGGGTAGATCAGCCAAAGAAGGAGTAGCCGAGTGAAAAACAGAACTGGCACAGAGGAGATCTTGCGCTGTTCGTTCTGCCATAAATCGCAGGACGCAGTGGCCAAGCTCATCTCCTCACCAAGTGACTATCCCCGGGCTTACATCTGCGACGAGTGCGTTGCCGTCTGCAACTCCATTCTGGAAGACGATCGCGCGGCCACTCCTCCCGCCAGCACACCGAACCAACTGCCCAAGCCGCAGGAAGTGAAGACCTTCCTCGACGAGTACGTGATTGGCCAGGAGGTCACCAAGAAGAAGCTGGCGGTTGCGGTTTACAACCATTACAAGCGCATCTACATGAACCGTCAGCGCACCAGCGACGGGATCGAGTTGACGAAATCCAACATCATGTTGATCGGCCCCACAGGCACGGGTAAGACTTTGCTGGCGCAAACTCTGGCCCGGATGCTGGATGTGCCCTTCGCCATCGTCGATGCGACCACCTTGACCGAAGCCGGCTACGTGGGCGAAGACGTCGAAAACATCATTCTCAAGCTGCTGCAGGCGGCCGAAGGCGATGTGGGACGCACCCAGACCGGCATCATCTACATCGACGAAGTCGATAAGATCGGGCGCAAAGATGAGAACCCGTCGATCACCCGCGATGTTTCCGGCGAGGGTGTGCAGCAGGCTCTGCTGAAGATTCTGGAAGGCACCATTGCCAACGTTCCTCCGCAGGGAGGCCGCAAGCACCCACACCAGGAGTTCACCCCCGTCGACACAACCAACATTCTGTTCATCTGCGGTGGCGCTTTTGTCGGATTGGAAAAGATTATCGGGCGGCGCGTAGGTAAGAAGTCTCTGGGCTTTAAGGCTGGAGAAGAGGCTGAGGGCGAGCAACCAGCCGTGCCCAGCAAACGAAATTTCGAACTGCTCAGCGATGTCCAACCCGAAGATCTCATTAAGTTTGGATTGATCCCTGAGTTTGTTGGCCGGTTGCCGGTGGTCGGCGTCCTGGAAGACCTGGACGAGTTCGCCTTAATTGAAATTCTCACTCGTCCCAAGAACGCCATTGTCAAACAGTACCAACGTCTCTTTGAGTTCGAGAACGTACGCCTTAAGTTCAGCGAGGAGGCGCTCCGTGCGGTCGCCCGCCAGGCCATGGCCCGCAAAGTTGGCGCCCGCGGTCTGCGTATGATTTTGGAAGAATTGATGCTCGAACTGATGTATAACCTTCCCAGCCAGAAAAAGGTCAAGGAGTTCGAGGTAACCCGCGAAATGGTGGAAAAGAAGAGCGCTTCTTTCGCTATGATGGAGAAAGCGGGATAGAGAAGGTTTTAGCTTTTAGCCATCAGCTTTTAATCGTTAGTCTCTTGGGTAGGACCAGGGATCGGGAGTAGGCTAAGAGCCAGAAAGCTATTTTTCGGAGACCCAGTGACCACAGCCAAGGAAAAGTTCGAAACCAAGAAGTTACCCATGATGCCCATCCGGGATGTGGTCATCTTCCCCTACATGATGACGCCGTTCGTGGTGGGACGGGAGTCGAGTGTGCGGGCTCTGGAAGAGGCGCTCGCCGCCGATAAGAAGATTTTCCTGGCTACCCAGCACGATGCCGGCGTGGACGAGCCCAAGCCGAATGAGATCTACCAAGTCGGCACGGTGGTCAACATCGTACAAAGCCTCAAGCTCCCAGACGGAAATATTAAAGTCCTGGTGGAAGGTATCGAGCGGGGCAAGATTCTGCAGGTAAGCGAAACCGAAGGCTTCATGCAGGCCTCGATCCGCCTGGCCCGCTATGCGGTCGAGACCAACCCGCAGATGGAAGCGGGGATGCAGCGGGTAACCGCGCTGTTCGAGCAATATGTCAAGCTCTGTCAGTCTCTCAACTACGAGACCATGATTGCCGCGGTTCGCATGGAAGATCCGGCAAAGCTGACCGATACCATCGCCGCCAACCTGCAGCTCTCGATTGAAGAGAAGCAGGAACTGCTGGAGATTTTCGATCCGGCGGAGCGCCTGAGCCGCATCGGCGATGTTTTGGACATTGAAATCGAAAAATTGAACATGGACCGCACCATCCAGTCACGGGTCAAGCGGCAGATGGAGCGGGCGCAAAAAGAGTATTACCTCAACGAGAAAATTAAGGCGATTCAGAAAGAGTTGGGCCGGGGTGAAAAGAGCGAATTCGACGAGCTGAAGAAAAAAATCGATAGCTCGGGAATGCCCAAAGAGGTGCGCGACAAGGCGTTGCAGGAATTGAAGAAGCTCGAGGCCATGCCTCCCATGTCAGCCGAGTCCACCGTCTCCCGCAACTACCTCGACTGGCTGCTGGCGGTTCCCTGGAAGAAGCGTTCCAAAGAGATTCGCAACATCAGCCGCGCCGAAAAGGTTCTGAACGAAGATCACTATGGCCTGGAGAAGATCAAGGAACGCATCCTCGAGTTCCTGGCGGTTCGGCAGTTGGTGAAGAACCCCAAGGGCTCAATCCTTTGTTTCGTCGGACCACCGGGAGTCGGCAAGACTTCGCTGGGAATGTCGATCGCCAAAGCCACGGGCCGTAAGTTCGTGCGCATGTCGCTGGGCGGGGTGAGGGACGAAGCCGAGATTCGTGGGCATCGCAGGACTTACATCGGTGCATTGCCCGGGCAGATCATCCAGATGATGAAGAAAGCGGGAACCAAGAATCCGGTCTTCATGTTGGATGAAGTTGACAAGATGTCGATGGACTTCCGGGGCGATCCATCCGCCGCGCTTCTGGAAGTGCTCGATCCCGAGCAGAATTACATGTTCGTCGATCACTATCTCGACGTAGAGTACGACCTCTCGCAAGTATTCTTCATCGCCACCGCCAATGTCATGCACACCATCCCTCCGGCCTTGCAGGATCGCATGGAGGTGCTGCGGCTGCATGGCTACACGGAGCCGGAAAAAGTCGAGATCGCCAAGCAATTTCTGGTAAAGAAGCAGATGGTTCAGGCGGGGCTGACGGATAAAAACCTCAAGTTCAGCGATGACGCCATCCGGTCTCTGATTCGCTCTTATACGCGTGAAGCCGGCGTGCGCAATCTGGAGCGGGAAATCGGCAACGTCTGCCGCAAAGTAGCGCGCAAAGTAGTAAAGGAAGGCGAGAATTTCAACGTCGCCATCACACCTGACAATGCCAATGACTTCCTGGGCGTGATCAAGTTCCGTGACACGATCGCCCACGAGCGCAGCGAAGTCGGCCTGGTCACTGGCCTGGCATGGACTGAAGTTGGTGGCTCGATTCTGAGCACGGAAGCGACGGTGGTCGACGGCAAAGGCAAGCTGACTCTTACCGGAAAACTCGGTGATGTGATGCAGGAGTCAGCGCAAGCGGCTATGTCCTACGTGCGTTCGCGCGCACAACGGCTGGGCCTGGCACGCGACTTCTATCGCAACATGGATATCCACGTCCACGTGCCGGAGGGCGCGATTCCCAAAGACGGTCCCTCGGCCGGCATCACCATCGCAACTGCGATTTCCAGCGCACTAAGCAAGATTGCGGTGAGGCGCGACATCGCCATGACCGGCGAGATCACGCTGCGTGGCAAGGTGCTGCCCATCGGCGGTCTCAAAGAAAAACTATTGGCCGCCCATCGCGCCGGACTGTTCGAGGTGATTCTACCCCTCGAAAACGAAAAGGATTTGGCCGAGGTGCCGGAGAACCTGCGCAACGAGATGAAGCTGCACTTCGTCGATACCATGGACCAGGTGCTGGCTATTGCCCTCGAACAGCCGCTGCCGCAGCCGATACCGCAAGTTGGAGAGTCGAGCCAGCCCATGGCTCCGCTGCCGCCTCCTCCGGAAGCTCCTGCAGCACATCAGTAGCGGATAGCCCAGCGAACGTACCCGGCGCCGTCTTCCGTTTTACAATGACTGGATGGAGCCCAATCCTCACCCTCCCAGATCCGCCTTTCTCAAGGGTACGGCCGGTTTGCTGATCGCCGCCTCTGTGGTTGTGATTTTGCTGGTTGCGTATCCCGCCTATCGCTGGTTTTTCATCATCAGTGTGGGCATCGGCTTGGCGGTCGCGGCAATTCTCTTTTTCTGGCACAAGCTTCGGCCCATCCGGGAAGAAGATGTCGTCGAGACCAAACGGCCACTCGGGCTGGACTGAATGCGAAACAAATATTTGAATCACAGAATGTGAAGAGAAACCCTCTGCGGCTCAGCAAACTCCGTATTCCAGGTTTCGCTCCTTCTTGCAACTTCTTTCATGAAACTGCAAACTGAGGAATGCGAGTCCTCACCCGATTCATGATGGCGGCGACCGATGCCAGCCAGTTCCCTGCCCCGGCGCTGCCCGAGATTGCTTTTCTGGGGCGTTCGAACGTTGGGAAATCCAGCGTGATTAACTCGCTGGTGGGAAAGAAGCTGGCCAAAACCAGTTCCACTCCGGGGCGCACCCGCAGCATCAACTTTTTCGAACTACGCTGGGCGGGCAAACCGCAGCCGGAGATGATCTTCACCGACTTGCCGGGTTACGGGTATGCCAAGATTTCGCGGGAGATCTCTGGCCAGTGGCCGAGTTTCATCGAGCCTTATCTGAAAGAACGTCCATGTCTGGCTTTGTGCGTGGCACTGGTGGATGTCAACGTCCCACCGCAGGAAAGCGACCAGCAACTGCTGGAGTTCTTGACCATGACCGGGCGCCCGTTTGTGATTGTGGCCACCAAGAGCGATCGGTTGTCGGGAAACCAGTTGCACAACGCTCTCCAGACCCTGGCACGAGAATTCCCCCAAGGCAAGGTTGTCTCTTTTTCCGCCAGAACCGGCACCGGACGAGAAGAGTTGTGGAAGCAGATTCGTGCCGCCGCAGAGAGCAGGGTGTCTCTACGCTGAGCCGATTTGAGGTCTTCCCTCAACCTCTTAGGTCGTTTCCAGTGGGCGACGAGTCGTTTCCGTTATCATTAGGAACGAATGGCAACCTACCTCATCACCGGAATTGCCGGTTTTATCGGATCGTCGCTGGCGCGGGCTGTGCTGGCGCGGGGCGACAAGGTTCGTGGAATCGACAATTTTTCCACGGGCAAACGCGAGAACCTTGCCGAAATTCTCACGCAAATCGATTTTCGCCAAGCCGATCTGCTCGATAGCAGCGCGCTCGAAGAATCCTGCCATGGGGTGGATTACGTTTTTCATGAGGCGGCGATCCCTTCGGTGCCAAGGTCCGTAGCTGATCCTATCGAGAGCAACCGCGCCAATGTGGACGGCACGGTAAATCTGCTGGTGGCGGCGCGCGACGCGAAAGTGAAGCGGGTGATCTACGCCGCGTCGTCGTCCGCCTACGGAGATACGCCGACCCTGCCCAAGCACGAGGAGATGACGCCAAACCCCATTTCTCCCTATGCCGTCGCCAAGCTGACAGGCGAGCTTTATATGACATCGTTCTGGCGCTGCTACGCTCTGGAGACGGTGTCATTGCGCTACTTCAACATTTTTGGTCCGCGACAGGACCCCAGTTCTCCCTACTCCGGAGTGCTGGCGAAATTCATCAGCCAGATGCTGCGTGGCCAGCAGCCGGTGATTCTGGGAGACGGCCAGCAGAGCCGGGACTTCACCTACGTCGATAACGTGGTGAGCGCAAATCTGCTGGCCTGCGCAGCTCCTCGAGACGAAGTTGCGGGTCGAGTGTTCAACGTTGCGACCGGTCATCGGGTTGATCTGAACGAAACGTTCCGAATCCTCAAGAACATTATGGGATACAGGGGTGAAGTGGCTTATGGTTCGGAGCGCGCCGGAGATGTGAAGCACTCTCTCGCCGATCTATCTCTAGCCAGGAAACGCCTCGGCTACGAACCTGTGGTGAATTTCGAAGAAGGATTGAGGAGAACGATCGCCTGGTACCGCACTCAGGCCTGAATTCTGCGTTTCATTACTTTGGTGATCTATAGCCGCTCTACAGCCCGGTCTACAGTTTCTGTATGCCTCTTTCTTCCATGGTAGTGTCCCGCGATTGGCCCGAGGTTAGCGTATTGGAGTGTATCCTCGGCGGTTTGAAAATCGATGTCGAAGTGGAAACCGAACCGGCGCGAGCACGCGCCAGGCTCGCCAAGTCAAAAGTCGACGCTTTGATTGTGGACTGCGATCTGGAGGGAACCACGAGTTTTCTACGCGGCCTGGAAGAAGGGCTTCATAACGTCCCTCTGGTGCTGATCAGCAGCCCAAAGCGCCGCCGACTCCCGAAAGATGATGCAACCTTCTTCTTTCAGAAGCCAATCTCCGTCGAGCAGGCAGTCCGCACACTCTCAGCAGCGCGAAATAAAATCCTGGCGGGCAGGCTCCGCTATCACCGTCATACGTTGGACCTTCC
>Ga0335078_10007673_pt1 | contig 16004 bp, 10 predicted proteins | sample Lox_Sample_32_FD_206711 | JGI IMG/M metagenome (GOLD analysis project Ga0335078, IMG submission 206711) | Soil microbial communities from Loxahatchee National Wildlife Refuge, Florida, United States - Lox_Sample_3.2 | ecosystem: Environmental > Terrestrial > Soil > Wetlands | place: USA...
GCGGATGACTTGTGACGTTAGAAGGCCGCAACCACACAGTGCCAGAGTCTCAAATCCCAGGCGAATGTGGCTGTCCGATGGGTCGAGATTGCTGAATCGCTCCGCGAGCAATGCGCAAACGATACCTAAACAGATCGTCGCCCAACGAGGCAGGAATCCTGCAGCCAACATGATCGGAAAAAGGTACAGGAATCCCAGCGAGAAGTAAGGCTGAGTCCACCAATCCACGAGTGCAATCGCTACAACGATCAGGCCGCTGGCTGATAGAACGGCAGCGCGATTGCGCGGGTCCCAGATCGATTGTAGCTGCGGCATAAGCGTGGGGTGAACGGGAGTATCCCACGTGTTTGCCAATTCCTGAATCCAATCAGGCGATTTGCCCGCAAGATTACTTCGCTTGGTGTAGCGAAAGCATCTCTGCCACGCGGCCAATCGAACGATTGGCTGTCAGTAGCCATGAGCTGAGCCCAAATACCTTCCAGCATGGGCGTTTGAGTATCTTCCCCAAACTCAAAGCGATTGGCGATAAGTGAGTCATAGCCTGCCGGGCCCTTTGCGCGATCGTGTGCCCGGAGGCGAACTGGGGTTTTTCGGAAAACCACTCACATGGAAAGCAAGGGATGATTCGTCGCATCGTAGATTTCGCGCTTAGCAACCGCCTGCTGGTTCTCGGGCTGGCTTTGGTGCTTTTTGTCTGGGGGATTGTTTCGTTCCATAACCTTCCCATCGAAGCCTATCCCGATGTTGCGGATAACTACGTCGAAGTCATCACACAGTGGCCCGGAATCTCGGCCGAGCAAGTCGAGCAGCAAGTCACGATTCCGTTGGAAACCGTGATGAATGGCATTCCGGGCGTCGTGCATCTGCGGTCGTTCTCGCTCTTCGGCCTTTCCGATCTGAAGCTAGTCTTTGAAGATGGAACCGACAATGCGTGGAACCGCGAACGCGTTCTGGAGCGACTCAGTCAGGTCACGCTGCCTACGGGTGTGGTGCCGCAGATGGGGACCGACTGGAGCCCGGTAGGGCAGATTTACTTCTTCACACTCCGCAGTACCAATCCGAAGTACGATCCGATGGAGCTGAAATCCATCGAAGACTGGATCGTCGAAAAGAATCTGAAGTCGGTTCCGGACATTGTCGACGTCGCTAGTTTTGGCGGGCCGACGCGCGAGTACCAGGTTCGCATCGATCCGAACAAGCTCATCTCGTACGGCCTAAGCCTGGCGCAGGTCGAGCAGCAGCTGACCAACAACAACGCCAATGCCGGTGGAAGCTTTATTCAGGAGGGCCTCCAGCAGATCAACATTCGCGAAGTCGGCCTGGTGGATCGGGTTCACGACATCGAGCGCACCGTTGTTTATACCAAGAACGGGACTCCACTTCGTGTGAAAGACATCGCGGTGGTGGAACAGGGGCCAAAGATTCGTCTCGGCCAGTTCGCTCGCGCCATTCATCGTGAGAATCGCAAGGTCGTGGACAATGACGACGTGGTTTCCGGTATCGTCTTGCTGCGCAAAGGGGCGGCGGCCGATCCCGCACTCAGAGCCTTGCACGACAAGATCCAGGAGATGAACGATCACATCCTGCCCAAAGGCGTGAAGATCGTGCCGTTCATCGACCGCAGCGATCTCGTGCACTTCACCAGCCACACCGTACTGCACAACTTGACCGAAGGCATGATTCTGGTGTCGATCATCCTTTTCCTTTTCCTCGGCAATATCCGGGGAGCCATCATCGTGGCGACAACCATTCCGTTCTCCCTTCTGTTCGCCTCGATCTGCCTCGATCTCAAGCATGTTCCCGCCAATCTGCTCTCTCTCGGTGCGCTGGATTTCGGGATGGTGGTCGACGGCGCAGTGGTGATGGTCGAGAACATCGTTCGTCATATGACTTTCGCGCATTCGACCAAGACCCCAATCGAAGGCATCACCGATGCTGCCCACGAAGTCCAGCGCCCGGTCTTCTACGCGATCGGCATTATTATTACCGCCTATTTACCGATCTTCACCTTGCAGCGTGTGGAAGGCCGCTTGTTCCAGCCCATGGCATGGACTGTTGCCTTCGCCCTGCTCGGGGCGTTGCTTTTCTCCATGTTGATCGCTCCCGTGCTGGCCAGTTATGCCTTTTCCAAGGGAGCGAAAGAATGGCATAACCCGGTGATGGCTTTTCTCACCGAGCGTTATCGCGTTGCGGTGCGCGCCGCCATCCGGCATCGTTATGTCACCGTCGGAATCGCGGGAGTGGCCATTTTATGCGGGAACTTTGTGGCCTTCAGCGGGGCCGTCGGATCGGAGTTCTTGCCTCACCTTGACGAAGGCGCGCTCTGGGTTCGGGGCACACTCGCGCCCAGCACAGGGCCGGATGAGGGGATCCGCGTCTCCAATCAGGCGAGAATCGCACTCTGCTCCTTTCCGGAAGTTCCTCAATGTACCAGCCAGGTTGGACGCCCCGATGACGGCACCGACACGACGGGATTTTTCAACACGGAATACTTCGTGGACCTGAAACCAAAAGAGGAGTGGCGTCCAATCTTCCACGAGAACAAAGACGATCTTATCGCCGCCATGCAGCGCGAACTCGACAAGATTCCCGGCGTCGTCTGGGGTTTCTCTCAGCCCATTGAAGACAACATGGAAGAGGCTGTCAGCGGAGTGAAAGGCGAACTGGCTACCAAAGTCTATGGTGATGATCTCCATACGCTGGAAGATAAGGCGGACGAGGTCGTCGGGGTCCTGCACAAGGTCAAAGGCATCGAAGACCTGGGCGTGTTGCGTGTACTCGGCCAGCCGAATCTTAACGTAAGCGTGGATCGCGATGCCGCTGCCCGGTATCAGATCAACGTCGCTGATGTGCAGGACGCGATTCAAACCGCCGTGGGTGGCAATGCCCTCACGCAGGTACTTCAAGGCGAAGCGCGCTATGACCTCGTCTTGCGGTACTTGCCACAGTATCGTGATAACGAGGATGCGATCGAGAAGATCCGTCTCCTCTCGCCATCCGGAGAACGAGTCTCACTGGCCCAGCTCTGCAAAATCACCGTGGCTGACGGAGGCTCCGAAATCTATCGCGAAGGCAACCAGCGCTACATCGCGATCAAGTACAGCGTCCGCGGCCGTGACCTCGGCAGCACCGTTGAAGAGGCAATCCAGAAGGTCGGTGAGCAGGTGAAACTGCCTCCCGGCTACCACCTCAAGTGGGAAGGAGAATACGCGAGCCAGAAACGCGCCAATGCCCGACTGCTCATCGTGCTGCCGGTCACGATCTTCATCATCTTCGTAATCCTGTACACCATGTTCAAGTCGTTCAAGTGGTCGGTGTTGATCATGGCGAACGTCGCGATCGCGCCCATCGGCGGAGTTCTTGCGCTGCTTCTGACGGGTACCAACTTCAGCGTCTCTTCGGGAGTAGGCTTTCTGGCCTTGTTTGGCGTTTCCGTGCAGACCGGGGTAATTATGCTCGAATACATCAACCAACTGCGCGCGCGGCGTTACACGGTGGAAGATGCTGCTGTGGAAGGTGCCGTCCTGCGTCTAAGGCCGATCATGATGACCATGCTGGTTGCAACTCTCGGGTTGCTGCCGGCTGCAACCTCGCACGCAATTGGATCTGACTCGCAGCGGCCATTCGCCATCGTTATCGTCGGAGGCTTGATGGCGGCGCTGGTGATGAGCATCTTCCTTCTGCCGACTTTGTATGTGTGGATTGCCGGCGAGCGCGATGTGCTCCCGGCTGCTGAATCAGGGTTCACCGAGGGAGAGCATGTGGACTAGACTTCCACACAATCACTCCCATGCGGAATAAGTAGTGCTTTGAAATCTCAACGACTCTTCCGCTGCCATTGCCCAGCAACTGCCGCATCTCCTCTGGGACGTAAGCTCCGCGCACGGAGGCAACTCCATCCGTACGCGAGACGTAGCTGCGCATCAGCGGATATCCGGCGTAGACCAGCGCGAGATGGAGCGGGTGGCGGATCAAGTCGTTGATCAGCAGCGCGCAGCGACATACGCGCATCGCTTCGTCAGCAAAACGAACGACATCCGCAGGTGTTAGATGATGGGCGAACAGGTTGCAACTGATCAGATCGAAGCTATTGTCACGGAAGGGAAGGGCGAGTGCGTCCGCAACCAGGGCGCGATGTCCAGCACACAGGTGCGATTGCACGAGATCGAGATCGGTGATGTCGAGCGTGATGCCCTTGGACTCAAGTTGGCGCGCGGCTGAGTGCGGCACTTCTCCGAAACCCGCAGCGACTTCAAGCAGAGAAAAATGTTTCTGGCCGGTTGTGGCCGCGACACGTTCGATCAGGCTGCGGGTCGTGGCCACACCGCCAAACCAGCGGTTGATCCGGCAAAGATCCTGTAGCGAGGCCTCGATCTCAGCAGGTGGACAAGCAGCGGAATCGAGGATTTCAGGGGTGCTGACGCGGAGCATGATGAACGAGACAAGACTACCGCAAGTGTAGTCGGTCCGGCTGGCAGGTTTGTCAAAGCGGTGTCAGATGAGTCGTTCGAGGCAAGGGCATCGCGAGGCGCGACCGGTTATCCCTTCTCTGGCGGCCGCGGATCTTCGTCCAGGCCGAGCCACTTCAACGCTGACGGCAGGTCATAGAAGATGCTGACTTGTTGCGGTATCCGCCCCATTCCCAGGTGCGCTCCCAATAGCCGCCCAATTCCGAAGACCTCCGGGCGGGACGCGACGTAGGCGCGACGGGCTGATGCGGAAAAAATGCGCCGGCTCGCGACCTTCTTGACCTCTTCGAGGGTCGCGTCGATAGCGGTAACTCGCGTCGCATCGACGAGTTGATCGAAATCGGGATTAAAAGCGGGGTCAGCTCTAAGCTGATCTTGGTGATTGATGACGTCGGCGAAAGTAATCCGGTCCCATGCGGAACTGATGACCAAACGCTTTTCCTTGTCGATGACATAGCTGCACGGCATGGATTACTTACTATCTCGTCCGAATTTTACATGAGCGAGCGCGCCGCGATGCCCTCAACGCTGCACAATTTCTGAAACCGTAACAACGTTCCACCGTTATTTGCGAATACGTACAACAATCGTTTCCGCAATGCGGTCATGCACCGTTTGCTTGTTGGGATGCACAGCATACTGAAAGAATCCAGAGCCGGCTTCGAGCAGGGAAGCGCCATAACCAAGAGCGCGCTCGACCGAGTGCCAGAGCGTGATGCGCTCGTGTCCGAGCGAAACGATACGAATCCCAGTCAGCCACTTGCCAAGGGTCAGACCATTCGTCAGCCAGACACTCAGACCGCAATACGCCACCGGCAACATCGTGCTGTACCAGTTTTCGAACGGATCAAAGTTGAAGTGCGCGTCGATCTGATGCGTCTTGGCATAGATCGCCATCGGGATCACGATAATGACGAACAGGATGATGACGGCCAGCATGTCGATCGCCAGGGCAAACGCGCGACGCCCGAATGACGCGAGTTCCACGCCTTCAAGCGAGAACATGCGGGCGGTTTCATGCGGATGGTAGTGCCCGCCTTGCCAGCGGCTTACTGGTCGAGCGGACTCCGAGATCTGGGTCAAGACAGATTCCTCCTGTCGATTGTGTGCGAACCAATGCGGAGGGTTACGACGCTTCCGCCAGCTCTTCTTCGAGCAGTTGCTTGTTATACAGGTCGCTGTAGTAGCCGTTCAAGGCGAGGAGTTCGTCGTGTGTGCCGAGTTCGACGATGCGTCCGCCATGCAGCACCGCGATGCGGTCGGCGTTGCGCACGGTCGAGACGCGGTGTGAGATGAAGATCGTCGTGCGTCCCTGCATGACATCGCGAAGATGATTGAGGATCTTGTCTTCAGTATGAGTGTCGACGCTGGAGAGCGCGTCGTCGAGAATCAGGATGCGCGGGTTGCGGATCAGCGCGCGGGCGATCGCGGTGCGCTGCTTTTGCCCGCCGGAAAGCGTGATGCCGCGTTCTCCGACCAGAGTCTCCCAGCGTTCGGGAAAGCCTTCGATGTCGGTGGCAATGTTGGCGGCTTCGGCGGCGGTACGAACCTCGGCGTCGGTTGCGGAGTCCACGCCGAGCGCGATGTTTTCGCGGATGCGGTCGCTGAATAGGAACGTTTCCTGCGGGACGAAGCCAATATTCTTGCGTAGTGCTTCGATCGAGTAGTCGCGGATCGGGCGGCCGTCGATGAGAACCATGTCCGCTTCGGCATCGTAGATGCGTGGAATCAGGTCGACGAGCGTGGTTTTCCCCGAGCCGGTTGGGCCGACGATCGCCAGACTGCTTCCCGCCGGGACGTGCAGATTAACGTCGTGCAGGACGTTCTTGCCGTTGTAGCTGAAATTCAAGCCGCGGAATTCGATCTCGCCGGCGATTTCACGAGCCGAGGCGCCGGGGGAGTCTTTGATCTCCGGCTGCTCCACCATGATCTCGTTGAGGCGTGCGAGCGATGCCGTGCCTCGTTGAAAGAGATTGATCACGTATCCCAGAGCGATGATGGGCCAGGTCAGTTGCAGCATGTAGGCGTTGAAGGAAACGAATTGCCCGACGGTAATACGGCCGCTCAGCACTTCGCGTCCTCCGAGCCACAAGACCATCACGACGGCGCAACCCAGCATGAATTCCAGAGTTGGCCAGAGCATTCCCATCAGGCGCACCAGCTTCAGGCTGCGGCGGATGTATTCCTTGTTCTCGGTCTCAAAGGCGCGAATCTCGGCTTCTTCCTGCACATAGGCGCGGATCAGGCGCGCGCCGGAAAAATTTTCCTGCGCTCGCGCGGAAATGTCGGAAAACATCGCCTGGATCCGTTCGAACCGGTCGTGAATCTTGCGTCCGAAATACTGGATCAGGATGCTGGCAGCCGGAAGCGGCAGGAACGTGTAAAGCGTGAGCCGAGGGCTGATTGAGATCATGAAGGCAAGGGCGGCGGCCATGAGCACAATCGTATTGGCCGAATACATGATCGCCGGGCCCAGCAGGTTCCGGACGGCACTGAGGTCGTTGGTGGCGCGCGCCATGATGTCGCCGGTGCGATTGCGCTGGTAGAAGGAGTACGACAGACTCTCCAGCCGCGCGAACAGATCGTTGCGCAGATCGAACTCAATGTCGCGCGAGATGCCGATCATGATCCAGCGAGTCAGGAACTGGAAGATTCCTTTCGCTATCGCGATGGCGAGGAGCAGGCTGGCATAGAACAGCAGTTTTTGACGCGTGACGCTTTGCAGCAAAGCGTCGGAGGCAAGCCCCAGTACTTTGGGGTTCAGAACCTGGATTCCGTTGGTGAGAAAGATGCAGATCGTGCCGCCAACGTAGCCCCAGCGGTAGCGCTTCACGTAGGGGAGGAGCGGACGCAGGCTTTTGGAAAACATGCAGAATCTGTAGATGAGATTCTAGCAGGCAAGGTTCAGGATTTCGGAATGGTCAGCGTGCTCCGGCCCTGGTCGGACGCGCTGGCTTAGAAGGATCGGACCTGCCGAATGAATCGATGCGCGCCCTGGAGGGGAGCAAGTCACGGCCGAATGCGGCTACACTCACCCCACCGATCAGAACGCTCCAGGCAGCGAAGAAAAGCCAACCCGCGTCGGACAAGAAAGAATCGCTCACTATCATCATCATGAGTTAAACCCGCGACTGCCCCACGAGTTGCTCGCAGGCGCGAGGCGATCCGGAGAGAATGGCCTCGCGCCTGCCCACGGAGCGCTCTCTGTCCCAGTAGAGAGTCTGCCCTCAACGATTTCTTACTGTTCGGACGAAGGCGGGGCCTGGTGCTGCTGCATCCGTTGCTGCATGCGGGCCTCGTGGTTCGCTTCCATCTGCTTGAGCTGCGTCTGTTGGTCGGCGGTCAGAAGCTGATAGAGCTCGTTGTGAATGCGCGTTTGCGCCACTGTGAGCTGAACCTGGATCTGGGCCTTCTGGGCCGCCAGCGCCTGCACCTTGGCCGCATCGAACGTGCCTTCCACATATTGGCGAAGTTGCAGGTCGATCTGGCGCTCCTGCTGGAAGAGCGGCTTCATGGTCGGATGCTCTTTCTGCATGATGGCGTGCATCTGGGTTTTCTGCTCATCGGTGAGGTTGAGCTTCTTAGCCCAATGTCCCATCATGGGCCCGCCCATGCCAAATTCGTGGCCGTGCATGGGGTGAACTGGCGGAGCGTCATCGGTAGATTGGGCGCGCGTGATGGCTGTAGTCATCAGAACCGCCAACGCTGCGATCAGAAAGCGGAAACGAATCGATTTCATTTGGTGACTCCTATGGGTCCGGAAAATCCGGCACTCTGTGTACAGTGATGGAAACACGGATTGAGGGACAAAAGGAGTAAAAAGTCGGTCAACCGAAGTAAAGTTTTGTAATGGTTGGACCTTATCGGTAACCGGTCGCGAGTGCCAGTTTCCGGCCTAAGAGTGGGAAACGGACTCACTGACAGGCATACGTGCCACGGTTGGGGCGCCTCGAACTGGATTTGACAATTCTTTACTGCGAATCTTCACTTCGCGGGTGCAAAATTGAAGATGTGATGGAACGAATACTTATTATCGATGACGATGTGGAGTTGTGCCACTTGGTCGGGGAGTACTTGCGTGCCGAGGGGTTCACAATCGAGAGTGTGCATGACGGCGAGAGCGGACTGAAAAAGGCAACCGCGGGGGAGTATCTCCTGGTTGTGCTCGACGTGATGTTGCCCGGGATCAACGGATTTGAAGTGCTACGGCGGATTCGAGCTACCTCGCGTTTGCCTGTGCTGCTGTTGACCGCGCGCGGAGAGGATGTTGATCGCATCGTTGGGCTTGAGATCGGTGCGGACGACTACCTGCCCAAGCCTTTCAATCCGCGAGAACTGGTGGCCCGGATTCGGGCGGTGCTGCGCCGGACGCGCGGGGACGGCAGCGGATCGCCGGCGGCGCCCGATGTGGTGAGCGTGGGGGATGTCGAACTCGATCCGGCGACGCGCACCGTCCGCCTGGAAGGAAAGCCGGTGGAGTTGACCTCGGTCGAGTTCAACTTGCTGGAAGTCTTGTTGCGCGAGGCTGGACGTGTCGTGCCACGCGAGCGTCTGGTGAACGCCGTACTCAGCCGGAAATTCTCCCCGTTTGATCGCAGCATTGATATGCATGTGAGCAAGGTGAGAAAGAAGTTGGGAGACACCGAGAACGACGAGCACATTAAAACCGTGCGCGGTGTAGGGTATATTTTTGCCAGGCCGCGGGAGAAGGCAAAGGCCTAGGCCGACCTCGGACCTCAGCCCTTCGCTCGAGGAGGCTTTGAGAGCGAACGTCTAAGGCCGGCGATCTGAAATTGGTCTAACGAGAGCATCCATGAAAAGTCTCTTCTTAAGAATTTTCTTGTCGTTCTGGATTGCGCAGGCACTGTTTGTGGTGCTGGCGATCCTGGTGACGATTGCGTTTCGTCCGCGTGCTGCCACCTGGGAAGCACTGCGCAACACGGCGCTGAATGAGGCAGTGAATGCGTATGAAGAGGGAGGCCCGCCTCAACTCCGGGAATATCTCAACAATCTGGAAGCGACGCAGCATGTGCGCGGGTTCCTTTTTGACGAGCACGGAACCGAACTGGCCGGGCGTCCGGCGCCGGATTGGGCGATTCGCGTAGCAGGGGGTGGCCCGCGGTCGCCGCACGATGGATTTCTATTTCCTTCTCCTGCGATGCAGCGCGACTCGCGGGCTTCTTTTGATGGAAAACATCAGTACACAATCGTGCTCGGCCTGCCGCCGGGGCCGCGGGTTTTCATCGGACCGCGTGGTGTTCCGTTTACAGGACTGATGATTGGCGTCATCACATCCGGGCTGGTTTGTTATCTGCTCTCGTGGTATCTGACGAAGCCGATCGTGCGGCTGCGCGCTGCTGCGAGGCAGTTGGCGGCGGGAGATCTCACGGCGCGATCGGGAGCCCCGAGCGGGACCCGGCGTGACGAAGTTGCCGGGCTGATGCGGGACTTCGACGCTATGGCGGAGCGGCTCGAAACTCTTCTCAAAGCGCAGTCCCGCCTGCTGAACGATATTTCGCATGAGTTGCGGTCGCCATTGGCCCGGCTCAACGTGGCGCTCGGACTGGCAAGACAGCGGGCAGGGGTGGAGAGCGCCGACATGCTCGACAGAATTGAACTCGAAGCGAGCCGACTCAATGAACTAATTGGGCGGATCCTCACACTGGCGAGACTGGAGGATGGAGAACAGTTGGTACCGCAGACTCCGGTGCCGCTCGACGAGGTGGTAACGAGCATCACGGAAGACGCTGAGTTCGAAGCTCAAGAGCGGCACTGCCATGTGCGGACGTCGATCCCGGAGGGCGATTGGAAAGTGCGGGGGAACGCGTCACTGTTGCATAGCGCGGTGGAAAACGTGGTGCGCAACGCCATTCGGTACACACAGGAGGGCTCGTCAGTTGAAATCCAACTGGCGAGCGAGGATCGGGCTGGGGCAAACGAGGCCGTGCTGAGGGTGAGTGATTCCGGGCCGGGTGTTCCGGCGGATGCTCTGGAAAAGCTCTTTGAGCCCTTCTATCGGCTGGACGAGGCGCGCGGGCGCCAGACCGGCGGCGTCGGACTGGGATTGGCGATCACCGAGCGAGCCGTACGCTTTCATGGCGGAAGGGTTCAGGCATTCAACCGGGCGGGGGGTGGGCTAACCGTGGAGATTCGTTTGCCGCTGATCGCAGTGGCGCAGGTTCAGAAGCAACCTCAGCCTGTTTCGGTCTAGGAGTCCGGCTGAAGTCTAAGGTCCGAAGTCAGAACTCCGAGATCGCGTGGTGGTGCAGTTTGAGTTTGAGGCGTCATTCCGAACGCCCGCGCTTTTACCAGCGGGCGGAGGAATCTCGCGCGCAGCACCGTCGCACTCCGCGTGAGATCCCTCGTTCCGCCTGAAAAGCGGCTCCGCTCGGGATGACTCCGACATGGCGAGGAGAAGGCTGAAACTGCACCACTAACCGAGGTCGGGACCCCTATCCCCTTTTTCTCCCGTATACTGGAAGTGACAAGCGTATACGGGCAACCCCATCGCGGTCCCAAGGTTCCAATCTGTCTTTGGGAGATTGCTCTTCCCGCGCTTTCCTGATACACAAGAGGGTTGGGATTTCCCGCTTTTTCAGAGTGTTAGAAGCCCGAGCGGCTGAGTGCCGGGCGTGTGTGCTCGCTGCACCTCACACCAACAACGGAGACGAACGAGAGAATGTCGAAACGATCTTGGCTGCTTGGGCTGATGGGCCTGGTTTTGGGGGCATTGCTGGTGGCGTGCGGCAGCAACTACAGCTCGTCGACGGACGGGTTGCTCGTGGTCGGCAGTCAGGGTTCGGGCCTGCTTGAGACGTTCTACTTCAATCTGAACACGGGCGGAATCGGGTCGATTACCAACTCTCCGAACGATACCGGGAATGAGACCTGCGTCCTGAACGGATCTCCTTCGAACATGGTGATGGACCCGGCTGGCGTATACGTTTACGTCATTTTTAATGTAAGCCCGCAATGTCCGAACCAGACTGAAATTGGTATCGCAACATTCCAGGTGAAGTCGAATGGGACAATTGTGCAGGTTGGAAGCCTGCTGCAGGATCCCAATCCAGTGTCGCTGTCCATGGACCCGGCGGGGAAGTTCCTTTTTGTGGCCGAGGGAACGAGTACGGCGCCGTGTATTGCCGGAACGCAACAGCCGCCCATGCCGCCTCCCACAGCAGTCTGTGTCTATTCCATCGGAAGCAATGCCACTCTGACAGCCGTTCCACAGACGTTTGTTTTGCCAGTGCAACCTGTAACGCCCAACTACGCTGTAGTGGCACCGACCCCGACTGTATTTCCAAAGGTCGGGATCAACGGAACACAGAACTCGGTTTGTTCAATTCCAGGGTCGACGCCCCCCACTTCCCAGTATCTCTATGCCGTCGATTCCTCGAACTACCAGGTGATCGAGTTCACGGTTGACACCTCGAGCGGCGTGCTGGGATATCCGAGTCTCAATCCGGTCGCAACGGACAAGGTTCCGGCCGGGATTGCGGTAGATCCTTGCGACCGTTTTGTCTATATAAGCGACAGCCTGACCAACAAGATCAGCGCCTATCTGATTTGCACTGTCGTCATCAATCCTACCCCCTGCCCCTACGCGGACGGCAGCCTGGTTCAGGTTCCGGGCTCACCGTTTACGATGCCGGGAAATGCGGAGGGGCCTGGACCGATCCTCGTCGACCCTTTCGGCAACAACGTCTACGCACTGAACACTCTTTCGAATACGATCTCCCAGTTCAAGATCAGTTCAGTGTCTGGTAGTTTGGCAGCCCTGACGACAGCGACCGTGCAAACCGGAGCCGGGCCGATGTCGATGACGATCCGTCAGGACGACAACTGGCTTTTCGTGACCAACTACGGCAATGGTGCATTGGGGGGCAGCACGGTCTCGCAATATTCGATTGCCCCCGCGACCGGCCTGCTGACCGCATTGCCGGTGATCCAGACGGATAACTACCCGTTTGGCGTGGCGGTGAAGTAAAGCCCGGACTTCGGGCTTGAGATGTTTGATTTCCAGCACTTCATTCGAAGGACCTGCTCGTCCGAGGTCTGAAGCCCGTTCTAGGTAGGCACCTTCAGAATCAAGTAGCCCCCGACCAACAGGAAAATCAAGTCTGGCGACCAGGCCGCCAAGGCTGGCGGAAGCTGGCTGAGATCTCCCATGGCTTCGAACAGTCGCGATACGACCGTGTAGAACACGGCGATTCCTACCGCGACCGCCACACTCGTGATCGCACCTTTCTTTCCGGTCGACAATGAGAATGGGATGGCGAGGATCGCCATGATCAGGGTGATCAGAGGATAGGAGAGTTTCTTGTGCAGTTCGACGCGGAGACGGACGACGTCGAATCCTCCTTGTTGAAGGTCGCGGATGTAGCGCCGCAGCTCTTCGTAATTCATCTCGGTGTACTGCTTCACTTCCTTCTTGAAGTACGACGGTGTCTCGGGTAGATCCGGGAAAGTCGAAACCTCGAATGGGCGATAGTCCCCCATCGCGGACACGTTAAGAGTGCGGTTCCATCCTTGCTCGTAGACCCAACGATTCATGTTTTCCGACCAGTGCGCCCGGTCGGCGTGGATCCGGCGCGCGATGGTGAAGCTGGCCTTGTCGAGTTGGAAGATGCTGACGTTGCCGAACTGGTCTCGGTCGGGATCGAAGAACTGGTAGTAGTAGATGTCGTTGCGCTGGCCGAAAATCCACTTCCGGTCGGGACGCAGGTAGGTTTGAGCAGGCTTGCCTTTGATCTGGTTGTGCAGAGCCTCCTGGCGCTTGTTGGTGTGCGGCAGGTAAAACTGGTCCGCGAAGAAAAGCCCCGCGGACAGTACAGCCGCCGCCGCGACCACAGGGCTGATGATGCGGTAGATGCTGGTCCCCGTGGCTTTGATGGCGGTGATCTCGTTCGAACGCTGCATGAGCCCGAAGGTGACGAGCACGGCCAGCAACATGACCAGCGGAGCGACGTTATAGAGCAGGTAGGGCGTCACGTTGAGCAAGTACTCCGCAACGACCGATGCCGGTACCTTGTTGCGGAGGATGTCTCCCAGCAGCTCAAAGAGCGTGAAGACCAGAACCAGAACCAGGAATGTCGAGAGGATCATCCCCAGGTAGACGAAAAAATCGCGGAGGACATAGTCGTCAAGCAGAGTCGGGAAGCTGGCGCTGAAGACGCGGCGGCGCGTGGAAATGCGCTCGAATGCGTTCTCGCGCCGGACGCGGCCATTCCCCGCGCGCTGTATCGGGTCCTTCTGCTTGCTGAAGCGGATCGAGGCGAGTTCGAAGGGACGCTTTTCCGCGCGCAATAGCAGGAATAGCGCGAGAGCGAGAAAGGCTAAATCGGCGAGCCAGGCGCCGAACCAGGGAGCGACTCGTCCCTGCCTCGCGAGCGACACTCCGACTAAAGAAATGACGTAGTAGACGAAGACGAGAAGGATAGTCAGGACGAATCCACCAGATTTGCCGCTCTTCTTCGAAGAGAGGCCGAGAGGGATTCCGACCAGGGCCAGGACGAGGCAAGCCGTGGGCAGCGCGAACCGGCGATGAAATTCGATCAGGTACCAGCGTGCGGAGATCGGATCGGAGGCGCGGGCTCGTTGCAGCAATTCCGCAGTGTCGAGGACGCCGGCAGGCAGGGACTCGTCGGATTTGCTTTCCATCGACGGAAGATCGATGGGGATGTCGGTTTGCTGGAAGGTCTCGATCTGGTAGTGGTCGGGATCTTTCGGATCTGTCTCGTGCGCCGAGCCGTCAATCAGGTGAAGGTGGAGTCGGTCCGGGCCTTCGCTGACCACTATGCCTTGCTTAGCAAGCGTGATCTTCGGATTGGAGGCGTCGGTGAGATCGGCCATGAAGACGCCCTTCCATACCGCTGCGCCTTCGGCGCTCTTCACGTCCTGAACGTAGACGACGATCTTGGGGAATCCTTCGTAGAAAACGCGGGGCTGGATTTCGAATGATACTTGCGAACCCTTGAGGCGATCTTCCAGCCGACCCAGAGCAGCTTGCGAACGGGGAGCGATGTAGAGGCCATTGGCCAGCGCAGCCAGCCAGGCCGCCAGCACAAAGATCGAGAGGACACGCAGGAAACTCCAGACTCCCATACCGCTGGCCCGCATAGCGGTTATCTCGCTGTCGGCGGCGAGCCGGCTGAGCCCGATCAGGATGCCCACCAGAACACTCATCGGAAGCGTGTAGGTCAGCGCCAGCGGGATGGTAAAGGAAAATATTTCGGCGACGCTCGGCAGCGGCGCGCTGGCGCGGACGACCAGTTCCAGGATGTGTCCGAGGTCGCGCGTGAACAGCACGAAGGTGAAGATGGCGACGCCGATGAGGGCGTGCGCCGTGACCTCTCGCAGAATATAGCGGGTGAGAATCCGCATGGGAGACCGCTTAGGGCGAGGATAGCATGGAGGCCGGGTCGCGATGTTGGCGTCGCGGGGGCTGTTCCGCCGCGCACATGTTTTTTGTGTCCCCCGTGTAACCCGCCGCCCCTGTGTAATTCTGTGCCCCTGTGTAACCCTGTGTCCCCTGTGGTGAATGATCTTTAAGTTCTGCCCTCTGGCGACCCGCCCGCAAGTACTCCTTGGACGGCTAGGGAACCTGGCGGCTCCGCTTTGCGTATTCTGGTGAAAATCCGTGGGGAGGACTCTGTATGGCCTTTGTAAGCGCTCCGCAACAGCTCAATGACGCCGATGTCGTATCAGCAAATGTGCATCGTCGCGATACGCTAGCGATCCTCGTGGTGGTGGGAGCAGTTGTGCTGGTTCACATGCTCACCAATAACCGATACGGATATCACCGCGACGAGTTGCAGTTTTTGAGCGACGCCCGTCATCTGGACTGGGGCTTTGTGGCGTATCCCCCGTTCACGCCGTTTATAGAACGGATCGCGATGTCGCTGTTTGGACTGAATCTGGTCGGGCTCCGGCTGTTTTCGGTCATCGCGAATGCGACCGCGATCCTCTACACCGGACTGATGGCGCGCGAACTTGGTGGCGGACGCCTGGCTCAGGTCACCGCATCACTGGCGATTGCGCTTTCCACCCTGCCGCTGTTCGAAGGCACCGAATTCCAGTACACGACATTTGATTATTTGTGGTGGGTGCTGATCGCGTACTTCGTGATTCGGTTGTTGAAGACGGAGAATCCGCGATGGTGGCTGGCCATCGGAGTGACGCTCGGTGTCGGATTCATGACCAAGTACACCATGGGGTTCTACCTGTGCGGGATCATGGGCGGACTCGTGTTGTCACATGCTCGGCGATACCTGGCCAGTCCGTGGTTCTGGAGCGGGATGTTTCTGGGGCTGGCCATTTGTTTGCCAAATATTATCTGGCAGTTCCAGCATGGATTTATTTCGCTGCACTTCTTGCAACACATCCACAAGCGCGATCTAGGCGAAGGGCGCATGGATGGATTCTGGATCGATCAATTCAAGATCTGCACCAACCCATTTTCTGCGCCATTGTGGATAGCCGGCCTGGTCGGATTTTTGCGGGACCGGAGGTATCGGATGCTGGGATGGATGTACC
>Ga0335078_10007674_pt1 | contig 16003 bp, 14 predicted proteins | sample Lox_Sample_32_FD_206711 | JGI IMG/M metagenome (GOLD analysis project Ga0335078, IMG submission 206711) | Soil microbial communities from Loxahatchee National Wildlife Refuge, Florida, United States - Lox_Sample_3.2 | ecosystem: Environmental > Terrestrial > Soil > Wetlands | place: USA...
GGGCGACGGGTTCGATCCGGCCCGGCTGCGCGCGCATCTCGCCGAGCAACTGCCCGATTACGCGCGGCCGGTGTTCCTGCGGATCGTCGGCGCGATCGGCGTCACCGGCACGTTCAAGCCGCAAAAGCAGACACTGGCGGTGCAGGGGTTCGACCCGGCGGCGACGACCGATGCGCTCTATTTCGACGACCGGCGCGCGGGGGAGTTCGTCGCGCTCGACGCGACGCTCTATCGGCGCATCGCGGCGGGCGAGGTGCGGCTCTAGCGAGCGGCCAAAATCAAACGCTTGGCAACGGGTCCGAAGATCCGCGCATACCGCAACAGTGACTGTTCAAGTTCGTGGCGCTGGCGGTCGGGTGTGCGCCGGGAGCAGACCCTTTTGCGTCATAGCCGAGCGGCTTCCAAATTCGACGCGCTTCGGGCCCTTGGCTGGCACGCCCAAAAGAGAGACGTATACGGGTGCCGCCGGTGGCTCTCGCCGCTGCCGGAACCCGGGGAGTGCCGGATAAAACTCGGCCCCGCAATTCGGCCGTCCGTTGCGACGTGCGGTTGCCGTTCCGCCGAGCGCTGGCTAGCGTGTCGGAGGGGCAAGTACAAGATCGCGACCGGATCGCAGGCACGGGCTGACAATCCGAGAAATGGAGACCTGCTCGATGTCAAGCAATCCGCGCGCGCCGCGAATAGCATCCATCGGCGCGTGGCTGCTGTTGGGATTCGCCTGCCTTCTCTACCTCGCCCTGATGCACGATATCGTCCCGTCGCCCGCCCGCGCGCTCATCCAGCGCGGCGAGCCGGCAAGCAATGCGATCCAGGCGGGGTTTGACGAACTGATCCGAACCGTCTTGATCCTCTTGTTGTGGATCGTGCTCGCGATCCTGCTGTTCCTCGGCGGCACAGGTCGGAAGGCGCCACTGCAGACGCGGGTGGCCGCTGCAATCCTGCTTCCGCTCTCCGGCGTCGCGGCGATCTATGCCACCGACCTCTACGCGCGCTACGCCGGCTGGGCGATCGTCGTGCCGGCGTCGCTGCCGCCGGTGATCGCCCTTTATGCGATGTGGATGCGCCTGCCGGCCCTTCAGGCCGCGCTTCCCGCGAAAATCGTCAACGCCGCCATCGGCGGTGCGATCCTGGTCCTGACAATTGCGCCGGTTCCGTTGTCCGCCGTCGATGCGAGCATTTACGCCGCGGGCGAACCGGAGCGACAGCGGCAGCGCGAGGCCTTACGGGCGGCCAACGAACAGATTGACGTGCGACGTAGCAAGGAATTCCTCGAGCGCGATATCGCCCGCTATCAGGCGCTGAATGCCGACTCTCCACTGCGCGATGTTCTCGGCCAGCTGCCGGGCGGCTCCGATCCCGAGCTTTCCGCCCGCCGCGAGGAGGTGTTGGCCAAAGCGCGTCAGGTCAAGACCCGACAATCCGACGTGGTGGCGCTGCTTGAGGAACCCACACCGGGCGATACGAGCACGCGGGGTCGAGGGAAGATCGAGTGGTTGGAGGATTTGTGGAGGCTCGACATCGAGGCGACGCCGGCCGTGTGCAAAGCATACGGGGATGCGCTGCGCCAGGAAGCGGAAAATGTCCGGAAGTATATCCGGAAGTATAATACCCGCGAGCAGCAAGCCGATTACGGGTGGGCTCTTTGGGCGTGGGATGTCCGGGAAGCCCTCGAGCGTCAGCTGCCCAACATCAAGTGGCTTATCCACGAGCATTGCGACCTCGGCGACACCTTGGCGGTTGTCGAGACCCGGGTCCGCGAACTTTGCGAGCTGGGCCAGTGTGCGGACACAAACTCCGACGGTCGCAGGACACTGGCATTCCTCGACACCCTTGCCGCGCTTCGCCGGCCGCAATGACCCGGTGCGATCTGACGGATGGGTGCAATGGGCACCCTCGCCAGATTGCCCATGCATGGCGAACGACCGGGTTCGAGCCAACTGGTCGGTCCACCCTGGCACCGCGGAGGTCGGGTTTGGGGCATGAGGAGCAGCTCCCGCCGGAAAGGCTGAGGGTCTGCTAGGAGTCGGACCCCAGCCGTGGCCGTTGGGTCCCAAGCGTCAGGTTTTGACCCTAGGCCGGCTCAGGCGGTGCCGCCGGCGTCGACCGTCAGGACCGTGCCGGTGATGTTGCGCGCCTGGTCGCCCATCAGGAATTCGACCGCGCTCGCGACATCCGCGGCCTCGGCGAGGCGTTTCAAGGGGCTGCGGCGCAGCACCCGTTCGCGCGAGTGCTCGTCCATGCCCTCGGTCATCGCGGTGTCGACAAACCCGGGCGCCACGGCGTTGACCGTGATCCCGAGCGGCCCCACCTCGCGCGCCAGCGATTTGGTAAAGCCGACGAGCGAGGCCTTCGTCGCGCTGTACACCGAAAGCCCGCTGAACCCGGTACTGGCGACGATCGACGAGATGTTGACGATGCGCCCGCCGTTTTTCGTGGAGCCGCCTGCCATCATCGCCCGCACCACATGCTTCGACAGCACGATCGGCGAGATCGTGTTGAGCTGTACGGTGCGCTCGATCTCCTCGCTGCGCATCGTCGCCAGCACGCCGCTGGTGCCGATCCCGGCATTGTTGACCAGCCCGTAGATCGGGCCGTGCTCGGCGCGGATAGCCCTGACGAGGCCCGAGATCGCGGCGAGGTCGGCGAGGTCGCAGGCCACGAAATGCAGCGGCCCTGGTTCGCGCGCGGCTGCCGCAAACTCGTCGCCCGCGCGGCGCGCCACCGCGATCGGGCAATAGCCGGCGTCGCGCAGCCGGCGGGCGATGGCGAGGCCGAGGCCGCGGCTGCCGCCGCTGACGATCACGTTACGCATGGCGTGCCAGCTTGCCGGCCGCGCCGAGATCGAGCGCCGGCACCAGGCGGATCGTCGCCGGCACCTTGTGGCGCGGCAGCGCGCCGCGGCAGTGATCGAGGATCGCGTTCTTCAGCGCATCGGGCGGCGCGTCCGACGCCGTGACGACATCGGCGACGACCACCGCGCCGGTGATCGGGTTGCGCCGCGCGGTGACCCGCGACATGCGCACCGCGGGATGGCCGTTAAGCACCGCTTCGATCTCCTCCGGGTGCACCTTCTGCCCGCCGATATTGATGATGCCGCCGCGCCGGCCGACAAAGTGATAGCGGCCGTCGTGCCGCTCGACCATGTCGCCGGTATCGACAAACCCGCTCTCGTCGCGCGGGAACGAGACGCCGCCGAGATAGCCCAGCGCGTTGCCGCTCGACTTGATCCGCAGCGAGCCGCCGGCGACGCGCAGCTCGACGTCGCCGGTCCGGCCGATATAGCCGGCCGGGAAACCGGCGAGACCGTCGCCGACCGAAAACCCGACGCCCGCCTCGGTCGAGGCGAAGGCGTGCGCGACGTCGGCTTGGGGGAAAGCGGCGCGCAGGTTGTCGAGGATCGCCTGGTCGGCGATCTCGCCCGACAGGCGAACGTAGCGCGGCGCGATCAGGCCCGCCTGTGGGCTCATCAGTGCGCGCCGCCAATGCGACGGCGTGCCCGAGATATGGGTGACCCCGTCCGCGCCGGCACGCACCAGAAAATCGCCGACGGGTTCGGCGGCGCTCGACAGCACCATCGAGCCGCCGCCCAGCAGCGCGCGCAGAAAAATCTGCAAGCCGCCATAGCGGCGCATGTCGTAGAACGTGCTCCACACCGCGCCGGCGCCGAGCGGGTCGGGTCCGGCCATCGCGCTGGACAGCGTGCACAGCGTATGCACCACCAGCTTGGGGGTTCCGGTCGTGCCCGAGGTCGTCAATACCCATTCGGTGCGCTCGCCGCCGCGGCGCGGACGGTGCCGCGCTGCGACCTCGGCGCGGCAGGCGACGAACCGGCCGGCGCCGATATCGCGGTCGCCGACGACGATGTCGATCTCGGCGGTCTCGACGATCGCCGGCAGGTGCTCGGGCCGCACGTCGAGCGGGCAGATCACCAGACGGCGCGCGATCCCGTCGAGTTCGATCAGCGCGAGCGCGGTGGGCAGTTGCTCCCGGGTGAGCAGCAGAACCGAGGCGCCGCGCAACGCGTCGAGCGGCGCGGCAAGGCTCGTCCCGTCGGCGAGCGCGGCAAGGCCGACGCTGTGCGTCGCGCCGCGCAGCGAGCGTTGGGCGAGCGGCCCGGAGGCGCTCAGCCGCTGCCAGAGCGAGATCGGCTCAGTCGGCTGCATTGATCGGCGAGGCACTCTCGTAAAGCTTGATGAAATCGCCCACCGTCACCGGAAAGGACGCGCCTTCCTCGGTGCTGAACGGGTCGAGCCCGAGGCGGTCCTCGAGGCGGGCGACGATGATCGCGAAGCACAGCGAGTCGAGGCCGGTTTCGAGCAGCCCCAGGCTGTCCGTCAGCGGCGCCAGCGAGCGCGACTGCTCGGTCGCTACCTCCATGAAAAGCGCCAGGATTTCGACTCTCACCGACATTATCGCCCCCATTTGACCGAATTGCGGATCAATTTCTACGCTCTGCATTAAGAAACCTCCAACTCCGATTGGGGCCGCGACATCGTGATCGAGCGCCTGCTGCCCGAAGCCGTCATCTGCGAGAGCGCGCGCGACGACGAGGGCGCCCATTCGCTGTTTCCCGAGGAGGCCGCGCTGGTCGCCGGCGCGATCGCTGCACGGCAGCGCGAGTTCGCGACGGCACGCAGCTGCGCGCACCGGGCGCTGGCGCGGCTCGGCCTGCCGCCGGTGCCGATCCTGCGCGGCGCCAGGCACGAGCCGCTCTGGCCGCGGGGGCTCGTCGGCAGCATCACCCATTGCCGCGGCTACCGCGCTGCCGCGGTGGCGCGCCGGGCGGAGCTGCGCGCGGTCGCGATCGACGCCGAACCGGATGAGAAGCTGCCCGCCGACGCGGCGCGCTACGTTCTGCGCGTCGACGAGCGCGCCGCGCTTGCCCGCGCGCCCGGCGGGACGAACTGGGATCGGGTGCTGTTTAGTGCCAAGGAGAGCGTCTACAAGGCGTGGTTCCCGATGACCGGCCGTTGGCTCGGGTTCGACGAGGCAGTGGTGACGATCGACCCCGGCCGCGGGATCTTCGAGGCGGTGCTGCTGGCCGACCCGCCGCATCCCGGGCTGCCGCGCCTGTCCGGCCGCTTCCTGGTCGCGGACCGGCTGGTGCTGACCGCGATCGCCGTGCCGGCTTAGCATCACCCGCACTCTCGCGCCGCAGCGTTCGCGGCCCGCGCCGCTTCGAGCGCCGCGACCAGCGCGGCGACGTCGTCCGCGCCGGTCTCGCCATGCGTCACGCAGGCGCGGAGCACCTTGCGGCCCTCGAAGGTCGCGACCGAAACCCAGGCGGCACCGGAAGCCAGCACGCGGCGGACGATCTCGGCGATCTCGACCGAGCCGGCTGGCGGCTCGGTGCACACCACGGCGGCCGGGGAGTCGTTGACGATGGTCCAGCCGCTCCGCCGCAGGGAGTCTGCCAGCCGCCGCGCCTCGGCGACGGCGTGCTCGACATGCCGCGCGTAGCCGTCCCAGCCGGCGGCAGCCAGCGACAGGAACAGCCTCAGGCCGAGAAAGCGGCGCGACCACTGAACCGAGCTCAGATAGGGGTCGCGCCCGGCATGGTGCGACGGCATGTAACCGGTGGCGACCTCGAATGCGGTCGGCAGGATCTTCGGGTCACGAATGAAGATCATCCCGCAACCCATTGTCACAGCAAACCATTTGTGTGCGTCGATCGTCAGCGAGTCGGCGCGCTCGATGCCGGCGAGCGCAGGGCGCAGCCGGGTCGAGGCGATCAGCGCGCCGGCCCACGCGGCGTCGACATGGAGCCACAGACCGCACCGCGCGGCGATCCGCGCGCAGTCGTCGAGCGGATCGATCATTCCGGCATTGGTCGTGCCGGCGGTGGCGACGAGCATCACCGGCACGGCGCCCGCGGCGCGGTCGGCCTCGATCGCCGCGAGGAGCGCGTCGGGGTCGAGCCGTCCGGCGCCGTCGGTCGCGACAAGGCGCACGGCGCTGCGGCCGATCCCGGCCTGGTGCGCGATCTTGAACCATGCGAGGTGGCTGTCGCGCGAGACATAGAACACCGGCGGCCCGGCGAAGGCGCGGGCGCCGTGTTCGGCGAAGCTGGGCTCGGCGCGGGTCAGCGCGCAGACCAGCGCGGTGTAGTTGGCCTCGGCGCCGCCGCTGGTGAAGTGCCCGCCGCTCGTCGGCGGCAGCCCGGCCTGGCGGGCGACTGCGGCAATGACGTGAGCCTCGATCTCGACCGCGGCCGGCGACGTGGTCGCGGTCGCGAGCTGCGGGTTGAACGCGGCGGCGATGCGGTCGGCGCACTGCGCCGGAAAGGTCGGCGCCGGGTTGAACAGCCCGAAATAGCGCGGGTTGGTCAGCTGCGTCACGCCGGTTTCGAGCTGCGCGATCGTCCAGCCCAGCACCTCGCCGAGCGCCATCGGCGCGGCGAAATCGAACCCCGAAAGCTGGCGCCGGAAGGCGTCGAGGTCGAGGGTCGGCGCGACCGGCCCGGTGGCGATCCGCGCGCCGGCCTCGTCCAGCGCCTCGGTCAGCCATCGGTCCCAACGCGCGCGCTCGGCGCGCGCCGGAAACAGGGCCCCGGCCGCCGGCGTCTCGGGTTGCCGCGTTGCGATCGTGTCCATGGCTCAGGCGACGGCGGCGTCGGTACCGGGGGCCGGCATCGCCGCCTGCGCCGCGCCGGCCGCCTCGGCTCCGCGGCCGCGCGCGTGGTGCAGATAGTCGAGCCAGTTGGCATAGAACCGCGCGGCCGCGTCGGCCCACGGCGCGGTCAGCTCCCGCCCCACCGCCTCGGCCGGGAACTCTTCGAGCAGCGCGGCGTCGCGCCGCGCCAGCGCCCGCTCGCGGAACGCCAGCAGCGCCCGGGTCGCGGCCTCCGTGAAATAGCCGCGCGGCAGCTCGGGATAGCGTTCGGCCTCGCCGGCGAGGAAGCGCCGCACATCGCGCCGGTATTCGCCGAACAGCGCGGTCGCGTCGTATTCCGGGTGGCCCTGGAGAAAGACGAAGAGGCTGTTGCGCTGTTTGATGAAGACGTCGACCCCGGCCTCGGCCGAGCGCGACAGGATGCGGTATCCGGCGCGCACCAGCGCCTCCTCGGGCATGCCGTTGTGGCGCGAATGCGGCACCAGCCGCCGCGCCGGCCCGTCGACCAGCTTGTGGTCCGCGACACGCTCGCAGGCGAAGACCCCGAACATCTTGGCGTCGAGCTTCTCGCGCGCGATGCCGTCCAGCCGCCACGCCGCGGCGTGCGAGGCGAGGCACGACCAGATCGTCGAGACGGTGTGGTCCTCCGCCCAATCGACCAGCCGCGCCAGCGCCGGCCAGTAGGGTTCGTTCTCCAGGCACGGCGCCTTCGGCTCGGTGCCGGTGACGATGAGGCCCGCGACGCCGCTCTTCCACAGCGCCGCGATCGGCTCGTGAAACCGACCGACGTGCTGTTGGCCGGCTTCCGAGCGCGGCACCTCGGGAAGCGAGAAGACGCGCAGCGATACCGCCGCCTTGCCGGCCGCGCGCGCCAGCAGGTCGCGCACCTGCCATTCGGTGGTGCGCAGCGCGGCGTCGGGCATGTTGTTGACGAGCCCGACGACGATCGGGTCGCGCCGGGTCGCGGCGGGGGCGACGAACGACATCAGCGCGCCGCCGCGTGAAGCGCCTGGTCGAGGTCGGCGACGATGTCGTCGATATGCTCGATGCCGACGCTGAGGCGAATGAGGTCCGGCGTGATGCCGGCTTTCACTTGGTCGGCCGCCGGCATCTGGCGATGCGTCGTCGACGCGGGATGGCAGGCAAGCGACTTGGCGTCGCCCAGATTGACGAGCCGCTTCACCAGCTTCAGCGCGTTGTAGAACCGGGTCCCGCCGGCATAGCCGCCGGCGACCCCGAAGGTCAGCAGCGAGCAGGCGCGCCCGCCCAGGTACCGCTCGGCGAGCGCGTGATACGGGTTGTCGGGGAAGCCGACGTAATTGACCCATTCGACGCAGTCGTGATCGTGCAAGAACTCCGCGACCTTGCGCGCATTCTCGACATGCCGTTCGACGCGCAGCGCCACGGTCTCGATCCCCTGCAGCAGCAGAAACGCGCTCATCGGCGAGAGCACCGCGCCGGTGGTGCGCTGATAGACGCTGCGGCAGCGCGCGATATAGGCGCCGGCGCCGAAATGGTCGGCGTAGACGAGACCGTGATAGGAGGCGTCGGGCTCGCAGAACTGGCGGAAGCGGGCGGCATGCTGCAGCCACGGGAACTTGCCGCCGTCGACGATCGCGCCGCCCAGCGTCGTGCCGTGCCCGCCCATGAACTTGGTCAGCGAATGGACGACGACGTCGGCGCCGTGCTCGATCGGACGCAGCAGGATCGGGGTCGCCACCGTGTTGTCGACGACGAGCGGCACGCCGCCCGCATGCGCGACTTCGGCCAGCGCCGCGATGTCGCAGATATTGCCGGCCGGGTTGCCGACGCTTTCGCAAAACACGGCGCGGGTGTCGCCGTCGATCAGCGGCTCGATATCGCTCGGATGGTCCGACTTCGCGAAGCGCGTGGCGATGCCGAGGCTCGGCAGCAGATGCGAGAACAGCGTGTGGGTCGTGCCGTAAAGCTGCGGCACCGAGACAATGTTGGTGCCGGCCTCGGTCAGGTTGAGCACGGCATAGTGCAGCGCCGCCTGACCCGAGGCGACGCAGAGCGCCCCGACCCCGCCCTCCAACGCGGCCACCCGGCGGTCGAGCACATCGACCGTCGGGTTGTTGATCCGGCTGTAGCGGAAGCCGGGTGCCTCCAGGTTGAACAGCGCCGCACCGTGTTCGGCGCTCTCGAATTCATAGGCGGCGGTCTGGTAGATCGGCACGGCGACCGCCTTCGTCGTCGGGTCGCCGTCGTATCCGCCGTGCACCGCGAGCGTTTCGTTTCGCACCTGGGCCACCCTCGTTCCGTTGGCGTGTCGCTCCGCCGCCCCGCTTCGCCCCGTGACCTCCCCTCAGCCCCGATTCGTTGTTACAGCCGGTGCACCGCGGCCGGCCACAGGACGAGCGGCTGCCGCGCCGGATCGCTCGCGACGCCGCGGACCAGGCGCGGCACCGCAAGCGCCAGCAGCGCGGCAAAGGCCGACCACAGCGGCAGGATCGCGTCGCTGGTCGGCAGATGGCGGCTCAGGCTGCCGTGGCCGACCTCGTCGTCGGTGTCGAAGCGGATGTGCTGCTCGAGAAAGAAGCGGAAGGCGCGCTGGCCGGCACCGTGCCACTCGGGCGCGCGCAGCATGGCCGTGAACACGCGCCACAGCCCGCCATCTTCGTAGGAGGCGATGCTGCAGGCCCGGGCCATCTTGTCGACTGCGCGCACGCGGCCGAGGTAGCTGGCGCCCAACACTTCGATATATTCCGCGTCGGCCGAAGGCTGCAGCGAGAGCAAGCGGCGCATGAACTCGTCGTGGTTCATCTTTTCGCCGGGCGCGGCGATTTCGGGCCAGGGCGACAAATTGTCGGTGTCGCACTCGCCCGCACAAAGCGCCTTGAGCTTGCGGTCGCCCGGGCGCAACGCGCAGGCGATCTCCAGGTTCTCGCGGAACTGGATCGAAAAATAATAATAGGCGTGGGCGACTTGGAGCACCTCGTCGCTGTCGAGCTGCTCCCAGGCCATGCCGCAGATCTCGTCGATCACGTTTTCGAAGCCAAAGACGTGGCGATCCCCGCTGCGCGCGTCGGCGGGTCGGGTCAGCGCGGTCATGCCATGCATCGCTTGCTCTTCTGCGGTTGGGGGCGCCGCGGCCGACCCGCACTGTCAAGTAAACGCTTGTTAACGATAAACAAAACAGGCTACCGGATGCGGCCGAAGCACGATCGCGATGGTATCGGCTCGCTCCCGGATCGCAATTTTAAAGGTAGTTAAAAAGCGAATTATTTTCGAGTCAATGGCGCGATAAAGGCGCGCGATCGCGCCGGACGGCCGACCGACGTGCCGGCTGTCCGCCGCCGTCGGCCGGAAAGGAGCACGCCGCGTCCGAGGCGGCTGCCAAGTTCGAGCCGCGGCGTCGGCTCGCTTCAGCGGGGCCGCTCGCGACCGGGTCGGCGGTGCGGCGGCCGGTTTGCGTCAGAACCGTGTCGGTCGCGGCGCCGCACCCTCAAGCCGCCGCGAACTGCTTCTCGATCGTCTTCGACAGGCGACCATAAACGCGGCGGGCATTTCCTTCGAAAATCTTCGCTTTGTCTGCCGCCGCGAGCGGCAGCTGATCGATGTAGCGTTTGGTGTCGTCGTAATGATGGCCGGTCTCCGGATCGATGCCCCGCACCGCGCCGATCATCTCCGAGGCGAACAGGATGTTGTCGACCGGGATCACCTTGGCCAGGAGTTCCTGGCCCGGCAGGTGGTAGACGCAGGTGTCGAAGAACACGTTGTTGAGCATCAGCTCCGACAGCAGCCCGAGCTTGGCGTCTTGCGCCAGGCCGCGGAAGCGTCCCCAGTGATACGGCACCGCGCCGCCGCCGTGCGGAATGATGAACTTGATGGTCGGGAAGTCCTTGAACACGGTCGACGTCATCAGCTGGTTGAAGCCGGTCGTGTCGCCGCTGAGGTAGTGCGAGCCGGTCGTATGGAATGCCGGATTGCACGCGGCGCTGACATGAACCATCGCGGGAATGTCGTGCTCGACCATCTTCTCGTAAACCGGATACCAGTAGCGGTCGCCGAGCGGCGGGTCCTGCCAAAATCCGCCCGATGGGTCAGGGTTGAGGTTGATCCCGACAAACCCGTATTCGTTGACGCAACGGTCGATCTCGGCGAGGCAGTTCGTCGGCGCGACGCGCGCGCTCTGCGGCAGCATCGCCACCCCGATGAAGTTTTTCGGGAACAGCGAGCAGACGCGGTGGATCAACGCGTTGCACGCGGCGGCCCAGGCCTCGCTGGTCGAGGCGTCGCCGAGATGATGCCCCATGCCGGCGGCGCGCGGCGAGAAGATCGTCAGGTCGGTGCCGCGCTCGCGCTGCACCTTGAGCTGGCCGCCGACGATCGTCTCGCGGATCTCGTCGTCGCTCATCGTCGGGCGTGGCGGCGGTTGCCGGCCGGCCGCATGCGCCTCGATCTGCTGGGTGCGCCAGCCCTCGTGCTGGCGCGGGGAGGTGGTGTAGTGGCCGTGGCAGTCGATGATCATGGAACGGTCCCTCCTGTCGTGGCCGCGGATCGCGTGCGCGCGGTGCTGGCGCCGGCCGCCGTCGATCCCTCGATCGCCGTTGGCAGGTAAGCACCGCGGTCTCGGGCGGTCAACGCGGCCGCTCGGCCGCCGCGTCCACCCGCATCGCCGCCACGCGCGCGGTCGCCGCGCCGTAAGTCGCGACGCAGTAGGGAACGACATAGGTGAGGGCGAGCTTGAGCCAGTCGACCCCGCCGCCGCCAAGCAGCGCGTCGCCCTGGTTGATCAGGTTGAGCAGCGTGCCCACGACGACCATCACCCAGATCGATCGCCGCGGCACCCCGTCGCTCGTCGCGCATTCCCACAAAAGCCGCAGATCGGACAAACCGCGCCTCCTCGCTTGCCGCGGGCCACTCTAGCGGGCGGTGCGGGCAGGCGAATTCAGATAGAAGTGCAATCGCTTGCGCGGCGCGCCGCGCAAGCTCAATTTGCCGCATCCGGATCGGTGCGGGGAGGAGACATGCGCCTCGGGATTCATCTGCCTCAGATCGGCCGCAAGGCCGGGCCCGACGCGATCAGACGCGCCGCCGTCCAGGCCGAGGAGCTGGGCTACGACGATGTATGGATCAGCGAGCACATCATCACCCCGGCGGGCGCGATGTATCCCCCATCGCCGATCTTCTACGACCCGGTGCTCAGCCTCACCTGGGCCGCCGCCTACACCAGCCGCGTCGGGCTCGGCACCAGCGTCCTGGTGCTGCCGATGCGCCACCCGCTGCCGCTCGCCAAGGAGCTGGCCACCCTGCAGAACCTGTCGGTCGGCCGACTCATCCTTGGGGTCGGGGTCGGCTGGCTCGAGGCCGAATTCGCCGCGCTCGGCGTGCCGTTCCGCGAGCGCGGCCGGCGCACCGACGAAGGCATCGCGATGATGCGCGCGGTGTGGAGCGACGATCCCGTCAGCTTCGAGGCGAAATGGATCCCCGCGGTCATCGACAACATGCGGATGATGCCGAAGCCGCAAAAGCCGATCCCGATCTGGGTCGGCGGCACCTCGGAGCCGGCGCTCGAGCGCGCGCTGCGGCTCGACGGCTGGCACGGCTCGCGGGCGATGCCCGAGCAGGCGGCGCCGCTCGTCAAGCGGCTGCGCGCCGGGCGGCCGGAGCCGGAATTCGCGATTTCGCTGCGCACCGGCTGGGACGGCCGCGACGAGGCCGCGCTGCGGGCGCGGCTCGAAGGCTACCGCGCAGTCGGCGTCGGGCATGTCCTGGTCGAGCCGTCGGAGCGCGAACTCGACGATTGGCTCAAAGCGGTCGAGCGCATCGCGCGCGCCGGCGAGGGGGTACGGGGATGAGGTCCGTGCGATGAGATTGGCCACCACGCTCAAATTCTCGCCCGAAGCCGGCGGGATCGGGATGGATCTGGTGTGGGAGGCCGAACGGCTCGGCTTCGACGCGGTCTGGGCCGGGGAGGCCTACGGCACCGACGCGGTGACCCCGGTGACCTGGGTGCTGGCGCGCACCAGCCGGATCAAGGCCGGCACCGCGATCATGCAGATGCCGGCACGCACCCCGACCTGCGCGGCGATGACCGCGCTGTCGCTGCAGGCGCTCTCGGGCAACCGCTTCCTCTGCGGCATCGGCCCGTCGGGGCCGCAGGTCGTCGAGGGCTGGCACGGCGTGCCGTTCGGCCGGCCGCAGCAGCGCACCCGCGAATACGCGGCGATCATCCGCCAGGTCTTCGCGCGCGAGGCGCCGCTCGAGCATCACGGCTATCACTACGACATCCCCTATACCGGCCCCGGTGGGACCGGGCTCGGCAAGCCGCTGCGCAGCATCGTGCACGGCCGGCCGGGGCTGAAGATCTACACCGCGCCGATCAGCCCGGCGGGCTTGCGGACCGCCGGCGAGATCGCCGACGGCGCGCTGCCGTTCTTCATGTCGCCGGAGCAGGCGCAGGCGATCGTCGATCCGATCCTCGAAGGCCGCGCCAAGATCGGCCGCCCCGACGACCTCGGCGATTTCGATGTGGCGCCCTATGTGCGGATCAGCATGGGCAGCGACCTGGCGCGCTGCCGCGACGCGTTGCGCCCGCAATTCGCGCTCTATATCGGCGGCATGGGCGCGCGCGGCCGCAATTTCTACAACGACCTCGCCCGGCGTCTCGGCTACGAGGCGGAGGCGGAGGCGATCCAGAGCCATTTCCTCGCCGGCCGCCGGCGCGAGGCCGCCGCCGCGGTGCCCGACGCGCTGATCGACGAAACCTCGCTCGTCGGCCCGCCCGAGCGCATCAAGGACCGGCTCCAGGCGTGGCAGGAGCTGGCGCGCTACGACTGGGTCGGCTCGCTGGTGCTGGCCGGGGCCGACGCCGACGCGATGCGCGTGGTGGCCGAGGCGGTGCTGTGACTGCAGGGGGCTGCGCGATGCCGGATTACGACTGGACCGGCGGCGATCTGCCGACCTTTGTCACGCATCTCGAATGCGGGCTGACCGGCGAGCGCTACGAGGCCGATGTCGTGCAGGGCCTGTCGAAGGCGGGCCGCCCGCTGCTGGTGCGCTACGACCTGGCGGGGGTCGCCCGGGCGCTCACCAAGGACATGCTGGCGGCGCGCCCGCAGACGATGTGGCGCTACCGCGAAATGCTTCCCGTGCGCCGGCCCGAGAACGTGGTCTCGCTCGGCGAGATCGCGACGCCGCTGGTCTCGCTACCGCGCGTCGCGGGGCGGCTCGGCGCGACGGGCGACATCCTGGTCAAGGACGAGGGCCGGCTGCCGACCGGCTCGTTCAAGGCGCGCGGCCTGGTGATGGCCGTGTCGATGGCCAAGGAGTTGGGTATCAAGACCATGGCGATGCCGACCAACGGCAATGCCGGCGCGGCGATGGCCGCCTATTGCGCGCGCGCCGGGATCGAGGCCTATGTGTTCTGTCCCGACGACACGCCCTCGGTCAACGTGCGCGAGATCGCGATGCAGGGCGCCGAGGTGTTTCTCGTCGACGGGCTCATCGACGATTGCGGCCGGCTCGTCGCCGAGGGCGAGACGGCGGCCGGCTGGTTCAACTGCTCGACCCTGCGCGAGCCCTACCGCATCGAGGGCAAGAAGACGATGGGCATCGAGCTTGCCGAGCAGCTCGGCTGGGAGGTGCCCGACGTCATCTTCTACCCGACCGGCGGCGGCACCGGCATCATCGGCATGTGGAAGGCGTTTGCCGAATTGGAGGAGATGGGCTGGCTCGGCAAGAAGCGGCCGCGCATGGTCGTGGTCCAGGCGGCGGGCTGCGCGCCGATGGTCAAGGCGTGGGAGGACGGCGTCGAGCACGCGCCGCGCTGGGCGGACGCGCACACCTTCGCCGCCGGCATCCGCGTGCCGCAGGCGGTCGGCGATTTCTTGATCCTGCGGGCGGTGCGCGAGAGCGGCGGCTTCGCGATCGCCGTCGAGGACGGCGCGATCGCCGAGGGCTGGCGGGAGGTGGCGCAGACCGAGGGGCTGCTGCTTTGCCCGGAAGGCGCGGCGACCTACGCCGCCTACAAGGCGGCGCTCGCCGACGGCCGCGTCGGCAAGGGCGATCGGGTGGTTCTGTTCAACTGCGCGACGGGGCTAAAATACCCGATGCCGGAGGCGGGCAGGCGCCTCAAGCTCGGCAATGCGGTCGATTGGCAGCGGCTTTTAGGCGCGGCCCATTAAGGGTGTCCACTAACGTCAAAGTGTCGTGATATAAGCGACTGCAACCCCTGGCGATTTCGAAGAGGCAGCCGATGGCCGAAGCGGTATGGAACGGATTCCTGCGTCTGTCGCTGGTGTCGTGCCCGATCCGCCTGTCCTCTGCGACGAGCGACGTCAACCGGATCAAGCTCGATCTCCTGAGCGCGCGCACGGGCAATCCGGTCGCCGAGCAATATGTCGACGCCAAGACCGGCGACGTCGTCGCGAGGGAGGCGCTCGTCAAGGGGTTCGAATTCGCCAGCGGGCGCTACGTCACGGTGAGCGATGACGAGCTTGCCAGGCTCGGCAGCGGCGTCGGCAACATCATCGACCTCGAGCAGTTCGTGCCGCGCGACCAGATCGACCACCTCTATATCGAGGCCGCCTATTACCTGCACCCCGACGGGCAGCTTGCCTCCGACACGGTGCATGCGCTGCGCCTGGCGATGCGGCGCAGCGGACGGGTCGCGCTCGGCCACGTCAAGCTCGGCGACCAGGAGCGGCCGGCGCTTATCGAGCCGCACCGCTCCGGGCTGATGATGTCGACGTTGCACACCCAGGAGGAGCTCGTCGCCGCCAATTTCCCCGAGCGCGCCGAGAGCGACATTCCGGCCGAGATGGTCGAGATCGCCGAGGCGATCATCGCGCGGCGCGCCGCCGATTTCGATTCGCGCCAGCTGCGCGACCGCTTCCAGGACGATCTGCGCGCGCTCGTCGAGCAGAAGGCGCGCAGCGCGCCGCCGCCGCCCGCCGAAGCGCGCCGCCCGGCCCCGCCCCGACCGGCACCGCGGCCGGCGCCCGAACCGCCGCCGCCCGTTGCCGCGCCGGCGCCGGAACCGCCGCCACCGGCGCCCGAACCCGAGCCGCCGCCGGCACCCGAGCCGGTGCCGGAACCCGCGGCGACCGCCGCCCCTCCGCCGGCACCCGAGCCGGTACCGCCGCCGGCACCCGAGCCGCCGCCGGAACCCGAGGCGGCCGCCGCCCAACCGCCCGCTCCTGCGCCCGAACCACCGCCCGCTCCCGCGCCCGAACCGCCGCCCGAACTGGCGCTGGCGCCTGCGCCCGAACCGCCGCCCGCCCCTGCGCCCGAACCGCCGCCGCGGGCGGCCGAGGGTACGCAGGATGTCGGCGCGGAAATCCTGCTCCACATCATGGGCCTCGGCGATCGCCGCTACGTCGAGCCGGGCTGGGCCGGAAATCCCGGCAGCCGGCGTCATATCGAG
>Ga0335078_10007675_pt1 | contig 16001 bp, 13 predicted proteins | sample Lox_Sample_32_FD_206711 | JGI IMG/M metagenome (GOLD analysis project Ga0335078, IMG submission 206711) | Soil microbial communities from Loxahatchee National Wildlife Refuge, Florida, United States - Lox_Sample_3.2 | ecosystem: Environmental > Terrestrial > Soil > Wetlands | place: USA...
GAGAAGCACGCGTGACATTTTATTCGCAGCGTTTGCGGCGTTTTTCCTTTTGGAGGGCGCCGAACGAGTGGTGCTGCTTTTTTCCGAGCGGCCGAACGAAGGTACGCCGTGGATTCACACGATCCGACTGGCCGCGTTGATGTTGATTCTGGTTGCAATCCTCGGCAAGAATTACGGAAGCAGCGGCGCTTGACAGGCAGCCGAGCGCAAGGCATCTTCTGCCGCACACCATCCCGGAGGCAATGAGAATGACCAAGAATCTAGGTCTTTTGTCCGTGTGTGCCGCGTTCGTTTCGTGCTTGGCTGCGTCGTGCAACAGCAAGCCTGCCGTTCCCGCGGCGCCGGTGGACAAGCGCAAAGCCGCAGAAGAGGCTATCAACGCGACTAGCGAGGAATTCGCGAAGGCGATTGATTCCAAGGATCTGGACAAGGTGCTGCCGTATTACACGAATGATGCGGTGCTGTTCGTCCCGTCAGGGCCGGCGGCAGTGGGAAAAGATGCACTGCGAAAGGCGTGGCAGGGCTTTCTGGCGGCACCGGCGTCGAAGATTGACGTGAGCGGAATCACGATCGATGTTGCGGAGTCGGGCGATCTGGCGTATGAGCGCGGAAGCTTCACAAGCACGAGCAAGGACGCGAAGGGCAAGACGGTGACCTCAACGGGAAAATTGGTGGACATCTGGGAAAAACAGGCGGATGGAACGTGGAAGATGGCGGCGGATCTGAACGCGAGTGACAAGTAGGCGCAGGGAACTTCAATCTTGGAGAGTGACGATGCGTAAGAACCGATTGTTTCCAGGGGCTCTTGTGGTGATGTTCCTAGCGGGTTGCGTACAGAATTTTCAAAAACCAGCGGAACCGGCGGCGGCGCCGGATACGCGACCGGCTGATGAGGCGGCGATTCGCGCGGGCGACGCCAACTTCGCGCAATGGGCGGTAGCGAAAGACGTCGACAAGATTGTCGGGCTCTATCAGGACGATGCCGTCGCGTTCGCCCCGGGCATGCCCGCCCTGACCGGCAAGGACAGCATCCGCAAAATGATTGAAGGGCTGGTCGCGACGCCGGGCCTGCAAGTCAACGTGCACGTGGCGAACCTAGATGTGGCGCGATCGGGCGACATTGCGATCGACCGCGGCACCGTAGACTCCACGTCGACCGGAAAGAACGGGAAGGCAAGCACGTCGACGATCGAGTACGTCCTTGTCTGGAAGAAGCAGGCGGACGGTTCGTGGAAGATTTTCGCGGATACGAGCGCGAACCAGAAATAGCCACTATAGGGATAGCGGCAGAATAAGCAGATTCCTCGACTGCGCCACGCGCGGCACACAACGCCGGGAAAGCAAAGCGCGCGGCTACGCTCGGAATGACAATATGGGGAACGCTAGAGTGCGAGTTCGCCCGAGTAGGCGACGGTGGGTTTGCCGCGGGCGGCGCGTTCGATGCGGCCTACCACATAGAATTTTTCGCGGCGGCGCTTCAATTCGGATTCCACACGGGAAATATCACGCGATGGCACCACGAGAATCATTCCCACGCCGAGATTAAACGTGCGGAGAAGCTCGGCGCGTTCCATGCTGCCGAGCCGCGCGAGATACCTGAAGATCGGCAGAACGGGCCAGGAGCCGAGCTCGACAACGGCGCGGACATTTCGCGGAAGGGCGCGAGGCAAGTTGCCGGTGATGCCGCCGCCGGTGATGTGCGCCATCGAAGAGACCCAAGCGCGCGCGAGGACATTCTTCAGGAGCGGCCAATAGGCGCGGTGCGGCTTCAGGAGCTCGGCGCCGATTTTGTTGCCGACTTCGGCGACGTAGGTATCCGGTTCGATCTTCGCGACCTGAAACACGAGTTTGCGGGCGAGCGAATAGCCATTGGTGTGCAGGCCACTCGATGGGAGCGCGAGAAGAACATCGCCGGGGCGAACACGGCGGGGATCGAGAATTTTGGCGCGTTCGACGACACCAACGATGAAGCCGGCGAGATCGTATTCGCCTGTGGCGTAGACGTCGGGCATTTCCGCTGTTTCACCGCCAATCAGCGAACAACCCGCGTGCTTCGCGGCGCGGCTCATGCCTTCGATGATTTGTTCGAGGACACGAGAATCGAGCTTGCCCATCGCGATGTAATCGAGGAAAAAGAGCGGCTCGGCGCCCTGCGTGAGGATGTCGTTCACGCAGTGATTCAGGATATCGGCGCCGACGGTGGAATGCATGCCGGTGGCGAAGGCGATTTTGAGTTTTGTGCCGACGCCATCGCAGCTTGAGACGAGAACGGGATCGCGCCAGCGTTTTTTGTCGAGTTGGAAGAGAGAACCGAAGCCGCCGATGGGAGCAAGGACGCCGCGCCGAAATGTTTTTCCGGCCATCGCGGCAATGCGCCGCTTGGCTTCGTCAGCAGCCGAAATATCAACGCCGGCGTCGGCGTAGCGCATGTGAGAGGCTCGATGTTCTTTCGGGCGGGGGCTCGTGTTCAATTCTAGAATGTGTGGAAGAGCCTGCGCCAGCGTATCTCGCTCGGATGCAGAATGGCGCGCCCATAGGTCTCGAAGCGCTCGAGGGCAAAGCCCGATCCCCAAACTTGTTCGGGCGCGTCGATGGACATGTAAATGAGGACGGGAGTGCCGATGATGTCCTCGCGCGGCACGAAGCCCCAGTAGCGACTGTCGTTTGAGTTATCGCGATTGTCGCCCATCATGAAATATTCGCCGGGCGGGACGACCATCTCGCCATTGACCGTGTGCTGGCGGAGCTCCTCCGCCCATTCGGGGCGGTCGCTTAAAGGCAACTCCGAAAATCTTGCGGGAAAATTTTCGACGGCAGAATCCTGATAAGCGTACGAGTGTTGAACGTAGGGCTCATTCAACGGAATCTCGTTTACATAGACCTGGCCGCGGACAATTTTCAAATGATCGCCCGGAACGCCCATGCAGCGCTTGATGAAGTCTGGATTGCCCTGATCCTCGAGCGGCGCGCGGAAGACGATAATCTGCTGGCGTTTGGGATCGCGCCAAAGCGGGGTGTGAATGTTGGTGAAGGGGATGCCAGCGTCGTAGCCAATACGGCTGACGATCAGATGATCGCCGACCAGAACACTAGGTTCCATCGAGCCGCTAGGAATCACACGAGCCTGAACGAGCGTGCCTTCGATCAGCAGGAAGGCCATGATCACCCAGAACCAGGAAACGACTTCGCGCCAAATGTGATCTTGCGTGGTCATGCGCGGATGGTCTTTTGTCTTGGCTTTGTCCACGGCCGGAGCATGTTCCACTTCAGCTTTCACGATGAGCCTCCACTTCGAGTTGCACCAGCTCGGTCGGATAGCTGCCGGTGTAACAGGCCGTGCAGAATTTGCGATCCGTGTCGTCCACCGCTTCGCGCAGGGAAGCGAGGGAAAGATAGCCCAGCGAATCGGCGCCGAGGAATTTACGGATTTCGTCGACCGATTGCTGTGCGGCGATCAATTCGTCGCGTCGCGGCGTATCCACTCCATAGTAACAGGGGGAAATCGTGGGCGGGCAGCTGATGCGCACGTGGACTTCAGTGGCGCCCGCTTCGCGCACGAGGCGAACAATTTTTCGGCTGGTGGTTCCGCGGACAATGGAATCGTCGACGAGAACCACGCGCTGGCCTTCGAGCATGCGTCGCACCGGATTGAGCTTCAGCTTCACGCCAAAATCGCGGATGGCTTGCTCAGGCTCGATGAACGTGCGGCCCACGTAGTGATTGCGGATTAGGCCCATGCGAAACGGAATGCCGGATTCGGCGGCGTAGCCGATCGCAGCAGGAACGCCGGAATCAGGGACGGGCGTGACGACATCAGCTTCGACGGGATGCTCACGCGCGAGCAGGCGGCCGAGCTGTTCGCGGCTCTGGTTCACGGGGCGGCCGAAAATGACGCTGTCGGGGCGCGAGAAATAGACGTGCTCAAAAATGCAGTATTGGTGCTGCTTTTCCGGTGCGAAGTGAATCGATTCGGTACCGCTGCGCGAAATGCGCACCATTTCGCCGGGTTCGACTTCGCGGACATATTCGGCATCAATCAGATCGAAAGCGCACGTTTCGGAGGCGGCGACCCAGGCACCGTCGAGGCGGCCGAGAACGAGCGGGCGGAAACCGCGCGGATCGCGGATCGCATACATTTCGTCGCGCGTGAGAACGAGAAGCGAGTACGCGCCTTCGACCTGTCCGAGCGCGTCGGCGAGCGCGCCGGGAAGATTGCGCGCGGCGCTGCGAGCGACCAGGTGGACGATCACTTCGGTGTCGCTGGTGGTCTGAAAGATCGACCCACGATGCTCGAGCTTGCGGCGGAGTTCGAGGGCGTTCGTAAGGTTGCCGTTGTGGCCGAGCGCGAGCTTGCCTTTATTGCAGTCGATCATGATCGGCTGGGCGTTGATGAGCGTGGTATCTCCCGCGGTGGAGTAGCGCGTGTGGCCGATGGCGGCCGCGCCGGGCAAATGTGAAATGACATCGGGTGTGAAAATTTCCTGCACGTGGCCGAGGGCGCGATGCGTGCGGACGTCGGTGCCATCGGCCGCTGCGATGCCGGCCGATTCTTGTCCGCGATGTTGGAGCGCGTAGATGCCGAGGTACGCGAGCTTGGAGGCTTCGGGGTGGCCAAAGATGCCGAACACGCCGCAGTGATCGCGGAAATGGTCGTCGTCGATTTGAATCAGTTTGCTCAGATTGCTCATGACGCGGACTCGATCGTGTTTCGCAGCGATTCCGACCACATCTTTTGAAACGACTGCAGCTGACCTTGGATCACGGAAACTCCGTTTATTTGGATGCGAAAATCGCCGCGCGAGACGGTCCCGATGCGCGAAACGCGCACATTCCATTTTGCAGCAATGTCGTTGACGCGAGCAAGGGACGCGGGAGAGGCGGAGACGACGGCGCGCGCGCCGTGCTCACCGAAGAGGGCGACTTCGGCGGGCCATTGCGACGCGCCCAAATCCACGTGCGCGGAAAGGCCATCGCTTTCGAAGCAGCATTCAGTGATGGCGACGGCGAGGCCGCCATCGCTGACATCGTGGGCGGAGAGGACCGCTTTTTCAGCAGCGAAAGCGACCAGGCATGCGATCAGATTTTTCTCGGCAACAAGGTCGATTGCAGGCGGCACGCCAGCGACGATCCCGTGGATCGTTTTGGCGTATTCGGATGATGAAAATGCAAGGCGTGCTTCCTCCGGTGATGCCTTCCGCTGGCCCGCATCGAGCAGCAGAATTAAGTCGCCGTCGTTGTGAAAGGCGGAGCCGAGGGCGCATCGGGCGTCTTCGATCAGGCCGAGGACGCCGAGAATCGGCGTGGGATAAATCGGCTTGCCGAGGGTTTCGTTGTAGAAGCTGACATTGCCGCCGGTGATCGGAGTTTCCAGGACGCGACACGCTTCGGCGATGCCATCGATCGCTTCGGTGAATTGCCACATGACTTCGGGTTTTTCGGGATTGCCGAAGTTCAGGCAATTCGTGGCTGCAATGGGCCGCGCGCCCGCGCAAGCGACGTTGCGCGCGGCTTCAGCGACCGCGTGCATTGCACCCAAGCGCGGCGAAAGAAATCCCCAGCGGCCATTGCCATCGGTTTTGATCGCAAGCGCACGGTTCGTGCCTTTGATGCGCAACACGCCGGCGTCGCTGGCTCCGGGGCCGATGCGAGTGTTCGTGCGGATCATGGAGTCGTATTGCTCTGTGATCCAGATTTTTGAGGCGATCGAGGGAGACGCAAGCAGATGGCGGAAATTTTCCGTGAGATCGGTTTTCTCGGGCGCGAATTCGATGAGAGGCGCGCTTGACGCAGGCGGCGCGGACGGTTTCGCGATCGGACGCTCGTAGCGCGGGCCTTCTTCGGCCAGTGCATGCGCGGGAATCTCGGCGGCGACGCGGCCTTCGTTGAGGACTCGAAGCATTCCGTCATTCGTGACGCGACCGATTTCCATGGCGTCGAGGCCCCATTTGTGGAAAACGTCGAAGACTTCGCGTTCGCGGCCGCGCTGCGCGACGAGGAGCATGCGTTCCTGCGATTCGCTGAGCATCATTTCGTAGGCGGTCATGCGGGCTTCGCGCTGGGGGACGCGATCGAGATCGATTTCGATACCCATGCCGCCGCGGGATGCCATCTCGGAGCTCGAGCTGGTGAGGCCGGCCGCGCCCATGTCTTGAATCGCGACGACGGCGCCCGTTTTCATCGCTTCGAGGCAGGCTTCGAGCAGAAGCTTTTCCATGAAGGGATCGCCGACTTGGACGTTGGGGCGCTTCTGTTGCGATTCTTCGCTGAATTCGGCGGAAGCGAGAAGCGAGGCGCCGTGGATGCCGTCGCGTCCTGTTTTCGCGCCGGCATAGATCACCGGATTCCCGACGCCGCTCGCACGAGCGAAGAATAGATCTTCGCGGCGGGCAATACCGAGAGCGAGCGCGTTGACGAGCGGATTATTCGAATAGCAGGGTTCGAAGAGAACCTCACCTCCAACATTCGGCACGCCGAAACAATTGCCATAGAAACCGATGCCGCGAACAACGCCATCGAGGATGCGGCGATTGCGTTCGATTTCTTCGGGGGGGACTTCCGGTGCCGCCCCCAGCGGCTGAAGCCGAGCTGGTTTTGTGGCTGTGGCGGCGCGACTGAAGTCGTGCCCTGAGGAGGAAACTCGGTCGGGCGTGATGTTTCCCGCTCCCGAGTTGATGGGGCCGAAGCGAAGGGAGTCGAGGACTGCAACGGGGCGGGCGCCCATCGTGAAAATGTCGCGCAGGATTCCACCTACGCCGGTAGCCGCGCCCTGGAAGGGCTCGATGAAGCTCGGATGATTGTGCGATTCGATTTTGAAGACGGCGACGAGGCCGTCGCCGATATCAACGACGCCGGCATTCTCGCCGGGGCCTTGGACCACGCGAGCACCGCGCGTGGGCAGTTTCTTAAGATGCACGCGCGAGGATTTGTAGGAGCAATGCTCGCTCCACATCACACTGAAGATACCAAGCTCGGTGAGATTCGGATCGCGGCCAAGGATTTTTTGGGTGCGTGCGTATTCGTCAGACGTCAGGCCGTGTTCAGCGGCAATCTGTGGGGTGACTTTGATTTCGGTATCGATCATCAAGATGATGCGGGTCGGAGCGGAAATTTTCGCAGCAAATGCAGAGGAGTGCAAGGCCAAGGAAAGTGGGCAAGGGATTAGGAACAGCGTCAGCTGCGGGGAACGGGAGTGGGTACGGGTGTCCCTGAGCCGTTGGCTGACTCCGCGGCGAGATCGCCGGTGATGATGCTGGCGCGAAATTGCTCCATGAGCTCGCTCAGCGCGTTAGGCGTATGGGGCATCAGGATCGTGTTGCTGCGGTTGGTGCCGGCAACTTCCTTGAGCGTGTCGAAATACTGGGTAAGGAGAACCATGGACATTGCGTCTTTGGGCGTGGCGCCTTCGACGGATTGCGAGAATTTTTCGATCGAGTCGCGGAGACCCTCGATGATGGCTTTGCGCTGATTGGCGATGCCTTCGCCTTGCAGGCGCTTGGATTCGGCATCGGCCTCCGCTTTTTTGACGAGCAGGAGCTTTTCGGTTTCGGCGCGCGAGACGGTGGCTTCGCGTTCGCGAGCGGCGGCGTTGATATCGTTCATCGCGGCTTTTACTTTTTCGTCGGGAACGAGATCGGTGATGAGCGACTTCACGATGGAGTAGCCAAACTCGGCCATCGAGGCATCGAGATTGTTTTTCACGTCGATGGCAATCTGCGACTGCTGATCGAAGGTTTCGTCGAGCGTCATTTTCGGGACGTGTCCGAGGATGACGTTATAGACGAAAGACTCGATCTGCTTGACGGGATCGGAAAGCTTATAGAACGCGTCGTAGACCTTGTCAGGCATGACTTTGTACTGCACGGCGATAGGAATCTGCACGAAGACGTTGTCCTTCGTTTTCGTTTCGACTTTGACATCGAGCTGCTGCACCTGAAGGCTGATATTGGCGACGACCACGTCCAGGTACGGCATTTTGAAATTGAGGCCGGGCTGCGCGATGCGCAGGAATTTGCCGAGGCGCTGGACGACTCCTGCGTGAGCCTGTTCCATCGTGAAGAAGGATTTAAAGAAAATGCTGAGCGCGAAGATGACGACAATCGCGGCGATCACGAGCAAGATCACTTGCCCTGGTTCCATGAGTGCCTCCCCGAAGCTGTTGACGAGAAGATACACCAATCGTGCAAAAGCGGGAAGTCAGGTGCGAGACAGCGGAGTCCGATCAATCAAGAGCGAATTACCTACGGCGGGACTGCGGAGCGCGCATGGGCGACTTGAGCCAGTGGGTGAGTGAAATACTCGCGCTACGGAAGACGCTCGGAAGACTGAGCGATGCGACGGACCGAACCGGCCGCGACCTCTGGGAGGAGGCGGTTTTCAAGCGAGTCAGAGTGGCGCGCCATATGTGCCGCATTTCGTCCTCGGCCACGGACAACAGCCAGTGGAGAGGCTCAAGGATGTGATCGGAAACGTGTTGGCGTCCAGCGCGAAGCATCGAATGACCGGAATAAACTTTGACCCAGCCGCGATCGTGACGCGACTGCACGACGGTTGGCGTGTCGGGCCCGAGGGCGGGTGCTTGCGGCGTATTTTCTCCCCCTGCTTTCGCCGACGCAGGCGCAAGTGACGCTGCAGGAGCCGCCCCTACCACTCGATCTTCCTCGGTTTTCAATGAAATCGCCGGGGCCACGGGCAATGAATGAGCGCAGGCATTGATTTTGTCAGCAAGCGTGAAGGCGGGCGGAGACGAGCCCCGAGCTAGCGTGGCGCCGCGCATCATGCGCGCGTTGACTTCGTCGGAATATTCAGGGTTGCGGTGGCGGACGCAGGGAAGCAAATCATCCAGTTGAAATTCGTGCGCAACTTCCTCGACGAAGGAAGGCGCGACAGGCTGCACGTTGAGACGGCACGCGCTTATTAGCGCATGCTCGCAGAGAAGATTGATGACCCGGGGAATGCCGGCGGAGTAGAAGTGGACGGCGTCGAGTGCTTCGGAGGAAAAGACCGGCTTGCCGTTTGCGTTGGCGGCACGCAAGCGATCGTGAACGTAGGATTGAGCTTCCTCGGCAGTGAGCGGGGCGGTGCGACAGCGAACGGTGATGCGCTGGCGAAACTGGCGCAAATCCGGTGCGCGCAGCCTATCGTTCAACTCGGGCTGCCCTGAAAGGACAATCTGGAGAAGCTTCTCGCCCGAGACTTCCAAATTCAGCAAGCAACCGAGCGCCTGCAGAACGGCCCCCGAGAGGCCCTGTGCCTCGTCGACGATCAGGACGGCGAGCGCGCCTTGGCGATGGCGAGCGAACAGCCAATTGCTGAGGTGGGTGAAGGCATTGCCGTGCGACGCGGGCCCAACCTTGAGGCCAAATTCGGCCAGCACAAAATCGAAGAAGTTGCGCGTGTCGAGGAGAGGATTAAACAGGAATGCGGTCGACGCCGATTTTTCGGCAAGCCAGGTGCGCAGCTGATTGAGAACGGTCGTCTTGCCGGTGCCGGGTTCGCCCGAGACAACGAGCAGACCCTTTTGCGACTCGATGCCTTGCCTGAGTTGCGCGATGGCGAACTGCACAGAAGCCGTAAGAGGCACGTAGCCCGCGACAGAAGCCTTGCTGAAAGGATTTGAGGTGAGCCCGAGAGAGCCCAGGCCATTTGATTTGGCTGATTGCGGAGGTTTAGCTGGCAGAGCGGCACTTGGGAGCGTGCCTATAGCAACTGCGACCGGCAAATCTGTGAAGCTCTTTAAGCCGATCGCGGGATTGGCCATAAGACACGTCGAGTACACAAGCGAGATATCACGAGAGGCGCGAGAGCAGGAATCCGGTGTTTGCCTGAGACACGATTCGGCAGACTAGTACTTTTCAGTATGCGACTGAGGAGGATGCGATTCTCAGAGTTCGAAGGGGCCGATGGGAATGCGTTGCGAGGCGATGTGGAGCGAGCCGCGAAAAGAACAATCGACAGCTCGGGCGGCAAGAGCCTGTTCCGCGCTGATCTGCGCGATATCGGGCGTGTTGTTTTGTTCGGAGAGATGGCCGAGGACGAGATGGCGCGGACGACCATCGAAGACTTCCGAATCGGCGAGAAATTCGCTGACGACATTGTTCGAGAGATGGCCAGTGCGACTCATCACACGCTGCTTGATGTGCCATGGATACGGTCCGACTTTCAGCATTTCGATATCGTGATTCGATTCGAGAAGCAGGAAATCGGCTTCGCGGAGATGCAGTTTCACGAGCTCGGGCATGTAGCCGAGATCGGTCGCGATGGCGACTTTGGTGCCATGGGCGCGGAAGGAGAAGGCGACGGGGTCGGCGGCATCGTGCGGGATGCGAAAGGGGGTGACTTCCACATCGCCGATTTGGAAGCGCTCGCCGGGCTGGATGTATTCGACGCGCTCGAACGTGGCCTTCTTGCCGGGCTTCTCAGGATCTTCGGTGTACATCTTGATGATTTCGCGGTGCGTCAGCTCGGTAACGTACGCCGGGCAATCCCAAAGGCGCACGAGTTGCGCAGCGGCATTGGAATGATCGGTGTGCTCGTGCGTGATCAGAACCGCATCCACGCGTTCGGGGAGCGGACGGCCAAGCGCTTCAAAGCGGCGTGTGATTTCGCGGCGGCCAAGACCGGCATCGACGAGGAGAGCGGTGTGCTCGGTTTCAAGCAACGTGGCGTTGCCCGAGCTGCCGGAGGCGAGAATGGAAATCCGGAACGCGATCGAAAATCTCTCCGGGAAGGAATGATGGCAAAGGTGGTGCGGCGCGTCAAAGGAAAAAGAAAGAAAAAGATTAGAAACGGCGAATCACGCAAGCGTAGCTAGTCGAGGGGTTCGGAGTCGATGCCGATGTTCGTTTCGCCGGCGGCTTTCTTTTCGTTGTACTTCTTGACCCAGGCGGCAAAGCTTTTACCGGCAGCAGTGTCACGTCCTGTGAAGGCAAGCGCGGCGATGTCGCTGTAGGCGATGTTGATCTTGCCGGGCTGGTCTTTGAGCATCACGCGAACGAGGCAGTCGGAGAGCGCGGGGCCACTCGACTTGCGGTCGAAGATGTAGCCTTCAATGGCGCGACCGTCTTTCAAAGTGAGCGTGACGTCTCCGCGATAGTCGAACGCTTTTTCAAGTGCAAGACGAACTTCCGGCTCGGTGGCAGTGGATGGAATCCAGCCTTCGAGATTTTCGTGGACGACGCCGAGCTTCTCGTCTGCTTCCGCGGCAGCGGAGTTCCTTTGCGAGTCAGGCACGCGCGGTTTGGTGAGCGGCGAAATGGCTAGGCCTTTGGCGCAATCTGGACAAGAGGTCCGGGATTGGCGCGAGGCGCAGGAGACGAGCCGCCCATCGCATCAGGATCTTTGTATTTGTGGAAGAGCGTGGAGCGAACGGTAGCGAGAAAGCCGCCGATGGAGCCGAACGTGTCGTTGACGGCGCTGGCTTCGTAGCCACTGTGGACCATGCAGTTTGCGCATTTGGGATTGCCGCTTTCGGTGCCGTAGCGCTCCCAATCGGTTTCGCGCAGAAGTTCGTCGAACGTGTCGGCGTAGCCATCCTGCAAGAGATAACAGGGCTTCTGCCAGCCGAAGATGTTGTACGTCGGCATGCCCCAGGGCGTGCAGGAGTAGTTGCGCTTGCCCATCAGAAATTCGAGGAAAAGCGGGCTCATGTTGAACCGCCAGTTGTCTGCGCGGTTGCTGAGAATCTGGCGGAAGAGCTGCCGGGTTTTCTTGCGGCTCAAGAAATGCTCCTGGTCGGGAGCTTTGTCGTATGTGTAGCCGGGCGAAAGCATCATGCCTTCGACACCAAGCTCCATCATGTCGTCGAAGAAGCGGCGAACGCTGTGCGGATCGGCGCCTTCGAAAAGCGTGGTGTTCGTAGTGACGCGGAAGCCGCGTTGGAGCGCCTCGCTAATTCCCTCGATGGCGACATCGTAGGTGCCTTCGCGGCACACGGCGAAATCGTGGTGATCGCGCTCGCCATCCATGTGTACGGAAAACGAAAGATATTTGCTCGGCGTGAAGAGATCGATTTTTTCTTTGAGCAGCAGCGCATTGGTGCAGAGGTAGATGTACTTCTTACGCGCGACGAGGCCCGCGACGATTTCGCCGATCTGCGGATGCATCAGCGGCTCACCGCCCGGGATGCTGACGACCGGCACGCCGCACTCGTCGACCGCGCGAAAACATTCTTCCGGTGTGAGCTGGCGCTTGAGGACGTGCGCGGGGTATTGAATCTTGCCGCAGCCGGCGCAGGCGAGATTGCAGCGGAGAAGCGGCTCGAGCATGAGGACAAACGGGTAGCGTTTGCGTCCGGCCATCCGCTGGCGGATGACGTAGGATGCGACGGTCCACATTTGCGATACAGGTACCGGCATTGCGCTCCTATTTCGCGATTGCTACCGAGCTTGTTCCGCGGCTCTTATCATACCGGGTTCCGCTGCGCGTGTGAACTTAGGGTTTCGGCGAATGGTTTCTAGGCCACATACGACGTACCTCCGGCGCGAGGCTGATGGATGTAAGATCGGCGGCACTAGGAGTTCCCATGCCATCCTTTGCGCGATACATGGCGCAATACGAGCACGAGCACACGAATCCGTGGAACAAAGTGCTGCACGGGATCGGCATTCCCATCATTCTCGCGGGGATTGTCCTGCTGGCAATGACGTACTGGCGGCTGGGCGGCACGCTTTTCGTCGGCGGCTGGATTCTGCTCTTCGTGGGACATCGCGTGGAAGGCAACAAACCGGCGTTCTTTCAGGGCCTCCTTTATTTCCTCGTTGGCCCTATCTGGATCGCCAAGGAACTTAGGGGTGCTCTGACGGGCAAGGGTTACCGATCGAGCGTTTCGCACTGAGCGCATGCGGCGAGCCATGCGCAAAGCAGGGGGGGCGAAAATCCCGGAGGGACAATGCGATTCCTAATTCTGATTTGGCTGGCGGTGTTGTCGTTCACGATTCCGGCTGCTGGGCAGGGCGCGTGCGCGTGGTCGCGCGACGTGCGGCTCATCAACGGCAAGATCCACACGATCGACGCGCAGGATCGCGTCGTGAGTGAGGTGACGATTCAGGAGGGGCGGTTCGCGTATGTCGGTCCGACCGGAAATCGCGAGCTAGATCCGTGTACGAAAGTGATCGATCTGCACGGACGCACGGTCGTGCCGGGGCTGATCGACAACCACAATCACTTCGTGTTGTTCAGCCAGCGGCCCGGCTATCAGGTGATGGTCGAGACGGCAACGAGCATCCCGGAGGCGATGGCGATGCTCACAGAGCGAGCACGAAAGGTTCCGGCGGGCGCGTGGGTGACGGCGATCGGAGATTGGGCCCCACGACTCTTTGCGGAGAACCGGATGCCGACGCTCGTGGAGTTGGATCAAGCGGTCGGGGATCATCCCGTGTTTTTCGCTACGTTTGGACCCGCGATCACGAACAGCCTCGGGAAGAAGTTTTTTGAGAGCAAAGGAATCGCGGTGGGCGATAACGGCGCCCTGCAAGGGCCCGCTGCGAATGCGGCGCTTTATGCGCTGCGAAACATGCAGACACCGGAGGACAAGACTCGCAGCGCCGAGTACGCGCAAGCGTACGCGCTGGAATACGGCCTGACGACAAGCGTGGATATGGGCGTGTTCGCCGATCCGGACAGCCCCGATTTGCAGGACAGCTTCACGTTTGCCGGTATTGCCAGCGCGGATCCGCGGACCGTGTACGAGCAAATTCTCGCGCTGGATCAACAGCACAAGCTCGATGAGCGCGTCCGGCTTTTCCTGCTCTCGATGGACAAGACCACCGAGCTGCCGATTTTGAGGGAGCGCCTCCTGAACGTCTTTCCCGATTTTGGCGATGACATGCTGCGCGTTTCTGGGATCGGTGAATTTGCGAGCACATGGTTCGCCGTCTTTGCCGGGGGAAACCATCCGGACAATTTCGAAGCGGCGTTGCAGATGGTTGCAAGGCATGGCTGGCCCTATCAGCAGCACACGCTGTCGCTAGCCGAAGTGCAGTTCACGGCGCAGACTTATGAGAAGGTGAACGCCATCACGCCGATCGCCGACTTGCACTGGTCGATCGCACACGTGCCGGCGATCGATGCGGAGACGCTACAGTCGATGAAGCGCATCGGCGTAGGCATGGCGCTTCATGGCTGGAAGTATTTGCAGGGCGGCCAGGGCACTCCGCGCGGGCAGCCCGCTGGTCCGCCGTATAAGACAATTCTCGAAAGCGGAATTCACGTGGGTGCCGGGTCGGATGCCGGCGACATTTCCGTGCTCGACCCCTGGTTCGAAATCTATTACATGGTGACGGGAAAAGACTGCACGGGCGCGCTGATCAACTCCGGCGAGCAGGTGACGCGCGAGCAGGCCCTGCGCATGTACACGGCCGACAATGGATGGTTCTTCCGGGAAGAAAACGAGCTTGGTTCGATCGAAACCGGCAAACTGGGTGATCTGGTCGTGTTGAGTGGGGATTATTTCGACCCGAAGCAGGTTTCGGATGAAGGAATCAAGCAGTTGAAATCCGTGCTTACTGTGATTGGGGGACGCGTGGTGCACAATGAGATTCACTAAGCCTTCGCAGCAAGCAGCTAAGGGACCTTACTTACTTGCTGCGACCAGGCCAGCGCATTGGTAGCGCTTCGCGCGCGATTCATACGGCGAGATTGAAACCCCGCCCTTGCACCGGAAGACAGAAAAAAGAAGATTCCTCGACTGCGTCAGGAGGCCGCACAAAACGCGGCGACGGACAATTCGCGCGTGACTTCGCTCGGAATGACAGTTGAATTCTAGCGCCGGCACAGCATGCCGTGCCCCTACGGACCGCAAAATTAGAAGGCGAGCTGGTCTCGGGTGAGCCTGAAGCCGTTGAGATTTCCGACGACGGAGGCGGCCATGCGCTCTGAGGCAAAGAATTCGCGGGCGAGTTGCTGGACATCTTCAGCGGTTACTTTCTCAAGCAACGCGATCAGCTCTTGCGGCGTGAACTGACGATTGAAGTAGAGATGGTAGCGCGCCAGGCTGTTCATGCGCGAGCCGGAGCCTTCGAGGGCAAGAAGCGTCGCCCCTTTGAGATGGTCCTTGGCACGGCGAAGCTCGTCTTCGGGCATGGGCTCGTCCTTCAGCTTGCGGAATTCCTCAAGAATCGAACGGATTACCTGGTCGACCGTATCCATCGAGGTGCCCGCGTAGACCGAAAGCATGCCGGCGTCGCGATAGGAATTCATCTCGCTGAAGATGGCATAGGCAAGGCCCTGACGCTCGCGAATATTTTGGAAGAGGCGCGAGGACATGCCGCCGCCGAGAACATTGTTGAGCAACGAAACGGCGAAGCGGCGGTCGTCCGCGATGGGAAGGGCCGGAACGCCGAGGCATAGATGAACCTGCTCGAGTTCGCGCTTTGAGCGCAGCGTAATATGCGGCGCGGGTTCGGGCACAGGCTCGGCGAAGTTGCCGTCGGCCGGGGTCAGCTTCGCGAAACGCTCGGAGACGAGATCGACCAGTTCGGCGTGGGTGAGATGGCCTGCCGCGGTGATGACGAGATGATTCGGCGCGTAGGATTGCCGAAACCATTTTCGAAGCGCGTCGCGATCAAGGGCGGAAACGGTTTCGGGTGTGCCGAGAATCGGCTTTCCTAGCGCGTGCGGGGCCCAGAAATTTTGCGTGAAGAGCTCGTGGACGAGATCCTCGGGATTGTCCTGGGTCATCCGAATTTCTTCGAGGATTACGGATTGCTCGCGCGCGATATCTTCGGTGTCGAATTTCGGCTCGAGGACCATGTCGGCGAGAACGTCGAAGGCTTTTGGCAGATGCTCGTCGAGAACGCGGGTATTGAAGCAGACCATTTCTTTCGCGGTGAACGCGTCGAGCATGCCGCCGACACTGTCCACTTCGCGGGCGATGTCCTCAGCAGTGCGGCGCTTCGTGCCCTTGAAAACCATGTGCTCGATGAAATGGGAAATCCCATTGAGTTCCGCGGGCTCGCGGCGAGAGCCGGAGCGCAGCCAGATGCCGACGGAAACCGAATGCATGT
>Ga0335078_10007677_pt1 | contig 16001 bp, 13 predicted proteins | sample Lox_Sample_32_FD_206711 | JGI IMG/M metagenome (GOLD analysis project Ga0335078, IMG submission 206711) | Soil microbial communities from Loxahatchee National Wildlife Refuge, Florida, United States - Lox_Sample_3.2 | ecosystem: Environmental > Terrestrial > Soil > Wetlands | place: USA...
GGAGTTTTTGGCAGCAGACGGGGCGGGCAAGGTCTTTGTCAATTTGGTCGACAAGGACCAAGTTGCGGTGGTTGACCTTAAGACTCGGAAAGTGCTCGCGCACTGGCCGGTCGCTCCCGGCGGCTCACCAGTCGGGTTAGCCATCGATGCGGAGAAACACAGACTTTTCATCGGATGTCGCAAACCGCAAAAGCTGCTGGTCATGAGCACGGATGACGGTAAGGTGTTTGGTGATCTTCCCATCGCGGCCGGTGTGGACGCCACACGCTGGGACGGTCATCAAGCATTCGCGAGCACCCGCGAAGGTGTGCTCGCCGTCGCCGAGGAGAAAGGCGGCAAGTGGGAGATTGTGCAGACCGTGACGACCGGACTCGGCAGCAAGACGATGGACGTCGATAATGCCGCGCACAAAATCTATTTGCCGACCGCAGAGTTCGAAGAGGCGAAGCCGGGTGCACGTCCCGCGGCCAAGCCGGGCACCTTTATGATCGTCACCGTGGCACGACGGTAGCACTTACCGAGCCAGGTTGACTCACACAAGGTGCTCACAAGTAGCGTCGCCGCGCGGCCTTTTTCTTCTGCCCGGCGAACAGCCGATCGTGGCGACGCGGTCCTTGAATCTTGCAATCCCCATCGATCGAGAGGACAATGAACTGGCTCGACAGACAGCCTATGCTCCCAGCACCGCTTGTCGAGTCGGGCCGTTTCCGATTTCTCGCCGGTCGCCAGACCGCTCTGGACGGAGGATCCCCATGCGAGCCATTACTCGTTGCACCTTTCTATTTCTGCTCCCGCTGACCTTTCTACCTTTAACCAATGCACAAACCTACACAGTCACGGATCTGGGAACGTTTTCTGGGGGAACAAATCGGACAGATTGATGTTCGGGAAAAGAGAACTCGGCATAAAGCAACGACGCAAGCAGAGCAAGAGCCTCGGGGACATCGCGACACTAGATTTCGTAGGATCCGAATCCTTGCCTATTGGCAGGTGCTAAGAGGGCGGTCGAGATCGCGCCAACAAGCCGCTCTGAACCCTGACTTGCCTCAAACTGCCGCACGTGTGAGTGTGCGTTCAGGCCTTACAGGTATGCGGACCTTGATCGTGGTGCCACTCATCGGTTTCGAATCTATCGCAATGGTTCCACCAACGAGCCGAACGCGCTCACGCATACTTACTAGACCCAGTCCTTCCTTGTTAATCGCTTTGTCCGGATCAAACCCTGTACCTCGGTCGACGATCATAAGATCAAGCTCCCCATCTGAATATGTGAACCTGACTTCAAATTGCCGCACCTGGCTATGCTTCGCCGCATTAGTTAGCGCCTCCTGCAAAACTCGGAACAGACAGAGAGAGACGTCATTTGAAATCGACTGCGGGATGTCATTGTCCCGAAAGTCGATCGCCAGGGACTGGCGCTGAGAAAATTCCCTACAGAAGCTCTTCATCGCTGCCGCAACCCCGAGATACTCCAGCTGGGGGGAATGGAGCTCGTGCGATATCGACTGAACGTCTGCTGAGATGTCAGTAAGTCGTTTCCGTACTTCCGCCAGTCGGCGGCTCATTTCAGTAGGGGGGGGAGGACCTTCTTTCAATTGTTGGATTTCGACCGCCAACATCGCCAGACGTTGGTTAATGTCATCGTGAAGGTCTCTCGCAATTCGAGTGCGTTCCTCTTCCTGCACTTGGACCAACTTGCGGCTGATGTCTGCCAGGGCTTCTTCCGCGCGTTTGACCTCGGTAATGTCGGTGATCAGGGAAAGTGCGCAGGACTCGCCATTTACATCGATCAACTCCGAAGAAACGAGTCCGGTCCACACACTGCCATCCCTTCTGCGAAAGAGAAGCTCCATGCTGCGCACAGCACCTTGCTTTCGAAGCTGATCAATGAAAGCTGACCTTTCGTTTGTGTCCACCCAAATCTTGAGATCCAGAGGCGTACGGCCGATCACCTCATCGCGCCTCCAACCCGTCGATAGCTCGAAAGTGTCATTGACCTCCACAAACCGATAGTTCACGAGGCTTGCAATCGTGAAGCAAAGAGGACTGCGTCGAAAAGCTTTGGAGAACTTCTGCTCTGATGTGCGAAGGGCTGATTCTGTCTTTCTTCTTCGCGCCCGTTGCCAAAGCAGTCCCACAATTGCGACCGTCTGCAGCAGGAGCACCAGAATAGCGGCTAAGACATATAGCCCATATGCTTCCCAGAAACTTGGTTGTCGATTGATAACGATACTGCCGCGGGGCAAGGCGCTCTCCTTCATGCGCCACCGCTTAAGCGCCAGCGAATCAAAGATATAGAGGGTTGCGCTTTTTTGGGGAGCGATGTCCTGTGGTTTTTCCCCTTTTAGTATGCGCAGTGCCATACCTCCGGCAGCTTTGCCTTCCTCCTCAGCGCTAGAGAGAGATCCCCCTACCTCTCCATGGTTGAAAAACCTGTCAGAGAGGCTAAAAATCGGCACGTTCGAGGCTGCCGCAATCATCGGGCCTGATTCGCTTGATTTGAAGCGGGTCCCTGCGGCGTCCTGGCCCACGGCCGAGAGAAGGACCAACGATTGCCTGGGGAGGTCTGTCAAACGTTTGAGCAGGTCAGGCATCGCCAGATCAGTGAGATAAGAAATGTCCAGATGTGCTTGGTAAGGCCTCAACTCCTGCTCGATCACTGCCTGCCGCTGCCGATCGAAAGCCGCGACGCCAGTTACCACGAATATGCGCTTTGTGTCGGGCAAGAGTCGTAGGGCCGCTGCTACAGTGGCACCGGGCGCCACGTCCCCCTCAACACCCGTAAAGTCGGTATCTAGCCTGACGGGTCGCGCGGATCGATTAGGGGCGCAGAACACGACCGGCACATCGGGAAAGAATCGTTCGTGTACTTCGGACATGAACGCGAGGGGCGAAGGTCCGACGGTAATGATCACATCCGGTTTACGCTTCTGATATTTACGAATGTAGAAATCATGAAACTCTTTTTGAGTATTCGGATCTGGAAACAACGTCGTATCGAAATACTCGGAATAAAACTCAAGCTGGTAGGGAGAATTGGTCAGGATACTTCGAATTCCATGATCGACGAGTTCAGTAATCGGGTAGGAAGAGCCCACTTCGTTAAGAATCAGAACGCGCCGAATCGGTCTAATTTGGGCAACGAGACGAGATTGAAATAAGAAACAACAGGCAAGAAAGAATAGTGCAGACTTTCTTGGTTGCCAGACACGACGTTCTCGTCGTGCGCTACGTCCGCTGGAGTACCATGTTGCGGGCATGTGCCTACCCCTCGCACTTAGCTGAAGGATTGCGCCGACTAGGAATAAATTTGGCCGCAAAACTCCGTCAGGCTGGCGAAGCGAGTCGGCCCCTAGGGATCGTAGGACCCTTCACAGGGAACTGCCACTGTCAAAACTGACAGATGACAGTTTGGGGGTCGAAGGTGTTGAATCTCGCCGTCTTTACTTATTTCGCGTCTTCTTCGCCCTACCACTGGTGAAACTAACAATGGACGTTAGCTTGAGTGCCTTAGGCGCTCGACAATTGCGCTCATCGCTGACATCGATCGCTCTGGTTGCCATTATCTTCGGGATTGCGATCGATGCATCGGGGCAAACATCTTCGACGGGAGCCCTTAGAGGAGTCACGTTTGGCCCCTTCAGCACAGTCGTACCAGCTGTAACCTTAGAGCTCAAGAACCTAAATGGCACCGACAAAACACTGGCCGTCTCGGACGAGTATGGACGGTTCGGATTCCCCTCGCTCTCGCCGGGCATGTACGAACTACACGCAACTAAGTCCGACTTCGAACCTCTAAACGTTCCTCGTGTATCTATAGGTGTAACAGAAACAATTCGACTCGAACTGCACCTGCAAATCGCGATACGCTTCGAGAGCGCTCAGGTATCTTCTGTGCCCTCAATCATTCAGATCGAGACATATGCTCTTGGGCGTGTCGTTAGTCAGAAGGCAGTAAGTGGCTTGCCCTTAGTTACGAGAAACTTTGGGCAGATCGCCGGGCTATCCCCCGGAGTGATCACTGGAGTCTACAACGCAGGAGAACTTGGTAACGGGGCAATCGCACTCTCACAGATCGGTGTATCCAACGACGGGATTTATGTTCATGGATCACGGTCATATGACAACAACTGGCAACTCGATGGAATCAGTGTGAGTGACGTGCTGGGCACCAGTTCAGCCAGCGGGGGGATTCCCCTTCCGAATCCCGACACTATCGAGGAATTCAAGGTTCAAACCGGGCTTTACGACGCAGCCTTCGGGCGTTCGGCAGGCGCGAATGTCAGCCTAGTCACGAAGCAGGGTGGTAACCATTACCACGGCTCGTTTTTCGAGTTTCTCAGGAACGACGTGCTCAACGCGAATGACTTTTTCCTGAACGAAACCGACCAACCCCGCCCAGCCCTCACGCAAAACCAGTTCGGTTTCGTACTTGGCGGACCGATCCAACAGGATAAATTGCTTTTTTTTGGCTCATATCAGGGAATGCGCCAAGTTAACGGTGTGGCGGCCGGACAAACGCGAATAGCCTGCACTGCCAGCCTACACGAACCAGCTCTTACCAATGACCGATCGGCAAGGGCGCTGGGGTCACTTTTCGGCGGCATGAAAGGCGCTTTAGGAGGCCTTGCCGTTAATCCCGACGGTTCCAACATCAATCCTGTTGCCCTTGCGCTCTTGAATCTCAAACTAGCGAATGGGAGCTATCTCATTCCGACACCACAGTTGGTTGATCCGTCCTTGCCATTCGTAAGCGAGGGTCTCTCGGTATTCACCGAACCGTGTCACTTCAACGAGAACCAATTCTTGCTTAATGTGGATTACAGCCCTTCTCAGAAAACCCAATTTGGCGCACACGTTTTTCTTGCAAATGACCACCAACTGGTTACCTTCCCGGGCAACGGCAAGAACCCCATGGGAAACATTCCCGGGTTTAGCAGCCCGGGTAATGCTGACTTCTTTGTTTTCTCCCTCGCATACACGCGTGTGCTAAATAGGTCTGCCTTGAATCAAGCCAGAATTGGTTTTGTCCGCACGCGTAGCGAGACGGGAGCCGAGTCAGCGTTAGCCTGGTCTGATGTCGGAGTGTCCGAGGGCTCGATGAACGATGCGAACGAACTTCCCTCTTTGCTAATTCTTGGTTCCCTGAGTATGGCGCCGGCGTTTCCTCGCACCTACACACAAGACAGTTTCGTACTTAGTGATGTTTTCAGTTTGCTTAGAGGTGCTCATGGTCTGCAGTTCGGGGGTTCTATAACGCGCTTGCAAGATCCTCTTGATTTTGCTGGCATTCCTTCATTTGTAGAGTTTCTCAGTTGGCCAGATTTTCTACTGGGTCTAAATGCCACCGCCAACGGTACAGGAACCTTCAGCAACGTCTTTGAATCCGCAGACTCTTTCGGCCTTCTCAACCGTGAACTTGAAGCGTGGGAAGTCTCAGGGTTTGCGGAGGATAACTATCGGATCGTCCGGTCGCTGACTTTGAACGTTGGACTGCGTTATGAACGACCGGGCCAGTTCGGAGACAAGTTGGGGAGGAACTCCAGTTTCGACATGAATAAGGCCGAGGCGAGTCCTCCCGCGAATGGGAGTCTTGCTGGTTACATTGCCGCCTCCAATTTTCCAGGTGTTCTTCCGCCCGGCGTGATCCGTGCGAACAACACGTTTGGGACTTACGGCGACGGACAAAATACGATCTCCCCACGAGTTGGCTTCGCGTGGTGGGTCTTGCCGCAAACCAACCGGCTGGTGATGCGTGGGGGATATGGTCTCTATTACTCTCGTCCAACTGGTCAAGCTTTCACATCTTCGGTGCTCACACCTCCTTTTGGCTTAACTCGAACTAGTACAGGACTGGCAAATGCAGACGCCACATTTCAAGCGCCATTCTCGCAGCCATTCCCAACAGCAGCGTCGTTTCCAGTGTTTACACCTTATTCGCCGACGACGAGATCATCAGTCAACGCTCTGGCGCCAAACTTCAAGCCAGCGATAGTCCAGCAGTTTTCACTCAACACTCAGGCAGAATTGAAGAACGATTGGCTGTTAGAGATCGGATACGTCGGTTCCCGAGGAACACATTTGCAACGTCTGCGTTCGCTGGACCAAGCAGGGGATGCGACTCCAGCAGATCCAATCCGAGGCCTAACGTCAAACACGTTAGCTAATATTGGATCGCGAGTTCCAATTCCAGGAATACTTCCCGATTCTCTTCGTGAGACGGAATCTGAAGGAAGCTCATGGTACAACGGACTCGAAGTCAGCCTTACGAAGCGGTTAAGCCACGGCCTTCAGTTTCTTGCCTCCTACACATTTTCAAAGATACTGGATACCGATGGCGCGAACATCAACGGAACCTCAGCGGGGAATACATTGACGATTGGCAACCAAGATTCTCCTAGAGAGCGATGGGGTAGGGCAAGCATTGATCGCACCCATCGTTTCGTTTTTAGTGAGACGTGGACAGTCCCAAGTCCATCAGGAAGGTTACGGCATGCGATCCTGGGCGAATGGGAGTTGGCGGCTGTGGCCACCATCCAATCCGGCAGTGCGCTCACCATCACCGATACGAATGCTGACAACGTCTTCGGCATAAGCGAAGATCGAGCAGAACTGAGTCGGAATTGCACAAACAATCAGGTCATTAGAGGAGGGTCCGTTGCATCAAAACTCAACGACTATTTCAATGCGTCCTGCTTCACGGGACCGCCGATCATCGGAGCCGACGGCATCGGGACTGGTTTTGGTGATAGCGCTACAGGAATCGTAGACGGTCCGGGACAAACAAACGTGGATCTGGCAATCTCAAAGTCGATAACACTTCGATGGCCTATCGACAGAGGCAGTCTTCAAATTCGAGCTGAATTCTATAACGCTTTGAATCACCCTCAATTTGCGAATCCAGACAGCAATTTTACGTCTCCAACGTTTGGGATTATCAGCAGCACTGCTGTAAACCCACGGGTTGGACAAGTGGCGGTGCGGTATAGCTTTTAGGGCTCCCCTTTGTGAGACAGGAAGGCTTGAAGATGCAACGGTGCAAGGCTCTAATCGTTGAAGATCATGAAGACTACTCCCGTTTCCTGCGGCTGATCTTGCAACGTGAAACTCAATGTCAGGTCATCAGTGAAGCATCAGATGGACTAGAAGCTGTTCAAAAAGCCGGGGAACTCCAACCGGAGCTAATCTTGCTAGATATTGGACTTCCCAGGTTGAATGGCATTGAAGCGGCTAAGCGAATCCGCATGGTTGCACCAAATTCAAGAATAATGTTCGTTAGCCAGAATTCGGAGAGTGACATAGTGGAAGCAGTTTTCGGAATTGGAGCACTCGGTTACTTGTTAAAGTCTGATGCAGCTCAGCTACCAACTGCTGTGGAGGCAGTTCTTAAGGGCAAACAGTTTGTCAGTGCCGGTTTGACACTTCACGCTTCAATCGACCCTAGGGATGAGCGACCTGCGGATTATGCGCGACACGCAGAATTCGTCGGGCACTCCCGAACCCAGAACGTCGAAGTTAACCGTCACGAAATCGAATTCTACGCAGACGAACCAGGGTTTGTCGACGGCTTTGCTCGCTTCGTCGAATCGGGCTTGAAAGCGGGAAACGCAGTGGTCGTTATCGCAACCGAGTCACATCACGTGTCTCTTCTCCAGCGGTTGGTAGCGGATGGCGTGAACGTAGATGCGGAGATCGAGCAACGCAGTTACATTCCGTTTGATGTGGCAGACACACTGTCAAGGTTCATGGTTAATGAGTTGCCTGATCCAGTTCTGTTTACGAGGGTGGCAGGCGACCTTATTACGGAAGCATCTAAGGGCGCAAAGGGAGAATGTCGTCGGGTTGCAGTTTGCGGAGAAGCCGTCCACATTCTGTTGGCAACAGGTAATTCGGATGCAACAATTACGTTGGAGCGCTTGTGGAATGAGATTGCAAGAGGTTATGAACTAGATATTCTGTGCGGGTATTTCGGAAATGCGTTTACCACCTATGCAAACATCTCGATGCTCGAGACAATCTGCGCGGAACACTCAGCGGCACATGGACGAGAACGTTGTTACTAGGAAGATCAAAAAGCTAGCGGCTCGCTTTTGCAGTATTCTCACCCGTCTCGATTAACGCTTCAGTTCCGGCGCGGGGCATTGTTACCAGAGTGATCTTGGTTATCTTAAGAGGTTTGCCTAATTATGCTGATGACATGTTTAGTATCAAGACGGAGGAGCGCCTTGGAAGTTTGATCGCGGCTGCCGGGATTGTTTGGACGAGCTATACAGCTACGAAAGACTTCACCGGAGTATGGCAACTACCTCCATTGCCGCCTGGACCTCTGGAGATTGGTGCGGTTGGCATACTCGTTTGGCTTCACGCAAAGTGGCGTCGCTCGTTGAAGAATTGATCGGCATTGCTATCAGGCGATTACGCTGGACAGTGCTCACTTCAACTCAGCCCAAAACTCAACTTTCTATGACTCAGCTCAGCTCAGCGCAGGGTGGCGCTCTACGACTCTCACTTTCCCCTCTCCCGTCAATCAGTTCGGAGCTCCCTCAAAAACACGTGATATTCAGTTGTGGCTGCAGTGCGCAAAGTTAACTGATCGGTACGCCGCACGTCGGGGACACGATCGGCGCGTAAGTTAGCGCCCTCGTTTTCGCCTCTGTCAGAACTAACAGCGTGCACCGTAGGGCGCATCGAGGATAATTCCCTGGGCTGAAAGCGGGATTTTGGGTGCCTATGATTCGAACGGCTGTAATTCCATTTGTGACGATGTCACTAATGGCATCGTCGTTCTCATTGGCAGCGCAGGATGGTGCCGCCCTCTACAGAACCAAGTGCTCGGGTTGTCACGGAACAAATGGTGAAGGCAAGCCAGCGATGAAAGTTCCAACCCTGAAGGACACGACTTGGGACAGTGATAAGATCCTGCATCACATTACAGTGGGAGAGCCGGACAGCCGGCCGCCGCACAACAAGAACATTTCCGGATTATCCGTAGGCCAGGCCCAGGCAATCACAGAGTTCGTAAAATCTCTCAAGTAAGCTTTTGCCGCGCCACATGCAGGCTAAGCCTTCCCCATCTCGACAGCGACCAGGAGGTGCACTAGGCTCTTGTTGATACAGCCCTAGTCTTGGCATATTTCTTCTTTAATCCCGCTGAACAATACTCTAGGACGGCCTGCCGACCTCGTGCCCGAAATCTGGAGCATCTCCTGCCACTCATTGCAAGATGCCCTTTATCAGTGAAGACTTCCGATCCCTTATGCGCGAAATCTGGCACTTGAAATATCTCCAGATGCCTCGCTTCCGCGAACTGATCGGTTCCATTCGGGGGTCGAACTCCGCCTCGAACATTTCCTCGACGACGGCGACTCCCCCGATATTCGGATTCCGATTTACGTCGGCTATCTCAACCAAATTCGCGATCTTGCCGGGCGACATTAGCCTATGTGGCGGCGGTGAGTCTCTCTCACGAACCGCATGGAGACAACTATTGGCTGTCAGCTGAGCGTAGCTCCGCAATCAATATCTACGCGGCAGGTCAATAAGTGATGTCGGGACTCAACGCGTCCATTGACCCAGCAAACACAATATTCAAATCGCGCACCGTTCGAACTGACTATCAAACAAGAGGATTAGGTCTTGCCTGAGAGTCGAACTGGGTCCGGGGTATCGACAACACGCCCGGCTTCCACGTCGACAAGAACTGCGCGGAGCCAGCGCAGGTCGAGGCGGCATCGCTCCGCTATGTGTTGCATAAGATGGTGCCCACCAGTGGGCAGCACTCCTTCCCATTGCCGGCGTAATTTCCGGATCTCCGCCTGCCGGGCTTTCTGCCTGTCGATTTGAACGCGCAGAGCCTTGGCTACTAAGGTGAGGTCGGCAAAATGCAAGAAGAGCATGGGTCCGTAGAGAGTCTCCCTAACGTCGCCTTCAGCGGCAAATTGCGCGTGCAGTAGTTCGCGAAAGCGCTCACGTCCGAGAGGGGTGATTCGGTAGACCGTACGCATGCCGCCCCGTGCTACGCGCTGGTGCGCCACTGCAGCTAAGAGCCCACCTTCGGCAAGCTGTCGCACGGCGTAGTAGAGCGTGCCGACATCGACATCCGTAAAGCACTCGATCATGGCGTGCCTCAGGCGCCGCTTGATCTCGTAAGGATGGAAATTTCCACGGTGCAAAACTCCCAAAATATATAGTTCCGCTTTCATTAGTTTGATTATACTATTATATTTGGATTAAGGAGGAATATGAGATGAAACGTCTGGTTCTCGCATGCGTGGCGGGACTTCTCACATGGGTTGTGGTTGTCTCAGTGATTAATCGCGTGCTTCGTCTGAGCTTGCCGAACTACACGGCCGCTGAACATACGCTCCAGTTCACACTGGGCATGAAGTGGGCTCGCCTTTTGATGGCCATCGTTACGTCGGTAGCAGCCGGCTTTGTAACGGGTTGGATATCCCGATCAAACCGCTGGGCATCGTTGATCGTGGGCAGCCTGGTGCTAGTAATGTTCTTGCCTGTGCACATCGCCATCTGGAGCAAATTTCCAGTTTGGTATCACCTGACGTTTCTCTTGACAATTGTTCCAGCGGTTCTCGTGGGGGCATTGTTGAGTCCGCGGCAAAGCAAAGACCTTGGCAAGATTTACCCCGCTGCGGGATAAACTTTCGTGGTTTGCGGAGTTTACTCGGTCTTCTGCATTGAGTTGGCTCTTGGATTATCGAAGTAGTCTACGAACATGACCTCGTTCTGCGCTTCGTTGTAGAGAAGTTCATCAGCGGCGGCCTTCGGCATCAGGATTCCAAATCCGCCGGGCCGAATCCCGCGTTCTTCACGAGCGGACATGTGGGCTATCGGTTCGGACTCCGGCTGGCCGACCGCTGCATGAGAGAGTCCCTCGAAGGAGTTCGAACCGTCAGACCCGCAACAGCGGGTCGGATCAGGTGATTTTCGAACTCAGGAACGCGGACCGCGAAGCGTGAAGATTATTCCTACCAAGGTCACGCCAAAGCACATGCCAGAACCCAGGAACTGCACGATGTCCACCGAGCGATATACCTCGAAGTTTGCGCTTTGCGTTACTCGGTAAAATCCAATGACGCCGATTAGCAGTGGAATAAACCAGAGGCTGATGGGAGGCCGCCTGTGATCACTCATTGTTCCTCCTTGGGCATGATGAGCCAGCATGTTCTCGGGGAATAAGATTCTCGTTGATTGTACAAAAAGCCGGGTCACCGTCTCTTCTCGCTCTAGTTCAAGTGGTGATGCGGTAATGGGCTTTCGATTGAGAGTGTTAGGTGGTGCCCGCAACGAGATTGAACCGGTACTCCCAGTTGGGGACTCGGCACTTAAATCGATCCGGCCTGTTTTTATTCAACTTGCAGATTGTTGGTTCCGTAGTAGCATCACGCTTGGATGTGCTTCAGCACACAAGGATGTACACACTCTTAAGGTCACCAGAGCGGTCGTTCGTATAGCAATCCCCAAAAATTAGTGAGCGCGATGACCCGGTTGTCCGCTGGTTCGGTCCCGAGTGTCCCGTTACGACGGACATACTGCCAGTTGCGCTCTTCAGGAGCTAACGATGCGCACCACCGCTTACACCAAAAGCAATCCATCCGAGCAGCCAGAAGTAGTAGCGACTTCCGGACAGATTTTATCGCGAAATTCGGGAATCGAGCTCATTGGCACGACTAATTCCAATAATCCGCAATTGATGCTCTGGCAGCACGGTTGCCAGCCCATAATTGCGCCCCAGGTTCGATACAAGCGCAAGACATTTGTTCCGATTACTGCCCACGCTTCATTGTGAAATCGATCACGCTTCCATCGGGAATCGTTGATCGCGGTTCCTCGGCGAAACTTCTGGCCGAAACGCAAAAAGTAGTTGAGGATTTCACGGGCGTTCCTACCTGGCAGGCGGCATTGGCGACCGCTTGGAACGCAACGACCCACTTTGCTGACCTCCTCCCCAGTCCGCCTGCACTTCTGATCTTCGGCTCGGACATAAACTGCGCGATGGCGCTCTTGCAAATTCTGAGCTGTACCGCACGGCATTCCATAATCTTGAGCGAAGTCAGCCAAGATTCGCTGCGTTCGCTGGCAGCAGCACAGCCCACGTTGCTCATCAACTCACCGGTCATGTCCCAACGTCGTCGTACATTCTTCTCTATCTCTAACTACCGAGGCACCGTACTCCCTGGGCCTCGGGGAACTCTTCACAACGTCGTCTCTTCAAAGGCATTTTTTCTGGGGACAGAAAGGCCAGGGCCGTATGAACCCGGCGTGACTCTCAATTTGGACTCGGCCCGTTCAAACCCGCATTCTTTGGACGCGGCCGCTTGCCTTCAATTGAGGAATCGTTTTCAACCCTGGTGGTTGCACCACAGGCTAAAGAATCTGGGCAGCGTCCGGCGATCTGGTTGCGTGACTTCCCGTCTCGCGCCAGCGATGAGTCAACTTGCACAAATTTTTCGAAGATGCACGGAGAACAGTTCAGAGCTAGAGGAACATTGGGCACCGATGCTGCAGTTGCTTAACGAGAGCGCTCGTGAACGGCAGTGTTGGGATCCGCTTTGCGCAATCGTGGAAGTAGTATGGCCTCGGTTGCACCGGAGAGAACAGAAATTGGTGTCTCCGATCTTGCCGGGTGGATCAATACGCTCCTGGAATCGAGGGGGGGAATCCGCCAATGCAGCCCCGAACAAATCGGCTGGCTATTGCGAGCTCAAGGACTCGTCACTAAGGCTGGAAATTTCGGAATGGTTCTCGTACTTGATCGTGCCAACAGCGTCCGCATCCATGAGTTGGTCCATTAATATCAAAATGGCAAGAAAGGTGGCTGGATGTCCGGATTGCGCTACTCTGCCCGATGCCGATGAATAAGGCGGGCGGGTACCGGTGGAGGATGTGGAGGTTGTATTGACGTGGCGTGAACATCTTTTGGAATGCAGGCAAGAGGTTACGACTCGAGCGAGCGCGGACGGGGAGAGATGCCATACCGGAAACGTAGTTTGACGCAATCTGAACGCGCCAACCGACTGCGTCGGGCGGAAGAATTGGTTGCTAGCGGAGTAGACATCGTGATCCCGCGAGATTGGCGAGAGAATGTATCTCCGCTTGAAATCGGGGTCGCCTCTCCATGCGACTGCTTGCTTTGGAACGGTGCGACCGGTCAGGTGTATTTTTTAATGTTTTTGGAAATCTGGACCAAGCAGCCCGGAGTCACGCTTCCTGACTTCGATCTCGAAGTAGCCTGGGATGCTGGCATTGTGCTCGCGAGTTTCGAGCACCTTAGAGGGAAAAGAGGTAGCTTCAAATCCGTGGTTGAGTTTGGTGGGCAACGGTACTGGAGCGAGCAAATTCTGAATCCTTGTATCGAAAATGAGGAGAGACTTCCACGGAGTCGAACGACAGGTGGTTATCTTTTGGCAACCGGTCTTCGGCCGATTCCGGCTGAGTTCGGCGAACGCGCGCTTGTGCCTTTCGGTTTAGGTGCCCGCGACCAATTCTCTGGTGAGACCTTGCGCAAGGTACAAGGCACTCTTGCGCTGCACCGAGGGCGAGATGCACAACGTTCACAATCTTCTTTTCGTGAAGGGCTTTACGGCGGTGAACCTAGACCAATGACACCGGAGCTTGAGTCGCAGCTCCGTTACCAGGCTCTTATTGACGAACGGAGGAAGCAGATGGCTTCCGCCCGCTAAGGCCTTCAAAGGTGACCATGAAAGCTGACGAGAAATTCACGCCATATATCGGCGCCGTCAGCCAGGTTTCCATTTCACTTCCTCGGGCAATGAATGTAATCGCCCGTTACCAATATTTGACTTCCGCATTATCCATAATTCCATCCCTATGCTTTAACCGCACTCATCGTTACAATCGTTCGACGCCTCATGTGACCTAAGTCCCGAAATTGGGTTGGATTGGTGCTGGGAACATAGGCTGCACTTGCTGAGCTTCGATTTCCATCGCTGGAGGATCTGGATGCAACTTCGTGGGCTAATACATTCTTCGCTCTCTCTGCTCGCGTTGGCGGCTGTTGCTCTCGCCGTCACGCCCCTGTCCGCTGGTCAGCAGAGTGGTGGAGGAACGACGGCGGTTACTGTGGCGGATTACCAGCGCGCTGAAACGCGCTTGCCATACAGCACCCGGCCGCTAGTGTTTCATGAGGTGCGGGCCACATGGTTACCCGGAGACCGATTTTGGTATCGGGATACGGGCCCGAATGGAATCGAGTTCATAATTTATGACGCGGCGCGGGGCACGCGTCAACCGGCATTCGATCACGCAAAGGTGGCCAAGGCGCTGTCCGCGGCATCGGGGAAGAACTACGAGGCGAACCATCTGCCCTTTATGACTTTTGAATTTTCCTCCGAAGAAAAGGCAATTTCGTTTCGGCTTCTCGCACAAGAGTGGAAATGTGACCTGGAAGCCGATCGTTGTGCAGCAGAAGGAAAACCAAGTGAACCGGGGCACAGGCCTTATGCCAGCGCGAAATCTCCTGACGGCAAGAGCGTCGCGTTCATTCGAGACTGGAATCTCTGGTTGCGCGACGTTGCTACCAGCAAGGAGACTCAACTCACGACGGATGGCGTGAAGGATTTTGGGTACGCCACTGACAACGCAGGGTGGATACACAGCGATAATCCCATCCTGCTGTGGTCCCCGGACTCGAAAAAGATCGCGACATTCCAGCAGGACCAGCGCGGCGTCGGAGAGATGTACTTAGTGGAAACGAAAGTTGGCCACCCGAAACTGGAGGCATGGAAGTATCCGCTTCCTGGAGACGAGGTTGTGACCACGATTCAACGCGTCGTGATCGATCTGGATGGTCCGAAGGTGATTCGCATGCAACTCCCGCCGGATCAGCACCGCTCGACATTGTGTGACGACCTGGAGTGTCGCAGCGGCGACTGGGCTGACGTGGCGTGGAGCCCAGATGCGAAGCATCTCGCGTTTGTCTCAACCTCGCGCGATCACAAGCACGAGCAATTGCAAATTGCCGACGCCACCACCGGGGCGGTGCGGAACGTGCTGGAAGAAACCGTTGCGACACAGTTCGAGTCAGGTCACGGCCGTGTCAATTGGCATTACCTGCCTGCCTCGAACGAGGTGATCTGGTGTTCAGAGCGCGATGGTTGGTCTCACCTGTATCTCTACGACCTCGCTACCGGCAAACTCAAGAATCAAATTACGTCGGGCGAATGGGCAGTGGCGCAAGTGCTGAGAGTGGACGAAAAAAATCGGCAGATCTACTTTCTGGCGAACGGACGGGGAAAGGGCAACCCATACTTCAGCCAGTTGTACCGCGTCGGATTCGATGGCAAGAATCTTGCCCTGCTGACTCCAGAAGACGGCAACCACGAAATCGCGATGTCGCCTTCCGGGCTATTCTTCGTCGACAGCTATTCGAAACCGGACGTGCCGGCGGTCACGGTCGTCCGCGATGAGAACGGGAAACTGAGATCAACCGTTGAACGGGAAGACATCTCGCATTTGATTGCTACTGGATGGAAACCGCCAATTCCAATCACGGTGAAGGCACGGGATAACAGCACTGATTTGTACGGATTGATGTTCGAGCCGACCAAGTTGGACCGCAGCAAGAAGTATCCGGTCATCAATAATATCTATCCGGGGCCGCAGGGCGGAAGCGTTCACGGTTGGTCGTTCTCTAGTGCGAGCGGTGACTGCCAGTCGCTGGCCGAACTTGGATTCGTGGTCGTACAAATCGAGGGCATGGGCAACCCATTGCGATCCAAGAAATTTCATGACTTCTACTACGGCAATCTGGGCGACAACACGTTGCCGGATCAAGTGGCTGGGATGAAAGAGTTGGCTGCAAAGTATCCATGGATTGACATCGAGCGTGTGGGAATCTGGGGCCATTCGGGTGGCGGCTTTGCCACAGCGGACGCAATGTTTCGCTATCCCGACTTCTTCAAGGTCGGAATCTCGGAATCCGGCAATCACGACAATCGTGAATACGAGGACGATTGGGGCGA
>Ga0335078_10007678_pt1 | contig 16001 bp, 13 predicted proteins | sample Lox_Sample_32_FD_206711 | JGI IMG/M metagenome (GOLD analysis project Ga0335078, IMG submission 206711) | Soil microbial communities from Loxahatchee National Wildlife Refuge, Florida, United States - Lox_Sample_3.2 | ecosystem: Environmental > Terrestrial > Soil > Wetlands | place: USA...
GGATTTGCGGTCACACTGACGTTTGGTCTGGCCGCCAACCTGTTTACCGCTGTGTTTGTCTCGCGCGTGATTTTTGACTGGATATTGAGCCGCAAGCAAAGAGGCGAGGCCTTGAGCATTTAATGCGGTCGTCAGGCGTCGGTGGTTGGCCTTTAGCCGCAGCACTGCGGTTTTGCTGGCGACCGACGACTGAAGACTGACGACTGAAAAGAGGGATTAAACCCGCGTGGAATTTTTTCGCAACACCAACATAGATTTTCTCGGCAAGAAGTGGTACTTTCTCGCCTTCTCACTGATCTTCAGCGTGGCCGGCGTGCTCTCCATGCTGTTCTGGCATGGCATTCCGCTGGGCGTCGATTTCCGCGGCGGCACCCTGGTCTATGTGAAGTTTTCCCATCCGCCTAACTACAATGCCATACGCGCCGCGTTGGAAAGGACGGGTCTGCACAACCCGCGTATCCAGAGTTTCGGCGCTGCCGCCAACAACACCGTGTTGATTGATCTCGACGTGCGCGAGACCAGCGAAAAGGCGCTCGACCAGGGCAAGACCAAGATTATCAACGCGCTTGAGTCCAATGCTCCGGCCGGCAAGCAGGACCTGAACAATGCCAGTTCTTTGACCTTGACCAACTATCTGCTGGAGCACGACCCGCTGCGCGCTGGCACCAATGCCAACCAGCGTTATGCCGCCATTGCCCAGGCGATTGTGGACCATCGCGACAAGACTGACGGCGGAGTGCTGAGTTCGACGGATGAATTGAAGAGCATCGTTGATCCTGCCGTGCTGGCGGTTCTGCAGGACGGTTTCTATTTGTCGGACTTCGGTGTCTATCAGGTAGAGATCGTTGGACCGCAGGTCGGCGGGCAGTTGCGCCGGCAGGCTATGCTGGCGACGCTATATTCGCTGCTCGGGATGCTGGTATATTTGGCACTTCGTTTTGAGTGGATCTATGGCGTAGCCGCGGTGGTCACTGCGTTTCACGATACGCTGATTACAGTTGGGGCATTTTCTCTCACCGATAAAGAAATCTCCCTGACCGTGATTGCCGCGATCCTGACTCTGATCGGCTATTCGAATAATGACACCATCGTGGTGTTCGACCGCATTCGCGAAAACCTGAAGCTGATGCGGCGCGAGAAATTGTCCGATGTCGTCAACCGCAGCATCAACCAGACGTTGAGCCGGACCATCCTGACCGCGGGGCTGACGTTTCTGACGGTGCTGGCGCTGTTTCTGTTCGGTGGCGAGGTATTGCATGGGTTTTCCTTTGCCCTGGTGATCGGCATCCTGATCGGAACCTATTCCTCGATCGCAATTGCCGCTCCCATCCTGGTGGCCTACCAGGACTGGCGTTCCGGCCGCAATCGACCCCCTTCGGCAGTGGCCGGCGGCCGGGAAAAGGCTGCCGCGGGAAAAAGGTGAACCATTTCTTGCAATTGCCGTTATAATGCGCCGGTACATTGCTGAGGGTAAACAGGTTGTCTGGCTTTTTGGCCGGCGGGACCCAGGAAATACGGCTTTCGGGAGCAAAGTGAGGGTGGTTGGTGTCTAAGAAAACGTAGGCTCTGTGTAGAGGAGAAATCTATGTTTGAAGACAGTCTGATTGAGTCCGGAGGTAGGCTGAGCACCAAGCGCGGCTGGACAACAGTGTTGTCCTTTGCGCTGCAAGTGGGACTACTCTGCATCCTGGTGCTCATCCCGCTGTTGTTCACGGAAGCTCTGCCGAAGACCCAGTTGATGACGTTCCTGGTGGCCCCCCCTCCGCCTCCGCCTCCACCGCCGCCTCCCGCGGCCGCTCCGATTAAGATTGTGAAGCAAGTGCAAACTGATATTGTCAACGGCGAGTTGCGCACGCCCACCAAGATTCCAGAGAAAGTCCAGATGATTAAGGAAGACGAAGCGCCGCCGCCGGTCACTTCCATGGCGGGTGTTGTAGGTGGCGTTCCGGGCGGTATTCCGGGCGGACAAATGGGTGGAGTCATTGGCGGCATCATCAGCTCCACTCCGGTGGCTGTGCCCAAAGTGGCTGCTCCGACTCGCGTGCGTGTTTCCCAAGGCGTGATTCAGGGCTCAAGAACTCGTTATGTTCAGCCCACCTATCCGCCTCTGGCCCGTCAGGCCAGGATTCAGGGCGCGGTAATTCTGCAAGCCGAAATCAGCAAGGATGGGACGATCCAGAACCTTCGCCTCGTCAGCGGACATCCCATGCTGGCGCCGGCTGCCATCGAAGCGGTGAAGCAATGGAGATATAGGCCCTACCTGCTGAACGGCGAGGCTGTAGAAGTGGAAACGCAAATTACGGTGAACTTCTCACTGTCCGGAGGCTAGACAGCGAAGTACGATCTGTATTGGACAACCGAGGCCGCCTTCCCCCTATCCCACCCTTCGTGTGGCTTCGGGGATTGGATAACTGCGAGGGGTCGGCCCCATAGCGTGTTTATGCTGGCCGGCCGTGCCGCGTGATCACTGCACTTGAGTTCGTCCTTACGGTCCAGAATTTCTTTGTTAAAGAGCACCAATCCGCAACCGGAAGCGTTCCTTAGGAGGAGAAGCAACTCATGTTCGTAGCCAATTTAGCAGCACATGTTTTCGTGAACCTGCACACCGCCGCCGCTTGGTTCTTCCAGGACCAGGCCGTGGGATGGGACCCGATTTCGCTCTGGAGGCAGATGGGCATCCTGGCAAAAATCGTGGTCGTCATCCTGTTCATCATGTCGGGCTGGTCGATCGGCGTGATGATTGACCGCTGGATGGCGTTCAGCGCGGCCCGCAAGCAATCGCGCGCCTTCGCCCCAGCTGTTGCCGGCGCCCTGCGCGATGGCCGCATTGATGAGGCCATCAAGGTCGCCGAGCGCAACAAAAAGAGCCACCTGGCCAAAGTCGTCACCGCCGGCCTCATGGAATTCCGCGCGCACCAGGAAAGCGGCGAGATTCCGGGCGAGACCATTGAAGCTTCCAAGCGCGCTTTGGAGCGCACCGAGGCCATCGTGCATGCCGAACTGAAGCGCGGCTTGGGCGGTCTGGCCACCATCGGTTCCACCGCCCCCTTCGTGGGACTGTTCGGCACCGTGGTCGGCATTCTCAACGCTTTCCGTGAAATCGCCAACCAGAAGCAGACCGGTCTGGGCGCCGTCGCAGGCGGTATTTCAGAAGCACTGGTCACCACCGCCGTCGGCTTGTTCGTGGCCATTCCGGCTGTGATGATGTTCAACTACCTCACTGGACGGGTGGAAGCGTTCGACGTGGAAATGGACAACTCGTCGAGCGAACTGATTGATTACTTCCTGAAGCGGCGCGGAGTCCGCCGGTCCTAAGCGGGAGAGCCGGCATTTTGCGGGCCGACCGCCGGCGGTTGCGAGAAATGGACCTGAGTTGCTGCCCGGCGCCGGTGAATTCGGCGCCGGGATGCTCCATCACGGAGGATGCGGCCGGGCCCAGGCCAGGGTTTAGCGCGAGAGAAGGAATTCTATGGCACTAGCAAAACGGAATGAAGGCGCCAATGTCAACTCCAACATTAACGTCACCCCCATGGTGGACGTGATGTTGGTGCTGCTGATCATCTTCATGGTCATCACCCCCATGTTGCAGCACGGGGTCAGCGTGGACTTGGCAAAGGTCAACAACCCGGAAGCAATGCCCGACGCGGACAAGGAAGATGCCTTAATCGTCGCCGTCATGCGCGACGGGAAAGTCTTCTTCGGCAATGATCAGACTCCACCGGACCAACTCACCGAAAAGATCAAGGACCGCATCGCCAACCGCACCGACAAAAGGGTCTACGTCAAAGCTGATGCGCGCGCGAAGTTTGGCTCGGTGGTCGCTGTGGTGGACAATGTCCGCTCCGCTGGCGTGGACCAACTCGGTCTGCTTACCGATCAAAACCAGAAGAAGCCGGGTACGCCCGGCGCCCCGGGGGCTGCTCCCGTCGGCGGGCAATGAGAATTCGAGGATAACCATATGGGAATGACAGCTGGCGGCTCCACGGGGCACCAAAATGCGGACATGAACGTTACTCCGCTCATTGATGTTTTGCTGGTGCTGCTCATTATCTTCATGGTGATCACGCCCTTGACGCCGAAAGGCCTGGAGGCGCTGGTGCCACAGCCTCCGCCGCCCAACGCGCCCAAGAACAACACCCCGGACCGCACCATCGTGGTGCAGTTGATCGACCGCGGTCCTGGACAGGAGCCTGCCCTGAAGATCAATCAGGACGACGCCACTTGGGACACGCTGCAGGGCCGCCTGGAAGACATCTTCAAAACGCGGGCCGAAAAAGTGATGTTCGTCAAAGGCGACGACAATGTTCCATTTGCTGATGTCGCCAACGTGATTGATATTGGCCACGCCGCGGGCGTAGACAAAGTTGGATTGATCACTGCCAAGATCGAAGCCGGCGGATAGCGCGCACCGGAACTTGCGCGGCGCAACGCGGGGGTGTACCCTCGCGTGCTGGGTCTGCTCGGCCCTGACGATTGATGCGAGGGGGATTTAGAACGCAATGAAAATCAGCGCGAAGTTGTTGGCCTTACTGGCGGTCGGGCTGGCCCTGTTGTCACTGGGCGGCTGCGACAAGCTCAAGGCACGCGACCAACTCAACAAGGGCGTCCAGGCTTACAAGAACGCCCGTTTCGAAGAAGCCATTAACCATTTTCAGCAGGCGGTAGCTCTCGATCCCAGCCTCCTGAATGCCCGCTTGTATCTGGCCACGGCTTATGCGCAGCAGTACATCCCGGGCGCGGACACCGAAGACAACAACCAGCTTGGGCAGCATGCCATCGACGAATACAAGGAGGTGCTGGAGCGCGATCCGAAAAACGTCAATAGCGTCAAGGGAATCGCTTACCTCTATCTGCAGATGAAGAAGTTTGAGGACGCCAAGACTTATTACCGCAAGGCCATCGAACTCGATCCCAATGACGCCGAGCCTTATTACTCCGTCGCCGTAATTGACTGGACCCAGGCTTACCAGCCCCGCATGGAGGAACGCGCCAAACTCGGATTGAAGCCGACCGAGCGCCTGAAGGACAAGAAAGTCTGCGAGGACCTTGTCGCCAAGAACTCCGACGTTATCAAAGACGGCATTGACATGCTCAACAAAGCCCTCGCGTTGCGCAAGGACTACGATGACGCCATGGCGTACATGAACCTGATGTACCGCGAGAAGGCCGACCTCGAGTGCGACGACACAGCCGCCTACGAAGCCGACACCAAGACCGCCGATGACTGGGTCGACAAGACCATGGCCACCAAGAAGGCCAAGGCCGAAGCCCAACCCGGCGCAGGCGGCATCACCATGGATCAGAAGTAGGCCGGAATCTGCGAAAGGCTTGCAAGCCCCTTCCGTTGGCGGAAGGGGCTTTTTAGTATGCAGGTGCGGAAGTCCTCGGCAGGCGGAAAGGCCGAAGCTGCATCAACTCGCACGTGGGGCCAGAGGCGGCGTTTGCATGTTCAAGAAAATCCTCATCGCCAACCGCGGTGAAATCGCGGTACGCGTTGCTCGCGCCTGCCGCGAGCTGAACATCGCATCGGTCGCGGTATTCTCCGATGTGGACCGTAAATCTCTGCACGTCCGTCATGCCGATGAGGCTTACCACATTGGTGCAGCGCCTGCCACCGAATCGTACCTGAACATCGAAAAGATCCTTGACGCCGCCAAACGCAGCCGCGCCGATGCAATCCATCCCGGATACGGCTTCCTCTCCGAGAACGCAAAGTTCGCCGATGCTTGTGGCGCTGCGGGCATCAAGTTCATTGGCCCAAGCGCCGCAGCCATGGAACGAATGGGCTCGAAAACCCGCGCCCGCCAGCACCTGGAGAAAGCCGGCATCCCCTTCGTTCCCGGTACGCTGCGCGGCTTGGCATCCGTGAAGGAGGCGGAGAAGTCTGCCGCTCAGATCGGCTATCCCGTCCTGCTGAAGGCCGCGGCAGGTGGCGGGGGCAAGGGCATGCGTCTGGTCGAGCAGCGCGAGGATCTTGCGGCCTCGCTCGAGTCCGCGCAAAGCGAAGCCCTGCGCGCATTCGGAGACGGCGAGGTCTACATCGAAAAAGCCATCATCAACCCGCGCCATATCGAAATGCAGGTGCTGGCCGACGAACATGGCAACACCGTCTACCTCGGCGAACGCGAGTGCTCGCTGCAACGCCGCCACCAGAAAGTTATGGAAGAGGCCCCATCGCCCGCCATGGATGCCGAGTTGCGCCGGCGCATGGGCGAAATCGCGGTGCGCGTGGCGCAGTCTGCCGGCTATAGCAACGCAGGCACCATCGAGTTTCTGCTCGACCAGCAGCGCAACTTCTATTTCCTGGAAATGAATACCCGCCTGCAAGTCGAGCACCCCGTGACCGAGCTAATCACAGGCCTCGATCTGGTTCACTTGCAGATTCGCATCGCTACCGGCGAAAAACTGCCATTTACCCAGCAGGACGTCAGTCTTCGCGGCCATGCCATCGAGTGCCGCATTTACGCTGAAGACCCTGACAACAATTTCTTCCCCAGCCCCGGATTGATCACCACCTTGCTTTCGCCCGCCGGTCCTGGCATCCGCGTGGACAGCGGCAATTACGAAGGCTGGACGGTTCCCATCGAATACGATCCAATGCTCGCCAAGCTCATCGCCTATGGCAGCGACCGGCAGCAGGCGATCGCGCGCCTGGTGCGTGCCCTGGATGAATATTTCGTCGCCGGCATCAAGACCAATTTGTCGCTGTTCCAGCGTATCCTCAATGACGCTGAGTTCCGCGCCGGCAAACTCGATACCGGCTACCTGGACCGCCTGCTGAAATCCAGGCCGCCCGACCAACAAGACAAACCAGATGCCAGAGAGATCGCTGCCATCGCCGCCGGACTGTTCACCATTCTGGATCCGGCAATTCCCTCGGAAAGAAAACGCACCAACGGAAACAACGCTTCCGTGTGGAAGCGAAACGCGAAACCGGAAGCAATGCAATAACTGAACCGAGATCTGACAACTGAGAACTGGTTTTCACCCAAACCGATTTGCAGGTTTTCAAGCGACAATCGAAAATCAGCAATCGTCAATCGCCCTTGATCTACGACATCACCATTGACGGCAAACGCCATCGCCTGGAAGTGCAGGCGGCAGAAGGCCAATGGCGTTGCCGGCTCGACGGCCAGGAAGCGCAGGTAGACGCAACTCTTGTTCGCCGCGACGTGCTTTCGATTCTCATTGCCGGTAAAGCTTATGAAGTGAAGCGGGAGCGTTCGCCGGAAGGCATTCACATCTGGATCGGGGGACAGCGCTACGCCGCCGAAGTGGGCGACCCGCGCTCACTGCGCAGCCGCCAGGCCGGTGCTGGCGCGGAAAGCGGCCCGAAAAAACTGCTGGCCCCCATGCCCGGTAAAGTCGTGCGAGTGCTGGTCGCAGAAAAATCAGAAGTCGAAGCCGGCCAGGGTATCCTCGTGGTCGAGGCCATGAAAATGCAGAACGAACTCAGGTCGCCCAAGAAGGGCAAGGTCCAGAGAATCATGGCCGCCGTCGGCGCCAGCGTCAACGCGGGCGAGGTTCTGGCCATCGTGGAGTAGTGTGGCGCGGGCGCCCTCGCCCGCGAAGTGTCACAATCGAATAGTCGGCGTCTCCTTGCTGGAGAACGAACGCAGGTGGGGGCGCCCGCACCACACGGGCCTGCCTGCTACACTCTTCATTTCATCCTTCGCGATCGCCAGGAGCCTTCTGTTCATGCCCGAATCCCCAGCCCCTACCGCCCGCACCCGCCTAATCCGCGAGCCCCACCGCGGCGTTTACGACCGCGACACCGCCTACGCCATTCTTGATGAGGGCTTCGTCTGCCACGTCGGCTTCGTCGCCGACGGCCAGCCCTTCGTCATCCCCACCAGCTATGGCCGCAAGGGCGACGCCCTCTACCTGCACGGTTCCTCCGCCAGCCGCATGCTGCGCGGCATTGACCAGGGCATTCCGGTTTGCGTCACGGTCACGCTGCTTGATGGCCTGGTGTTGGCCCGTTCGATTTTCAATCATTCTATGAACTACCGCTCGGTGGTTGTGCTGGGCACGGCGGCCGCGGTAGAAGATCCAGCCGAAAAACTACAAGCCCTGCGCACGCTTTCCGAGCACATCCTGCCGGGCCGCTGGGACGAGGTGCGCCAGCCCAACCCGCAGGAGCTCAAGGCCACCATGATCGTGCGCTTGCCCATCGAAGAGTTCTCCGCCAAAGTCCGCCAGGGCCCGGTGATTGATGACGAAGAAGATTACTCTTTCCCCACGTGGGCCGGAGTAATCCCGCTGAACACCGTAGCCGGCCCGCCCGAGAGCGACGCGCGCCTCGACCCAGCGCAGCCAGTGCCGGCTTATGCAGCAAACTATCGTCGCCACAAGTGACCATGTGGCGCGGGCACTCCTGCCCGCGACCGGCTAGAAGGGCTCGTCGGGATCAGCGCCGCCAAGCGGCATTTGCTCCTCTGCCGCCTTGCGAGACTTTGGTGCGCGCTTGAACGTTACATCAAGCAGCCGCGGATATTCGATCTTCTTACCGGCCAGCAACTCGGCAATGCTTAGAATCTGGAGACGCGGATAACGATCCGCAAGACCTGGCGGCTGGTAGAACCCGGCCTCCACCGCTTCCTTCTGCATAGGCTTGGTTGGAGGCTCCATGCTGATGAGCGCCCCGATCTCCGCCTTCTCGCGCTCAATCACGCCCCGCAGGTCGCGGACATGCGCCGCCTGCAGATGCCCCGCCTTCACTGAGAGAATGATCTGTTTGGTCTTGCCGCCACGGCCCTCGTCGTGGAAGTAAAGGCGGCCGTCAATGCCACGATCGGGGCCTTTCTTCACGCCGCCCGCTTGACGCGCCCCGACGCGGCTGAGCGCCCAGGACTGAAACTGGTACGGATCTTCCCCAGCTAGCCGCTGCGCTCCGGCCAAATCTTCCGGCTCCCCAATGACCCGGTACGCATCCCGAACCGGTGTCCCAAATGCATCGTCAAGGCGCCTGATTATGAGGCCGATGGCGAGATGGGTGATGTCAATCCCGATCCAGCGGCGGTTGAGGCGCTGCGCGACAGCGATAGCAGTACCGCATCCACAGAAGGGATCGAGGATAACGTCACCTTCGCCCGAGCTGGCCTTGACGATGCGTTCGAGGAGAAGCTCGGGTTTCTGCGTTGGATAACCGAGGCGCTCGGCAGTCAAAGCATGAATAGGCGGAATGTCGTCCCACGAATTTGTGCAGGGCTGGCCCGGCATTTCGTCCAAGTAACGCTTCAGCTGGATCCTTCCGGTAGCTTTCTTCGGGAAATGCAATCGCCCTTCTCCGTCCAGCCTCTCCATCACTTCCTTTGACACAGCCCATCCGTTCGGGTGGGGTTTCCAGCCCTTGTACTCGTAGATCAAGTTGGGACGCGGATGCGGACTCCTCAAGTCGCTTCTTCGCCATCTCCTTCCGTCAGGGTCAGAGTGCACATAGAAGGTGTCGATGTAGGACTGACTATAGGGCACGTACTGTACGTTGAAAGGATAGGCGTCAGACTTGGCATAGAACAAGATGGTGTCAGTTACGGCTCCGAACTGACGGACAGCATCATTGTGGCCGCTGGTGCGTTTCCAACTGATCTCGTTCCGAAATGCGATTGCCCCGAACACCGCGTCCATCAGCATCTTCAAGTAATGGCTGGCCGTAGGATCGCAATGAAGATAAATCGACCCCGTCACCTTGAGCACGCGATGTAGCTCGATCAAGCGCGGGGCCATCATCGCGAGATAAGCCATCATGTCGCTGTGGCCGAGGAAGGTACGGAAGGCGCGCATGGCGTCGGAGACCCGCCCTCCGCGTTCGACGATCTCTTGATAGGCGGCCTCGGCGTCCTGATTCCACTCCCACGTGTCCTCGAAAGCCATGATCTGTGAGGCGGAGCGCGTGCCGTCCCGCTCGGCGAAGAGCACGTTGTAGTCCTGGCGGCTGTTGAAGGGCGGATCGAGGTAGATGAGGTCCACCGACTCGTCGCGAATGTGCTCGCGCAAGACGGTGAGGTTGTCGCCGTAGTAGAGTTGATTTTTCTCCACTGTGGCGGAATTCTATCCCGGATTGGGTGAAGGCGGGGTTGGCTAGTTGGTGGCAGCGCTTGCTGGGACAGCCGGAGCGGCTGTCGCTACGTGTTCCGCGCTGCTACCTGCCTTCGCGGGCGATGGCGCCCGCGCCACATTTACGGAATCAGCAGCAGCTTGCCGGTGGTCTTGCGCCCTTCGAGATCACGGTGGGCCTGCTGCGCTCCGCTTAGCGGATACTTATGCGCGATCCGCAACTTGAGGCTTCCCGCCGCGATCATGCCAAACACCGACGCGGCCCGGCTCTGCAGGTCCTCACGGGTTGTGATGTAGCTTCCCAGCATGGGCCGGGTCAGAAACAGCGAGCCCTTTTGCGCGAGAACAATCGGGTCGAAAGGAGCGACTGCACCGCTGGAACCTCCGAACAGCACCATCATTCCCCGCGGCCGCAACAGATTCAGCCCCTTCTCAAACGTGGTCTTGCCCACCGAGTCATAGACAACGTCAACGCCTTTGCCGCCGGTCAGGCTCTTGGTTTCGGCTTCGAAATCGGTTTGGGTGTAGAGAATTACCTCGTTTGCGCCGGCGCCGCGCGCCAGCTTGGCTTTTTCCTCGGTTGAAACCGTGGCAATCACGCGCGCGCCCAGGTTATGCGCCATCTGCACCAGCAGCAGGCCGACTCCGCCCGCAGCCGCGTGCACCAGCGCGGTATCTCCCGGCTTGAGTTCGAAGGTATCGTGGGTAAGATAGTGTGCTGTCATGCCTTGCAGCATCACGGCCGCTGCTTCTTCGTCGGTGACTCCGCGCGGGATCGCCACCAGTCGCTCCGCCGGCACGGCGGCAAACTCGGCATAAGTGCCCAGCACCATCGTCCAGGCCACGCGCTCGCCCACTCTAACCGACTTCACTTCCTTGCCTACCGATTCCACCACCCCTGCCGCTTCCTGCCCATCAATCAACGGCATTGCCGCTTTATAGCGGCCCTCACGGTAATAGATGTCAATGAAATTGACTCCCGACGCCCCAATCTTCACTAGCGCTTCATTGGCTTTAGGCTGCGGCGCGGGCAGTTCTACCGGCTGCAACGCCTCCGGCCCGCCCGGTTGGCTGACTTGAATGGCTTTCATGGCAGCTTGGATTATACGGCGGCAACCGAAGTTGCAGAACCGGGCCCCTGGCGACCGTCAGTCACTCGCCAATGCCAGAATGTGCAATGGCGATGCAAGCGACCCAGCATCCCTGATTCCGCGCCACGGTGACTATCGTCATCTTGTTGACCGGGCCGCAGTGATTCACTCTATTACGGGCTTAGATAACCAAAGTTCCCGCGATTCCCTTACTCTTATGGGCAAGTCCAAGAACTCACCGAAGGCGGCTGACTGGACGCGGCTTCTGGCCGATCCGGTACTGGCCAAACAGCTGGGAAAACTACTGCAAATCTGCCGTGATACTCCTCCCGAGAAGCGGGAGAAGGCTCTATTTGAGGCCATCCGCGAAATCAAGAGCGCGGCCGACAAGGTTAGCACCACCGAAGAACCTGCTATCCCTCTGCCCGCGAGTACGGCGCAGGACATTACCGCCGCCGCGCCCAATGCGCCGCCATTTGAGCCTGACATCTTTACCCCCTCCTGGGGGCAAGATCGCCGCACTTATCCACGCCTGAAGTGCTTTGTGGCTGTCGAATTGAAAGTGGACGGCGCCGAAGCGCCCTTCTGGGGCAATGTCGCCAATATCAGCCTGGGCGGGTGCCTGGTGGAAGCACCCGGGCTGGTCGAAGCCGGCAAGAAGATTGAGATCGGCTTGTGGGTTTCGAGCGGCAATCTGTGGGTAAAGGGCGTAGTGCTCACCGGAACAGTGGCCAGCAAAGCGCCGGGCACGGGCCTGCGCGTGAAATTTTCAGACATGGAAGCGGTCCCGCGCGAAACCCTGAAACAATTCCTCAAATACGTGGAATCCACTACGAAAACCTACGCCAACCAGCACGGCTACCTGGCCCAGCTGCGCGGGTAGTGCTCCGGAAGCGCTAACCCAGAAAGATTCCTTCGTAGCTGTCGATTGGTTGCCCGGCGGAATCAGCAGCCTTGGGAGGAAGTCCGAACTTTCCAGAAGAGGACTTCGGGACAACGCCGGAGTCCGCGCCAAAAGGGGCTTCTGGAAGTTGGCACGCGGTCAGTTCAAACCGCTTAACTCAACCCCTGTAGGTGCGCCCTCGCCCGAGGCCTTTATGAATTTGCGGTGAAATTTCCACTGGCCGCACAAGCCTTTCCCTTGCCGAAAAGGCGCGTCCTCAGCGAAACTTGATACACTGACTGAGACGGCATGAAACTCGGTGGGCTTGGTACGTTCTTCTGAAGTCCCAACTCCCAGGCGCCTCTGCCACAGTGTTCAAAGGGGGTTCCCGCATGGTGGTGAGTGAGCAGACCCTAACCGGCAAGCAATTGCAACTCCTTAGTATTAACACCATTCGCACGCTGGCCATGGACGCGGTGCAGCAAGCCAACTCCGGCCATCCTGGCGCACCTATGGGGCTGGCGCCGGTGGCCTACCTATTGTGGCAGCAATATCTGCGCTACGATCCGCAGAATCCCGTCTGGCTCAACCGTGACCGCTTTGTGCTCTCCGCCGGCCATGCCTCCATGATGCTTTACGCACTGCTCTATCTCTCCGAAGTGCGCGCTGTGGATTCTGATTTGAAGCCGCTCGATGAACTGGCCGTTTCGCTCGACGAAATCAAGCGCTTCCGGCAGATCGGCAGCAAAACGCCGGGCCATCCCGAGTATGGTTTGACATCGGGAGTAGAGACCACCACCGGGCCTCTCGGCCAGGGAGTGGGGAACAGCGTGGGGATGGCTATCGCCGGCAAGTGGCTCGCCGCCCGCTACAACCGTCCGGGATTCGAGATTTTCAATTCCAACGTTTGGGTGATCTGCAGCGATGGCGACATGATGGAAGGCGTGGCCAGCGAAGCAGCCTCGCTCGCGGGGCATTTGAAGCTCTCCAATCTCTGCTGGATTTACGACAACAATCACATCACGCTGGATGGGCCGGCGTCATGGTCGTTCAGCGAAGATGTCCCCAAGCGCTTCACCGCCTACGGCTGGAATGCTCTTGAGGTCAGCGACGCCAATGATCTCGATCAACTGGCGAAGGCTTACAACAGTTTTCTGCAGACCAACGACCGCCCGACCTTCATCAGCGTGCGCAGCCACATCGGTTACGGTTCGCCGCACAAGCAGGATTCCAACGCGGCCCACGGCGAAGCCCTGGGCGAAGAGGAAGTCCGGCTCACCAAGAAAGTTTACGGCTGGCCTGAAGATGCGAAATTCCTGGTGCCGGACGGCGTGAAGGAAGATTTCCGCGAGGGCATTGGCAAGCGCGGGAACGAGTTGCGCCAGCAGTGGGACAAGTTATTTGCGGAATATTCGAAGCAGTATCCCGATCTCGCTGACCAGATTCACCGCATGCAGCACCGTCAACTGCCAGATGGCTGGGACAACAATTTGCCCACGTTCCCCGCCGACGCCAAGGGCTTGGCCACGCGCGAGAGCGGCGGCAAGGTGCTGAATGCCATCGCGCAGAATGTGCCGTGGCTGATTGGCGGCGCAGCTGACCTGGCGACTTCCAACAAAACCACCCTCAAGTTTGAAGGGGCAGGAGATTTCAGCGCCGAGAATTACGCCGGGCGTAACTTCCACTTCGGGGTACGCGAACACGCCATGGGCTCGGCCTTGAGCGGAATGGCGCTGTGCGGGGTGCGGCCGTTTGGCGCCACTTTCTTCAACTTCAGCGATTATATGCGGCCCGCCATTCGGTTGGCGTCCCTCATGGACCTGCCCACCATTTATGTTTACACGCACGACTCGATCGGCCTGGGCGAAGATGGCCCGACGCATCAGCCCATCGAGCAGTTGGCTTCTTTGCGGGCGGTTCCCGGCCTCGTGCTCCTGCGCCCCGGCGACGCCAATGAAGTGGTGGAAGCCTGGAAAGTGATTATGCAGCTTACCCACCATCCCGCCGCGCTCGTGCTGACGCGGCAGGCTGTACCCACCTTTGATCGCACAAAATTCGCTTCTGCCGCAGGCGTGGCCAAGGGAGCGTACATCCTGGCGGACGCCGCTGACAGCAAGCCCGAGGTGATTCTCATGGGCACGGGCAGTGAGCTCTCGCTCTGCGTCAACGCCTATGAGCAGTTGAAGTCCGCGGGCGTGAAAGCACGTGTCGTCAGCGTGCCGTCGTTTGATCTTTTTGATCGCCAACCGGAAGATTACCGCCGCCAGGTGTTGCCGCCGGCCGTCAAAGCCCGCGTTGCGGTGGAAATGGCTTCGACCTTCGGCTGGTCACAGTATGTTGGGCCCGCGGGAGTCGTAGTGGGCATGCACAGCTTTGGCGCCTCGGCGCCGCTGAAAGATTTGCTGAAGAAATTCGGCTTCACCCCTGAAAAGGTCGTCGAAGCCGCACACGAAACCATTGCCCGTGCCAAAAGCATCTGAAGCCTGGGCTTTCTCGCGAGTATCAAGCAGAGTAGGAGGTATTTATGCAACCTGTCGGAATTCTTGAAACCGCTAAAGCCGCCAACCCTCTTAAAGATTTGCTGAAGTTCGGCCAATCGGTCTGGCTGGACTACATCCGCCGCGACCTCATGACCACCGGCGAACTGAAACGCCTAATCGAGGAAGACGGGCTGCGCGGAATGACTTCGAACCCCACCATCTTCGAGAAGGCAATTTCGGGCGGCAGCTTTTACGACGATCTGCTGAACTCGCTGGAGTCTGACAAAAATCTGGATGCGAAGGGGCGCTTCGAAGCCCTCGCCATCCGCGATATTAGAGATGCGACCGACATTCTGCGAAGCGTTTACGACAGCACCCAGGGCCGCGACGGCTACGTAAGCCTGGAAGTTTCGCCTTACCTGGCGCGCGACACTGCGGGCACTCTAAAAGAAGCGCGCCGGCTGTGGAAAGCCGTGAACCGTCCCAACCTGATGGTCAAAGTTCCGGGGACGGTGGAAGGCATTCCAGCGTTTCAGCAACTCATCAGCGAGGGCATCAACATCAACGTGACGCTGCTGTTTTCACAGCAGGTTTACGAAGACGTGGCGCGGGCTTACATCGCCGGCCTGGAGCAACTGGCAGCGCGCGGCGGCGATGTCAGCAAGATGGCCAGTGTCGCCAGCTTCTTCATCAGCCGCATTGATTCCGCCGTGGACAAAATCATCGAAACGCGGCTCAAATCGTCGAAGGATTCGCGCGAACAAGAACAACCAAAAAGTATTGAAGGCAAGGTCGCAATCGCCAATGGCAAGCTGGCCTACCAGAGCTATCTGGAAATCTTTGGCACCGAGCGTTGGAAGACTCTGGCCGCCAAGGGCGCGCGTACACAGCGCGTGCTGTGGGCCAGCACCAGCACCAAGAACCCGAAATACAGCGATGTGATGTACGTGGAAGATCTGATCGGGCCGGACACGGTGAACACCATCCCGCCCAGCACGTTTGATGCATTCCGCGACCATGGCGTTCCCCGGACCAGCCTCACCGAAAACATCGAGGCTGCCAGGAAAACCATGGAAAGCCTCGCCAGTGTGGGCATCTCGATGAAGGAAGTCACCGACAAGCTCACCGATGATGGCGTGCGCCTCTTTGCCGAGGCGTTCGACCAGCTTCTGGATGCGGTGGAGAAGCGCACGAAATTCGATGCGCCCGCGAAAGTAAATCAATACAGCTATAAACTGCCCGAGCAACTTGATGCCGCAGTCAAGACCGGGATCACTGTCTGGCGGGCCAAGGGCAATATGGCCGGCTTGTGGCAGCGCGACGCTTCCGTGTGGACAAACAGCGACGAAGCCAATTGGCTGGGCTGGTTGGGGATCACCGGGGAGCAACTCGCCCAGAACCAGGAATTTCAGCGGCTGGCGCAAGACGCAAAGCAGGAAGGTTTCTCCGACGTGCTCGTGCTGGGCATGGGCGGATCGAGTTTGTGCCCCG
>Ga0335078_10007679_pt1 | contig 15999 bp, 13 predicted proteins | sample Lox_Sample_32_FD_206711 | JGI IMG/M metagenome (GOLD analysis project Ga0335078, IMG submission 206711) | Soil microbial communities from Loxahatchee National Wildlife Refuge, Florida, United States - Lox_Sample_3.2 | ecosystem: Environmental > Terrestrial > Soil > Wetlands | place: USA...
TCTCGATCAGGTCGACGTAGGCGGCGACGCCGTCGATGGGGTGGGCCCAGGCCAGGTCGTGCTCCTGGCGCTGGACGAACGCGAGCACGCGGACCATCCGCCGCCGGTCGTCGCCGGGTGGCCCGTAGTTGCCCGCGGTGATCGGGCAGGTCCTTATCTGGCTCAGGTCGTGGTAACCGCGCCTGGCCATGGCGGCGCGCCAGTCCGGGTCGGCCTTGGTGATCTCGTCCACCCGGGCGAAGTCGCTCTCCAGGATGGGCATCTGGCCGTCGCGGACCGGGTCCAGGGTGCGCGCGCTGACCACCTTGTTGTGGGTGAGCGAGACCACCACGTCGGTCGACTCGCCGGTGCCGGTGTTGACCAGGAACGCGCGCAGCCGGCGGTCCGCGCTTTCCGGGCCGGCCAGCACCTCGTCCTTGGGCGGCTCCTCGAGGCCGTAATAGGCGAACCGGACGGGTGCCCTGTCTCCTTCCGGCAGCAGCCCGGCCGCCGCCATGACGTCCCGGCCCGCCAGGTACTCGGCCGCGGTGGCCGGGTCGAGCGCATGGACGGGGGGCGCGCTATTCATCGGCGACGATCGAGCCGACCCGCTCGCCTAGCCCGGGGTCGCGTCTGACCAGCCAGACCGAGTAGAGGATGGACACGATGATGACGCCGAGGGCGGCGAACGGGAACCAGTCGTAGGGCTGGGGCTGCGGCGGCTTGCACAGGTAGTAGATGGGGACGGCGATGGCGGCCATGCCGAGCACCGGCAGGATGATGTGCTTGACCACGTTGAACTCGTCCGGCCGGTACTTGCGGTAGTAGAACGGCAAGGCCAGGTTGGCCAGGAAGTACACGACCAGGAGCAGGAGCGTGCCCATCGTGCTGGACTCGAAGAAGAAGTTCAGCGCGTCCAGGCTGTTGCCGTGCCCGCCGATCCAGTGGCCGAGGGCCCAGACCAGGGTGATCGCGCTGGCGATGGCGACGAAGATGATGATGGCATTGACCGGGGTGCGCCGGACCGGGTGCACCTTGCCGATCCAGCGCGGCAGCAGGCCCTCCCGCCCGGCGTTGAAGATCAGCCGGCACTGGGAGTTCACCGCGGCGATGAGCACGCCCAGGGTGGAGGTCAGCCCGGCCAGGTACGCGATGAAGGCCAGCCAGGCCGCGAGGCTGTGGGCGACGCTAATGAACGGGATGGCGGCGGAGGTCAGCGCGCTGGCGCTGTAGTTGAAGCCGGTGACCGTGGCGTAGGCCAGCAGCAGGTAGGTAAAGGCCATGAGGGCGATGGACAGGAACACGGCCCGGGGCACGTTGCGCCGCGGGTTGTTCGTCTCCTCGGCCAGCGCCGCCGAGTTCTCCCAGCCGATGAACAGGTACACGCCCAGCGGGAAGGCGAGGGCCAGGCCGCTGAAGTGGTTGGTGATGTGGCTGGGCTGGAACGGCACGCTGCTGAGGTGGCCACCGTGCTTGATCAGCACGGCGATCGACACGACGAGCAGCACCAGCAGTTCGAAGCCGAAGAAGAAGCCGGCCAGCTTGGTCGACACGGCCACGCCGCGGAACATCATCATCATGGCGCCTGCGGTGAAGATGGCGGAGAAGATGATCCACGGGATGCTCACGTTCGCGTAGAACTGGATCATCATCGACAGGAACCCGCCGGAGATGACCAGCACCGACGAGATCGCGATGATGTACCCGGCCCCGCACAGCAGCGCCGTGGTCACCGCGCTGGTGCCGCCGAACGTCTTGCCCACGAACGTGATGAAGCCGCCGGTGCTCGGGTGCGCCCGGGAGAACTGCGACAGCGTGTTGCCGAGCAGTGCGATCGCGATGATGGCGGCGACCAGGACCAGCGGCGAGCCGATTCCGGCCGCGAGCACGATCCCGGCGAAGCCGAAATAGAAGCTGTAGGCCGGGCCGATGTTGGCCATCGTGGACGCGGAGATGTCGACCAGGCTCAGCGCCCCGCGGTGCAGCCGTTCGGCCGACTCGGGTGCTTTGGTTTCCGTGAACGGAACGTGCGCCGCCTCGCTCATGCGCTCACTTCCTCGGGGAGCCGTCCGGGCTGGTGCTGGCTGGCATCTGTCCGGGCTGGTGCTGGTTCGTAGTTAGTACGGATCATGCGCGGGATCGCGGTTAACAGTCAACAACGACATGGAGTGTCACTGGCAAGCGCTTTCCAATTTGTGCGAAACGTACCTGATGAGCGCCGGGACGCGCAAGGGTCAACTGGCAGAGTCAGCAGGCGGGCCCGGGAGGGTGCTCTCCCGGAGGATGACCTCGCCGTGGACGGGTACCACCCGCGGGCCGACGGCCGCCTCGGCGGTCTCGGCCAGGACCAGGCCGGCCGCCATCTCCCCCATGCGCTTGAGCGGCAGGCGGACCGTGGTCAGCGGCGGGTAGACGTCACGGAGGGTGAGGATGTCGTCGAAGCCGGCCAGCGCGATGTCGGCGGGCACCTGGTATCGGCCGGCCCGCAGCCGGGCCAGCGCGCCCATGGCCATCACGTCGGTGACCGCGAACACGCAGTCCGGCAGCGGCTCGGCCGCGGCCAGCACGGCGCTCATCGCCTCGTAGCCGCCGTCCCTGGTGAACGGGCCGTGGACGACCCGGGTGAGGGGCACGTCCCAGGCGGCCAGGCCGGCCCGGAAGCCGTCGAGCCGGTCCCGCGCGGTCAGCAGGCCGCGCGGACCGGCCAGCACGGCGAAACGCCGGTGCCCGAGCGCGACCATGGCCCGGGCCAGCGCCTCGGCGCCCGCGGCGTTCTCCGGCAGGACCGTGTCCACGCCCAGCAGGTCCTGGCCGACGGCCACGGCCCGGCCGCCGGACCGGGTGAAGGCGGCGATCTCGGCGCGCAGCGCGTCCCGGGCCCCGGCGTCGTCGGACCGGCTGCCGATGAGGATCACCGCGCGGGCCCGCTGGGCGCGCATCAGCGCGACATACTCGCGTTCGGCCGTCTCGGTGGCCGACGTGCTCGACATGCAGACCAGCAGCCGGCGCGCGTCGGCGACCTCGATCAGGCCCGCCGCGATGGAGGAGAAATAGGGGTCGGCGATGTCGTGCACGACCACGCCTATCATCGTGCTCTGCCCGGTGGCGACCGCTCTGGCCTGCAGGTTAGCGGTGTAGCCGAGTTCGGCGACGGCCTGGTTGACGCGCTGCGCCAGCCGCGGCCCGACCCGGCGCGGGCCCTCGTTCACCACCCGGGACGCGGTGGTCAGCGACACCCCGGCCCGGTCGGCGACGTCCTGCAGCGTCACCCTGGGGTTCACGGCCCTCCTCGCTGTTACCCGCGCTTGACCCAAGTTCGGGGGCCAGCCTAATCTGGGAAAGCACTTTCCCGAGGTGCTCAGGGTAGCACCGGGCCGGTCGCCTGCCGAAGGCCCACCGATTGGCCCCGACTGATTGGCCCCGACTGATTGGCAGAGAGCATGTCGCGCAAGGTCATCCACGTCGCCCTCAACGGGGTCACCGGCCGGATGGGCTACCGGCAGCACCTGGTGCGGTCGCTGCTGGCCATCCGGGAGCAGGGCGGCGTGCAGATGGAGGACGGCAGCACCCTGTACCCCGAGCCGATCCTGGTCGGGCGGAGCGAGGAGCGGCTGCGCGCCGTCGCCGAGCGGCACGGCCTGGAGCGCTGGAGCACCAGCCTGGACGAGGTGCTGGCCGACCCCGAGGTCGACGTCTACTTCGACACCCAGGTCACCAGCGCGCGCGAGGCCAGCCTGCTGACGGCGATCGAGGCGGGCAAGCACGTCTACACGGAGAAGCCGGTGGCCGGCTCGCTGGACGGCGCGCTGCGGCTGGCCCGCGCGGCCAGGGCCGCCGGGATCACCCACGGGGTGGTGCACGACAAGCTGTTCCTGCCCGGCGTGATCAAGCTGCGGCGGCTGGTGCGCGGGGGCTTCTTCGGCCGGGTGCTCTCGGTCCGGCTGGAGTTCGGCTACTGGGTGTTCGAGGGGGACGAGATCCTGGCGCAGCGGCCGTCCTGGAACTACCGCGCCGAGGACGGCGGCGGGATCGTGCTCGACATGTTCCCGCACTGGCAGTACCTGCTGACGGACCTGTTCGGGCCGGTCGGCGCGCTGTACGCCCGTGCCACGACGCATCTGCCGCGGCGGTGCGACGAGTCGGGCGCGCCCTACGACGCGACCGCGGACGACGCCGCGTACGCGGTGCTCGAGTTCGACGGCGGGGTGTTCGCCTCGGTGAACTCCTCCTGGGCGGTCCGGGTCAACCGGCGGGAACTGCTCGAGCTCCAGGTGGACGGCACGGCCGGGAGCGCGGTGGCCGGACTGCGCGAATGCGCCGTGCAGCACCGGGTGTCGACGCCGATGCCGGTGTGGAACCCCGACCTGCCCGACCCCATCGACTACCAGGCGCTGTGGTCGGACGTGCCGGACAACATGGCCTTCGACAACGGGTTCAAGGCGGAGTGGGAGCTGTTCCTGAAGTGCGCCGCCGAGGGCCGGCCGTTCGCCTGGGATCTGGCCGAGGGGGCCAAGGGGGTGCAGCTGGCCGGCCTGGCGCTGCGGTCCTCGGCCGAAGGCCGGCGGCTCGACGTGCCGCCGCTGGAGATCTGACTTGGTTGCGCAGATCCGGCTGCCGGGGCGGGATTCCGGGTCCGGGCCGCTGGTGATCGCCGAGCCGGGCTGGGCGGCCGGCTACCCGCCGCCCCGGTGCCGGCGGGTCTTCGCGGCCGCGCACGTGGCGGCTGGGCCGGACGGCGCCATCGACTGGGACGCCACGATGCGGTTCCGGGACCACGTGTGGGCGCACGGGTTCGGCGTGGCCGAGGCGATGGATACCGCGCAGCGCGGCATGGGTCTTTCCTGGGAGCAGGCCCGGGAGCTGATCGCCAGGACCGGGGCCCGGGCGGCCGCGGCGGGTTCCGCTGCCGCCGCGGCCGCTCCGGGTGCCGCCGTGGCCGGATCCGGTGCCGCCCGGGCCGCCGGGCCCGCCTGGGCCGCGGGGGCGGGTGCCGCCGGGCCCGGCTGGGCCGCGGGGGCGGGGACCGACCAGCTCGCGGACGGCGGGGACCATGGGCTGCGCGAGATCGTCTCCGCGTACGCCGGGCAGATGGCGTTCGTCCAGTCCGCCGGGGCGCAGGTGATCCTGATGGCCAGCCGCGCGCTGGCCGCCCGGGCCCGCGGTCCCCGGGACTACCTGGAGGTGTACGGCGAGCTGCTGAAGCAGGCGGACCGGCCGGTGATCCTGCACTGGCTGGGCGAGGCGTTCGACCCGGCGCTGCGCGGCTACTGGGGCAGCCCCGACTTCGACGCGGCCGCCGGGACCGTGCTCGAGCTGATCGAGCGGGCCGGCGGGCAGGTGGACGGCATCAAGCTGTCGGTGCTTGACGCGGGCCGGGAGGTTTGGCTGCGGCGGCGGCTGCCGGCCGGGGTCCGGATGTACACCGGGGACGACTTCGGCTACGCGGAGCTGATCCGCGGGGGCGCGGACGGTGGCCACAGCGACGCCTTGCTCGGGGCGTTCGCCGCGATCACCGCCCCGGCCGCGGCGGCGCTGGCGGCCCTGGACCGGGGCGACGTGGCGGGCTACGACGCGGCCATGGGACCGACGGTCCCGCTCAGCCGGCTGATCTTCGAGCCGCCGACCTACCACTACAAGGTCGGGGTGGCCTTCCTGGCCTGGCTGAACGGGCTGCAGCCGCACTTCGCCATGCTGGGCGGGCTACACCACAGGCGCCCGGCCAGGCACCTGATCCGGGTGTTCGAGCTGGCCGCGGCGGCCCGGGCGCTGACCCAGCCGCAGCTGGCGGTCGAGAGGATGGGCGAGTGGGCCGCTCGTTCGGTCCATGGAGAGCGGTCGTGACCGGCGGGGCTGCCGGCTCCCTGCGCGATGGCCCGCCGCGCGGGCGGCGGGCGGCGAGGATAGGCCTGGAGCGGCTGTCGCTGAACCAGGCCACGGTCAAGCACCTGGGCCTGAAGGAGGCCGCCGCGCTGTGCGCGCGGCACGACATCCCGGCCATCGGGCTGTGGCGGGACCGGGTCGCGGAAGCCGGCCTGGCCGAGGCGGCGGCGGCCGTGCGCGCGGCCGGGCTGCGGGTCTCCAGCCTGTGCCGGGGCGGGTTCTTCACCCAGGCGGACGCCGAGGGGCGGCGAGCCGCGCTGGCGGACAACCTGGCCGCCATCGCCGAGGCGGCCGAGCTGGGCACGAACACGCTGGTCCTGGTGTGCGGCGGGCTGCCGCCCGGACAGCGGGACCTCGGGCTGGCCCGGCGCATGGTGGCGGACGCTATCGGCGAGCTGGTGCCCGAGGCCCAGCGGCTCGGGGTCCGGCTCGGCATCGAGGCGCTGCACCCGATGTTCTGCGCCGACCGGTGCGTGATCTCCAGCCTGGGCGAGGCGGTGGACCTGGCCCTGCGGTTCCCCGCCGACGCGGTGGGCGTGGTGGTGGACACCTACCACGTCTGGTGGGACGCGCGGCTGGCGGACGAGATCGCCCGGGCCGGGCCCCGGATCGTCAGCTACCAGGTGTGCGACTGGGTGCTACCGCTGCCGGCCGACACCCTGCTCGGCCGCGGCCACCTCGGCGACGGCGTGATCGATTTCGGGCCGGTGACGGCGGCCGTGACGGCGGCCGGGTACCACGGCGACGTGGAGGTGGAGATCTTCAACGCCGAGATCTGGGACGCGCCGCCGGACCAGACCGCGGCGACGGTCCGGGAGCGGTTCGCTACCGTGCTAGGCGGGTGCTTATCCGAGGAGAGACCGATGCGGCGATGGCGGGCGGTGGCGGCAGCCGGGCTCGCGGTCGCTGCGGGTGCGGTACTCGCGGTGGCGGCCGGCCGCGGTCCCGCCGCCGTCCCGGCCGGGCCGGGCGAGCCGGCGATCCGCGCGACGGGCGGGGCGCCGCCGATGGGCTGGAGCAGCTGGAGCTTCCTGCGTAAGCACCCGACGGCCGCGAGCGTCGAGGCGCAGGCGTGGGCGCTGAAGAGCAGCGGGCTGGCGGCGCACGGCTACCGCTACGTCAACGTCGACGACTTCTGGATGGCCTGCGACAGCCACGGGCCCGAGGTCGACGCCTACGGCCGGTGGATACCGGATCGGGCCGCCTTCCCGGGCGGGATCGCGGCGGTGGCACGGCAGGTGCACGCCGAGGGCCTGAAGTTCGGCCTGTACGTCACGCCGGGGATCCCGGAGAACGCCGTGCGGAGGAATACCGCCATCGCGGGCACGTCGCAGCGGGCCGGGCAGATCGCCGACCCCGCCGTGACGGAGATGAACTACAACTGCGGGCACATGTACGGCCTCGACTACGGCACGCCCGCGGCCCAGCGGTACATCGACAGCTGGGCCGGCGAATTCGCCGCCTGGGGCGTCGACTACGTCAAGCTGGACGGTGTGGGAACCTGGGACGTACCCGACATCGAGGCGTGGTCGGCGGCGCTGCGCCAGACCGGGCGCCCGATGGTGCTGGAACTGTCCAGCAACCTGGCTATCTCGCACGCCGCGCAGTGGGCTTGGATGGCCAGCGGATGGCGCACCGGCCTCGACATCGAGTGCTACGCCTGCGAGCGGAGCGGCAGCAGCTACCCGCTCACCAGCTGGAGCAACGTGGCCAGCCGGTTCGGTACGGTGGCGCGCTGGCAGCCGTACGGCGGGCCGCGCGGCTGGAACGACGAGGACTCGCTGGAGATCGGCAACGGGGCCGGTGACGGGCTCACGCTGCCGGAGCGGCAGACGATGATGGCACTGTGGTCGCTGGCCGGCTCGCCTCTCATCCTCGGCACCGACCTCACCCGGCTCACCCCCGCGGACCTGGCGATCCTGGAGAACCGCGCGGTGATCGCGGTCGACCAGGACGGCATCGCGGCGCGGCGCGTCATCGACGGTGCAGGCGAGCAGGTGTTCGTCAAGCGGCAGCCCGGCGGGGTCTGGTACGCCGGCGTCTTCAACACCGATACGTCGGCGCCGCGGACCTTCCGGGTACCGCTGGCACGGCTCGGGATCGGCGGCGCGGCGCGGGCCACCGACCTGTGGACCGGCCGTTCCCTGGGCACCGTGAGCGGCAGCTATACCGTGACGATCGCACCGGGCGGAGTGAGCCTGCTCTCGGTCAGGCCGGCTTAGGAACGACGAGCGACGGGGCCGGGTTCAGGCCACGGCAGCGGAGAGGTCCCCCGCATCGAGCCCCTCCGATGCCGTGTACCCCCGCCTGAGTGCTACGGACCGTTATTTATCTGGCCGCACACCTGGACAGAGGAGGGCTAACCGGGCCGTGATACAAATCCGGCCGCAGAATCTGGAGTTGAATCGGGGAATGGACCATGTGCTGCCGCCGGAGGAGGATGATGACATCCCGGCGTTCTGCCGGGCGCTCGGGGTGCCCGGGCTGGCCGACATCCATACGCACTTCCTGCCGCCGCGGATGCTGCGCCGGGTGTGGGAGTACTTCGACGCGGCCGGGCCGCTGGTCGGCGTGAGCTGGCCGATCCGCTACAAGTGGAGCGACGAGGAGCGGGTGGCGCACCTGCGGTCGATGGGCGTGCGGATGTTCAGCGCGCTGGCCTACGCCCACCGGCCGGACATGGCCGCCGACCTGAACGCGTGGACACTGGCGTTCGCCCGGGCCACCCCGGGGTGCCTGCCGTCGGCGACGTTCTACCCCGAGCCGGGGGCGGCGCGCTACGTGCGCGCGGCGCTGGACGCGGGCGCCCGCATCTTCAAGGTGCACCTGCAGGTGGGCGGCTTTCCGCCGGACGACCCGCAACTCGGCGAGGTGTGGGGCCTGCTCGCCGAGGCGGAGGTGCCGGTCGTCGTCCACGCAGGTCACGCTCCGGTGGGGACGGAATACACGGGACCGGGTCCGTTCGGTACCTTGATGGCGAGGTACCCGGCCCTGACGGCCATCGTGGCGCACCTGGGCGCGCCGGATTACGGCGCGTTCCTGCGGCTGGCCGCGGACTACGAGCGGGTGGCGCTGGACACCACCATGATCTTCACCGGCTTCCTCGACCGGCTGGCCCCGTTCCCCGACGACGCGCTGCCGCTGGCGCGCGAGCTCGGGCTGGCCGGGAAGATCCTGCTCGGCAGCGACTTCCCGAACATCCCCTACCCCTACGCCCGGCAGATCGCCGGGCTGGCCCGGACCGGCCTGGGCGAGGCGTGGCTGCGCGCGGTGTGCTGGGAGAACCCGGTGGCGATGTTCGGGGCGGCGGGGTCAGCTGAGGCGGGGTCAGCTGAAGCGGGGTCAGCTGAGGCGGGGTCAGCTGAAGCGGGGTCAGCTGAAGCGGGGTCAGCTGAGGCGGGTCAGCTGAAGCGGGGTCAGCTGAAGCGGGGTCAACTGAGGCGGCGGCCGGCGGCGGATAGCAGCTCAGTGACGCGGGCGCGGGGCAGAGCCGGGGTGCGGTGCCCGTCGCGGCCGGTCATGTCCTCGTTGGCGACCAGCGCGTTGACCACGGCCTCCTCGGTGGCCCGCACCACGGCCTCGTAGAGCGGGTCGAGGGTCTCCCACGGGAGGAAGTCCAGGCGGCTTAGCTGCTGTCTCCCGGGGCGGAAGGCGCCGGGGTTGGCGGTGGAGAAGGCCAGGAACAGGTCGCCGGAGAAGTGAGACCCGCTGGTCCCGGTCCGGGCCAGGCCGGCGGTGACCCGGCGGGCCAGCGCCTGGCACTGGTGCGGGAACAACGGCGCGTCGGTGGCCACCACGGCAATGACCGAGCCGGAGCCCGGCGGGGCGAGATGGTACTCCGCCATCGGGTTGTCGGCGGCGAGCGCGTCGCCGAGCGGGACCCCGGCCAGCACCAGTTCCCGGCGGGCGCCGAAGTTGGCCTGGACGAACACGCCGACCGTGTACTCCTGGCCGTGACCCCGGCCGGGGGCCGCCTCGCCGACAAGCCGCGAGGCGGTGCCGGAGCCGCCCTTGAACTGGTAGCAGTTCATCCCGGTGCCTCCGCCGACCGAGCCCTCCTCGACCGGGCCGGACCGGGCAGCCTCGATGGCCGCCACCACGGTGTCCTCGCTGACGTGGTGCCCGTTGATGTCGTTCAGGTAGCCGTCCCAGGTCTCGGCGGCCACCGGCAGCAGCCATACCTCGGCCACCGCGGGGTGGTGCCGCACCATCCAGGCGATGATCCCGGCGTGCGCCACGCCGACCGCGTGGGTGTTCGTGATCGCGACCGGCCCGTTGAACGTGCCCGACTCGTTGATCCAGGCCACCCCGGTCATCTCGCCGTTGCCGTTCTGGGCATGGAAGCCGGCCGCCACCGGGTCGGCGGTCCCGGCCGGACCGCGCGGATGGATGGCCGTCACCCCGGTCCGCACGGCGTCGCCCTCGATCAGCGTGACGTAGCCGACCTCGACGCCGGGCACGTCGGTGATGGCGTTCCACTGGCCGGGGCGGCCGGCGAACGGGATGCCCAGCGCGCGGGCCCGGGGCTTGCCGGCGGGGGTGGCGCGGCGCGGATCGCCGGAGGTGGCGCGGCGCGGATCGCCGGAGGTGGCGCGGCGCGGATCCGGGCCTTTGCCGGGGCCGGTCACCGTGGCGCGGCGACGGTGTTGACCAGCTCGCCGATCCCGGTGATCTCGATGCTGACCTTGTCCCCGGGCTCGAGGTAGGCGGGCGGGTTCATGCCCAGGGCGACGCCGGACGGCGTGCCGGTGGCGATGATGTCGCCCGGCTCCAGCGTGATCCCTGCGGAGATGTAGGCGATGAGCTCGGGCACTGCGGTGATCATCTGGCCGCAGCTGGCGTCCTGGCGCACGTCGCCGTTGACCAGGGTGCGCAGCCTCATCTCGGCCACCGGGGGCGCCGCGGCGGCGTCCAGCAGGACCGGGCCGAGCGGGGCGAACGTGTCGAGCGCCTTGCCCCGGATCCATTGCGGCTCGCTGAACTGCAGGTCCCGGGCCGAGACATCGTTGATGACCGTGTAGCCGCCCACGTAGTCCAGGGCTTGTCCGGCCGGGACGTGGCTGGCCTGCCGCCCGACGACGACGGCCAGCTCGCCCTCGTAGTCGAGCTGGGTGGTGATGGCGGGATAGCGGATCGGGTCGCCGTGGCCGATCAGGCAGGACGGGAACTTGGCGAACAGGACGATCCGCTCGGGAGGTTTCGCTTTGCTCTCGGCGATGTGGTCGGCGTAATTGAGCCCGACGCAGATGATCTTGCCCGGGCGGAGCACCGGCGGCGCGTACCGCACGTCGGCCGGGGCCACGACGGCCGCCGCGCCTGCGGTGGCAGCGGCTGCGGCGGCGGTCGCGGTGCCTGCCGTGGCTGCCAGGTCACGGAGCTCGGCGACCGCGCCGGGGCCGCGAGCGTACAGGTCGCCCACGTCGCGCAGCCCGGCCAGGTCGGGCCGGCGGGCGGCGGCCGCGAGCTCGTCCACGGCCGCGAATCCGCCGTCGACGGCGATATGCAGGCGGGCGTCCCTAGCGTCTCCCCGGTACAGTGCGGCGAGTCTCACCGGCGGCCCTCCTTTCCGGAAAGAATATTCCATTCAGCGAAATTCAATATGAACTATAACCCGCTGATCAGCCTGGGGAACAGAGACCCGGAGAGGACCGCGGGGGCGAGCGTGCTGCCACGGGCAAGCGTGCAGCCACGGCGCCAGGCATTACCAGGGGTGAGCGGCCGTGCCGACGGGGCGAGGCACGCGCGTCAACGGTTTCACAAGAAACATTTGCGGTTCGTACCCGGCGTGGCGCCTTGACTTTCCGGAAGGATTCGGGCTCTTGGGATGGCTTTCGGGACTATGGCCTACAAAACTATCTATATAGCCATAATCCACCCAGATGTTGCTATTCCTGTGCAATTAGGTTTGGGGGCTATTCGCGGCGGGCTGAGGCCTGCGTTTCGCGCTGCCTGGTACTTCGTGATGATCGCGGCGGGCGGGCCGACCGACCGGGGTGGTGGGGTGTGTGGCACATCAGCCCGCAAGCTGGGAACCCAAGCGGCGCCCTCGCACCACGCTGTTTCATGATCATGGTCAGTTCCGGCCCGTATTCGGCCATTTCTGGCCACGATCATGACCGGCGCCCGGAATGTCTCAACTGCAAGTTGAGACATAAGGGATATAACGAGATGCAGGACAGGGCGGGAGGCGAGATGCAGGACAGGGCGGGGGCTGGTGCAGGCCAGGGCGGGGGCGGGGGGCAGGCCAGGGCGGGGGGTTAGGGGAGGGCCAGGGTGATGGGGCGGGCGCGCGGGGGGACCAGGACGGTGGTGGGGATACCGGATTCGTGGATCAGGGTGGTGAAGTGGCCTGGGTTGCCGGTGTTGCGGGCGATGCATTCGTAGTGCATGGGGATGACGTAGGCGGGGGCGACCTCGGCGCATTGGGCGACCCGGGCGCAGAGCCAGGCGGCTTCGGTCTCGTTCATGTTGCCGACGATCCCGCCAGATTCGCGCATGTGGTCGCGGCCGTTGATGGGGATCAGCAGGACGTCGGGGGCGAGGGCCGCGAGGGTGCCGGGTAGTTCGGGATAGACCAGGCAGTCGCCGGAATGATAGAAGCGGATGCCGCCGACCTCCACCACGTAGCCCAGGAACCGTACCGGGCCGCCGTCCCGGGAGAACTCGTACACCACCGGCTCGTCGCCGCCGATCCCGTGCAGGGCGGGCACCGGATGCACGGTCACGTCCCGGTCGTGCAGTTCCTCGCCAGGCGTCGCGCCGGCCAGCCGGGCGCGGTCCACCCCGCCGCCGACCGCGATGTCGATGACCGGCAGCGGCAGCACTATCCGGGCGGCGGCGTTGACCGCGCAGAACTCGCGCAAGAACGGCAGGTCCAGATGGTCCAGGTGCTCGTGCGTGCAGAGCACCAGGGTGATGTCGGCGAAATCCCGTGCCGTGGCGGGCGGCTGGTAACGGCGGTCGGGGCGGTCGGTGAGGAACGGGTCGATGAGCACGCGACTCTCCCCCGCCGCCAGGCGGAACCCAGCCTGCCCGTACCAGGTGACCGAGGCGGATCGCCCCGCCCGTTCGGAATCATGATCTTTCATGGTTTTCTAGCGGTCATCGCTGAGGATGGGCTCGGGCAGGGTGCCGGCGTTGTGCTCGAGCAGCCGCCAGCGGCCGCGCCGGGAGCCGACCACCGACCAGGAGCAGTTGGACAGCGGGCCGAGCACGCCGAACAGCTCATCCGGCATGCCCAGCAGCCGCGACATACCCAGCCGCAGCGCGGCGCCGTGGCTGACCACCACGGCCAGCCCGTTGGTCACGCCGAGTTCGCTGGCTGTCGCGGCGATGCGATGCAGCGCGCCCGCCACCCGTTCGGCCACCACCGGGGTGGGCTCGCCGTCGGGCGGGTTCCAGTTGGCGTGCTCCACCGGGTACCGCTCGCGGATCTCCGTGTCGGTCAGCCCCTCCCAGCAGCCGCCGTGCCGCTCCCGCAGGTCCTTGTCGAGCGTCACCTCCAGCCCGGTCAGCCGGGCCAGCGCGGCGGCGGTGCCGGCCGCGCGGCTCAGGTCAGAGGAGACGATCAGGTCGGGGCGCAGCCCGGCGAGCAGCCTCGCGGCCCGTTCGGCCTGGGCCTGGCCCGTCTCGTCGAGCGGGATGTCGCTCTGGCCCTGGAAGCGCCGTTCGGCGTTCCAGACCGTCTGGCCGTGCCGCCACAGCACCAGCCGTACCGGGTCGCTCAGGGCGTCCTCCCGGGGTTGGCCACGAGTTCAGGCAGGGGGATCTGGGGGCAGTCCTTCCAGATCCGCTCGAGCGCGTAGTAGGTGCGCTCCTCGGAGTGCTGCACGTGGATCACCACGTCGAGGTAGTCCAGGAGCACCCAGCGGCCCTCCCGCTCGCCCTCACGGCGGACCAGGCTCGCGCCCGCCTGGCGCATCCGCAGCTCGATCTCGTCCACGATGGACCTGACCTGCCGGTCGTTGGACGCCGAGCACAACAGGAACGCGTCGGTGATCACCAGCTGGTCGCTCACGTCATAGGCGATGATGCCGTCCGCCAGCTTGTCCGCCGCGGCCAGGGCCGCGGTCTCCACAAGCTCGATGGCCCTCGGTGTGGCAGTCACGAGTGCTTGCCGGCCTCCTCGGTAGGGGTCGTTGTCATTACCTAGGGTCTCACAGGGGGGTGTCAGTTGCCTTGGCGTAAAGCTTGCGCTTGGCGATGTACTGCACCACCCCGTCGGGGACCAGGTACCAGACCGGCTGACCCGCGCCGACCCGGGCGCGGCATTCGGTCGAGGAAATCGCCAGCGCCGGGATCTCCACCAGGCTGACCTTCCCGTCCGGCAGGCCCGCCCCGGACAGCCGGTGCCCTGGCCGGGTACAGCCTACAAAGTGCGCGAGGGTGAACAGGTCGTCCGCGGCGTGCCAGGTCAGGATCTCGGCCAGCGCATCGGCACCGGTGATGAAGAACAGCTCGTCGTCCGGCCCGGCGGCGGCGCGCAGGTCGCGCAGGGTGTCGATGGTGTAGGTGGGCCCAGGCCGGTCGATGTCGACGCGGCTGACGCTGAACTTGGGGTTGGACGCGGTGGCGATCACCGTCATCAGGTACCGGTCCTCGGCCGGGGAGACCACGCGGTGGTCCTTCTGGTAGGGCTCCCCGGTCGGGACGAAGACCACCTGGTCCAGCGCGAAGTCGTGCGCGACCTCGCTCGCGGCGACCAGGTGACCGTGGTGGACGGGGTCGAACGTGCCGCCCATCACTCCGATCCGTCGCATGCTAACCGGCCGTCCCTCATGCCGTCGTATCGTACCGGCCCGGTTGGTCCCGGCTTTCTCTGTCCCCGCTTTCTCTGGCCCGGGCTTTCTCTGGCCCGGCTTGTCCCGGCTTTGTCGCGGCTTTGTCCCGGCTTTGTCGCGGCCCAACTGGCCGGCGCGGGGGCTACCATACGAGATATGACTTCAGTGCCAGATCGCGCGCGAGTCCGGCTCACCGGCATCTCGTCCCGCGCATACGAGCATCCCGCTGACCGGTCGGCGCTGGTGGCGCTGCGCAAGCTCAGCGGGTTCGACACGCTCTTGCGCAAGCTGTTCGGCCTGTTCAATGAGCGGGCCTTCCGGCTTACGTACCTGGCGGGAAGCGTTCGGGTCTCCGAGCGCCAGTTCCCGCACATCTACGAGATGGTCAGGGACGGGGCCTACATCCTCGACCTGCCCGAGGTGCCGGAGTGCTACGTCCTGCAGACGCCGCTCGTGAACGCGATGGCGCTGGGCCGGGACAAGCCCTTCATCGTGATCAACACGGGCATGATCGAGCTGTTCGACCCCGAAGAGCTCCGGGCGGTGATCGGGCACGAAATCGGCCACATCCTGTCCGGGCATGCCGTCTACCGCACCATGCTGCTGTTCCTGATCGCGCTGGCGGCGCGGATCGCCTGGATGCCGATCGGCTACATCGGGCTGCGCGCCATCATCTGGGGCCTGGAGGAGTGGTTCCGCAAGTCCGAGCTGTCCTGCGACCGCGCGGGGCTGCTGGCCGGGCAGGACATCGACGCCTCCCGGCGGGTGCTGATGAAGCTGGCGGGCGGCGCGCAGCTGTCCGAGCTGAACCCGGACGCGTTCCGCGAGCAGGCACACGAGTACGACGCGGTGCCCGACCTGCGCGACAGCATCCTGAAGATCCTGCAGCTCCAGGGCCAGACTCACCCGTTCGCCGTGGTCAGGTTCGCCGAGCTGGACCACTGGGCCAGCAGCGGCGAGTACGAGCGCATCCTCGGCGGCGACTACCCGCGCCGGGAAAGCGACGGCAGCGCCTCGGTCGGCGAGGAAGTCAGGAACGCGGCCAGGTCGTACCAGGAATCCTGGAGCCGTTCTCAGGACCCGCTGATCGGGATCTTCCGCGGCGTGGCCGAGAGCGCGGCGCGGGCCGGCGGCGGCCTGTTCGACCGGCTGCAGCAGAACCGCGGCGGCAACGGCGGAAACGGCGACAACGACGACAACTAGCCGCCAGCCGACGGCAGGCCGGTGAGCCGCGATCGCGCGAGCCGCTGGGGCCTCCGGATCCCGCCCGCGCCGGGCGGCTACGGCGGTCCGCCGAGGAGCGAAGCTCCGAGATCGCGCGGTCGCGAGGGGCCTTGTGCCCCTCCGGCCGCGCGATACT
>Ga0335078_10007680_pt1 | contig 15996 bp, 10 predicted proteins | sample Lox_Sample_32_FD_206711 | JGI IMG/M metagenome (GOLD analysis project Ga0335078, IMG submission 206711) | Soil microbial communities from Loxahatchee National Wildlife Refuge, Florida, United States - Lox_Sample_3.2 | ecosystem: Environmental > Terrestrial > Soil > Wetlands | place: USA...
TCCACCGCCACGCAGAAGACCGCATGGGGGCAGGACACCGAGGCCAGGGCGCCGGCCGGGTCGATTGCGGCCGGAGCGGACCAGCGGCGCCCACGGTAGGTGAGCGCGTAGCCGGTGCCGTCGACGGCCATGCATCTGGGGCGGCGGGAGCGCCCGGCGCAGGAGACCGCGGCCAGATATCCCTGCGGCGGGTCGATCAGCGCCGGGGCGGACCAGCGGCGCCCATGGTAGGTGAGCGCGTGGCCGGCGTAGTCCACCGCCGTGCAGAATCTCCGGCTGAGGCAGGAAACCGACGACAAGGTGCTGGAGTCGGCCTTCACCGGGGCTGACCAGGTGCTGCCGTGGTAGGTGAGGGCGTTGCCGACGCTGTCCACAGTCGCGCAGAAGTTCCGGGCGGGGCAGGACACCGACGGCAGGTCGTAGGGGGAGTCGATCCCGGCCGGCTTGGACCACCCGGCCGTGCCGTGGTAACTGACCATGTTCCCGAAGGAGTCGACCGCCGCGCAGAAGCCGGAGTCCGGGCAGGACACCGAGACCAGTTCGCGGGCGGAGTCGACGTCCGACGGCTTGGACCACCCGGCAGTGCCGTGGTAGGTGAGAGCACGGCCGGCCACGTCCGCGGCGACGCAAAAGCCTTGCTCGGGGCAGGACACCGAGCGCAGTTCGTCCGGGTCGACCCGGGCGGGCGCCGACCATGTGGTGCCGTCGAAGGTGAGCACCCGGCCGGAGCTGTCCACCCCGGCGCAAAAAGCCGGGCTGGCGCAGGACACCGAGTAGAAGGCCCCGTCCGGGTCGACCCGGGCCGGGGCGGACCAGCCGGTGCCGCGGCGGTAGGTGAGCGCCTGGCCGCGGACATTCACCGCCGCGCAGAACACTGGAGTGGGGCAAGACACCGACACCAGGCCGCCGCGGGCGGCGATGCTGGCCGGCCGGGACCATCTGCTGCCGTTGAAGGTGAGTGCGTGCCCCGAGCCGTCAACGGCCACGCAGAAGGCCCGGGACGGGCAGGACACCGACACCAGGGAGCCACTGGGATCGATCCGGGCCGGCGCGGACCACCTGCCGTGGTCGTAGGTGAAGGCGTTGCCCGGGGTGTCCACCGCCACACAGAAACCACGGCCGGGGCAGGACACCGCGGCGAAGTAGTTATCAGAGTCGACCCTGGCCGGGTGCGACCAGGTGGTGCCGTCGAAGGTGAGCGCCTTGCCGCGGAAGTCCACCGCCGCGCAGAAGCCGGCCCGCGGGCAGGACACCGACGTCAGGACGTAGTAGGAGTCGATCTTGTGAGGGCCGGACCAGGTGGTGCCGTCGAAGGTGAGCGCGTTGCCGTAGACGTCCACCGCCGCGCAGAAGCGGCGGCTCGGGCAGGACACCGAGGCGAGCCCGCCGTTGGCGTCGGCCGGCTTCGGTGCCGACCAGGTGCTGCCGCGACGGACGAGTACGTGGCCGGCCAGGTCGACCGCCGCGCAGAAGCGGCGGCTCGGGCAGGACACCGAGGCGAGCCCGTCACCGGGGTCGATCCGGCGTGGCGCGGACCAGTCGCCGCCGGCGTAAGTAACGGCACGCCCCGCGCCGTCCACCGCCACGCAGAAGTGGCGGTCCGGGCAGGACACCGAGCTGAGCCCGCCGCCCGGATCGATCCTGGTCGGCGCGGACCAGTCGCCGCGGTCGAGGGTGAGCGCGCGGCCTCCCCTGTCCACCGCCACGCAGAAGCGGCGGTCCGGGCAGGAGACCGAGGTGAGGGTGCCGGGGTCGATCCTGGTCGGCGCGGACCACCCGGTCCCGCGGTAGGTGAGCGCGCGGCCTGCGCTGTCCACCGCGACGCAGAATCGCGTGCCCGGGCAGGACACGGCGGCGAGGGCGCCCGTGTCGACCCTCGCCGGGACGGTCCAGCCAGTGCCGTGGTAGGCCAGCGCGTTGCCGACGTTGTCCACCGCGACGCACCAGCCCGCCTGCGGGCACGAGACGGCGGCCAGGTTCCCCTGCGGCGCGTCCACGAGCACCGGCGCTGACCAGCCAACCCTGGCCGCCCCCGCGGCCGGTGACGCGCACACCGCGGTCAGCACCACAGCCGCCACAACCGTGCCGGCCGTGCCTCTCCTAGTCAAACTGGCACCATGCAGTTACTCTACGTCACCATGAGCTCCAGTGCCCGGGCGGATGGCCGCCGGACAGCCGTGCGCCGGGTTGTGCGAGGGATCAGCTGGCCTCGGTCAGCGCGGCGTGGAGCGCTGACAAGGTATCGCCGGTGAGGCCGAGGCCATCGTGGAAGTACGCCTCGACCGAGCCGAAGCGCGAGTGCATTTCCGCGATCGCCGTCGCCAGATAATCCGGCTCCACGCCGAGAACCGGCCGCAGGAGCCGCGGATCGCCGCCAGCCTGTTCGAACCGGTCGAGCAACGGCTGCAGCGCTGGCAGCAGGTCCCGGTTGGTGAGCAGGTAGTCGGTCATGACGTTGGCGTCGGAAACTCCAAGCAGCATCAGCGTCGCCGCCGCTGCCCAGCCCGTGCGGTCCTTGCCGGTGGTGCAATGGAACAGAGCCGGCCGGGCGGCCTTGGCGGCCAGGTCGCTGAAGAACTGCCGGTAGGACCGCAGTGCGCTGGGCAGGGTGACGATGTCCCGGTAGCCGCGCTGGAACAGCGGGGCCGCCCTGCCGCCCCCGAGCATCCGGGAGGCGGCCGCCGGATCGGACAGCACAGACAGCAGTTGTGCTGGCGCAGCACCGGCGGAGTCCGCCAGGACATCGAGCGCCACAGCCCGCACTCCGGGCAGCGCCCGGTCGGGTTCGGTTGCCCGCTCATCGGCAGTCCGCAGGTCGAAGACCGTGCGGATGCCCAGGGCGCCGAACGCAGGCAGATCCGCGTCGGTAAGTTTGCACAAAGCCGCCGACCGGTAGAGAACGCCGGTTCGCACCCGCCCGCCCCCCATCGTGGTGTACCCGCCGATATCGCGCAGATTCGGCACCGACCGGATGCCGATATTGGCGCCTGGAATAAATTTGTCCTTGGCTGTCATATCCGCCTTCTTGCCCTAGGTCAGGTGGGGAGATAGCAGAACTAATGATGCGGCCGGGGTGCACCGCGCAGCCGAAATACGCGGCATCCCTTCCTGGGTATATTGACACGCCCGGGTTCGGCGGTCCGGCCATGGCCGCCCGGACCATGGTTTGCTCCGGGGAATGACCGGCGATATTCGGGGGCCAGCGAGTTAGCAGCAGCAATCGGAAAAAGGTGCACAATGAATGAGATCGCGGAATCTCCGGGCCCGGCGCCCGAGCGGTGGCTGCTCGGGTTCACCTCCGCCGATCCGTACTCCCCGGCCGGGGACGGCCGCCCGTGGGGAGATGGCACGGCGATGGCGGCCCGTGCTTACGCGGGCGAACGGCCCTGGGACACCGGCAACGAGGTCATCCCGCTGATCGGCGGTTTCCTGGCGCTGAGCGCCATCCGCGACGCGTTCGAGAGCGCGATCGACCAGGCCGGTGCCCTCGCCGCCCGGGGGGTGCCACCCGGTGAGCGCGGCCATGTCTGCATCGCCGGCTGGGAGTTCAACGCGCTGCGGGATACCTCGACGACCAACCCGTGGGGGGATGGGCCGTGGCAGCCAGGCATGACGGCGGGCAAGGACCAGACCGCCCTGGGGCTGGTGATCCGCATGATGTCTGCGGGGATCGTGGTCAGGCTCCTGCTCTGGATGCCGGGCGCCGCCCAGCGCCAGAGGGTCCGCAATCTCGCCGACGAGCACTGGGCGGTTGCCGCGGCGGTACAGGACCATAACGCCAACTTGCAGCGGCTCTGGCGGCTGGGCCAGCCCGTCGGCGTGGCCGCGCTTGACCTGCGCGTCGCCGCGGCGCCGCTGGCCGTGCTGCACCAGAAGGCGATCGTGGTCCGGGTCGGCACCGTGAACGTGGCGTTCTGTGGTGGCGTGGACCTCGCGTTCACCCGCCGAGACGTCGGGCTGGGCCCCGGTATCCCGGTCGGCTCGGGCGACTGGCAGTCCGGCGGGGCCATTCCGCGGCCAGGCGACGGCTGGCCCAAGCAGAGCCCGCCGCCATACGGCGGATACCCGGCCTACCCTTACGCCGGGTCCCCGCTGCTGGCGGCGGGGCCAGGCCCGCAGACGCTGCCCGCGACCGTCTACGGCGGCGGCAACCAGCACTGGCACGACCATCACCTGCAACTGCGGGGCCCGGTCGTGGCGACCCTGGAGGAGCAGTTCGCCGAGCGGTGGATCAGGGACTGCACCGGCAGGGCGCGCGTTTTCGACCGCGACTGCCCCATCGGCGACGTCGGCCAGGTCCAGCTGACCACCGCCGCGGCGATCTGCGACGGCAAGGTCAACCCGCTCCCACCGGCCGCCCCGGCCGCGCCCGCCGGGACCGCGACGGTCCAGATGTGGCGGACCATCCCGCTGTGCCCGGGCGTCGCCACCGGCCCCTTCGCGCGCGGTGAGTTCACCGTCCTGGCCGGCCTGGCGAACGCCGTCAGCCGGGCGGCCGAGCTGATCACGATCTGGGACCAGTGTTTCTGGAGCGAGCCGCTGGCCAGGCTGCTGGCCGCCCGGCTGATGGCCAGTCCCGGGCTCCGCCTGCTCATCGTCATCCCGCCGTACGGCAACGACACCGGGCTGGCGGAGATGGAACTGACGCTCCGCAAGAACGCCCTGCAGGACCTGTGGCACGGTCTGGACAGTCAGGGGCGGTCCCGGGTAGCGGTCAGGGACATGTGGGCACCGAACCTGGGCGCCGGCGTCTACGTGCACGCCAAGTCGCAGACCTACGACGACCAGCTGCTCGTCTGCGGGTCGGCGAACCTCAACCGCAGGTCCACCGAGTGCGACGGTGAACTGGACTGCGCCGTGCTGCACCCGCCAACCGTCCGGGAGCACCTGGCCAACCTCTATTCCTGCATGACGGGGCAGCAGTGGCCCGGCGTCGGCCCCGGATGGCTCGCCCGCTACTGGGCAGCAATGACCACCGGCGCGGCCCAGGGCCTCATCGAAGACCCGTTCTTCGCCGAGACGATCGGCAGCCCCGCCACCCCTAACGGCGTGCCCATGCCCTACTCAGCACAGTCGGCCCGGCCCGAGCCCACCTCGATCGGGCCGCCGGTCGAGTCGGCCACCTGCCAGTCCCCGGACTGCGACGGCGACCCGAAGGCTCCCGGCCGGCTGGACGAGATCACCTTCTTGCTGGAGCGATGCCACCACCAGGCCCGCTGGCCCTGGCGCCAGCCAGCGACATGACCCGGCCACGGGGGAATCGCGGGGCTCCCGCGGTCACGGCAGGGGCGAGCCAGAATCATCTCGGCCGGGCGGTCCCGGAAGGAGGAAGTGGCGCGCTATGAAGGCTGAGGGTTCGGCCGCAAGTTCGACATCGGCGAGGACGTCACCAGCGACCTGGACCAAACACACCGGCGCCGCCGCGCCGGGCGCGTTAACCGCCCGTCGACTGACCGTTGCGCGGTGGTAACCCCCGTGGTGCCCGGCAGTTGCCATACTGAGCCAGGACACGAACCTGGGGGTCTCGCGATGCTGGAGCTGAGACGAACGGCGATGCCGCACAGTCACCCGGCGGGTGGCTGCCGCCGCGGCGGGGTGCGGTCGTGACCGCCGCCGGCCGGCAGCCTGCCACCGGGTCGCTGCGGCGGATGCTGGTGCCGCTGGCGCTGGCCCAGTTCATCTGCAGCTTCGCGGGCTCGAACATGAACGTCATGATCAATGACATCAAGACCGACCTGCACACCACCGTCCAGGGCGTGCAGGTGTGCATCACCTTGTTCCTGCTGGTGATGGCCGCGCTGATGATCCCGTGCGGGAAGCTGACCGACCGCTGGGGCCGCAAGCGGCTCTTCTCGCTCGGGCTGATCATCTACGGGGTCGGCGCGGTGCTCAGCGCCGTCTCGCCCGGGCTCGGCGTGCTCATCCTGGGCAACTCGATCCTCGAGGGAGTCGGCACCGCCCTGCTGATCCCGCCGGTCTACATCCTGACCACCATCCTGTTCACCGACATGAAGTCCCGGGCATGGGCGTTCGGGGTGATCAGCGGCATGGGCGGGATCGGCGCCGCCACCGGGCCGCTGATCGGCGGCGCGATCACCACGGCGATCACCTGGCGGGCCGCGTTCATCTTCCAGGCCCTCATCATCGTGATCATCGTGCTGCTGGCCCGGGGCATCAGCGACCCGCTGCCCGCCGACCCCACCCGCCCGTTCGACACCGTCGGGGCGGTCCTGTCCGCCGTCGGCCTGGTCGTCCTGGTCGGCGGGATCATGGCCGCCGACAGCAACCTTGTGCTGATGGCGGTGCTGATCGTGGCCGGGGCGCTGATCCTGGCCGGGTTCTTCGCCTGGATCCGCAGCCGCGAGCACGCCGGGAAGGAAGCCCTGCTGTCGACCGGCCTGTTCCGCAACCGGACCTCGAACCTGGCCCTGGTCACCCAGAACGTGCAATGGGCGGTGCTGCTGGGCACGTCGTTCGTCGTGTCCGCCTATCTGCAGGTGGTCCGGCACTACAACGCCATCCAGACCGGGGTGATCTTCACCGCCGCCACCGTGGGCATCTTGCTGTCCTCGCTGGCCGCCGGCCGCCTGGCCAAGCGCTACCGGCAGCGGACGCTGATCCTGACCGGGTTCGTGATCACCATCGCGGGGATCATCGTGCTGCTGGTCATGGTGAAGGGCCACCCCGGCGCCTGGTACTTCGCCCCCGGGCTGTTCCTGATCGGCGTGGGCGTCGGCGTCATGCTCACCCCGTCGGTCAACGTGGTGCAGTCCGCCTTCCCGGAGAACCTCCAGGGCGAAATCTCCGGGCTCTCGCGCAGCGTGTCCAACCTGGGATCCTCGCTCGGCACCGCGATCGCGGGCACGATCCTGGTCGCCGGGCTCTCCGACCCCAAGCGGTCCTACGGGATCGCGATGATCGTCTTGGCGTTCATCGGCCTGCTCGGCCTCGGCGCAACCATCGCGCTGCCGGCCAGCGAGCCCGCACCCAGCACCGGCCCCTCCAGCGCGGCGGCCGGACAGCCCGCCGGGTGAGCTCGGCACCTGTGCCCGTGCAGGCCAGCGGCGGGCCCGGCCACGCCGCCAGGCCATCGGGCCACGGCGATGAGCCGTGAGTGAACAAGCGCATCCGGATGCCGACGCCACCGGGTCCCCGGGAGGCGAGGGCCGGCTGCTGCCCACGGGCCGTCTTGAGGCGTTCTCCGACGGCGTGTTCGCCATCGCGATCACCTTGCTGGTGCTCGAACTCCACGTGCCGGGCCCGGGCGAGGCGCTGGTGTGGTCGCTGGAGCACGAGTGGCCCCGCTACCTGGGGTATTTCGTCAGCTTCACCTTCATCGGCGGGGTCTGGATCGCGCACAGCAACATGACGCGGTTCATCCAGGCCGCCGACGCCGCCCTCATGCGGCTGAACCTGACGCTGCTGTTGTCGGTCTCGTTCCTCCCCTTCACCACCGCGATCGCCGCCACCCACCTGTTCGCGGCGTTCCTGTCCTTCGACGATCACGCGACCGGGCCGGGGCTGGCCGAACGGGTCGCTGTCGTGCTGTTCGGGCTCAACCTGACCCTGGCGGCGCTGATGGTCTTCCTGGTGATCAGGCACGCGGCCCGCACGCCGGGCGTCGCCGCCGGTGATGTGGCCGAGGAGGAACTGCAGTCCTTCGCCCGCGAGCGCCGTGCGGCGGTGCAGTTGCAGGCCGGCGCCACCATCATCGGGGTGTTCCTGCCCGCGATCGCGGTGGTGTTCTACCTGGCGGTGTCGGTGCTGTCCGTTATCGAGCCACTGCGGCGCATCCGCCTGCGCAGGCGCCGCGCCGCGCGGTCATGACGTAACAGCGTCTCGCCGGCCTGCGCCCCACCGCCGCCGGCGACGCCAGGCAATGTCTGCATGCGCTGGCCGGGCTAGCTGTCCTCATCCGCTGCCGCCGATCCCCGCATGCCGGCGGCGGGACCGGGGGAGGCCTGTGCGGTCCTCCGGGCCTTGCGCCGGCGGCGGTACTGCCTGCCGAGCAGCACCGCGCCCGCGCCGACGGCCACGCCGGCGATGAGCGAGCCCACGCTGCCCAGGGAAGCCTGGCCCGAGGAGACACTCCCCACGCCGTAGGCGGCGGGCCCGACCGACAGCACGTAGACGGCGCCGGCAAGCAGGTTCCAGACCGCGAACTGTGCGCGCTTCATCTTTACGATGCCCGAAACCATGCATGGGGTGAAGAAGACGGCCAGGCGCCCCCACCTGGCATACACCACCTCACCGGCGGCGAGTGCCCGCTCCCGCCGGGCCAGCCAGGGGCCCGGGTGGGTCATGATGTCGCGGCCCCAGCGAAGCCCGATCGAGTAACCCGCGAGCCCGCCGACGCCGGTGCCAAGAACCGACGCGGCGAGCACGGCGACGATGTTGAGGGAGCCCTGGCTGGCGGCCACCGCGGCCGCGGCGATCACGGCCCCGCCGATGGCCGGCACCCCCGCCCAGCCGATCGCGACCAGGGCGAAGATGGCGACGTAGGCCCACAGGTCACCGGAGACCGGTGTGCCGGCGGCGGCAAGCGGCTGCATCGCTACCACGCCCTTTCTGGCTGCGGTCCAATACTCCAGCAGCAGGCCGTGATGTACATAGTTTGCGGGCTTGCCGCCGATTCCGTGTCCCGGTCACGGCAGGCCGGCCGCCAGCCAACGGCCCGCAACTACTCGATGTAGGCTATTGCAACAACTTTGCAGCGTTCCTACACTCGTCCTGACCGGGAAGGTGTGCTCTCATGGCTGCAGTAACCGCACGGCTGGCGCGGATCCGGGATGGCCTGACCCCTGGTGAATGGGCCCGCGCCGGGTCGCTGGTGGCGGTGGTCGTGGGCCTGAACGTGCTGGGCTGGGGAATGCTGGCTGCCGCGGTGGGCGGGCACTACCACATCACCTCCACCGAGGTGTTCGGGTTCGGCACCGGCATCCTGGCGTACACCCTGGGCATGCGGCACGCGTTCGACGCCGACCATATCGCGGCGATCGACAACACCACCCGCAAGCTGGTGCAGGACGGCAAGCGGCCGCTGTCGGTCGGGTTCTTCTTCTCCCTGGGCCACTCGACCATCGTGTTCGTCCTGGCGCTGCTGCTGAACTTCGGCATCCGCGCCCTCGGCCAGCAGGTCAGGAACGACAGTTCCGGGCTGCACCACGCGACCGGTGTCATCGGCACCACCGTCTCCGGCGGCTTCCTGTACCTGATCGCGCTGCTGAACATGGTCGTGCTGCTGTCGATCGTGCGGGTGTTCCGGGAGATGCGCACCGGCCGCTACAGCGATGAGGAACTGGAGCGCCAGCTCGACAGCCGCGGCGTGATGAACCGGATATTCGGCGGCTACGCCAAGCGGATCGACTCGCCGTGGAAGATGTACCCGGTCGGCGTGCTGTTCGGGCTCGGCTTCGACACCGCCACCGAGGTCGCCCTGCTGGTGCTGGCCGGCACCGCCGTGGTCTCCGGCCTGCCGTTCTATGCGATCTTGTCGCTGCCGATCCTGTTCGCCGCCGGGATGTGCCTGTTCGACACCGCCGACGGGTGCTTCATGAACTTCGCCTACGACTGGGCGTTCGCCCGCCCGGTCCGCAAGGTCTACTACAACCTGACCATCACCGGGCTATCGGTCTTCGTCGCGTTCTTCATCGGCACCATCGAGCTGCTCGGCCTGCTCGGCCAGGAACTCAACCTCACCGGCGGGTTCTGGAGCTTCATGGCCAACTTCGACATCAACAAGGCCGGCTTCGTGATCGTCGGCGTCTTCATCGTCACCTGGGCGGTCGCCCTGTCGGTCTGGCGCTTCGGCAAGATCGAGCAGAAGTGGGACCTGGCCGCCGCACGTGCCAACGCGGCAGCAGGCAACGACTAGCGGCGTCAGCGGCAGTCGGCGCACAGCCCGATCACGGCGAACCGCTGCGGGTCGACGGTGAACCCGTAGCGCTGCCGCGCCGCGGCGGCCAGGCCGTCGAACATCGTGCCGGGAACCTCGGTGACGGTGCCGCAGCGGTCGCAGACCAGATGGCCGTGCGCGGCCGAGGCGAGGTGATAGCTGGCCGGGCCCTGGCCGAGATGGGTCCGGTCGACGACCTTGAGCCGCTCCAGCTCATCCAGGTTGCGGTAGACCGTGGACAGGTTGATGTCCGGGGCGTGTGCCCAGACCCGGGCGGCCAGCTCCTCGGCGGTGCTGTGGCCGTCGCTCTCCACCAGCGCGCCCAGCAGCAGCCGGCGTGCCGTGGTCACCCGCCCGCCCTGCGCGCGCAGCCGGGCCAGCACGTCGTCGATGAGGTCCTGGCCGGCTTCCGGCGCGCTCTTGGCCACCCGTCCAGGATAGCCCGCCATGCAGCTACGACCGACAGGCTGGTGCAACTGCTTTGCAAGAGCGGGCCGTGGCGGATGTGGCGGCTGGGCCCGGGCGCCAGCCATGGCCGCAAGGCTGCCGCCACCGGCGGCCGGCTAGACCATGAGGACCAGCATGTAGCCCATGCCGATGCCCATGGCGATCTTGGCACACGCGGCGAGCTTCGGTGCGAGGGCCGCACCGCCCGGCGGGCGGAGGGGGGGCGCGGCGCGCGCCAGCGCGGTGAGCTGGTCGGCTGTCCACAGCACATAACCGATCATGAACAGTGCCAGGAGCACCGCAAGCGTGGACACAGTCCCGCCGACGGCTACCGGAGCGCCGCCCATGCCGGGCATCGCCATCGCCCGGCCCGGCCAGTCAGGCCAGGAGCCGGGCAGCGCGCCGAGCATGTAGATCATGGCCACGCTCTCGACCAGGTGCGGTAGCGGATGGGCGGACCGCCACGGGCTGGCGGCGGCGGTGCGCCCCAGGCGGCTCCAGGCTGCCTGGCAGGCGAACCATACGGCCGCGGTGCCGAAGACGGCCTGCCACGCCGGGACCGGCAGCGGGCTGAGCCGTGGCAGCAGCATGCCGGCCATCGCGACGCCCATGACGACGTGCACCGCGTCGGCGTCGACCTCGGTAAAGCGCCGCCACCGGCAGGCGGCGGCCAGGCGGCCCGCGCAGCAGGCCGCGGTCGCGATCATGACCGCCGCGAGCGCGGCCGCGAGCCAGGACGGCCCGGCCACGTCAGCGTTCCCCCGGCCGCGCGGACCGGCACCGTCCGGCTGCCCGCCCGGACATGCGGGCAGCCACCGGCGGCGGAACACCCCGGCGGCCGGCCGGCGGCCCGGCAGGAGCCTCACAGCAATGCATAACGGTAAAAGGCTAATGGGGCCCGGCCTGGTGCGCAACGGGAAGCTCGCAAATGTGGTGGCCCGCCCCCCGCACATGAGAGCGCAAAGCAAGAACCGCCGCTCCGGAAACCGCCTCCGGGTATCCAGGAAACCCGGCGGGGGTACTTTAGGAACCCCCATAGGGTATTTATGGCGGGCCCAGGGCAAGCACAACTTTCCGGTTAACTTGCCGAGCCGTTCAGGCGTGTGTAGATTTTCCGGGTGCGGCACTCGCCGCCCGGAACCTTTGCCCTGGCCAACAGCAGGCCGTGCGCCGTCCCCCTTGCTGAGGTGACACTCTGTGCGTGTGTTCCCAACCAGCGGTACCGCCCGAATGTGACGTGGCATGTCGTCGGCGGCAGTAACGGGCAGGCAGCCATCCGGGCCGGTGCGGGTCGAGCTCTTGGTGCGTGGAATGACGTGCGCCGCCTGCGCGGCCCGGGTGGAGAATAAGCTCAACGCGATCGAGAATGTCACCGCGACGGTGAACTTCGCGACCGAGAAAGCCACCGTCATCGTCCCGGCATCGGTCTCGGTGCGGCTACTCGTCGAAGAAATCGAGCGGACCGGATACGGCGCCGAGGTGGCCGCCGCGAGCGCGGAGCCGCCCACGGCAGGCGGCGGCCCGGCCGGCGCGGACCGCGTTGCCTACCTGCGGCGGCGGCTGATCGTCGCGCTGGTCTTCCTCGTTCCGCTCAGCGACCTGTCGGTGCTGCTGTCGCTGTTCCCCGCCTACCGGTTCCCCGGCTGGCAGTGGGTGCTGGTGGCGCTGGCGGTCCCGGTCGCGGGGTGGGCGGCCTGGCCGTTCCACCGTGCCGCGCTGAGGAATGCCAGGCACGGTTCGGCCTCGATGGACACCCTGGTGTCGCTGGGCATCGTCGCCGCGTGCGGGTGGTCGGTGTATGCGATGTTCGTCCTGGACAGCGGCGCCACGCACCCCAGCGCGTGGGATGAGCTGATCCACGCCTCGGGCGGCGGCATCTACCTGGAAGTCGCTGCGTCGGTGACCACGTTCCTGCTGGCTGGCCGGTGGTATGAGGCCCGGGCCCGGCGTCGCGCCGGGGATGCGATGCGCGAGCTGGCCGGTGCGGGCGCCAGGGAGGCGTGCGTCCTCGGCGACGACGGGACCGAGCGGCGGGTCCCGGTGGCGGCGCTGCGGCCCGGTGACCGGTTCGTGGTCCGGCCCGGGGAAACGATCGCGGCCGATGGCGCGGTGCTGTTCGGCCAGTCGGCGGTGGACCGCAGCACGATGACCGGGGAGTCGGTGCCGGTCGACGTGGCCGAAGGCGACAGCGTCACCGCCGGCACCGTGGCGGTGAGCGGGCGGCTGATCGTCGCCGCGGCCAAGGTCGGCCGCGACACCCAGCTCGCGCACCTGATCGCCCTGGTGGAGGACGCCCAGGCGCAGAAGGCGGCGATCCAGCGGCTGGCCGACCGGATCTGCGGGGTGTTTGTGCCGGCCATCCTCGTCCTCGCCGCGGCGACCCTCGCAGGCTGGCTGGCCGCGGGCAGCACGGGACAGCAGGCGTTCAGCGCCGCCTTGGCGGTGCTGATCGTCGCGTGCCCGTGCGCGCTGGGCCTGGCGACTCCGGCTGCGCTGGCGGTGGCCAGCGGGCGGGGCGCACAGTTGGGGATCTTCATCAAGGGGCATCAGGCCCTGGAGTCGTCCCGCACGGTGGACACCGTGGTGCTGGACAAGACCGGAACGGTCACCAGGGGCGTGATGGCGGTGACCGGGGTGGCGCAGGCCGCGGGCACCAGCCGCGCCGGGCTGCTCCGGCATGCCGGGGCGGTGGAGCAGGCCTCCGAGCATGCGGTGGCCGCCGCGATCAGCGCCGCCGCCCGGGCCGAGCTCGGGTCACTGCCGCACGCCGATGGCTTCACGGCGTTGCCGGGACTGGGTGCGCGCGGCGTCGTGGACGGCCACGACGTGATCGTTGGGCGAGAAAAAATCTTCCGGAACACAGGCCTGGACATCCCCGCCGGGCTGGCCGCGCGGGGCGCGGCCTGGGAGCGGGCGGGCCGCACCGTGGTGCTGGTCGGCTGGGACGGCCGGGCCCGGGGTGCCATCGCGATAGCCGACACCGTCAAACCGTCGGCGGCCGCGGCGGTGAGCGCCCTGCGCGACCTGGGCCTGCGGACCATCCTGCTGACCGGCGACAACCAGGCCACCGCCGACGCGGTGGCCGCCGAAGCCGGCATCGGTGAGGTGCTCGCGGGGGCGATGCCCGGCGACAAGGTCGCGGTGATCACCGGCCTGCAGGCGCAGGGCCGGTCGGTGGCCATGGTCGGGGATGGGGTCAACGACGGCCCTGCGCTGGCCGCGGCCGATCTGGGGCTGGCCATCGGCTCGGGCACCGACGTGGCCATCTGCGCCGCCGACATGATCCTGCTCCGTGACGACCTGCGTGCCGTTCCGGAAGCGATCAGCCTTGCCCGGGCGACGCTGGCGACCATACGGCGCAACCTCGCCTGGGCGTTCGGGTACAACATCGCCGCGATCCCGCTGGCCGCCGCCGGGTTCCTCAACCCGCTGATCGCCGGGGCGGCGATGGCCGCGTCGTCGGTCTTCGTGGTGGCCAACAGTGTGCGGCTGCGCCGGTTCGGCATGCCCGCCGCTGGCCCGGCGGCACGGCCGCGGCCGGCCGCCCCGGCCCGCGAACGGCAGCCCGGCGACGGCACCGGAACAAAGGAGAATACGGCGTCATGCCTGGAATGAACTCCGGCGTCAATGTCAACGACCCGGCCGTGGTCGCGGCGTTCAAGGCGGCACTGCTGCACCAGGGGCTCATCGCCCTGCTGATCTTCGGGCTGCTCGGGCTGGCCTGGGTCAGCGTGCGGGCCTGGCAGCCCTTCGCCCGGACCGGCGCGGCACAGGCGCCCGGCACGGCGGCACCGGTGCGGGCCGAGCCCGCCTGGCGGCAGGTGCTGCGGATCGGTTTCGGCCTGCTGTGGCTCTTCGACGGGATCTTGCAGGCCCAGCCCAAGATGGCGGTCGGCCTGCCCTCGCAGGTCCTTGAGCCCGTCGCGGCGGCGTCCCCGCGATGGGTGCAGCACCTGGTGAACTGGGCCGGGACGAGCTGGTCGTATCACCCGATGCAGGCCGGCGCCGCGGCGGTCTGGATCCAGGCCGGTATCGGCATCTGGATGCTGGTCGCGGCACACGGCACCTGGTCCCGGCTGGCCGGCGTCGTCAGCGTGGGCTGGGGGCTGGTGGTCTGGGTGTTCGGTGAGTCCTTCGGCGGCATCTTCGCCCCGGGCCTGACGTGGCTGTTCGGCGCCCCGGGCGCGGTGCTGCTCTACTGCGTCGCGGGCGCCTTGGTCGCGCTGCCCGAGCGGGCCTGGCACACCCCGCGGCTGGGGCGGCTGGCTCTCGCCGGGATGGGGGTGTTCCTGCTCGGCATGGCGGTCCTGCAGGCCTGGCCCGGCCGGGGCTTCTGGCAGGGCAGCCTGCGCGGCCAGCCGGGCACGCTGGCCGGCATGGTCGCCGACATGGCCACTACCCCCCAGCCCCACGTTCTCTCGGCGTGGGTGAACGCCTTTGGCACCTTCACCGCCGGGCACGGGTTCGCGGTCAACCTGTTCGCAGTGGCCGCGCTTGCTGTGACCGGCGCGGCGTTCCTGAGCGGGCAGCCGAGGCTGGTCCGCCCCGCGCTGCTCTTCTTCGTGGCGCTCTGCCTGGCGGACTGGGTGCTCATCGAGGACTTCGGCTTCTTCGGCGGCCTCGGCACCGACCCCAACAGCATGATCCCCTTCGCGCTGCTGGCCATCGCCGGGTACCTGGCGCTGGCCCAGACCGTCCCGCAGGCAGCGCCGGCCGCCGCCGCAGCCCGGGTGAGCTGGCGGGACCGGGTGCGGCCCGCGTCGATCCGCCGGTCGGTGAGCACCGCCAGCTTCCAGGCGGTGGCGTCGGCGGCCGCGATCGGAATGATCATCCTCGGCGCGGCACCGATGGCCGCGGCGCAGGCCAACCCGGTCGCCGACACCATCCTGGCCGTGGCGATCAACGGCTCCAGCGCCCCGCTGAACATCCCGGCGCCCGCGTTCCGCCTCACCGACCAGCGCGGCCGCACCGTCACGCTGGCCGGCCTACGCGGCAAGGTGGTCCTGCTGACACTTCTCGACGACACCTGCAGCACGGACTGCCCGCTGATCGCGCAGGAGTTCCGTGCCGCCGGCCAGCTCCTCGGCGCCGACAGCGGCCGCGTCGAACTGGTCGCGATCAACTACAACCCGCTCTACACCGGCGTGAGCTACATCCAGGCCTTCGACCGCCAGGAGGGCCTGGCCACGGTGCCGAACTGGCTCTACCTGACCGGCACCCGCGCCCAGCTCGAACCCGTCTGGCGCCAGTACGGCGCGGCGCCGCCCGAGATCCTGCCGGCCGGCTCCATGCTCGGCCACGGGGACTACGCGTTCGTCATCGACCAGGCGGGCCACCTGCGCCGGGAACTGGGATTCGACCCCGGCCCCGGCACCCAGGCAACCAAGTCGTCGTTCGCCGCCGAGCTGACCGACGCCGCGCGGCAACTGCTGGGGCAGTCATGAAGCCGGCGGCCCGCACGGCACTGATCGCGCTGGCCCTGGCGGCAGTGCTGCCCGCCGCGGGCTGCGCCGGCCCGGCGGGGCCCGGGGCGGCCCCGGCGGGCCAGGTCCCGCTGACCGGCCCGGCGTTCCTGGCCACCGCCCTCGGCACCCCGGCCGGCACCTGGGCCACCGCGGTCATGGGCGGCTCCGCCGCCAGCCACAACAACTTCT
>Ga0335078_10007681_pt1 | contig 15996 bp, 13 predicted proteins | sample Lox_Sample_32_FD_206711 | JGI IMG/M metagenome (GOLD analysis project Ga0335078, IMG submission 206711) | Soil microbial communities from Loxahatchee National Wildlife Refuge, Florida, United States - Lox_Sample_3.2 | ecosystem: Environmental > Terrestrial > Soil > Wetlands | place: USA...
GGAATTTTTATCTCAGCCCGCGGCCGGCCGCCGGGCCGCGGCCGGGTCGAGCGCGGGCCCAGCCGGGATGAGATCGATGACGCTGGCCGGCACCAGCGTGCGCTGCGCGTCCAGGTGGTAGCCGAGCACCGCCGCCACCCCGGGCGAAGCCAGGCCGTACCGGTGCCCCCCGGTGATCAGGAAGTAACTGGTCACCCGGGCGGCGCCGGCCGCCGCGGCGCTGGCCGGGCCGGGTTCCACCCCGGCCAGGGCGGCTTTGCCGGGCGGCAGGGTAAGCAGGGTGCGCCCGGACGTCCCCGGGATGGCCAGCCCGCCGGCCGGCACGGTCCCGCCCACGGTGAGCTGGCCGCCAGCCGCCCGGGCCGAGGCAGTGCCGGCGTAGACCACACACAGCGGCGCGGCCGGCTGGTAGCTGACCAGCCGGGGCATCTGCGCAGGCAGGCCGCTGCCGGGCAGGCTGCCCGGCGCACGGTCATCGGCCACCGCCGCGGACGCGGCGGTGCGCGGCGGCACCTGGCCGCGGGCGGCATCGAGCAGCGCGGCCTCGGTCTGGCTGACCGGCAGCAGGCCCGCCCGGACCAGGACGTAGTACTGCCGGGGGCCGCCCGCGGCGGGCGAGGTGCTGAACACCTCGCCGATCCGGGCCGGGCCGCCACCCGGGCCGCGCACCCGGTGGCCAAAGCCGGCGATCCGCGGGGGGGCGAAGCTGGCCCCCTGCGGGAACGCGTCCAGCCAGGTGACCGGGACCTGGGCGGGCTGCCCGGTGGCCGCCAGCGCGGTCAGCACGTTCTGCTGCATGCCCCGGGGCACCGGCATCCGCTGGCCCTGCCAGAGCACCCAGTCGGTGCCGCCCGCCGCCACCAGCAGGGCCCGGTTGCCGGCCAGTGGCTGGCCGCCCACGCGCTGCCCGCCCACCACGGTGGTGGTGGTCGTGTGCTGCAGCGTGGCCGGGTTGCTGACCGTCTGCACGCACACCGACCAGGGCTGGCCGGCCAGCTCATCCGGGTCGGGCAGCGGCTCGGGCAGGCCGGCAATGCCGATCATCGGGCCACGCGTGAACTGGGCCAGCGATGCCTGGGACACCGTGCGCTGGTCCGGGGTGGCGGTGCCGAGCGCCAGCCGGGCCGACGCGTAGTTCACCACCGGGCACAGCTTGTGGTGCTCGCACCAGATGTACGAGGTGCCGGTCTCGCTGTCGATGATCAGCGTGCCCGCGGCGGTCAGGTCCGTCGCGTGGCCCGGCGCCAGCAGGCCCCACACGCCGAACGCGGCGGCCACGATCACCGCGACCAGGACGCTGGAGATCAGCCCGATGTTGAGCCGGCGCAGCGGCTGGTCCGGCGGGTCCGGCTCGGCCTGCAGCAGGGCCAGCGCGGCCCGCTGGGTCATCAGCCGGTGCGCCTGTAGGAGGTCACGGCGGGTCTGCATCGTTCGGCCGCCTCAGCCAGACAGCCCGCGAATGAAGCCGAACAGGCCGGAGACACCGAGCGCCAGCGGGATCAGGCTGATCACCAGGGTCATGTCGATAATTTCCGCGGCGCGGCCCCAGAATGGTGACGGGCGGTGTGCGGGCAGCCACATTCCCGCGCCGGTAAGAATGGCCGCCGCGGCCACCAGAATTGGCACCATCAGCACCGCGCCGCGTGGCTGGCTGGCCTGCACCGCGGCGGCCAGGGCCAGTGCGGCCAGCGCGCCGTAGCCCGGCACCAGCAGCCACAGCCGCTGAGCCCGGCCGCGGAACACCCGGGACCGCAGTAGCAGCGCGCAGCCCAGCGCGGCGCAGGTCAGCCGGGGCAGCAGGCCATGGCTGAGGGCCAGCGCCAGGCCGGCCGCCCCGCCGACCAGGCCGATACCGGACACCGCGCCGGTGACCACCCGGTCGGCCGCGGCGGTACGCCGCAGCACCTGGCTGCCCTGCACCGTGAGCGTGTCCCGGCGAAGTTCGTCCGCGTCCCGCGGCACCGGCGGCAGGTGCAGCCCGGCCAGCCGGAACGCCACCCCGGGGATCAGCGGGGTCAGCGCCAGCGCCAGCGCGGCCACCACCGCGGCCGCGCCCGCCGGGTTCGGCTGGGTTAAGGCCAGGTCGAGGCCGGCCCCGGCCGCGCCGAGCAGTGCCGCCCCGGCCGCGCCGAGGAACGCCGGGGTGCCGTCCGCGGTGGCCACCGCGGCGATGACCGCGGCCAGCAGCACGGCGGCCAGCCCGGACAGCAGCTCGAGCGCGGTCAGCTGGGTCAGCGGCGCCGACCGGGCCGGGCCGAGCAGCCCGGCCAGCAGGGCGTAGGGCAGCGCCGCCCAGCCGAGCAAGGTGGCCGCGCCCGCGTTGCCTGCCGCCCGTGAGGCCGCCATGGCCCCGCCCAGCAGCAGGATCGCGACCAGGCCGGCGGCCAGCGTGGCCATGGTCCAGGGGGGCCCGGACAGCAGCAGGGCCACCACCCCGGCGAGCAGCCCGGCCGCGGCCGCGCCGAACGTGACCCGGCGGGTATCCGCTGGGGTCCACCGGTCAGGCCGGTCCCCGATGCCGACCGCGATCACGTCGGCCACATCGTCGAAGGCCAGCTCGGGCAGTTGCGCGATACGCGGGCTCAGGTAGATCAGCTCACCGTCGCGCAGCCCGGCCTGCTGGGGCGTCGCGTCCAGCGGGAACGGCGGCTGGCCGAGCCGCTGCAGCACCCAGCCGTTGAGCGTCTCACCGGCCGACGTGCGGTCCAGCCCAGCGAACCGGGCCACGGTGGGAAACAACTCGGCGAACGGGACGTACCCGGGCAGCGCCAGGTCGACTCGCCGGCCCGGCCCGACCACCGTCACCCGGCACATGTCCGCTCCGCTGGCGGGACTCATCCTTGGACTCCTTCCGACCCCGTCCCCCGCCTGGCAGTATGCCGACCGATTGTCCGGATTGCCCCGGCAAAGCGCGAAGTGAATTAGCATGCGGCCGGTGAGCTCCGTCATTGTGCGGCGCCAGGAACGGCGTGCGGCGCCTGAAATGCCGGCCGGGGAGATCGTGCTGCAGTCGCCGCCGGAGATCCCTGAAGTGGTCTCCGATGGCCTGCAGCAGATGATGACCTACCTGCCCATGCTGGCCATGACGTTCGGCATGGTGGCGATGATGTCCGGATCCGGGTCCGGGTCGCTGCGCTGGGTGGGCGGCGGCGCCATGGGCCTGGGCATGGGCGGCATGGCGCTCAGCCAGCTAGCCCGGGGCAAGGGCGACCGCAAGCTCAAGCTGAACGGCCAGCGCCGCGACTATCTGCGCTATCTCGGTCAGGTGCGGCGCAAGGTGCGGGGGGCGGCCAGCGCGCAGCGGGCGGCGCTGGAATGGACCAGCCCGCCGCCCGCCGCGCTGTGGTGGGCGGCCACGGCCAACCAGCGGGCCCGGCTGTGGGAGCGCCGCGCCCAGGACGACGACTTCGCCAGCGTCCGGCTCGGCACCGGCACGCAGCAGCTCGCGGTGCGCCTGGTGCCGCCGCAGACCAAGCCGGCCGAGGACCTCGACGCGCTGTGCGCGGGCGCGCTGCGCCGGTTCATCCGTACCCACGCCCGGGTGCCCGAGCTGCCAGTCGGCATGTCGCTGCGCGCGTTCCCGAGGGTCATCGTGACCGGCGACCTGAACACGGCGTACGGCATGGCCCGCGCCGTGCTGGGCCAGCTCGCGGTGTTCCACTCACCGGAGGACGTGCGCATCTGCGTGTGCGCGCCGGCCGACCGGATCAGGCGCTGGGAATGGGTCAAGTGGCTGCCGCACAACCTGCACCCCACCGAGCAGGACGCCGCCGGGCCGGTCCGGCTGATGGCGCCCACGCTGCCGGAACTGGCCGCGATACTCGGCCCCGAACTCAAGGACCGGCCCCGGTTCAGCAAGGGCAAGGACGGCTCGCTGCCGTACCACGTGGTGATCGTGGACGGCGCGGCGGTGGGCTACGACGACCAGTTCGGCGCGGACGGGGTGGACGGGGTCACGCTGATCGAGGTGCTGGGCGGCCCGCCGGGCCCGGCCGACCCGGCCGCGCTCCGGCTGCAGGTGATCCCGGGCCGGCTGGACATGTTCACCCGGGACCGCGCGGGCGCCGACGTGCTCTCCCGGATCGGCGCTCCGGACACGCTGTCGCCGGCTGAGGCCGAGGCGCTGGCCCGGGAGCTGGCGCCGCTGCGGCCGGCCGGCGGCCGCGCGCCCGGAGACGACGCGCTCGCGGTGAACACCACGCTGACCGCGCTGCTCGGCGTGCCCGATCCGCAGGCGGTGGACCTGGCCGCGCTGTGGCGACCGCGCCCGGCGCGCAGCCGGCTCCGCGTCCCGATCGGCCTGGACGGCGGGGGCCAGCCGGTCGAGCTGGACATCAAGGAGTCGGCTCAGGGCGGCATGGGGCCGCACGGCCTGGTCATCGGGGCGACCGGGTCCGGCAAGTCCGAGCTGCTGCGCACGCTGGTGCTGGGCCTGGCGCTGACCCACCCGCCCGACGCGCTGAACTTCGTCCTGGTCGACTTCAAGGGCGGCGCGACGTTCCTCGGGCTCGAGGACCTACGGCACGTCTCGGCCGTCATCACCAACCTGGAGCAGGAGCTGCCGCTGGTGGACCGGATGCGGGACGCGCTGCACGGCGAGCTGGTCCGCCGCCAGGAGCTGCTGCGGTCCGCGGGCAACTACGCGTCGGTCCGCGACTACGAGCGGGACCGGGAGCGCGGCACCGGGCTGGCCCCGCTGCCCACGCTGTTCGTGGTCATCGACGAGTTCTCCGAGCTGCTGTCGGCCAAGCCGGAGTTCATCGACCTGTTCGTGATGATCGGGCGGCTGGGCCGGTCGCTCGGCGTGCACCTGCTGCTGGCCTCGCAGCGGCTGGAGGAGGGCCGGCTGCGCGGCCTGGACACCCAGCTGTCCTACCGGATCGGGCTGCGCACGTTCTCCGCCGCCGAGTCGCGGATCGTGCTCGGCGTGCCGGATGCCTACGAGCTGCCGTCGGCCCCGGGCAACGGGTTCCTGAAGGTCGCGGCCGACGTGGCCGAGATGACCCGGTTCAAGGCGGCCTACGTGTCCGGCCCGGCCGACCCCGGCACGACCAGCCAGGCCGCGCCGCGCCGGCTGGCGCCGATGATCGTGCCGTACGGCCCGGAGTACATCCGGCCCCGGGAGATGCCCGCCCCGGCGGGCCAGCCCGAGCTGCCCGCCCAGGCGGCCAGGCCGGACGAGCGGGACCAGGACGACCCGGGTCAGCACGAGACGCTGCTCGACCGGCTGGTCGGCCAGCTGACCGGGCAGGGCACGGCGGCCCGGCAGATCTGGCTGCCGCCGCTCAGCCTGGCGCCCGCGCTGAGCACGCTGCTGCCGCCGCTGTCGATCACCCGGGACGGCTGCACCACCGAAGACCCGCGCTGGCGTGGGCGGCTGCAGGCGGTCACCGGGATCGTGGACCGGCCGTTCGAGCAGCGCCGTGATCCGCTGTGGGCCGACCTGTCCGGCGCGGCCGGTCATGTCGGGGTGGCCGGCGGCCCGCAGAGCGGGAAGTCCACCCTGCTCCGCACGCTGCTGTGCTCGCTGGCCCTGCTGCACACCCCGGAGCAGATCCAGTTCTATGGCCTGGACTTCGGCGGTGGCACGCTCGGCGCGCTGGCCACGCTGCCGCACGTGGGCGGCATCGCGACCCGGCAGCAGCCGGAGCGGGTCCGGCGCACCGTGGCCGAACTGCAGGGCCTGCTGGACCGGCGGGAGCACGAGTTCGCCGCGCGGGGCATCGAGTCGATCGCCGCGTACCGGAGGATGCGGGCCAGCGGCGAGATCACCGGGGACGGGTTCGGCGACGTGTTCCTGGTGGTGGACGGCTGGCTCACGCTCCGCCAGGAATTCGAGGTGCTGGAGACCTCGATCACCGCGCTGGCCGCGCGGGGCCTCGGCTACGGCATCCACGTGATCGTGGCGACCAACAAGTGGTCCGAGTTCCGGTCCAGCATCCGGGACCTCCTGGGCAGCAAGTTCGAGCTGCGCCTGGGTGACCCGTACGAGTCGGAGATGGGGCGGGCGGTGGCCGCCAACGTGCCGGAACGCAGCCCCGGCCGCGGGCTGACCCGGGAGGGCCTGCACTTCCTGGCCGCGCTGCCGCGGATCGACGGGCAGCCGTCCGCGGACGGGCTGCCGGACGCGGTGCGCAAGCTGGTGGAGACGGTGGACGCGGCCTGGCCCGGCGCGCGGGCCCCCGAGGTGCGGATGCTGCCCGACGTGCTGCCCGCGGCCCGGCTGGCCGAGCTGGTCCCGGCCGGGACGGGTCCGGCTGGCACGGAGATCGCGGTCGGCATCGACGAGACCACCCTGTCCCCGGTGGCGCTGGACTTCTCCGCGGCCGACCCGCACTTCCTGGTCTTCGGCGACGTCGAGTGCGGCAAGTCCAACCTGCTCCGGCTGGTGGCGGACGGGATCGCCCAGCGGTACCGGCCGGATCAGGCCCGGATGATCGTCATCGACTACCGCCGGTCGCTGCTTGACGCGGCCGACACCGAGCACCGGATCGGGTACGCGGCCTCGTCGTCAGCCGCGGCTTCGCTGCTCACCGACGCGCGCGAGGCGCTGCTGGAGCGGCTGCCGACGGCCAGCCTGACCGCGAACGAGCTGCGCGCCCGGTCCTGGTGGAAAGGCTCCGACCTGTTCCTGATCGTGGACGACTACGACCTGGTGGCCGGGGCCACCAACCCGCTGCTGCCGCTGCTCGACCTGCTGCCGCAGGCCCGGGACATCGGGCTGCACGTGGTGCTGGCCCGCTCCGCGGGCGGGGCCAGCCGGGCCATGTTCGAGCCGGTGGTGCAGCGGCTGCGCGAGATGGGCTCGCCCACGCTGCTGATGTCGGCCAGCAAGGATGAAGGCCAGCTGTTCGGGGTCAAACCGCAGCCGCTGCCGCCGGGGCGCGGTTACCTGACCGCCCGGCGGTCGGCGGCCCGGCTGGTGCAGACCGCGCTGGCCGGCGACCTGCCGGTCAGCGGCGGCCGGCCGGGCGCCAGTGCCGCCGCCGGCCCCGGGTGACCACCGCGGCCACCGCGATGACCAGGGCGGCCAGCGCGGCCGCGCCCCCGGCGATGGACAGCGCCATGGTCCTGGTGACCGGGCTGCTGACCGGCGGCTGCGGCACCGCCACCGGCTGACCAGCGGGCTGCGCCGCGGCGGCCGGCAGGACCGCGGTGACCGCCTGCACCGGGTTGATCATGCCGGCGCCGGTGTGCGCGCCGGTCTGGCCGTCGGCGGTGGCCTCGATCCGCGCCACCACCTGGGCGGCGGACAGCCGCGGGTAAGCCGCCCGGACCAGGGCCGCCACCCCGGACACGAACGCGGCCGCGAAACTGGTGCCCTGGCTGGCCGGGTTGTACCCGCCGGGCCAGGCACTGGCGATGTTGGCGCCGGGCGCGGTCACCGACACCCGGGTCTTCTTGTCGGTGTAGCTGGTCAGCGCGCCGGTCTGGTCGACCGCGCCGACCGACAGCACCCCGGGGTAGCTGGCCGGGTAGTACGGCCCCACCCCGCCGCCCGGGTTGTCGTTCCCGGCCGCCGCGACCACCACGGCATTGTGCCGGAGGGCGAACGTCACCGCCGCGCGCAGCGCGGCCGAGTTGGCCGCGGTCTGCACGGACACGTTGATCACCTGGGCGCCGTCGGCCACCGCGTCGCGGATGCCCTGGGCCAGCAGCCCGGTGCTTCCGGTCTCGCCGGTATTGACCTTGACCGACAGGATCTGGGCGTCCGGCGCGACGCCGTAGAACGGGACGCCCCGGCCCCGGGCGTCGCTGGCCGCGATGAGGCTGGCCACCGCGGTGCCATGGCCGACACAGTCCCGCGGGCCCTGCCCGGTCAGGTCGATCTCGCTGACCCGGCCGGCCAGCTGCGGGCTGTAGTCCACCCCGCTGTCCACCACGGCCACGGTGACGCCGCGGCCACGGCTGGCCCCCCACGCCCCGGTGATGTCCAGCGCCGACTGCGCCCACGGCTGACGGGTCAGCCTCCGCTCCCCCAGCTGCGGCGGGCAGCCCGCGGCCGGCCGGGGCAGCAGCGCCACCGGCTGCGGGACGGCGGGCGGCTGTGGCCTGGCCGGCGGGGCCGCCCTCTTGGTGCCTTTCGCGGTGGCCGACGGGGTCGCCGACGGGGTGGCCGCGGCCCGGGCCAGCGGCGCCGTCAGCAGCACGGGCAGTGCCGCCGCGATCGCTAACGCCCCGCTGCCCGCCCGCCGCATCAGGACTCCAGGGTGATCTCGAAGTAGGCGCCCTGGTCGTCGTGCTGGATCCTGGCCGGGACTGAGCCCTCCGGCCCATCGCCGGTGCGGCCGGTGATCCGCTCGGTGGCCACGTACGACCGGCGGCCTTCCTCGGAGCCAGCCGACATGAACAGCGTGGTCGCCGAGCCGGTGATGCCGGAGGTGAACGTCTTGGCGAAGGTCAGCACGCTGACCCAGTCCGCGTCCAGACCGGTCACCTGGCGGGGCTCGAAGCCGTCCACGCTGAAGCGAGCGATCAAGGTCACCCCGGCACTCTACGCGGACGCCCGGGGCCTGCATGACGCCATCGAGGGTAAGGAAGGTGTGCAGGGTCAATTCATCGCGAGGGAGCACGCCGTGGGGTACGAGCACATCCTGGTGGACCGGTACGGCGACTTCGCCACCGTGACCATGAACCGGCCGCAGCGGCGCAACTCACTGTCCCACGCGCACATGCGGGAGCTGATCCGGGCGTTCCGGGAGATCGGGGATAGCACCACGCTGGGGGTGGTGCTGGCCGGGAACGGCCCGGTGTTCAGCTCCGGGCATGACCTGGCCGAGGTGGCCGACGCGGACCTGGCCGAGGTGCGGGCGCTGCTGGCCACCTGCACCGAGCTGATGACGGTCATGCAGCAGATCCCGCAGCCGGTGGTGGCCCGGGTGCACGGGCTGGCCACCGCGGCCGGCTGCCAGCTGGTGGCCAGCGCCGATCTGGCCGTGGCCAGCGAGGACGCCGGGTTCGCCGCGCCCGGCGGCAAGGGTGGCTGGTTCTGCCACACGCCGATGGTGGCGGTGGCCCGCAACGTGGGCCGTAAGCGGGCCATGGAGCTGGCGCTGTCCGGTGACGTCATCGACGCGCGGACCGCGCTGGACTGGGGTCTGGTCAACGCGGTGGTGCCCGCCGCCCAGCTGGACACCGCGACGGCGGACCTGCTGGACCGGGTGACCCGCGGCTCGGCTGAGAGCAAGGGCATCGGCAAGCAGGCGCTATACGCGCAGATCGACCTGGATCAGCCGAAGGCGTACGCGTACGCGGTCGAGGTCATGGCCGCCACCAGCCAGCTGCCCGACGCCCGGGAATGGACGCACGCGTTCCTGGAGAAGCGCAAACCGCGCTGGCGGCGTGGCCGGCCGTGAGCAGGTACTGGCCGTTCAGAAAAAGTTGGACAGCCAGCTGTGCACCTCCGGGATGCGGTTCTCCAGGAGGGTCAGGTGGCCGTCGTGGTCCAGCAGCCGGGCGGTCACCCCGGGGATGTGCCGGGCCAGCCACTCGCCGTGCCCGAACGGCACGAACTTGTCCTCGCGCCCGTGCAGCAGCAGCACCGGGACGGAGATCTGGGCCAGCTCGAAGCCCCACGGCCCGGCATGCGCCTCGGCGTCCTCCCACCAGCCCTCATCCGACGGGGCCAGACCCTGTTTCGTGGACCACACCAGGTACTCGGCCAGCTCGCCGGTGAGCACGGCGGCGTCGGTCGGGGTGAGCAGCGTGGCCAGGCCCTTGGCCACCTCCTCCGGCGTCTCGGCCAGCGCCTCCTCGCGGTCCTTGGCCGTCTTCTGCCGGGCCGCCTCCCGGTCGGCGAAGTAGAGCCGGAAGTCGTCCACGTTGTCCTGGCCCATCCCGGCGTACCAGTCCAGGCCGGCCGCGCCGTATGGGGCCAGTGACGCCAGCGACGCGGCCGCCACGACCAGGTCGGGCAGCAGCGCGGCGCAGGCCAGCACGTGCGGCCCGCCGCCGGAGATGCCCCACATCGCCACCCGGTCCGCGCCGAGCGCGGCGCAGATCGCGCGCGCGTCGGCGGCGGCGTCCGCGACCGTCCGTCCCGGGTGCGGCGACGAGCCGCCGTAACCCGGACGGTCATAGCCGATCAGCCGCAGCCCGTGCGCGGCCCCGTCCGCCACCACGCGCTGGTACAAGTGGCGGGAGTTAGGCGTGCCGTTGTGCACCAGCACCGGCTGGCCGCTGGGGTCGCCGTATTCCTCGACGGCCAGTGCCCGGCCGTCCGCGGCCTGGATCAGGCGTTCCATAGCTGCCAACCTAATTGCCGGCGGGCCGCCCGCGCACCTCGGATACTGGCCGCATGCCATTGCGACTGCATCACATCGTCATCGACACGCACGACCTGCCGGGACTGGCCCGGTTCTGGACCCAGGCGCTCGGCTGGCGGGTGCTCTCCGAGCGCGACCAGGAGATCGTCATCGGCGCCGATGAGAACGCGCCGGTCGGCCTGTGCTTCATGCCGGTCAGCGATGTGAAGACGGTCAAGAACCGGGTCCACCTGGACCTGACCACCAGCGCCGCGGACCGGGACGCGGAGATCGAGCGGCTGCTCGCGCTCGGCGCGCAGCGGGTGGATATCGGGCAGACCGGGCAGGAGTCGTGGACCGTGCTGGCCGATCCGGAGGGCAACGAGTTCTGTGTGATCCGGCCGAAGGAGACGCTTATCCGCTGAGCCGGCCCGCTCCTACGGGCCGGCCGGGTCAGCCGTCCAGCAGCGCCTCGATGTCCGCGATCGCCTGGCCGGTGTCTTCGAACAGCACGCCGTGCAGGCCGGCCAGGCGCGCCGCGGTCACGTTCTCCGGCAGGTCATCGAGGAACACCATGTCCGCCGCAGGCACGCCCAGACCGTCGCAGGCCAGCTGGTAGATCCGCGGGTCCGGCTTGGACATCCCCACTTCGTGCGAGTACACGATCAGGTCGGTCATGTCGCCGAAGCCGTAGCGCTGCTGCTCGCGGCGCCGGGCGCCGACGAAGCTGTTGCTGATGATGCCGGTCCGGTAGCGCGGGCGCAGGCCGGAGAAATACGCGGCCAGCTCGGTGTTCAGCGTGCCCAGGTACTCGGTCCACAGGTCGGCCAGGAACGCGCGCAGCTGCCCGTCGTCCAGGCCGAGGATCTCCGCGATGCGCTGGCCCGCCTGCTGCTCCGAAATGGCGCCCACCGCCCCGGCCGCGGCCACCTCGGCCAGGAGGGACCCCATCTCGCCCGGGCCGAGGCCGAGCCGGGGTTCCCAGATCCGGGTCAGACGGCCCTCATCGGTCAGCTCCAGCACACCACCGATGTCGAACACGACGGCTCTGATTGGCATGGCTCTACGGTGCGGCCTACCCCTGGGGCAAGGTCAAGCCGCGCGCTCCCTGGCACTGGGGTGCAGCATCGGCCGGTAGCCGGCCGCCAGGACGGCCACCGTGGACGGCGGGGTGAGCACATCCACCAGCGCTGGCGGCCCGCTGCCGTCCGGGGCGGCATAGCCCTGGAACGACCACAGCCGCAGCTGCCCGCCGAGCAGCAGCCCGGTCGTGGCGCCGGCCCGGATCATCACCCCGTCCGGCAGCTGGCCGGGCGGCGCGCGGTAGGTGCGTTTCTGCCGGTCCGGGCCGAGCCGCTCGCAGTGCAGGACCTGGTCCATGTCCCGGGCCCCGGGCCTTCTGGGCAGCCGCTGGGCTATCTGCCAGGCCCCGGCGAAGCGCAGGTAGTCGGCCCGGCGGCAATACGCGCACGGGCGGTGCCCGGCGGCCAGCGCGGTCACCTCGTCCAGGAAGAACAGCGCCGTCCACCGGCCCGGCGGCATCGGGTCACGGCGCCGCCCCCGCCAGTCCAGCACGCAGCAGATCCAGGCGGCCGACCGCCACCGGCTGGCCCCGAGCCGCCGGTCCGGGCCGTGCAGGCAGCCGCGGTTGCCCATGATCAGCCCGCGCGCCGGGTCGGCGACGATCTCACCGGCGGGGGTGACCCGGTTCTGCAGCGGCATAGCTCCATCGTGCCGGGCGGGTCCGACAGTTTGTGGCCGCGGCGCGGGCGCCAGCCCGGGATGAGCGCGGGCACCCGGGCCGCCGCCACCTGCTCCGGGGTACGGGGCGAACTATCTACCCGCGCAGGCGCTGCTCGGTGACCCAGGCCGCGATCTGGGCCCGTGAGCGGACCTGCAGCTTGCGCCGGATGTTCTCCACGTGGGCTTCGGCGGTGCGCGGCGCGACCCCCAGCCGGGACGCGATCGCGTGGTTGGTCAGGCCGTCCGCGATCAGCCCGGCCACCTGCAGCTCGCGGCCGGTGAGCGGCGGCCCGGGGCGGGCCTCCTGGTCCAGGAAGCCGCGCATCGCGGCCAGCACCTCGGCCCAGTGCCCGTGGTAGTACAGGTGGCTGGACCCGGGCAGCGGGACGAACGCGGCGCCCGGGATAAGCGCGGCCACCTCCTGGCCCAGCTGGAACCGGGTGGCCGGGTCGGCCTCGCGGTGCAGCACGACCGTGCGGGCCCGGATCCGCGGCAGGTCGCCCCGCACGTCGGTGCCGTAGTAAACCTCGAGCATGTCGGCCGCCACCCCGGCCACCGACCAGGACCGCTGCGCCTGGGTGAACGCGGCCACCTCGGCCGCGCTGGGCTCGGCGATGAAGATGCTGGCCAGCACGTTGGAGCCGAGCCCCCAGTGCGCCCGCACCAGCGCGCTGAGCGAATCACGGACCTCGGCCGGGGCCAGATCGGCACCGTTCGCGCAGGTGCCGTACAGGACGAGATCCGCGACCCGGTCCGGGTGCCGGGCCGCGATCGCGGCCGCGATCTGGCCACCCTGTGACGCGCCCAACAGGCTGAACCGGCTGGCCCCGGCGGCGTCGGCCACGGCCAGCGCCGCCGCCAGCTGGGCCTCGAACGACAGGTCGGCGCCGTCCTGGCCGGACAGGCCGCAGCCGGGCTTGTCGTAGCGGATCACAGTGTGCCGCTGGGCCAGCCCGGCCAGGAACGGGGCGAACGCGAACAGTTCCAGCTGCCGGGTCAGATGGGTGACCCAGCCCGCATCGCACAGCAGCGGCGGGCCGCTGCCGGCCAGGGAGTAGGCCACGCGGCCCGCCGGCGTAGCGCAATACCTGACCACCGGCGGCACCCGGCCATTATGGCCGCGGCCTGGGCCGAGCGAGAAGATTCGAACAGCCGGGCAGGACAGGTCCGCGGACGAGAGCGGCTAGCCGGCTGCGCGGGCGTGCGCCGTGCCGGTGGGCAGCGCGGGCTCGAAACGGGCTGGGTCCGCGCAGTAGTCGCGCACCGCGGCGGCGAACCGGGCCGCGTGCAGGCCGTCCACGTAGCGGTGATCGAACGTCGCGGTCAGGGTCAGCATGGGGCGGGCCACAATCTGGCCTTGCACCACGACCGGCGCTGGGCGCGCCTCGCCGACCAGGACCAGGACCGGGACCCGGTAGTAGTGGGCCAGCGGCGAGTACGCGTGGCTGACGCCCCACATGCCGACGGAAGTGATCATGGCGCCGCCGAACGCCTGCCGCGGCATGCCGAACCGGCTCAGGTCCCAGTCAAGGTCGGAGGTGAGCCAGGCACCGGCGCGCAGCGCGACGCGGAGCAGCCGCGGCGGCAGCCGGGACAGCAGGGCCTTGCCGCGGCCGAGGTCAGGGTCACGACCCACGTCGATCGCCGTGCGCCGGTCGCTGACCTCGCGGGCGAGGTCCACGGCGGACTTGCGGTCGGCCGCGGTGACCTTGACGCCGGTCAGTTCCCGGCCACCGCCGGCTGTCACGATGAAGAACACGTCGATGGAGTCCCGGTCGTGCTCCCGGCCGCGGGCGATGCGGACCCGGAGTTCGGGCACCTCGGCCAGCCCGTGGGCGACCGCCCGGCCGACGAGATGAGTGATGGTGAGATGCACCCCGGTCACCGCCCGTACCTGGTCGAGGTAGCTCAGCAGGGCGGCCGCGTCGAGCTGGAGGTCTCCGTAGAACTGCGGGTCCATGGGCGGCCCCCAGGCCGCGCCGGCCAGCTTCCGCCAGCCCCGCACCCGCCGTGCCATGCCGCGCCGCCCTACCGGCCCGGCCGGGCCAGGGCCCGGCGCAGCGCGGTCAACTGCCCGGCTACCGAGCAATCCCCGGTCTGCTCGATGACGGGCAGGCCGGCGCGGCGCCGCCGGATGGCCGCGGCCACGCCGAGCCGCGGGTCCAGCCCATGCAGCACGGCATCGGCCCCGTCGAGCAGCGCACATCGCTGGCCGCGCAGCACCGGGCAGTCCGCGAGGTCCGCGCCCGGGCCGGAGCAGTAGGCGACATCGAAGCCTGCCTGCTCGAACCGGGAGAAGTCCGAGATGGCCAGGGCCGGATGAGCGTCTTCCACGAGTACCCGCGGGCGGCGGCCAGGCCGCCCGGGCGAGTACCAGGCCCGGGTGGGCACTCTCTGTTTCATGGTCCCCTCCACAGCGCTCTTGCCTCCAGTAGGCGCGCGCCGGGCCTGGGCGGGCAGGGCCGTTCGTCCCTGGCCCGGCGCTGGAGGGCCCGGGCCGGCCGGCGGCTAGCGGGCCAGGGGGCGCGGCGTCGTCGCGGGCAGCGAGTGATCCCAGTCGGACAGCAGCGTCCGTATCGCGGTGACCAGCGCGATGGGCTGGTCCATCATCACGTGGTGGGCCGCCGCCGGGATCTCGATCACCGGGGCGAGCCGGCCGAGCCGGTCGTACATGACGTCGCTCATCTGCGGTGACACCAGGCCATACTCGGCGCGGAACAGCGCCACCCGGCAGTCCAGCCGGGTGAGCAGGTTCGGGACCAGCTGGTGCCGGGCGAAAATGCGCGGGTCGAACTTCCAGCTCCAGCCGCCCGGCACGGCGTGGATGGAGGTCGCGGCGATGTGCTCGGCAATGTACGGCAGCACGGGCTGGTCCGGGATGGGCCGGAACCGGGCCATGGCTGCCTCCCGGCTCGGGTACACGCGGAGCGGCCCGAACGCGCGCTGGTCCCGGGCGGCGCGTTCTTCCGGGGTGATATCCCGCACCGGCGAGTCGATGGCTACCACGCCATCCAGCCGGGCGCCGTAGCGGCTGGCCGCACGCAGCGCCACGAAGCCACCCATGCTGTGCCCGACCACCACCGGCGGCGCGGCGATGCCGGCGTCGGCCGCGACGGCCAGCACTTCCTCGGACCAGGCGTCCAGGCTGTAGCTCTCCCGGCGCCCGCTGTCGCCATGCCCGGACAGGTCGAGGGCGGCCACCCGGTGGCCGCCCGCCAGCAGCGGCGCGATGTGGTCCCACCAGCGGGCGTGCGCGGCGCCACCGTGCACCAGCACGATGCCGGCCTGGCCGCGCGGCCCCCAGGCGCGGTAGGCGATGCTGACCCCGTCGACGCTGGTCGCGCCCTCCTCGGCCGCGGTGCCGAGCGCCGCGGTAAACCAGGACGGGGGCTGGGCGGCATCCACCGATGCGAGCGACGTCATGCTTAGCAGGGAACCAGATCAGACGGCCAGCTGGCCAACCGGCTAGCCGGCCGGGCGGTCAGCGGATGCGCGCGAGCAGCAGCGTCAGGTCGTCCTCGCCCCGCTGCCGCAGCGCCTGGATGACCTCCTCGCAGGCGCCGTCGAGGGACGCGCCTGGCTTGGCCAGGGCGGCACCGAGCACGTCGCGCAGCGCGCTCAGCCCGTCTTCGAGTGGCCGGGTCCTGCTCTCCACCAGGCCGTCGGTGTACAGCGCGAGCACCGCGCCGGGTGGCAGGTCGATCCGCACCGTGTCGAACGACCCGGCGGCCAGGCCGAGTGGCAGCCCGGCGGGCAGCTCGGGCAGTTCGGTTCGGCCGTCCGGCAGGGCCAGCACCGGCGGCGGATGCCCGGCCTTGGCCACCAGGCAGGAGCTGCTGTCCGGGTCGAGCACCGCGTACAGGCAGGTGGCGTACGGTGTGCCGGACATGGCCGCGGCCATCCGGTCCAGCCTGCGCAGCACCTCCTCCGGCGCCAGTTCCAGGTCGGCCAGGGCGTGGGCCGCGGTCCGGAGCTGGACCATGACCGCCGCCGCCTCCGGCCCGTGGCA
>Ga0335078_10007682_pt1 | contig 15996 bp, 14 predicted proteins | sample Lox_Sample_32_FD_206711 | JGI IMG/M metagenome (GOLD analysis project Ga0335078, IMG submission 206711) | Soil microbial communities from Loxahatchee National Wildlife Refuge, Florida, United States - Lox_Sample_3.2 | ecosystem: Environmental > Terrestrial > Soil > Wetlands | place: USA...
GCACAGCCCGGGACACTCAAGGTATGAAGATTAATTCGAAGGATTTCCGCGTGCGGCCCGGAAAAAAATTCACACTCACGGAGTGGCCGACGATCGTGACGCCCTTCTGCAAGTCGAAGAAGGAGTATCAAAAACTTCTGGAAAAACACGTTGCGGAGTTGAGTTCGCTGCAACGTTTGCACTACGCGTCCAAGCGTTACGCTTTGCTGCTGATTTTTCAGGCGATGGACGCTGCCGGCAAGGACGGCGCCATCCGCCACGTCATGTCCGGGGTCAATCCGCAAGGCTGCCAGGTTTCCAGTTTCAAGCAGCCGAGCGCCGACGAGTTGGAACACGATTTTCTCTGGCGCACGACGTGCCGGCTGCCCGAACGCGGGCGGATTGGCATATTCAATCGCTCCTATTACGAAGAAGTGCTGGTTGTCCGGGTGCATCCGGAGATTCTCCGCAGCCAGGGGCTTCCGGAAGAGTTGCGCGACGAGAAAACCATCTGGGAGGATCGCTATCGCTCCATCGTGGGCTTGGAAAGGCACCTTTATCGAAACGGAACGCGGACCATCAAAGTATTCCTCCACCTTTCGCAGGAAGAACAGCGAAAGCGATTCCTGGAGCGCATTGATGAGCCGGACAAGAACTGGAAATTCAGCCTGGCGGACATTCAGGAGAGGAAACACTGGAAGCATTATATGAAGGCTTATGAGGCTTGCCTGCACGCGACGAGCACCGTTCACGCGCCTTGGTACATCGTTCCAGCCGATGATAAGGAGAATGCCCGATTGATTGTTTCCCAGATCGTCCTGGATGCGCTCAATGAACTTAAGAGCTCATATCCTAAAACCACCCCGAAACGCCGGCGGGAATTGACGTCCATCCGCAAGCTCTTAGCGAGATAACACAGGCGGTGGATGCGGCGAAAGACAGGCATTAATGGAAGGTATGGGAAAGGCTGCTTGCGGCGCGGGGGCCAGGTGTATGTAACCAATAAGCCGAGAGCCAAAATGGAAATCTCGGTGCATTGCTGAAAGGTAACGAAACGTGACCACGCAAGATACGATTAAAGAGTTGAATGGGCTTATCAAGACTTGTAAAGACGGTGAGTTTGGCTACCGCGAGGCGGCAAACGACGTCCGGAGTACCGGGCTTGAGACCATCTTTACGGAGTACGCGAAACAGCGCGGCCAGTTCGCCCGGCATTTGCAAGCCGAGGTGGAACGGCTGGGTGGCAGTTCGGAGGAGTCCGGATCAATCACGGGGACGCTGTTTCGGGGCTGGATGGACTTGAAATCTGCCCGATCGAGTGGGCGATGGAGCTGCCATCATCGGCGCCTGCGAGACCGGGGAGGAAGCTGCGGTGGCGGCCTTTAAGTGGGTTGTAAGTCTGGATATCTCGGGGCAAACCAGGTTGTTGGTAGAAAAACAATGTGAAACAATCAAGGAAACGCGCATCTGCTACGGCTTAAAGCTGAAGTAGCAGCGGGAGCCAGGTTTCGGAAGAACGACAGCGAACGGTAGCAAAGTGCCGCACGGCAACCTGGCCGATGATTCCGCTGCTGAGGCCATGGCCGCGGCGCTGGAGTGAATGAATGAACCGAAGCGGCATGGAGGCTGATTGCAACCGGCCGGTTGCGTGACCGCAAAAGGACGGCCAGCGATAACCAGAAGGTCAGCTCGGGTAAAACCGCCGCGTCAGGGAGATCACCTCGGGCACACCATTCCCATCAAGACTCGCGACTACCCGGGGAGCGCGCCTTTGAGCCGTTCGTAAACATCCCGCGCGGCCTTTTGCGCGGCGCTTTTCTTGGTGTTGCCTTCGGCCTTCCCCGCCCATTCCCTCCCCACGCGCGCTTCCACGGTGAAAGTCTTGGAGTGCTCGGGGCCGCGCTCGGCGACGATCACGTAACGGGGCGGCGGCAGGCGGCGCGCCTGGGCGAACTCCTGCAGCGCGCTCTTATAGTCGGTGAGGTTCTGGGGGACCTGCTCGCCGGCGAGCCCCCCTTCGGTAAGGCCCGGCGCCACCACCACGCGCTGGATGAATGCGCGGGCCGGTTCCATGCCGCCATCCAGGTAGATGGCCGCGATCAGCGCTTCCAGGGCGTCCACCAGCAGCGTCTTCTTGGCGCGGCCGCCGCTCATCTCCTCGCCGCGCCCGAGTTCCAGATATTCTCCGAGGCGCAGACGCTGGGCGGCTTCGTACAACCAGGCGGCGCTGACCAGGTGCGCCTTCAACTTGGATAAGCGCCCTTCGGCGGCTTCCGGGTGGCGCTGCAGCAAATCCTCGCTGATGAGGAAGCCCAACACGGAGTCGCCCAGGAACTCGAGTTGTTCGTTGTCGCGCGCGGTGGCCTGCCCCTCCGCGAGGGCTTGTTCATGAACGTGCGAACTATGGGTCAGCGCGCGGTGAAGGATCTCCCGATCCGAGAACCGGTGGCCCGCGGCGACCTCCAGGGCGTCCAGATCCGCGCGCATGATGGGAATCTACGGCTTCGGAGCGTCCGGTTTTGGCGGCGCTGGCGCGGCGGGCGGCGCGTCGGCTGGTTTGGGCGGGTTCTTCTTTTGCCACGCGCGCACCCGCTCGGCCTGCGCAATCTGTTTCACCTGCACACTGGCATCCGGCAGGGCCTTCACCCTGTCAAACTGCGCAATCGCGTCGTCATACTTCCCGTCGTCCATATATGCCCTGCCCAGCCGCACCAGGGTTGCTGCATCGGGCACATCCGTGCCTGCGATGGCAATTTTGAACTCGCTTTCGGCGACGTCGTACTTCTTGCGTACCATGGCGCTCATGCCGAGCGCCGCGTGCGCCTGGGAAACAATGTCCTTCTTGGCTCCGATCCATTGGTCGTCGGTGATACCGTTCATCGGTTTGGGGGCGTCTTTGAGCACCTCGATGGCGGTCTTGGCGTACTTTTCCACCTGAGCCAGTTTCTCTTCGCGATCCAGGTCGAATTCCTTGGTGTGTTGGGCGATAACCCCAGCCAGCAGCAGCATGGCCTGGTAGTTTTTGGGGTCCGCCTCGATGGCCCGCTCGCCGAATACCACGGTGTGCTCATAGTCCCGCTTTTGATCGTACGACGCGGCTTCGAAGTAGAACGCGACGGCTTTGAAGTCCGAGTCCACGAACTTCGTCAGCACATTCTCGCAGGCCGCAATGCGCGCGTCCGCGGTTTGCGCGTTGTACATGGCCTGCAGCGCCTCCAACTCGGCTTTGGATTTAGGTTTGGGCTGCGCCAGCAGGCCCGGCACGGCGACGGCCAGCGCCAGGGCGCCGCGCAAAACGATTTGTTTCATAAGACTCCTCTAGTGATCTGACTTCTTCTCAAAACTTTGCCGGACGCCTTGCTCGGCGGCTTCGTGGGCCGCCGGGGATGCGCCTTCCACGGCCAGGGCTTCCCGGTACCGCCGGGTGGCCTGCTGGCGATCGCCGGCCGCGTCCGAGAGCCGCCCAAGGTACACCAGCGTCCACGCCTTCACCTGCGGCTCGGGGCCGGATTCGAGCGCTTTTTCGAAGAGGCGCTCGGCCATTTCCGGGTTCCTTTCGCGCGCCGCGATGCGCGCCAGGCCATAATAAGCCTGGGCGTGCAGCGGCCGGTCGCCGGTCTCCTCAATCGCCTTCAGGAAAAGCTGCCGGGCCGCCTCCAGGTCGCGATCCGTGTAAAGCTGTTCGGCCATCGCCAGGGTTTTGTAAGCGCCTTTTGGTTCTGGAGGCCGGGGCGCCTCCACGACTTTCGCCTGCCGCACCGGCGCCTCGGAAACAAACTCGATCTGCGACAGGCGCGCGTCTTCGCGTTTCAGGTCGATGGCCTCGATCATTTGCGGATAATAGAACCGCATGGCCTGTTCCTGCTTCAAATAAGCCGGCAACTGTTCGGCGAAGCAGGCGGTCAGGATGTAACCCTCCCGCATCGCCTGGGCCGCCAGGGCCGGCTGCTTATCCAGGCGCGCTTCGATGGCCTTGATGAGCGACTCGGTCACCAGCAGCGGAAAATCGGATTTAAAGGATTGGTCCAGCGCCTGAGCGCGTTGCGCGTGATCGGACAGGCCGCGCTTGCGCATGATGATTTCCTCGTGGCGGGTGGCCATCGGATCGAGCAGGTAGTGCAGGTAGGCGTGCCGCACGTCGCGGGTGCGCGGCTCGGCCGAGGGCGTTATCACCACATAATAATTCCGGCCATAGCTGCGCGTCTGGATCTGGTTGGGCGCGCCCAACAGGTCCACGTAGATCTGGAACCAGTCGGCGGACGTGCCGGAGGTTTCGTTGCGCAGGAAGCCGTTGACCTGGAGCACGGCGTCCGCCACCGGCTCGTGATAACGCGCGATGGCCTCCTCGAACGCTGGTTGCGCGCGGTTCCAGAGGTCTTCGATGTTGGCCTCGCGATAGAACTTCGCCAGCAGCGGGCTGAGATCGACAAGCGGCGCGGCGTCGGGCGGCGTTTCTACCGTGCGTCCCCGCAGCGCGAATCGCGGAGGGCCATCCACGGAGAGGGCGAAGGAGATGTATTGGCTGAGATTCGCGGTGGCATCGTTCTGGTAGTGCTCGGAGTAGAAATCCTTGAGCGCCGCCAGGCTGGGGATTTGCTTGCCTGCCAGTTCTTTGCGCACGATTTCGCGGAGCGGGCTGTTGTTGGGTGAAGCGATGTCCGTATCGTAGCCCGCGGCGTTGATGGCCGCCATGACGGCGAAGAGGGTGGGGCTGGCGTCGAGTTGGCCCCGCTCGGTGGCGGCGTGAGCGGCCAGGACCGAAAGGACTATGCCCGGTAAAACGAATCGGCTCAGAATAAGCCCAGTTTAGCTTATAGCGGGCATCGCGCGCCGCGGCTGTCACATCGTCAGCGTCACCTTGGTGATGGTGCGTGGTTTGTCCGGATCGAGACCCTTCTGCTCCGCCAGGCAGGCGGCGAAGATCTGCGAGGGGATAATATACGGAATCGGCGTATACAACTCCGCGAGTTTGCGGGGCAGGCGGATGACGCGGCTGGCGTGCGGCGCCGCCGCGGCGTTGCTGGCGTCGGTGATGACTACGGTCTCGGCGCGCAGGCCTTTGAGCTTATCGAGCGTTTCGGCCATGGAGTTCCAGGTGGCTCCGGAGGGCGCGAACGCGAACACCGGAAAATCGGGATCCACCATGGCGATGGGGCCGTGCAGAAAGTCGGCCGATGAGAACCGCTCGGCCACCACGTAGCAGGTCTCCATCATTTTCAGCGCGAATTCGAAGGCGGTGGCATAGTTGAGGCCGCGGCCCACCACCACGGCATGATCCATGAAACGATAGCGCCCGGAAAGCTCGGCAATAGCAGGCTCGAGAGAGAGGGCCATTTGGGCACGTTCCGGGAGGCGCTGCAGATCGTCGATGCGGATGCGTCCGCCCAGGGCGTAAGCCAGCAGATAGAGAATCAGCACCTGGCCGGTGTAGGTTTTGGTGGCGGCGACACTTTTTTCCCGGCCGGCGCGCACCAGGAAGACCTGCTCGGCCAGGCGCGCCAGCGTGCTGGAGGGCTCGTTGGTTATGCCGATGGTGAGCGCGCCTTGTTCGCGGGCGCGCGACAGCACCAGGTTGGTGTCGGTGGATTCGCCGGATTGCGAGATGGCCACCACCAGGGCGTCGCGATAGTCGATGTGCGCGTTGTAGAGCGTATGAATGGCGGGCGCGGCCAGCGACACCGGAATGCCCGTGGTCACCTCCAACAGATAACGCCCGAACTGCGCGGCATTGTCGGACGTGCCCCGGGCCGCCAGCACGATCAGGTGCGGGCGGCGCTTGGCCAGGCGCTGTTTGCAGCGCTCGATGCGGCGCAGTTCGGCAGCCAGCGTGCGCTCCAGCGCGTCTGGCTGTTGGCGGATTTCTTCCAGCATGCGGGACATGGTGAGTGGAATCGGCGCGGGTCGACGGCCGACCTGCTAGAGCTTGTTCAGCACCTCAAGGACATCGCCAATCTTCTCATCGACCCGCAGGGCTTTTCGCCTTGCAGTCTCATACAACTCCTGAACCTCATTCCAGGAGATGCCCTCATCGCTGTCCCTGACCGTAGTCAGCTCAACCCCGTCCCGGTCACGTAAGATTAAAGCGTAATGCCGCTCGGTCTGTCCGTACGAGTTCGTGTCGTAAGCGGAAATGGATAGCTGGAATTGGCCGCCGATCGCGGCAATAAAGTTCGATTCTTCGGCGGTGGGCCCCCATGCAATCCTGCCTGCCCTTGTTTTCGACAGGACACCGTCAAAAAACCTAATGGTTTGCTGGTCAGCCATTTATTCGCCCTTTAGTTCTGCAGCCTTCGCCGCTGTTCCACGCTCTTCGTTGAGTATCGAGCAGACTCGCTGGGCAGCCATAGCCAGGCGAGCCTTCTATGTTTCCCCTAAGGGGCTGCGGACGCCCTTCGTCAGGACGCCGTGCATAGAGCGCAACTCCGCGCACCCTCCAGCAGGTTGTTTCTTGATTTCTCCGATAGCCTAGTTTCCCACCGGGCGATGAGATAGCTGGACTGATTCATGAGATCTCCTATTCGAAGAAGGGCCATCTCGCTCTTGTCGTCTCTCAAATACGTAACAATCTCTTGGGCGCTTCTGGAGGCACCATGCATGTCTTCACCGAGCGACTGGCGCATCGCGGCATCCCGCGCTTCTCGCGCGGCCGTTGACGCGCTCTTCGCGAACACGAACGCCAGAATGCTGAAAACCAAGCCTGCTAAGGAGGCCAGGTTCCCCCAGTTCCGAGCCAAGAAATCTGCCATCTGCCACTGGAAAGATTATGGCACGTTAGCGCAACGATTTGTGCACCTGATCGCGATCTCCCTCGCTTTAAATTCGATTTGCGCGCCGTCTTCCCGCATCGGCGACCTCCTCGTGACGCCCGATGCGGCCCACCACGGCTTTGGCGATAGTTGAAGGCAGATTCTGCCATTGCTCCGCCGGCTTTGTCAAGGATCTGCAGTCGCTCGGCTGTAAGGCTGTAAGAATGTGCCGCTCGAGGGTCTCGTCCAACTGCACATCCACGGTGTGGCCACCTCGATGATCCAGAAGCTGCAAGCTGCCGCTAACAAAAACCTCTCCACTGACCAGCCGGTCCAGCTGAAGATCCACGGCGTCGCGGAATAGACACCCCTCACTCACTATCGCGTCGCGACAACACCACCACGGCCCCAAGCGCGATGGCGGCCAGCCCCACCGCTGCGGCGATCTTCGGCGCCGGATCGGGCACCGGCGGCGGCACGAATGTGACCCCGGTCTCATCGGCCCGCGCCGGCTCGAAGGCGTAGCGCCCGCGTCGGGGCCTGGGGAAATCGCGCGCCAGGTCCGCCAGCCCCACCGCCACCGCCCAGCCGAACATCGGCTCACCGTGACCCGCGCCAATCGCCGTGGGCCGCAAATCGGCCAGCAGTTCCACTGACCGGTGCGCCTGGTCCCAATCGTAGGTGAACGACGCCGGCGGACGCGAAATCCGCGGCTCCTGCGCCACGATCCCCATAGCCGAATCCAGGTCCATGGTGATGCACGCATCCCCTGCCAGCAGCACGGACTCGTCCCGGTGGAAGAAGGCGACGTGTCCCGGCGCATGCCCGGGCGTGAAGTGCCAGCGCCAACCTGCCACGCCGGGCACCTCGCCGCCTTCCGGGAGGTCGTTGAGGCGCGCCCCCAGATTCACCGTCGAGCTTGGAAAGAACCGGCAGAGGAACGAAAACGCGCCGCCCGCCATCGGATCTTTGGGCGGATAAGCCGACTTGCGGCTGAGGAATGGCCGCTCCAGCCGGTGCGCGTAGATCGGCACGTCCCAGTATTCGGCCAGCGCGAGCGCGGAGCCGGCGTGGTCCCAATGCCCGTGCGTGAGCAGGATCGCCGTGGGGCGCGTGTCCCGCCCATAACGCTGCTCCGCCTCATAGCGAATGCGCGCCGCATTGCCGGGAGTGCCCGTATCCACCAGCACCCACGGCCCGCCCGGACTGCCCACCAGGTAAATGTTCGCAATCAACGTGCGCAGCCGCGCCACGCTCGGCGTGATCTCCTCAACTGGCATATTTCTCCTGAGTGGGAGGACGTGGGCCCGCCCTCCCTTCAGGATACCCGAGATGGCGTGGGTGGACCCCCGAATCTGCGCGGCTACTCGACGGCGGTCACGATCAGCGTGGCGTCGTCCTGGAAGTTGCCGCCGCCGAATTCGGCGACGGCCGCCATCACGCGCTTTTGGATGGCTTCGGCATCCAGCGCGCGATTATCCCGCAGCAGTTCCATCAGCCGCTGTTCGCCGAACTCATCGCCGGCGGCGTTGGCGATTTCGGTGATGCCGTCGGTGAAAATCACCAGCCGGTCCCCGGGCTCCAGGTCCAAATGCGCGTCCTGATATTCCCAGTCCGGGAAGACGCCGAGCACTACGCCGCCATGATTCGGGCGGACGCACGCGCCGCTCCGCCGCACCAGGATCGGCTCGCAGTGGCCGGCATTGGTGTAGCTGAACCGCCGCGCGCTATCGAGCACGCCATAAAAGAACGTGATGAACTTACCGCTGCCCATGTTGGCCGCGACGATCCGGTTGATGCGTCCGCAAAGCTCGGCGGTGGGGAGCATCTCGCCGGCCAGCGCATGCACCGCGGCCTGCACGTTGGACATCAGCAGCGCGGCGGGAACGCCCTTGCCAATCACATCCGCCACGCACAGCGCCAGGTGGCTCGAATCCAGCCGCAGCAGGTCGAGATAATCGCCGCTGACCGCGCCCGCCGGACGCCAGGCTGCCGAGATTCCGTAGCCCGGAAACTCCGGGATCGACTGCGGCAGCAGGCCGCGCTGGGTGGCGCTGGCCGCGGCGATCTCGCCCGATTCGCGGGCCGCGCCGTTGCGCCGTTCGTTGCGGGCCTCGACTTGCGTGCGCAGGGTCGAAAGCAGCTTGGCATTGTCCCAGGGCTTCTCGACGAAATCGGCCGCGCCGCGCTGCATGGCTTCCACCGCCAGCCGGATGCTGCCCCAAGCCGTCATCACCACTACCGGCAGCGTGCTATCGAGCTTCTGCACGCGCGCCAGCAGGTCCAGACCCTCCTGGCCGGAAGTCGTGTCGAGGGCGTAGTTCAGGTCCATGAGGAGCACATCGTACTCGCGGTCTTGCAGCCTTTCCAGCACCGCTTTGGGCGAGTTGACCGCTTCGATCTGGTAGCCTTCGCGCTTCAGCAGAAGGTGCAGCGCTTCCAGAACATCGGGCTGGTCGTCGGCGATCAACGTGCGGGGTGCGCTCAATTCGGGCCGTAGCATTCGTTCCTCTTTCAAGCTATGACGGTATCCCGATAGAACAGTTAGCGTGCCAATCGCCGGACTTGGCTAACTCCAGTGGGCTCAAGCGAAAAGCGACAGACTGGCAGGCCGCGCCCGTCCCGGCGGCGCGACATGCCGTCCCAAATCCAGACACTTCCAGGAAGCGGCTATGATGGAAGATGCCCAGCGTGATCGTCATCGGCGGCGGATTGGCCGGTCTCTCGGCCGCGGCGGCGCTGGCTGGCGCCGGGTTCCGGGTCCAGGTGTTCGAGGCGCGCCCATTTTTGGGTGGCCGCGCGACGTCCTTTCCGCTGGCGCAGTCCGGCGAAGATCCCGTCCTGATCGACAACTGCCAGCACGTGCTGTTGCGCTGTTGCGTCAATCTGCTGGATTTCTATGGGCGGCTGGGGGTGCGGGATCGCATCCGCTTCTATCGCGAGTTCTACTTCATCGAGCCCGGCGGCCGCATCTCCACGCTGCGCCGAGGCGTGCTGCCAGCACCGCTGCACTTCACCGGATCGTTCCTGCGGCTGCGGTTCCTGGAGCCCGGCGACAAATTGGCCATCGCGCGCGGCCTCGCGGCGCTGCGGCGCGAGCGCACGCGGCGCGGCGATCTGGATCGCATCTCCATGCTCGACTGGCTTCGCGAGAAGCGGCAGACGCCGCGCGCCATCGAGCGCTTCTGGCGCCAGGTGCTGGTCAGCGCCATTAATGAGGATATCGACCGCATGGCCGCGCGCCACGGATTTCAGGTTTTCTGGCTGGGCTTCCTGGCGCGCGCCGAAGGATACGAGATGGGGGTGCCCGCCATCCCGCTGGGAGAACTCTACCGCGCGGACCTCTGGCAGGCGGCCGGCGATGTCTCACTGCAGCTGCGCACGCCCGTGGAGCGCATCGACCGGGAGGGCATCAGCGCCGGCGGCGAACGGCACGCGGCCGACTATTATATCTGCGCACTGCCTTTTGAGCGCTTGCCGGGACTGGGTCTCGCCGCGCCCGCCTTCGAGCATTCCCCGATTACGGGCATTCACCTGTGGTTCGACCGCGCGGTGACCGACCTGCCGCACGCCACGCTGCTCGACCGCACGGTGCAATGGATGTTCAACAAGTCCGAAGGCCGCTATCTGCAACTGGTGGTGAGCGCGTCGCGCCAGTTGGCGGCCACCAGCCGCGCCGACATTATCGCGCTGGCGGTCAGTGAGCTAGGTGAGTTCTTCCCCCGCGCCGCCGCAGCGCGCCTGGAAAAAGCGCACGTGATCAAAGAACTGCGCGCGACCTTCTCCGCCGCGCCGGGGACCGAAGCGCTGCGGCCGCCGCCGGAGACCAGCCGTCCGGATCTGTTTCTGGCCGGCGATTGGACACGCTCCGGCTGGCCCGCCACCATGGAAGGCGCCGTGCGCAGCGGATATCTGGCCGCCGAGGGAGTCGCCGGCGCCAGCGGCCGGCCGGCGCGCTTTCTGCTGCCGGATATCGCCTGAAGCGGCCTGTCACAGGCATGTCATAATCGAGGAATGCGTTCCAGTTTTGCGCTTTTGACGGCAGTGTTCTTGGGTGCGCTCGCGGCCGGGGCCAAGTCGCCGAAGACCAGAGTGGAGGTGGTGGTCACGTCGATGCAGGGCACGCCCGTGGAGCACGCCGAAGTAACGGTGAAGGCCGTGAAGGGCGAAAAAGCCCGCACCATGTGGAAGCTGCAAACGCACGAGGACGGCATCGTGAAGACGCCCGCCGATACCGAGATCCCACAGGGTCCCATTCTGGTGGAGGTGACCGCCCCCGAGTTTGCGCCCTTCAGCCAGACGTTCGAGGTGCATGAAGAATGGAAGACCCTCACCGTAAAGCTGACCTCGGCGATGACCAAGATTAATGTACACGTGACCACGCCCGGCGGCAAGCCCATCGACCACGCGGATGTGGTGGTGAAGTTCGTCAGCGGCCGTTCCGTGATCGAGTTGGGCAAGAAGATCATCACCAGCTGGGAGATGCGCACCAATCAGGAGGGCGTCGCGAAGGTGCCGGAGGTCCCGCAGGGCACCATCCTCATCCAGGTGATCGCGTCCGGCTATCAGACCTTCGGCCAGACGTTCGAGATCAATGAGCTTGAAAAGACCGTCGAGGTGAAGTTGAACTCGCCGCAGGAGCAATACTCGGCGCATTGACGCAGAGAGCGGTCGAACTGGCCGATAAGACGGGCAGGAGGCGCATTATGGCCAGTTCCATGAGTCCCCTGAGTTATTTGGATGCGAGCGCCTATCTGAGCCTACCGCCGACCTCGTCTGCCGCCAGCGCGGCGGGCGCGAGCGCCGGTGTCAGCGCGACGGCGGAGGTGCAGTCGCTGGAGCAACAGGGCAATTTTCAAGCCTTTTTGAACGATTCGCTGGCCACCGCGCTGTTGCAGCCAGCCGATGGCGCTACCAGCGGCATGGCCGCCAATACCCTGATTAACAACATGCTGCAGCAGGTGCTGGGCGCTTATCAGACGCCAAGCACGCCGGGCGGTGGCACGGCAATATCAGCCTAGCACTTCACGGGCGGCGGCCACCACGGTGGCCGGCAGGAATCCGAATTTCTTCTGTACCTCTTTCAACGGCGCGGAAGCGCCGAACGTGTGCATGCCGATCATGCGCCCCCGCGGACCCACGTAACGGTCCCATCCCAGAATGGAGCCCTGCTCTACGGAAACGCGCGCTGTCACCGCCGGTGGCAGAACTGACTCGCGATACTCCCGCGGCTGCTGCTCGAACAGATCCCAGCTCGGCATGCTCACTACCCGCGCCTTCACGCCTTCCGCCGCGAGCTGTTCATAAGCCTGCACGCACAAATACACTTCGCTGCCGGTCCCGAGCAGCAGCACGTCGGGCTTGCCGCCGGGCGCGTCGGCCAGGATGTAAGCGCCCTTCTCCACGCCCGAGGCCGCGGCGTATTTCGTGCGATCGAGCGTCGGTACCGCCTGCCGCGTGAGGATCAGGGCCACCGGTTGATGGCGCTGCTTCATGGTGAACCGCCAGCACTCCACCACTTCGTTGGCATCCGCGGGCCGCAGCGTAATCAAGCCCGGCACCGCGCGCAGCGAGGCAAGCTGCTCGATGGGCTGATGCGTGGGACCGTCCTCGCCCACGCCGATGGAGTCATGCGTAAAGATGTGGATCACCGGCAGATCCATGATGGCGGCGAGCCGGATGGGCGGCTTCATGTAGTCGCTGAAAATCAGGAACGTGGAGCCGTAAGCCCGGATCTTGGAAAGCACCAAGCCGTTCACGATGGCGCCCATGGCGTGCTCGCGGATGCCGAAGTGCATGTTGCGTCCGCCCCGGTCGTCGGCTTCGAAGTCGCCGGCGCCCTCGAAGGTGAGGCGCGTTTTTGTGGAGGGAAACAGATCCGCCGCGCCGCCGATCAGCCACGGAATGTTCCAGGCGATCTTGTTCAACACCCTGCCGGACGAGTCGCGCGTGGCGAGACCCTTCGCATCGGCGGGGAACGCCGGCAAATCCTTGTCCCAGCCTTCGGGAAGCTGCCGGTGCTGCATGCGGTCGAGCTGATCGGCCAGGTCCGCATGTTCGGCCTTGTATTCCGCGAAGCGAGCCATCCAGGCGTCGCGCAACTCGCGGCCGCGCTCGCCCATCCCCGCGCGGAAGTGCTCGCGCACGCCTTCGGGGACCAGGAATTTGGCGTCTTCGGGCCAGCCGTAAGCGCGCTTGGCGAGGCGCACCTCGTCTTCGCCGAGCGGCTCGCCGTGCGCTCCGCTGGTGTCCTGTTTGTGCGGCGCGCCGTAGGCGATGTGGCTGTCCACGATGATCAGGGTGGGCCGGTCGGCGGCGCTCTTGAAGACATGCAGCGCGCGCTCCAGCATCTCCAGATCGTTGGCATCGCTGACGCGCGTGACGTACCAGCCATAACCGATGAAGCGGGTGGCCACGTCCTCGCTAAAGGCCAGCGCGGTATGGCCTTCGATGGTGATCCTGTTGTTGTCGTAGATCCAGCAGAGATTGGAAAGGCGATGGTGGCCCGCCAGCGACGCGGCTTCTCCGCTGATGCCCTCCATCATGTCGCCGTCGCCGCAAATCGCGTAGACATCGTAATCGAACATGTCGAAGCCGGGACGGTTGAAATGCTTCGCCATCCACCACCGCGCCATGGCCATGCCCACGCTGTTGCCGACGCCCTGACCGAGCGGGCCGGTAGTGGTCTCGACGCCGGAGGTCCAACGGTACTCGGGGTGACCGGGACAGCGGCTATCGAGTTGCCGGAAGCGCTGGATATCCTCCAGCTTGACGGCCAGTTCGCCGAGCGTTTCGTATTGCGGGTTGACGGCCTTCACGCCGCAGAGATGCAGCAGCGAGTACAGCAGCATGGAGGCATGGCCGTTGGAGAGCACAAAGCGGTCCCGGTTGGGCCAAATGGGATCTTCGGGATCGAACCGCAGGAAATGCTGCCACACCGTGTAGGCCACCGGCGCCAGCGCCATGGGCGCGCCGGGATGTCCGGAATTGGCTTGCTGCACCGCGTCCATGGAGAGGGTGCGAATGGTGTTGATCGAAAGCTGGTCGAGCTGCTCGTTGGTCATGAGGGTAGGTCTCCGCGGGCCGAATTTTCATGATACCGTGACGGCCTGTCTAGCGGCGAAGTCGGGCGCGCCGTGTGAAGGGGGCGCAAGAGCAACCCCGTTCACCGCCCCCCGTCGACGGCCGGAGGCGTAAGGGTTAGCCTGGCCGCCGCTCGCGGCTTGGAGTGGCGGGCCTCGACAGTATCGAATCGTCGACTGAATGTACAGCGTCGACGATGTCTCTTGTTTTGGGTTCCTTTTATTTTATAGGATAGACTTCAGTGATTATAGGAAACGGAGGGGAATCGATGGCATCGGGAACACCTACATTCGGCGCATTTAACCTAGGGGTCATTCCTACAATAGCCTGCTTCAACCAGGCAACCGTAGATCTCGGGGTGGACTTCGACGCTCTTGTCGAAGCCATGCAGGAGTACGTCAGGTCATACGTGGCGCCGGTGTGGGGGAAAGCGGCGGCGTTGGTCAGCACGACGAACTTTCAGCCGGGCGCTTGGGCGATGGTCTTCCTTGACAACGCCGATCAACCTGGCGCCCTGGGCTATCACGACCTGACCCCGGATGGCTTGCCGGTTGCCAAGGTTTTCGTGAAGACAACTTTGGACGACAAGCAACTGGTGAGCGTGGCTGCGTCTCACGAATTGGTGGAAATGCTGGTGGACCCAGCTATCAACATGATGACGTCCGGCCCGGACGCCAATACGATGTACGCATATGAGAGCGCGGATCCCGTCGAGGAGTCGGATTTCCCGGTGCACGGACTTGCGATGTGCAACTTCGTGTACCCCGCCTATTTTGAGACTTTTCGCAGGCCGAAGTCGGTGCAGTTCGACCAAATGAACCAGGTCACCAGGCCGTTCCAGATTCTGAAGGGCGGCTACCAGATCGTCTTCAAGAGCGGTAAGTACAGCCAGCTGTTCGGGTCGAAGGCGAAGGAAAAGCGTTTCGAGAAGGAAGACCGCAGGGGCCATCGCAGCGAAACGCGCAAGTCGAGAAGGCTGGTGAAGGCGGACAGGATTGAGATCGCGCGGCATTTTTGAAGCTGCCGGCGTGCCGACGATTCTCCCACCCTTCCCGCGCCGAACCACTCTGCTATTTGGAAACATCTGGGGCGCTGTTACGGAAGGAGACAAGCCCCGTCCGAGAGTGAGATGACGCGCTCAACACAATGCAGACTCATTACCCTCCGTTGCGGGTGGCGCGTGCGGTCACGCGGTCCGCTCGCCGCTGTGCCCTTTATCAGGGCACGCTCCACTGCGCCGTAAGATTGACGCCAATTGGCAAGCCTCGCAACCCGCGATGCCCCCCCGCGGATGAAGAAGAATCCAACACCACGGAGGCACCAAATGAAAGAGTCTGGGCTGCGGGGCTTTCACATGCCGAATGGAGAGGCCCAGGCGCGGGAAAACGGGGCCTGGGATAAAAGGACGCGGCGCAACTAAGTTCTGGCGCAACGAAACCCGATGAGGACATGGCGGCTGCGCGGCCGTAAGAAATCGCGATACGCGCAGGCGGCGTTGCCACTGCTGTTATACCAAGAGCCGCCCCGGAGCACACGGTTTTCCTCTTTCTCCGTCCAAAGGCTGTCAGTCCATTCCGAAACGTTTCCGGCCATATCTGCGGCGCCGTAGGGTGTCTGGCCCGCCTCAGCGTATTTCCCGACCTCGGTAGTGCCTTCGATTCGGCTCTCCCGCGTATTACAGCACTGCTCAGAAAACTCCTCCCCCCAGGGGAACCGGCGTCCGTCGATGCCCCGTGCGGCCTTCTCCCATTCCTGTTCGGTGGGCAGCCGGCTGTTGGTCCATCGGGCGTAGGCCGCCGCGCCATACCAGCTAACACAGTTTACGGGATGATTCTCATACCCAGGCTCGACCGTGAACCGGCCCTTGCTGCCTGAAATCCTGCACCTCTCCGTCCCGTACGCACCCTCGAGATCGATCCATTTTCTGCCCCCCTCTTCCCGGTTTCCGTGCTCACTCAGGAAGCGACAGAACCGTGCGTTGGTGACCGGGAACCTGTCGATCCAGAAGGCTTCACTTATCGTGCTCAAACGCAAATTGGATCCCGATTCCGAGCCGAAAATGAACTGGCCGGCGGGCACATAGACCATGCCGTCTTCCAGGCGGCGTTCGTAGCGAAAAACGGGCTGGAGCAGATAGTGCACGAAGCTTACGATAGCGTTCGTCAGGGGACAGTTGGGCGCCTTCCCC
>Ga0335078_10007683_pt1 | contig 15994 bp, 10 predicted proteins | sample Lox_Sample_32_FD_206711 | JGI IMG/M metagenome (GOLD analysis project Ga0335078, IMG submission 206711) | Soil microbial communities from Loxahatchee National Wildlife Refuge, Florida, United States - Lox_Sample_3.2 | ecosystem: Environmental > Terrestrial > Soil > Wetlands | place: USA...
CCGCTCAGGCCGGCGCCTGGGGCCTGCTGGACCGCGAAGAGACTCAGATCGTTACCGCCGCCGCGGCGGCGCACCCGCGCACCCGGTGGTGCGTGACCCTCACCGGCCCCGACGGCATCGCCCTCGCGCACGGCTGCGCCCGGGGATCCCGTCCCCGCCTGCTGGACGACCTGGAGCCACACCCCCCGCCAGCCCAGCTCGCCGAGCTGCTGCGCCGCCTCGGCCTCACCCTCACCCCCGTCGCCAGGAGCCCCCGCGACCCCGCGCCCGCCGAACACGGCTACGTGCCAAGCCGCAAGCTCAGGCACCTGGTCCGCGCCCGCACGGCTACCTGCGACGCCCCCGGCTGCGGCAACCCCGCTGCCAGCGCCGACCTCGACCACACCCGCCCGTGGCCGGCCGGCCCGACCAGCCAGGCCAACCTGGCCCCCCGCTGCCGCACGCATCACCGCGCCAAGCAGGCACCCGACTGGCACGTCGAGCAGCTCGCACCGGGCGTTACCCGCTGGACCCTGCCGAGCGGCCGCACCCACGTCACCACCCCCACCAGGTACGACACGTAGGCCGCGCCCGGACTTCGCTGGCTGTCGGAGCGGAGGTTAGATCGGCTCGGCGAGCTTGGCGACCGCTGTGGCGGTGAGCTCGGAAGCCTTCGGGTGGGGCGGGCCGCCCTGCTGTTCCCAGCGGGAGAGCTGCAGTGAGCCTTCGATCACCACACGGCAGCGCTACCCGAGCTGGCGGTACCGGGACGTGCGCGCATAAGTTCAGCTCGCGGAGCAGTGCGGCAACTCGCTCCGCGTTGCCGGACCTGATCCGCTCGTATATCGCGAGCGCTTCTTGCAGCATGGTGCTACCGGTGGCACGCTGGCCTGCTACGAGAAGGCAGCGTCCGGTTCCTTCCAGCGCGCGGGCTTGCTCAAGCGGCAAGTCGATGTCAGCAGCGATAGCCAGGGCCCGGCTATATGCCTCATTGGCACCGGCGCCCACGGCGGTATCCAGGTACAGGTCGCCAAGGTTGTTGAGTGCCTGTGCCTCGTCGGCACGCTCACCGAGGTCGTGGGCCAGTTCCACGGCCTGGGTAAGGCTGGTGACAGCAGCGCGATAATCGCCTGTTTCGTGGTGTGCGACGCCGAGCTCGCTCAGCGAACCAGCTTCGCCGAGCGGGTCCTCGAGGTCACGGTAGAGGGCTATCGCCTGGGTGAGGCTGACGATGGCAGAGGAATGGTCTCCTGTCACCCGGTACAACACGCCGAGATTGCTGAGCATGTCCGCCTCCCCGCTACGACGGCCAAGGCCCTGGTACAGGTCAAGTGCCATGTTCAGGTTGGCGGAGGCGGCCGGGTAGTCGCCGATAATGCACTGAACGGCTCCGAGGTTGCCGGTGGCGTACGCCTGGCCGACCCGGTCGCCGAGACTGCCGTACAGCGCGAGTGCCTGGGTGAGGCTGGCGATGGCAGCCCGGTAGTCCCCGGTCGCCTGCTGCACGCCGCCCAGGCTGTTGAGCGCGCTGGCTTCGCCGAGCCGGTCGCCCAGGCTGCGGTATATCGTCAGTGCCTGGCCCTGGCTGACAACCGCTGCCGTGAAGTTGCCTGCCATGAACTGGACGATGCCTAGATTGTTGAGTGCGTTGGCTTCTCCGAGCCGGTCGCCGCTCGACCGGCTCAGGTCCAGCGCACGGGAAAGGCTCGCCTCAGCGGACGCGAGGTCACCGGTGGCCTGCCGCAGGACGCCGAACTCGATGAGCGCGCTGGCCTCCGCCAGGGCGTCGCCGAGGCCCTGGGCTAGGTCCAGCGCCCGGGTGAGGCTTCGCTCAGCCGCGGCGTAGTTTCCCATCAGGTACTGAACATCGCCCATATCGGTCAGCGCGTTTGCTTCACCTGGCAGGTCTCCCAGGCGCCTTGCCGTCATGAGCGCGGTCTTGTGCAATTCAAGCGCCCGATCCCAGGATCCCCGGCCACGCAAGAACCCGTGCATCGCGGCGGCGATCGCGAGGGCGTGCGGGCGGCCGCTACCTGCCGCGTAGGCCGCCGCGGCCTGCAGGTTGAGAGACTCGGCAGCCATCCAGGAAGCGGCCTGCTCGCGCCCGGATATCTCCGGCGCACCCGCGGCGGCATCGCCCGTGCCCGGTGCCGGTGAGGGAGTACGCCGCGCCAGGTAGCGGCCGGCCAAGGTTCCGGCGCGGCGATAGAAGTCAAGGAGCCGAACGAGCGCGGCGTCGCGCTCCGCCGGCGGGTCCTCGGCCGCCGCGCGGCTGGCGGCATAAGCGCGTATCAGGTCATGGAGACGGTACCTGCCGTGACTGGGCTCGGCGATCATGTTCTGGTCGCGCAGCGCCCGGAGGCAGCGGAGCGCATCGGCCGGGCTGACGTCGGAGAGTGCGGCGGCCGCCCATGCGTCGGTATCGGTGCCCGGGTGCAAGCCGAGCCTGCGGAACACCCGCTGCTGTGCGCTCGTAAGGTCGCGGTAGGACAGGTCGAACGCGGCGGCGACGGATGTCTCCTCCGCCTGCAGCTGCGCTAGCTGGTCGCGGGCCGCCAGGAGGTCGTTGACCATATCCGCTGGCGTCCAGGCGCGGTTGTGATGCAACTGGCCGCCGAGCATCCCCACCGCAAGGGGCAGGTTTCCGCACAGCTCCGCGAGCCGCGCTAGCGCAGGATCGTCCGGACGCAGCTCCGGCCGGCCGCCGAGCTTCACAAGCAGGCTGGCCGCCTCGTCCGCGGTGAGGACATCCAGGCTGACCGATCGCGCTCCCTCCAGGGCGGTGAGGTTGCGGCGGCTAGTGATCAGTACCAGGCTGCCCGCCGTCCCTGGCAGGAGCGGCCGGACCTGTTCGCTGCCGATCGCGTCGTCGAGTAGCAGCAGCACCCGCTTGCCCGCGAGCCAGTGGCGCCAAAGCCGTGCACGGTCGTCAAGGCCAGCGGGGACCTGCCGCGCGTCGACCCCGGCTGCCTGCAGCAAGCTAGCCAGGGCGTCTGCGGTGTCCATGGGCCGCTGGCCAGGCGTGTGCCCGTTCAGCCGGAGGAATACCTGGCCATCGGGGAACTGCGTGGTGAGCTGATGGGCGGCACGGACCGCGAGCGCCGTCTTCCCGATCCCCGCCATCCCCGCTATCGCGTGAATGGTCACTACCCCGCCGCCGGGTGCCTCATCGACCAGCATGGCGAGCTCCGCTGAGCGGCCCACGAACGAGCTGATATCGCGCGGCAGCGTGTGCGGCCGCATGGTCACCCTCGTGGCCGGCGGGCCTGCCGTCTCTGGCTGTCCCTTAACGACCGCCCAGAGCCAGGTCCTGCCCGGTTCACCGAGCCGCAGCGCCTCGGCGAGCCTCGACACCGTCGACATGCGCGGCGAATTGCCCTCATCTCGTTCCAGGCCGCTGATTGTCCGGACTCCGAGGCCTGTCCTGTGGGCTAGGTCCTCGATGGTCATCCCCGCGTCCTGCCGCAGCCGCCGCAGGACTTGCCCGAATGTTTCCAGTGGCTGGGCATCCACCGGCGGTTCCTCCTGTTCAGGGCGAGATAAGAGGAGCACAAAGATAACGATGTAACTCAATCACGCACGAGACGTCAGCCGGTTCTTATCCCTGCGCGGAAGCTGCATGACAAATGCCTGGAAACTGCATGTTGCCCCATTCTACGTTCCCCGCAGGAAGCTGACCGCCTTACCGAGAGGACGCGTCATGGAATCGCATCGCTAACTAAACAGAACGTGAAATAGGCCCTTGCCGCGCAATTGACCTGGTCCAGTACATCCGCAGGCGTAGCGGACGACGGGGGGTACCGCTTGAGGCAGAGCGGAAAACGCTCCGCAGGACCGACGGCAGCGGCGGCGGCGACGGCTACTCCTTGATGCCTGGGTGCCCTTCCAAGTCAGGCACCCACGAGGAGTAGCGATGTTTTGGACGTACCTGCGGCGCGAACTGCGCCGCCGCATGCGCCAGGCGGTGTTCATCGCGCTTGGCCTAGCGCTCGGGATCGGGCTGGTCATCACGGTGACCTCGGCCGCCACAGGAGTGCAGAACGCGCAGGCCGCGGTGCTGCACTCGCTGTACGGCGTGGGGACCGATCTCACGGTCACCCAGCCGCCGAGGCAGGGGGCGGGCGCCGGGCTGTCGTTCGGCTTCAAGCAGCAGATCAGTCAGGTGCGCAGCGGCCAGATCGCGGCCGGCACCAAGATCAACGACAACGAGCTTGAGAACACGCAGTACGGGTCGCTGACGGCCGGCCAGCTGGCGGCGGTGTCGCGGCAGCAGCACGTCACCGCCGCCACCGGGGCGCTCACCCTGACCGATATCACGGTGACAGGGACGGTGCCGGCCATCACCGCGGGCCAGGGCGCGAGCAGCTTCAGCTCCAGCTTCACGAGCAACACGTTCACCGTGGACGGCGTCGACGTGGCGCGGGACGGCCCCGGTCCGCTGAGCTCCGCCACCGTGACGGCGGGACGGGGCCTGCGCCAGGCAGACGCCACGGCGGACGTCGCGCTTGCCGATTCCGGCTACGCGGCCGCGAACAAGCTGAAGACGGGATCGACGGTCGAGATCGGCAGCACGGGCTTCAAGGTCGTCGGCATCGTCAGCGTGCCGCAGGGCGGGAACCCGCCCAGCCTGTACATTCCGCTGGCAAGGGCACAGCAGGTCGGCACGGCCGGGTCGGCGAAGCTGACGAACCAGGTCAACACGATCTACGTCTCCGCCGACAGCGCGTCGAACATACCCGCCGTGCAGCAGGAACTCGCCCGGCTGCTGCCGTCGGCGACCGTGACCGACGCGAGCGACCTGGCCAGCCAGGTAACCGGGTCCGTCGGCAGCGCCGCCAGCCTGGCAGGCAACCTCGGCAGGTGGCTGTCGGTGGCCGTGCTCGTCGCCGCGTTCTGCCTGGCCATCCTGCTGACGATGTCGGCGGTGGCGCGGCGGGTGCGGGAATTCGGCACGCTCAAGGCGCTCGGCTGGCGCGGCCGCAGGATCGTCGGCCAGGTGATGGGCGAGTCGCTGGCGATCGGCGCGGCCGGCGGTGCGGCCGGCGTCGCCATCGGGTACGGCGGCGCCGCGCTGATCGACAAGCTCGCGCCCAGGCTGTCGGCGACCACCGGGCCGCCCGCCCCGGTCACGACCGCGTCGGGCGTCACAGGGAAACTGGCGCAGCAAGTCGGCGGAGCCGCCGTGCACACGGTCTACGTGACGCTGACCGCGCCGGTCACGCTCAGCGCGATCACGCTCGCCGTGGTGCTCGCGGTGGCCGGCGGGCTGATCGCCGGGTCGTTCGGCGGCTGGCGGGCGGCGCGGCTGCGCCCGGCGGCGGCCCTGGCGAAGGTGGGGTGAGCCGATGTACCGGCTTTCCGCCGTCACCAAGGAATACGGCCACGGGACGGTCCTCGCGCTGCGCGGCGTCGACCTTGAGGTCCCCGACGGCGGCTGGCTTGCCGTCCGCGGCCCGACCGGGCACGGCAAGTCCACGCTGTTGCAGCTGATGGGCGGCCTCGACCGTCCCACCGGGGGAACGGTGCAGCTTGACGGCAGGGACCTGGGACGGATGTCGGAGACCGCCGTGACGCGGATGCGGGCCCGCCTCATCGGGTTCGTGTTCCAGGCCTTCAACCTCATCCCGACGCTGAGCGCCGCGGAGAACGTCGAAACGGCCCTGGCGCCGCTCGGCGTCCGCGGCGCGGAGCGGCGACGGCGCGCCGCCGGGGCGCTGGCCGCGGTCGGGCTCGCCGACCGGGCGGGCCACCTGCCCGCGGAGCTGTCCGGCGGCCAGCAGCAGCGCGTGGCGATCGCCCGTGCCCTCGTCAAGGATCCGGCCGTGCTGCTCGCCGACGAGCCGACAGGAAACCTCGACGAGGACACCAGGGATGACATCGTCGCGCTGCTCGAACGGATGTGGCGGGAAAGGCACCTGACGATGGTCGTGGTCACCCACGACAGCGTGGTGGCGGCCCGCGCCCAGCGAACCGCGCTGATGCGGGACGGGCGGCTCACGCTCGTGCCTACATCCCGGGATGTAGGCACGCTCCAACCTGGGACTGACGCGGCCGGCTGAGCGGGAAACTAGTCTGTGGTCATGCCTGGCAGTGACCATCCGCGCGAAGCGCCGCGGCCGCCGTTGACCGACCGGATCACCCCGCGACAGTGGCTGGCGATCGACGTCGCGGCCGCGGTGCTCGCCATGCTCGTGATCGCGTTCGGCCTGCGGGCGTGGCACGGTCCTCGTTTCGAGATGCCGACGGCGGCGGTGGCGGCCGCGTCCGCCGCCGCCTCGCTCCCCGTCGCGGTCCGGCGGCTGTGGCCGCTGCCCGTGCTCGCGGTCGTCACCGCGGCCGTCGCCGCCTTGACCGCTGTCGGGCGGGCGCCGTTGACCAGTGACCTGATGCTTGGCATGGCGAGTTACCTGGCGGCGACGCGGCTGCCCCGGCTGGCCGCGGTCGTCTCCCTGGTGGCGGCCGAGACCGCGATCTTCGCCGGGCTGCTTGCCGCGGCGGCCACCGCGCACACCCAGAACGTCATGCTGCACAGCATGCTGGCCTGCGCGGCGATGTGGTTCGTTGGCACGGGGGTGCGGGAGCGCCGCAGGTACCTGGCGGGCCTGGCCGAGCAGGAAGCGCAGCGGCAACGGGGCGAGGCCGAGCGGAGCCGGCACGCGCTGCAGGAGGAGCGGCTGCGGATCGCCAGGGAACTGCACGACGTTCTCGCGCACACCCTGAGCGTCGTGACCGTGCAGGCGGGCGTCGGCCGGCGGGTCGCAGCGGCCCGTCCCGCCGAGGCGCTGCGCGCGCTGCTTGCTGTCGAGGAGGCCAGCCGGGGCGCGCTCGACGAACTGCGGCGCGTGCTGTGCCTGCTGCGCAGCGACGACGAGCCCGGCGAAATTCCCGCCGCCGCGGGCGCTCCAGGTCCCGCCGCGACCCTTGAGCCCGCGCCCGGCCTCGGGGACCTGGGCAACCTGGCGGCGCTGGTGCGCGGGGCGGGGATACCGGTCCTGCTTGACCTGACCGGGGACGTGACGGCGGTGCCGCCCGCGGCGGCGCTGACGGCGTACCGTATCGTCCAGGAGGCGCTGACCAACGTCGTCAGGCACGCCCCTGGCGCGGAGGCGGCGGTGCGGGTCGCGGTCAGCCCCGCCGGGGTGCGGATCCGGGTGACGGACACCGGCAGGGACCCGTGGGCAGGGACGGCCGGCCTGGCGGACGGCAGCGGCACTGTGTTCGCCGGCACGGCAGGCCACGGGATCGCGGGCATGCGGGAACGGGCCGCGATCTTCGGCGGGACGCTGCAGGCCGGGCCGCTTACCGCGGGCGGCTTCCAGGTCGCGGCGTTCCTGCCGGCCGCGGCGCTCGCGGCGGGGCGGGTGGCATGACCATCGGCGTGGTGGTCGCCGACGACCAGGCCATTGTCCGGGCCGGCTTCCGGCTGCTTATCGACTCGGAGCCGGACCTGGCCGTGCTCGGTGAGGCCGCCGACGGCGCGGAGGCGGTCGCGGCCGCCAGGAAGACCGAGCCCGACGTGATCCTCATGGACATCAGGATGCCGGTCATGGACGGCATCGCCGCGACCCGGCTGATCACCGCCGACGCGTCGCGGTCGCGGGTGCTGATCCTGACCACGTTCGACCTCGACGACTACGTCTTCGCCGCGCTGCGCGCGGGCGCGAGCGGGTTCATGCTCAAGGACCGGCCACCGGAGGAGCTGCTGTCCGCCATCCGGGTCATCGCGGCCGGCGAGGCCCTGCTCGCGCCCAACGTCACCCGGCGGCTGATCGGGCATTTCACCCGCCAGCCCGACCCGCTTGCCGCACCGCCCGCGGCCCTGGCGGAGCTGACCGTCCGCGAGCGTGAGGTGCTTGGCCTCATCGCGGCCGGCCTGTCGAATACCGAGATCGCCGGGCGGCTGGCGATGAGCGTGCCGACGGCGAAGACCCACGTGAGCCGCATCCTCGCCAAGCTCGGCGCCCGCGACCGCGCCAAGCTCGTCGTGATCGCCTACCAGTCGGGCCTGGTCAAGGCCTGACGGGGCCGGGTCGCGGCCGCTAGGAGTTGACCGGGAACCCGAGGTTCACCCCGCCGTGCGACGGGTCAAGCCACCGGGAGGTCACCACCTTGCCGCGGGTGTAGAAGTGCACGCCCTCGGTGCCGTGCATGTGCGTGTCGCCGAACAGCGACGCCTTCCACCCGCCGAAGGAGTAGTAGGCCATCGGCACCGGGATCGGCACGTTGACGCCCACCATGCCGATCTCCGCCTCGGAGACGAACCGCCTGGCGGCGCCGCCGTCGTTGGTGAAGATCGCCACGCCGTTGCCGTACGGGCTGCCGTTCACCAGGTCGACGGCGTCGGAGTACGAACGCACGCGGACCACGGAAAGCACCGGGCCGAAGATCTCGTCGGTGTAGGCGGGGTTGGCAGGCGTCACGTGGTCGAGCAGCGACGGCCCGAGCCAGAAGCCGCCGGCGTTCGGCTCGCCTGGCGCGCCGCCGTTGATCGGGTGCTCCCGCCCGTCGATCGCCAGGGCCGCGCCCTGCCGCACGCCGGAGTCCAGGTAGGAGGCCACCTTGTCCCGGTGCGTGCCGGTGACGAGCGGCCCCATCTCGGAGCGCTCGTCGCTGCCGGGGCCGACGGCCAGCCCGGCCACGCGCTCCTTGATCTTGGCGACGAGCTCGTCGCCGACCGGGTCCACCGCGACGAGCGCGGAGATCGCCATGCACCGCTCGCCCGCGCTGCCGAACCCGGCGGAGACCGCGGCGTCGGCGGCCAGGTCAAGGTCCGCGTCCGGCAGCACCACCATGTGGTTCTTCGCGCCGCCGAGCGCCTGGACCCGCTTGCCCGCCCGGGTGCCCGACTCGTACACGTAGCGGGCGATCGGGGTGGAGCCGACGAAGGAGACCGCGGCGATGTCCGGGTGGGTGAGCAGCGCGTCGACCGCGACCTTGTCGCCGTGCAGCACGTTGAACACGCCGTCGGGCAGGCCCGCCTCGGCCCACAGCTGCGCGAGCAGGACGGACGCGGACGGGTCCTTCTCCGACGGCTTGAGCACGAAGGCGTTGCCGCAGGCGATCGCGACGGGGAACATCCACATCGGCACCATGGCCGGGAAGTTGAACGGCGTGATGCCGGCCACGACGCCGAGGGGCTGCCTGATCGAGTACGAGTCCACGCCGGTGGACACGTTCTCAGAGAAGCCGCCCTTTTGAAGGTGCGGGATGCCGCAGGCGAACTCGACCACCTCCAGGCCGCGGGCGACCTCGCCCGCCGCGTCCGCGGCGACCTTGCCGTGCTCGCTGGTGATGAGCGCGGCGATCTCCTTGGTGTGGCTCTTGACCAGCTCACGGAAGGCGAAAAGCACCGTGGCCCGCTTGGCGAGGGAAACCCGGCCCCAGGACTGCGCGGCCAGCGTCGCCGCGGCCACCGCCTCGTCGACGTCGCTGCTTTCCGCGAAGTCGACGACGCCGGTGACCTGCCCGGTCGCGGGGTCGTATATGTCGCCCTGGCGCTGCGCGCTGCCCGTCCACGGCTTGCCGCCGATCCAGTGCGTGACGTGCTTGGCCATGGCTATGCGCCCGCCCGCACGTCTGCCGCCCCCTCATCGACGGCACGGAGCGCGTCGAGGAGCAGGCCAAGCCCCTCGCGCGCCTCCGCCTCGCTCAGCGTCAGCGGCGGCGCCATGCGCAGCGTCGCCCCGTACAGGCCGCCCTTGCCGATAAGCAGGCCGCGCTGCCTGGTCTCCTCAAGCGCCTTGGCGGCGAGCGCGGGCGACGGCTTGGCAGTATTCGGGTCGGCCAGGTCGACGGCGAACATGAGGCCCTTGCCGCGCACGTCGGCGACGACCTTGAGGTCGCCCGCCGCGGCCTTGAGCCCGTCGATGATGATCGCGCCGCACACGGCCGCGTTGTGTTGAAGGTCGTGGGAGAGCACGTAGTCAAGGGTGGCGTTGGCGGCGGTGGTGGCGATCGGGTTGCCGCCGAAGGTGGAGATGCCGTTGCCGCGGATGCCGTCGAGCAGGTCGCCGCGGCCGACGACGCCGCCGATCGCGAAGCCGTTGGCCAGGCCCTTGGCGAAGGTCATGAAGTCCGGCGTGACGCCGTGCGCCTGGATGCCCCAGAAGTTCTCGCCGGTCCGGCCCCAGCCCGTCTGCACCTCGTCGGAGATGAACAGGATGCCGTGCTCGTCGAGGACTTCCTTATACGCGCGCAGCAGCCCGTCGGGCGCCATGGTGAAGCCGCCGACGCCCTGGATCGGCTCGGCGATGAGCGCCGCGACGTCCTGCGGGTGGATCGCGGCGGTCAGCAGCGCGCGCAGGTCCGCGACGCAGGCGTCGATGTACTGCGCGTCGCTGAGGTTGCGGTAGCCGGGCAGCTGCCGGTCGGCGCCATGCAGGTAGTGGGTGCCGAACGGGTCGTTGCTGCTCGCCTTCCAGCTAGCGTTACCCGTGATGGCGACGGTGCCGAAGGTGCGGCCGTGGTACGAGTTGCGCATCGCGAGGACCTGGTTGGCCGTGCGGCTGACCAGCGCGGCGGCGAGGGCGGCCTCGTTGGCCTCCGAGCCGGAGTTGGTGAAGAACACCTTGGCGTTCGGGATACCGGAGAGCCTCGCGATCTTCTCGGCGAGCTCCACCTGGCTGCGGATCAGGTAGAGCGTGGAGGTGTGGTAGATCCCGGTCGCGATCTGCCGTTCGACCGCCTCGCGCACCTCGGCCACGTCGTAACCGAGCATGTTGGTGAGGATGCCGGCGAAGAAGTCCAGGTAGCTGTTGCCCTCGCTGTCGGTGACGCGGCAGCCCTTACCGCCGGTGATCTCGATCGGCGCACTGTAGTTGGTGGCGACCCAGCTTGGGATGACCGCGCGGTGGCGGGCGAAGAGATCAGACATGCTCTCAGTCTGCCCGCCGTGCCCGCCCCGGGCATAGTGACAGTCTGCCACGAATTTCGGCTTGTTCCTTACATGTTGTAAGGTCGTGGCAATGCCGCTTACCCTGCGCGAGGTGCTTGACCTCGACGTCGTCCGGCGTGGCTCGCCGCTCGTGGTGGCGGGTGCCGCGCGCCTTGACGTGCCCGTCCGCTGGGTGCACGCGGCGGAGCTCACCGACATCGGGCGGCTGCTGCGCGGCGGCGAGCTGGTGCTGTCCACCGGCATCGCGCTGCCGGAATCGGCCGCCGAGCTGACCGCCTACGTCGACTCCCTTGCGGAGGTGGGCGTGGCGGGCCTGCTCGTCGAGCTGGGCCGCCGGTACGCGACGGCGCTGCCTGCCGCGCTTGTGGCCGCGGCCGCGGCGCGGTCCGTGCCGCTGATCGAACTGCGGCACGAGGTGGCGTTCATCGAGATCACCGAGGCGGTGCACGCGCGGATCATCGACGAGCTGCTCATCTCGCGGGCCGCCGCGACCCTGGCACTCGGGCACCTGCTCACGTCGCAGGCGGAGTCGCTAGAACGGCAGGCACACCGGACGCTGATCAGCGCGATCATCGAGCGGTCTGGCACGGACGGCGGCGAGGCCGAGGCACGGGCGCGGGCGCTCGGCGTGGAGGTGGCGGACAGGGAACTCGTCGCCGTCGTGGTCAGGCTGGCGGACGCGGACCCGGCCGGCGGGCAGGCGACCGTGCTCGGGGTCGCCGAGGCCGTCGCCAGCGCGTGCCGCGCGGCCGCGGTCCCCGCGCTCGCCGGAGTGCTCGACGACGTACGGGCCGGGGCGCTGCTGTCACTGCCGCCTGGTGCCGACGCCGACGTGCCGTTGCTACGGCTGTCCGGGCGGCTCGCCGGGCCGGCCGTGGCACCGTCCCGCCTGGTCATCGGCGCAAGCCGGCCGGCCAGGTCGCTTCATCACGTGCGGGAAGCGTTCCGTGAGGCGCGCGAGGTCGCCGACGTGGCGATCAGGCACCCGGGAGGCCCCGACGCCCGCGGCGGGCACCGCCCCTACTACCGGCTGCCCGACCTGCGGCTGCGCGGGCTGCTGCACCTGCTGCGCGAGGACGCGAGGCTGCGGGCGTTCGCGGAGCGGGAACTCGGCCCGCTGCATTCCTACGACACCGAGCACGGGACCTCGCTTGTCGCCGACCTGGCGGCCTTCCTTGAAGCCGGCGGCAACAAGGCACTCGCCGCCTCCCGGGCGCACCTGGCAAGGCCCACGTTCTACCAGCGGCTCGCGCTGATCGAGCGGGTACTCGGGGTGAGCCTCGCCGACCCGGAGTCCCGCGCCTCGCTGCACGTCGCGCTGCTCGCCCGGCAGGAGGGCCGCTGACCCATGCCGCGAAAAAGGGAATTATCGTAATTGACGAAAAGGTAAATCCTTTCTCGAGAAGTCGTCAACGCCAACGGTTATTGCTACCCTGTAGCTAATCGGAAATCGCCGGACCTTCAGCATGCGGACCTTAAGGACAACGAATGCCATTTCTGCTGCCGCGGACGGCTTCGGTACTGGCCGTCGGATTCCTGCTGACCGGTTCTTCGGCGCCGGTCGTCACCAGCGCCAGTGCTGACGCTTCCTGCTCCATCCATTGGACCGAGAATCAATTTCCTGTTCCCCCTGCCGGGCTTGACAGCCAAATCACGTCGGTTGCGGCACTTTCGCCGACAAATGTGTGGATGCTGATTACAAGAACGAATAAGCGCGGGGACGCCACATCCGCCGTATATCACCTCGTTGGTGCCGATAGGCAAGAGTCAACCGGGCTGGCTGATAACGAGCGGTCTTTCGCGGCCAAGTGGATCGTGGCGAGGTCCGACACGGACGTATGGGTGATCGGCTCGGCCCACGGGGCTCTCCAGGCCTGGCAGTACGACGGGTCAAGCTGGACGGACCACCCGCCGGCCAGGTATTCCCGCGCGGGGATCGATACGGCGGCGCTTGACGGCAACGGGACCCTCTACCTGGCCGGAAACAACAGGAACACCCGTACGGGCATCATCTTGAGCTACGGCGGCTCGCGGTGGGCTGACCTGTCGCCAGCCAACCCGCCGTACGACTACCAGGCACTCGCGGTCACCGCCGGCGGTACGCTCATCGCGGCCGGCGGCGGGCGAGACGACGGCACCTTGCAGGAGAGGTCGGGCACCACGTGGACGACCGTCTCCCTGTCCGTGCCGGTCAACACGATCAGCAGGATCAGCGTCGGCCGCGGCGGCACCCTGTACGGCGTCGGCTCGGCGGCAGGGAACCAGCCGGTGCTCATCGAGCAGTCGCCGGGCAGCCGGTCCGCCACCGTACTCGCCACTCCGCCGGCGGGGCAGGCCGGCCCGTTCACGACCGGCTGGGCCACCCTCGGCCTTGACGTATGGCTACTCGGCGAGGACGAGCCGCGCGAAGGGTGGCACCACTCGTGGATCACCCACGACGACGGCGGGTTCGCCGCCGCGGGACGGCAGATTTCTCGGCCGGTGACCGGCTCGGCGGCTTCACGCTCTGGCCAGTCGTGCTGGCCCGCGGCAGCATCGAGGGTAGGGATAGCCCTGAGATCACTCCCAAGGTCCTCGTGGTGTGCGCGGTGCGGTTGCGACGGACTGGCTGCTGGCCGAACGGCCCGGGTCAGCTGCCAGGCGAGACCGGCGGGCAGCCGGTGTAGGGGACTTGGCCCAGGTCGGAGAAGCCGGGCAGGCTCACGGCGGCGGAACGGCCCTGCGCGAGGTAGCCGACGGTAAACTCGACGGGAAGCGCGGCGGGGCAGCCGACCTTGACGGTGAACGTCATCGTCAGCCAGGTGCTGGCTCCCGGCTGGAGGATCTCGTCCGCCTGGACAGGGGTCTGCGGGAGGGCACCGCAGGGCGTCCAGTGCCAGGTTCCCTGGGTGAGCCCGCCGAGCGGTAGCACGGCCCTGGCCGACTCGAGGGTGAGCGGCACCGTGGACCGGTTGGTGACCTGCACGCCGAGCGCGAGGTGCCGCCCGCTTTGCGTGGAGCAGGCGCCGGTGTCCTGGGTAAGCAGCAGCGAGTCCGGGAGCGAGAACGACGCGGCGGGCGAGGACGCGGCAGGCGTCGGCTGCGGGAGAGCCGTGCCGCGCCCGTGCCTGTCCCCCGCCGTATAGCCGGCTACCAGGCCCACCGCAAGCGCGGTAACGGCGAACGCGATGGCAGCGCGCGACGGGCGCCAGCCGTCTGGCAGGCGGAACCGCTGGCCGAACAGCCGCCGACCGAGCCCGCCGCCGCCCATCTCGACGACATCCTGGTGGCGTGGCGCGTCACTCATGCGCTCATTATCCGTCTTATCGGTCAGTACTGGCTCAGGAAGTTCTGCACCTCGGGACCGGCGTACTGGGCGCCGTAGCCGACGTCGAGCACCAGGCAACCGACCGCGATGTCCTGGGCGGAGTCGTAGGCGATCAGCCAGCTGTTGGGCTTCTCCTGGTTCTGGATGTCGGCCGTCCCCGTCTTGGCGATAACGTTCGGGCCGAAGCCGAGGCCCGCGGCGGTGCCGCTGGTGACCACCTCGCGCATCATCTCCTTGAGGTACGTGTCGGTCGTCTGCGGCAGCGGCGTGGCCGTCACCTGCCTGGTCCCTGGCACCAGGTAGGGCTGCTCGAACGAGCCGTGGCCCACCGTGGCCGCGACCGAGGCCATCGCGATCGGCGAGGCGGTCAGCTGCCCCTCGCCGAACGCCTCCTGGGCGAGTTCGGAGCCCGAAGCGCTCGCGGGCGCGTTGAAGTAGGACGAGGATATCCCGGTGATGCCGATGTCCCACTTCTGGTTCAGCCCGAAGTACTCCTGCGCGGTGCTCGCGAGCTTGCCCGACAGGTACGGCCACTGCTGAGTGAACGCGTTGTTGCAGGACTGCGCGAAGTCGGTGATGAACGGCGTCCCTGCAGGCTCGGACTCGCCCTGGTCGTTGTGGTAGGTGATGCCCTGCACGGTGTACGCCTTGGGGCAGGCGACCGCGGTTGACGGGGTGAGCACGCCGGCGTTGAACAGCGCGGCGGACGTGATGACCTTCATCGCGGACCCGGGGGCGACCGCGGCGGTGAGCGCGAAGTCGTTGAACCCCGCGTTGTTGGCGATGGCGAGGATCTTGCCGGTGGACGCCTGGATGACCACCATCGAGCTCTGCTTGTGCATGGCGACCGCGGCGAGCGCGGCCTGCTCGGCGGCGGGGCTGATCGTGGTGCCGAGCGACTGGATGTTCTCCGGGTCGAGGATGACCGCCTGGCTGTTCTTGACCGGCGTGCCCGCCGCGGTCTGGACCTCGACGTCGAGGCCCGGCTTGCCCTGCCCCGGCGGCGCCGCCTTCATCAGCAGGCTCGCGATGTTGGACAGCCCCACGTCGCCGAATGAGGTCAGGTTACCGCCGTTGGCGTCGGCGACCATGGCGACCGTCGGCGCGACCTGGACGGCCGCCACGTGGGTGACGGCGGTCAGGTTGGGCGCGACCACGTCGGGCCGCCACGCGATGAACCAGACGCCGGTCTTCGCCTGCTGGTAGACGACGAGGGACGAGTGGTAGTCCCAGTCGCCGCGCAGCGTGCTTGCGCCCGTCCCTGCCGCGACCGAGGCGGTGACCGCGAACGTGACCGCCTCGCGGGGCTGCTCCGCGGTGGACCCGGCGACGCTCGTGACGCTGTCCAGCCCGAAGCCGACCTTGCCCAGGTCAAGGTCCTTGGCGTAGGCGGCGAGCCCGCCCTTCGCGGTGGCGTGCTCGTCGGTGAGGTTCGCCGCCGTTGCCAGCTTGCCCCTCTCCCAGGCGGTCAGGAACGCGGCCGCGACCTGCCGCCCGTCCTGCTGCGCGGTTGAACCGGTCGGGATCATGCCGAACTCCGGCACGCCGGGCTTGCGCTTGATCACGAAGACGTACGTCAGCGCGATGACCAGTGCCACGGCGACGATCACCGCGGCCGCCCCGGTGAGGACCTTGCCGCGGCTGCCAAGCCGCCGGAAGCCGCCGCCCTTGCCGCCGCCCGCCGTGCCCATTCCCGGTATCAGGCCGGTTCCCTGCGGCTGCTGACCGTAGGGTGGCGGCGGGTACCCGGGCTGGCCGTGCGGCTGCGGGCCCCAGGGCGGCTGGCCCCAGGGCGGCTGGCCCCAGGGCGGCTG
>Ga0335078_10007684_pt1 | contig 15994 bp, 15 predicted proteins | sample Lox_Sample_32_FD_206711 | JGI IMG/M metagenome (GOLD analysis project Ga0335078, IMG submission 206711) | Soil microbial communities from Loxahatchee National Wildlife Refuge, Florida, United States - Lox_Sample_3.2 | ecosystem: Environmental > Terrestrial > Soil > Wetlands | place: USA...
GCAGCACCGCCAGGCACCACGGCAGCACCGCCAGGCACCCCGGCAGCACCGCCAGGCACCCCGGCAGCACCGCCAGGCACCCCGGCAGCACCGCCAGGCACCCCGGCAGCACCGCCAACGGCGTGGCGGCCGTCCAACCAGCAACATTGCCCCCGCTAACCTTCGGGGTTCACATCTCCATGATCAAAAGCGATGATCATGAAAGATTTTTAGTGCTCCAGCGCTAAAAACTATTCACAACATCAAAACTCTTCGTCACTTTATTTATAATTATGCCTCTGCCATGGACGATGTGAGGTAACAGGCGGCTCATAACTGCTCAGCAACCTCGCGGGGACGGTCAGCCGCCGACGTGGGTGGCCTCCTTGAGTATCGCGATCAGCGTCGCCACCGCCTCGGCGGCGTCCGGGCCGTCGGCGGAGACGGTGACCTGCTGGCCGCTCGTCGCGCCGAGGCCCATCACGCCGAGGACGCTCTTGGCGTCGGTCGTCTTCGCACCCGCGGTGAGCGACACCGTGGCGGCGAACCGGCCGGCCGCGACGGCCAAGGCGCCCGCCGGGCGGGCGTGCAGGTCGCCGGCCAGCGTGATCGACTCAGAGCTTGCGGGCATGCCACGCCTCCTCCGCGGCCTTGGCGACCGCCCTCAGGTCCCCTCCCGCGGCGGCGGTCACCGTCGCCGCCACCGCGCCCTCCACGAACGGCGCGTCCGCTAGCACGACCCGCGCGCCGTGCAGGTCATCAAGCATGGCAAGCACCGTCAGCACCGCACTGCCCAGGTCGGGCAGGACGAGCACGCCCGCGCCCGACTCGGCGGCGGCCAGGGCTTGCCCGACCTTCTCCGCACTGGTGCCGAGCCCGCCGTCCTCGGTGCCCCCCGCGGCGATCACCCGCACGCTACCGCCGCCGACCTGGACGGCCAGCTCGGCGGCGCCCTCGGCAAGCCGGTCGCTGTGCGACACAAGAACGATTCCTACCCGTGGCCCTAGCTGCGACATGACATATCCTGAATGGTGTTCGATAGTGTCGAATCTGACCAGGCTTGCCGCGAGCCGGCCGACGGCGAGGGAGTGCGATGATCCAGTCGGTGCAGCGCGCGGCGCAGATCCTCGGCGTGCTCGGCTCCGGTACCCCGCGCCTCGGCGTCACCGAGATCGCCGAGCGGCTCGGCCTGGCCAAGCCGACGGTACACGGGCTGCTGCGGACCCTGGAGGCCAACGAGCTCGTCGCCCAGGACCCGGAGACCGGCAAGTACAGCCTCGGCCCCGGCGTGCTCCAGCTCGGCAACGCCTACCTTGACGGCTCCGACCTGCGGGTCAGGTCGCTGCGCTGGGCCGAGTCGCTGGCCAGGCAGGCGGCGGAGGCGGTCTGGGTAGCGACGCTGTCCGGCAGCCGGGTGATCGTGCTGCACCACGTGTTCCGCCCGGACGACACCGTGCAGATCCTTGAGGTCGGCGCCGCGATCCCGTGGCACGCCTGCGCGCTCGGCCACGCGATCGTGGCGAGCCTGCCCGCTCCGCAGCGCGCCGCCGCCCTCGCGGCCGACCTGGCGCCCCTGACCGGCCGCACCAAGACCACCAGGCAGGCGCTGACCCGGGTGCTCGCGCAGGTGCGCGCCGCGGGCTACGCGGTCGAGGACGAGGAGGCCACCGTTGGCGACGCGGGCATCGCCGCCCCGATCCTCGGCAGGGATGACGTCGTGGCGGGCGCGATCGGCGTGGTCGGCGCGGCCGACCGGCTGCTCGCCGCAGGCACCCGCGACGACCTCGTCCGCACGGTGGTCACCGCGGCTCGCGCCATCTCCCGCGACCTCGGCGCGGGGCGCGGCGGTGTCGCGCTTTCCGCCCTCTGACCATGCGGCCGACCCATCACCCGGCCGCGCACCGCTTCCGGCGCCCGGCAACTTGAGCGCGGAGCGCTTTTTGCTGTTATCAGCCGCGTGCGATGCCGCGGCCGGGGCGTCAGCCGGCATCGGGGACCGCGGCCCTTCCCGGCCCGCTGCCCGCACCCAGCGCGGTGCCCGCACACGGCCCGCTGCCCGCACCCAGCGCGGCCCGGCGGCAGGCGGCCCGGGGGCAGGCGGCCCGGGGGCAGGCGGCCCGGGGACGGACGAGCCGGTGTACGCGCCGATCCAGCGGGCCACCGCGGGGACTTTCGCCGCGCCGACGCTCACCGTGCGGACGCCGAGGTCAAGCAGCAGGGGCAGCACGGCGGGATCGGCGGCGGCGTCGCCGCAGACGGACAGGCCGATGCCCGCCTGCCGCGCCGCCTGTACCACGTTGCCGATCGCGGTAAGCACCCTGCGTTCTGCCGCGTCGGCGGGACCGAGCGTTGACCGGTCGCGGCCGAGCACGTCGGCCGTCAGGTCGTTGGTGCCGATGGAGAAGAAGCCGACGCTGCCCGCGAAGGCGGGCGCGGACCTGGCGGTCACGGCCAGCTCCACCATCATGCCGAGCGGCGGCGGCGGCACGCCGACCGCCTGCGCCGCGTCCGCGAGCGCGGCCCGGACATGCTCTACCTCGCCGGGTGACCGGACCATCGGGATCATCACCTCGAGCTCGGTGCCCGCGCCGACCGCCAGGACCGCGGCGAGCTGCGCGGCAAGGGCGCCTGGCGCGCTCAGGAAGGCGGGCAGCCCCTCGGCGCCGGGGAACGGCGGGACCTTGTCGCCGGCGAAGTCGAGCAGCCTCACCACCGCCCGCCTGCCCGTAAGCAGGCTGAGCACCGGGGTGAGGGCCGCGATGTGGTCGGCGCGGGAGGGCCAGCCGCCCGCGTGCGTGAACGGGATCTCGGTGCGCAGCAGGCCGACGCCCGCCGCGCCGTTGGCGAGGCCCAGACGGGTTTCCGCGGCCGACGCGACGTTGCACAGCACCGTGACGAGCTCGCCGTCGGCGGTGTATGCGCGCCCGTCGGCGAGGGCGGCGTGCTTGCCGCCGCCGGCCGGCGTGGTCCCGGCCCGCCCCGGCGCTTCCGCGACCGGGCCCACGCGCAGCTCGCCCCTGGTGGCGTCGAGCACCGCGGGCTGGCCGCCCGGCGCGGTGACCACCCGTGGGTCGGCGCCTGCCAGCATGGGGAGGCCGAGCCCGCGGGCGATGATCGCCGCGTGCGAGTTCGCGCCGCCGCCGACGGAGACCGCGCCGGCCAGGTTGCCGCTGTCGGCGAGGCGGATGATGTCGGCCGGGTCCACGTCTGCGCGGACCAGGATGAACGCCGCACCGGGTGGCGGCGCCGCGGCCGCGCCGCCCAGCCTGGCGATGACCGCGGCGGCCACCTGGCGCACGTCGCCGGCGCGCTGCGCGAGGTCGGGGTCGGATAGCGACTCGAGGATCGCGGCCTGGGACTGCGCGGCTTCGGTGACTGCGCTGACCGCCGTCGCCAGCGGCACCCGCCCGCGATCGCCCGGCCCGGACAGCGCGGCGAGCGCCGGGCCGGACAGCGCCGGATCGGCCGCGATCAGCCCGCCGACCGCCACGATGTCCGCCTCATGGTCACGCCCGGCCGCGCGCAGCTGGCCGGCCAGCGTGTCCCGCTCCGCGGTGACCGCGGCGAAGGCGGCACGCACCTCATCGGCGGTCACGGTCACCGCCGTCGTCCCGGTTCCCGCCGACGCGTCGGGCAGGTAAAGCTCCCCGGCTGCCACTCCCTCAGAGACCGGCGTTCCCCGGTAAGCGGTCATGGTTGCGCCGACGCCCGCACGGCCGCGTCTCGCAGGGCGGCGAGGATCAGCGTGGTTGAGGCCGCGCCCGGGTCCTCGTGCCCGACGCTGCGCGGGCCGAGGTAGGAGGCCCGGCCCTTGCGTGCCTGCATCGACACGGTGGCCGCCGCGCCCTCGGCGGCCGCGGCGGCGGCGGCGGTCAGGGCGTCGGCCTGCGACGCCCCCTCCGCGACCGCCTTGGCGAACGCCCGGGTGGCCGGGGCGAGCGCGTCCACCATCGTCTTGTCTCCCTCACGGGCCGCGCCCAGCTGCTGCACTCCGGCAAGGGCCGCCTCGAGTGCATGGCCAAGCGCAGGCAGGTCCACTTCCTCCGCGGCGCCAAGTGACTGCCCCGCCCGGCGGAACGCCATCCCGTACAGCGGCCCGGATGCGCCGCCCACCTTGGATATCAGCGTGGAGCCTGTCAGGGTGAGCACTGCCCCCGGTGTGGTTGCGGGCTTGGCGTCGAGCGCCGCGAGCACCGCGGTGAAGCCGCGGGCCAGGTTGATCCCGTGGTCGGCGTCGCCGATCGCCGCGTCGAGCTGGGTGAGGTGGTCACGGTTGGCCTCGATCACCTCGCTTGCCGAGGTGATCCACGCGCGGAAGACGTAGATGTCCATGGGACCTAGCGTCCCCACCTTAGGCCGGGCGTGTCCACCGGCGCGTCCCACAGCCGGGTCAGCTCAGGGGTGAGCGCGCAGACGGTGACGGAGAATCCCTGCATCTCCAGGCTGGTGATGTAGTTGCCGACCAGGTTGCGGGCGATCCGGCCCCCGCGGGCAGCGATGTAGCCGGCGACCTCCTTGTACACGATGTACAGCTCGATGAGCGGCGTGCCGCCCATGCCATTGACCATGACCAGCAGGTCGCCGTCGAGCGCAAGGTCGGAGCCGATCGCGTCAAGCGCCACCGCAGTGAGCTCGGCGGCCGTGCTCATCGTGGCGCGGGTGCGGCCGGGCTCGCCGTGGATGCCGATGCCGAGCTCGATCTCCGACTCGCCGAGCTCGAACGTCGGCTTGCCGGCCGCGGGCACGGTGCAGGAGGTCAGCGCGATGCCGAACGACCGGGACCGCTCGTTTACCTCTGCGGCGACCGCCGCGACCGTGGCGAGGTCGGCGCCCTCCTCGGCGAGGGCGCCGGCGATCTTCTCCACGAACACGGTGGCACCCACGCCGCGCCGCCCCGCCGTGTAGAGCGAGTCCTGCACCGCCACGTCGTCGTTGACGGTGACGCTGGCGACCTCGATGCCCTCGTCGGCGGCGAGCTCGGCGGCCATCTGGAAGTTCAGCACGTCGCCGGTGTAGTTCTTCACGATGTGCAGCACGCCCGCGCCGCCGTTGACCACCTTGGTCGCCTCGAGCATCTGGTCCGGCACCGGGGAGGTGAACACCTCGCCGGGGCAGGCGGCGTCGAGCATGCCGTGGCCGACGAACCCGCCGTGCAGCGGCTCGTGGCCCGACCCGCCGCCGGAGACCAGGCCAACCTTGCCGGCCTTCGGGCCGCCGGCCCGGGTGATGACCTTATTCTCGATGTCCACGCTGAGCGAGGGGTGCGCCGCGGCCACTCCCGCCAGGGCATCGGTGACCACGTCGTCGACCGCGTTGATGAGTTTCTTCATGACATCGCTCCGCTGACTCGCTGTTCCTGGATGCTCGCCTCTGCGCCTGGCAGGTTCCGCGGGCTCAATGGTGGTCCTGCCATGCGGTTCGCCTCCCTTGGCGAAACGGTCCCTCCTGAAACTTGTTCGACATTACCGAACAACGTTTGCACGCAACGTACGTCGCGCGCCCAGGCCAGTCAATAGGAAGACCGGGATGATCACCGCTAAGCGGGCCATCGGCCCGGAGCGCCCGGCCCGCACGGCTCGCGCTACCCGGATAAGGCGCGACGGCACCTTCCCCGCTCGCCATCCCGTTCCCCGCTCGCCACCCGGCACCCCGCCACCCCGCCATCCAGGCGGGCCAGGCGGGCCAGGCGGGCCAGGCGGGCCAGGCGGGCCAGGCGGGCCAGGCGGGCCAGGCGGGCCAGGCAGCTCGTCCTGGCGAGCCGGGCACTCGGCGATTCTTGCTGTTATCAGTCCGAGGTGGCGCCGGGCAAGGATAGTGGATGTTTGGGTACATCCGGATGTACTCAAACATCCACTATCTTCGGCTACGCGACCCGGCTGGTGACCCCGCGCGATACTTCTTGCTGTTATCTCGGCAGCGGGCGACTGCCCGGCGGCGCGGCACGGGCTGCCGGCACGGAACCAGCACGCGGGCCGCCGGCACGGAACCAGCACGCGGGCTGCCGGCACGGAACCAGCACGCGGGCCGCCGGCACGGAACCAGCACGCGGGCCGCCGGCACGGAAGCCCAGGCCGCCGGCACGGGAGCGGCACGCGGGCCGCCGACACGGAAGCCCAGGCCGCCGGCACGCCGGACGCGGGAAGGGCGACCGCGTAGCACGAGACGGTCGCGGCGCGCGGGCCGCGGCCATTGCCGGGAGAGCCACAGGGAACCGGCCTCGTTTCTTGTGCGGCGACTGAAATAATCGCGGCGCTCTGCTGATTTATCGCTGCTGCACAGGCCCCGCGGGACAGCCTCGCGGGGTGTCAGAGTGGAGGGGTTAATGAGCACGATCGCGATCTTCGGCGGGACCGGGTACGCGGGGTCCGCCATCAGTGACGAGGGGCTCAAGCGCGGGCACAGGGTCGTCTCCATCACCAGGAAGCTGCCGGACGCCGCGCCCGCCGGGCCCCGTGCCGAGTACCGCCAGGGCACGGTACACGACGCCGCGCTCGTCGACCAGGTCGCGGCGGAGGCGGACGTCATCGTGGTCTCGATCCGCTTCGCCCCGGGCGGCAGCGGTGACGGCGTCAAGCTGCTCGACGCGTTCCCCGCGCTGACCCGCGCGGCGGCGGCGCACGGCACGCGGCTTGGCGTGGTGGGCGGCGCGGCGTCGCTGCTCGTCGCCGAGGGCGGCCCGCGACTGATCGACACGCCCGAGTTCCCCGACCAGTTCAAGGGAGAGGCGGGCAGCGCGGCCGAGGTGCTTGAGTCGCTGCGCGCCGACACGACCGGGGCGGACTGGTTCTTCGTCTCCCCCGCCGCCGCGTTCGGCTCCTACAACCCGGGCCAGCCGACCGGCAAGTACCGGGTGGGCGGTGACGTCCTGCTGACCGACGAGTCCGGCAAGTCGGAGATCTCCGGCGCCGACTACGCCCTAGCGTTCGTGGACGAGATCGACAATCCCCGCCACCACCGCACCCGCTTCACCGTCGCGTACTAATCGGCCACGAGGCTCAACCCGCGTCCCGGCGCGATGCGGGACGGGCCGGGCGCAGCGTGCACACCGCGCCCGGCCGGTCCCGGCCCTCCCCCTCAAGGGCCGCTTTGGTCCCAACCGCCCGGGGCCCCTCTCCCGCGGGCGAGTTGAGACACTAAGTCTAATGTCTCATGCACTGTGCAGTTGCACGGTACTTTTAGATGAAGATGCGGTCTCAATAATGCGGCAGGGGGGAGCGAGGCCATGACGGCCCGGCCTGAGCGGGTAGCGGCGGAAGAGGTCAGGCAGCGGATGCTTGACGCCGGTCGGGAGCTGGCCCTGGAGGCCGGCGCGGCGCTCACCATCGAGCACCTGCGTCTCGAGGAGGTCATCCAGCGGGCCCGGGTGCCGCGCAGCTCCGTGTACCGGCTGTGGGCGTACCGCGAGGAGTACACCGATGACCTGCTCTGTTACCTGGCCGGACCGGGGAGCTCGTTCGCCGACCGGACGGTCTTCGACCCCGAGACCGTTACCGTCATCGGACGGGTCCTGGCGGAGAACATGCACCGGCTTGCCACGCCTGACGGCCGCAGGTCGCTGATGTGCGAGGTGGTCAGGCTCTCGGTGGGCAGGAACTACACGGCACTGACCGAATCCTTGCCGTGGCGACTGCAGATGGCGCTGATGGCGACCCTCGGCTCCACCCGCAGCGGTCAGGCGCGCAGGCACATCGCGGCCGCCCTCGAGGACTCGCAGCGACGGTCACGGGAGTCGCTGGTCGCCGTCCTCGCGCAACTCACGCAGGTGATCGGGCTCCGGCTGCGCGACCCGGCCTACACCCTGGACCACGTGCAGCTGGCCGGCGGGCTTGTCGTGCAGTCGCTTGCGCTGCGCAACGTCCAGGTCCAGGCGGCCCGGGGCACGGCGGACGGCGCGGCCGTGGACGGCGCCGACCTGGACGAGACAGGCTCGGACCCGCTCAACCGGGCCGGCCCGGGCAGTGCCGGCCTGGGCAGTGCCGATACGGCCGACCTGAATACGGCCTCCGATACCGCCCTGGTGAACGGCCTGCTGAACGCCCCGATCCCCGGGCCTGGCCTGGACGGCAAGCCGGCCGAGTGGACCCTCGCGGCGTTCGCCTACCTCGGCGTGCTCGACTCCTTCCTCGAGCCCGACCCGGGCTTCGTCCCGCCGGGGCCAGCATCAAGCCAGGCAGGGGGGGCGTAAACCCAAGGCCGACCCTTTGGCCAGGGCGAGGACGCGGTCGCTGAGCACCGCCACGCCGGGCGTCGGGTCCGCCCGGTAGTAGCCGGGCTTGCGCTTCTTGAGCAGCCCGCCCCCGTTCTGGCTCCAGCTGAAGTTCCTGTTGCCGAGGACCCGGCGGAAGACCGCGTCGACGTTGCCAGGGTAGGCCGCCGCCATCCGGCGCAGCGGCAGCGGCGGGATGCTCTCCTCGCGCAGGTAGGCGCGCAGCACGTTGGCGTACCGCGGGTCCGCGGCGAGCGCCGGGTCGGCGAACAGTTCGCGGAGCATGCCGTACTCGGGCACCACGACGAACCCGTCGAGCTCGTCGTAGATGATGCCCACCGTGTCGAACTCGAAGAACCCCTCGGGCATGACGAACGAGGTCTCGCCTGCGTCGCTGACCGCCCGGTGCCTGCCCCGCGCGGCGAGCGCGGAGTCGCGGCGCATCTTGTAGTAGGCGTTCAGCCTGCCCTCGGCCTCCAGGGTGGGCAGCACGAGCTCGTCGGAGCCGAAGAACGCGACGAATTCCTCCCGGTCACGGCGCATGTACGCCCAGCCCTGGGTCGCCTTCTCCTGGTTGCGGAAGACAAGCTCGGGCTCGCGGGTGGCCAGGTCGATGGCCAGCCGGGCGACCTGACGCGCGTCGGCCCGCGGGTAGCCGATCTCGTCGCCGGCGGCGAGCCATGCCGAGTCGTCATCGGCGAGCGGCAGCAGCGTCGCGGCGAAGAAGCCGCCCGGCTCGGCAGCCCCTGCGGTCAGGCCGTAGACCAGGTAATCGAGGTCGTCGACCAGGTTGAGCGCGCCGGCGGCGCCTGGCGGCACGGTGCCGGCGGCGCCTGGCGGCACGGTGCCGACGGCGCCTGGCGGCACCGTGCCGGCGGCGCGGACCTCGAAGATGCCGCGCACGTTGTTGTCCGCCCAGTCGAGCACCAGGTCGCGGTCGGCGCGGCTGAGCCCCCGTTGCGTGCCGATGAACCGCTCAACGGCGGCGAGGCCGCCGGCCGCGCCGAGGCCTTGCCGCAACCGGACGGCGCGCTCGATCAGCTCTGGGCCCACGGGAAGTGATGCTAAAGGAAATGCCGCCCGCTTGCGCCGTACCGGACGCGCAAGTACGGCCATGTCGCTCCAAAACCACCGGATTCACTCACCGCAAGGCACGCAAATTCACCCGCCCGGGATGAGGCGCCCGGCACCGCAGAAGGGAATTCTGACGCCATGGCGTCCAGGAGAGGCGGAAGACATGGAGACCGAACGTTCCGCTGAGGCATCGCTGACGGACTCGGCGCCCTGGCGGCTGCACAGCTGGAAGGCATCTTTCCTGATGGGCCTGGCGACCCTGATCCTCGGCCTGATCGTGGCGTTCCGGCCGTCGGGGTCCCTCGTCGTGATCGTCGTGCTGCTCGGCATCCTGCTGATCTTCTCCGGTGTGTTCCACATCATCGCGGCGCTCGACGGCCCCGAGCAGCACCGCGCGTGGCGGGCCATCGCCGGCGTGCTGTTCATCGTGGGCGGCATCGTCCTCATCCGCCACCTGCAGTTCAGCCTGGCGCTGATCGGCCTGATCGTCGGCTTCAGCTGGGTCATCCAGGGCGTGTCCTCACTGATCGGCGGCATCACGCGCCGGGGCGGGATGGGCGGCTGGTCGGTCTTCTTCGGCATCGTCAGCCTGATCGCGGGAATCGTCGTCATCTCCGTACCGATCGGCTCCATCGTGGTGCTCGCCACGTTCCTCGGCATCTGGTTCGCCGTCATCGGCGTCTTCGAGATGGTCGACGCGTGGATGAGCAGGCACACCTGGGACCGGACGGCGGCCGGGCCGGTCAGCGTCCCCGGGCAGCGCGCGCAGACCGAGACCGGGGACACGTCCGCGGGCACCGGGGCCACTGACACCGCGGCTGGGCACCGCTCAGCTGGCGGCTAGCTCGCCGAGCGCGGCGCCGCGTGCCGGAACAGCAGCGCGCCGAGCATCTCGAGCAGGCCCATGATGGCGAACCAGGCGCCCACCAGGCTGGTGAGCGTCGCGACGGAGGTGGCGGGAGCGGCCATGACCACGATCCCGGCAACCAGGCTCAGCACGCCGAAGAACGCCGTCCACCCGGCGTGCGCGCGCGGCCCTGTCAAGAAGCTCACCGCGAGCAGGGCGACCCCCTGTAGCACCCAGGTGACCCCGATGACCAGGCCGATGACGGCGAGGCTGAACTGGATGTGCCTGATCATCACGAGCCCGGCGATGATGAAGGCCACGGCGGCGGCGACGCGCCACACCCGCTCGCGCTCCGCGCTGTCGAATGCCCGCGCCACCTGGTATGCCCCGGAGAAGATCAGCAGCAGGCCGAACAGCACCATCACCACGGTCAGCGACTGGGTGGGCCGGAACGCGACGACCAGACCGATTACCACCGTGACAAGCCCCGTGATGAACGAGGCCCGCCACATTGACCACCAGGACTGCGCCCGGTGGCGCCCCGTCCCTGCCGGGCGTTCCACCGCCATGCCCATGGCCTCCTGCCGGTATGCGCCAGTACACGCAGCAGCCTCCGCCGGCGCGGCCCAGCCCGCATCACCCGCGGCGGATGAACCGGCAGCGGATGAACCGGCAGCGGATGAACCGGCGCCGGGTGAGCCATAGCAGCAGCGCGGCGCAGGTCGGCCCCACCACGAGCGCCGCGTGCGGTACCCGCACGTTGACCGCGGCCAGGATGACGATGGTGAGCACGACGGCCAGCCGCGGCGTGAACCGCATTGCCCGCGCGCCGGGCCGTTAGCGCACCGCGGCCCGCTTGCTGTCCCGCCTCGCCTGCTTGCGCGCCCCGCCCGCCATGGTGCCCGCGCGCTGCTTCTCGCTCGCCGGGTTGCGCAGCGCGCGTTCCCCGGTGGGCTCCGGCGTCACCGCGGGACCCTTGCGCCGCTGGGCAGGCACCCGCTCCCCGGCACCGGGCCAGTCGCCGCGCCCAGCGACCTTCGCCGCGGCGAGCCGTTGCGCGCGCAGCTCCGCCGCCGACTTGCTGGCGAGCACCGCGACCCGGTGGCTCACCTGGGACAGCGACCGCTCGAACGCCTCCGCCTTGGAGAGCGCGCGGGCGTTCTCCTGCCGTGCCTTGCCACGGCCGCCGTGCTCCGCCACCGCCGCGCTCGCGGACCTGCGATACTGGCCGACGTACTTGTTGCGGGCCCGCCTGATCCGCGTCTCAAGCTCGATCGCCCCGTCCTCGTCGAGCATGCCGAGCGCGTCCCTGCCGGCCTCGTCGACCAGCAGCCGCTCGGATTCGGTGAGAACCGCGCGCAGGGACTCGTCCATGTATTTCCCCCTGTCAGTTGCCCGTACCTGGCCATTGCTACCGGCTCACGGCCGGGCACGGATCACCCTGCGCGGATGAGGTGGCACGCTCCGAAGCCTGGGCTGGCCGCCAGGTTAACTCCAGCGGAAAGCTCTAGTCCGTGATCGGCCCGCGCCGGGCTCTTTCGACGTGGCCGGGCCTTGGGCCTTTCAGGGCTTTCCAGCCCGTGCGCCCGCGTGCGTGCCGCTAGGGTCGACGGTGACAGCCGGGTCCCGCCGCCGGGTCCGGCCCCGCTCGAAGGGGACCATGATGACCGCGCCCGAACGCACCTGGCCGCGCCTGCTCGCCGCGCTGCTGGCCCGCGAGGACCTGAGCGCGGACGACACCCGCTGGGCGATGACCGAGGTCATGGACGACGCCCACGAGCCAGCCCAGCTCGCGGCCTTCCTGACCGCGCTGCGCGCCAAGGGCGAGACCGCGGCGGAACTCGCCGGGATGCTCGACGCCCTCATGGACCGGGTCATTCCCCTGCCCGTCGACGGCTCGGCGGTGACCGACGTCGTCGGGACCGGGGGCGACGGCGCGCACACCGTCAACATCTCCACCATGGCCGCCCTGGTGACCGCCGCCGCCGGGATCCCGGTCGTCAAGCACGGAGGCCGCTCCGTCTCAAGCAAGAGCGGATCCGCCGACGTCATCGAGGCCCTCGGCATCCCCCTCGGCCTGACTCCGGACCAGGTCGCCCGCTGCGTCACCGAGGTCGGCATCGGCTTCACCTTCGCACCGAACTACCATCACGGCCTGCGGCACGCCGCGCCCGTCCGGCGCGCCCTCGGCGTCCCGACCGCGATCAACTACCTGGCCCCGCTGACCAACCCGGCGCGCCCCGCCACCGCCCTGATCGGCTGCTCCAGCCGCGCCATCGCCCCGGTCCTGGCCGCCGTGCTCGCCGGGCGCGGCGCCACCGCCCTCGTCGTGCGCGGGCGCGACGGGCTGGACGAGATCACCACCGCCGCGCCCACCGACGTGTGGGCCGCCAGCGGGGACGGCGTACGCAAGGCGGCCTTCGACACCGCCCGGTTCGGGCTCGGCCGTGCCCGGCCCGGCGACCTGGCCGGAGGGGACGCCGCCTACAACGCCAAGGTCGCCCGCGCCGTCGCCGCGGGCGAGCCCGGCCCCGCCCTCGACGCCGTCCTGGCCAACGCCGCCGGCGCGCTCACCGCCCGCAACGGCGCCGATAGCGCGGGAGCCTTCGATGACGCCTTCGCCGCCGGCCTGGACCAGGCGCGCGCCGCTGTCAGCAGCGGGGCCGCCGCCAGGCTGCTCGACCAGTGGATCGCCCTCGCCGTCGAACTCGCGAGCCCCCGCTGACCCGGCCTGCGCCGTCACCGGACCGTCGTCTTACCGTTCACCCTGCCCTGGCACACGCGGCCCCTTCCTGCGCCTGGAAGACCCCTCCCCGCCTCGGCCCAGCCGCCCGGGCCATTGGGGCAGACCCGGCCGTGAACACTGCACTGGAAACCGTTGGCTCGGACAGCGACCGCGGTGCATAATGGCTGCGTCTTATCCCCGCCGGACGGAGAACGGCTTGAAGCTCTGAGGTCGGCCCCTCGTGCCGCGCCGCGGTGGCGCGCGCCCCGTGACCACTCCTCGGAGTTTCCGCATGCCTGTCGTCCTGAGCGATCTGTCTTTTTCCCATCCGAACGGGCGCGTGGTGCTGTCCCACCTCAGCGCCTCCTTCAACCCCGGCCGTACCGGCCTGATCGGCGCCAACGGGTCGGGCAAGTCCACCCTGCTACGGCTGATCGCCGGGGCGCTGCGCCCCACCTCCGGTTCGGTGACCGCGACGGGCGAGGTCGGCCACCTGCCGCAGGACCTCACCCTCGACACCGGCGCCACGGTCGCTTCGCTGCTCGGCATCGCCGCCGCGCGGGACGCGATCCGCGCCATCGAGGCGGGCTCGGTCGACCCAGCCGCGTTCGACGCGGTCGGCGACGACTGGGACATCGAGGACCGGGCACGCGAGCAGCTAGCCCGGCTCGGCCTGTCCCACGTCGGGCTCGACGACCCGGTCGGGCGGCTGTCCGGCGGCGAGGCGGTGCTCACCGCGCTGTCCGCCCGGCTGCTGCGCCGCCCGGCGGTGCTGCTGCTCGACGAGCCGACCAACAACCTGGACCTAGACGCCCGCCGCCGCCTCTACGCCGCCGTCGAGGTATGGCCGGGCGTCCTCGTCGTGGTCAGCCACGACCGCGCGCTGCTGTCGCTCGTGGACCAGGTCGCCGACCTGTCAGGCGGCACGCTGCGCATGTACGGCGGGAACCTTGAGGCGTACGAGGCGATGCTCGCCACCGAGCAGGCGGCGGCGCAGCGCGCCGTCACCGCCGCCGCGGCCGATGTCCGCCGGGAGAAAAGGGACCTGCTTGAAACGCAGGTCAAGCAGGCGCGGCGAGACCGGATGGGCCGCGCGCTCGCCGCGTCGGGCTCCATACCGCGCATCGTCGCCGGCGGGCGCAAGCGCGCCGCACAGGTGTCGGCGGGCAAGGGCCGGGAGGTCGCGCTCGCGCGCATCGCGGACGCGAAGGGCCGCCTCGCCGAGGCGGAGGACACGCTGCGCGACGACGCGGTGATCCGGATCGCGCTGCCCGGCACGGCGGTGCCCGCCGGGCGGACGGTGCTGACAATACGCGGGCTCGACACGCCGTGGGCCCCCTGGCACGCCGCGGCCGGACCGGACGGCGGCATCGGGAACGGTCACCGCGCCGCCGGCACGGACGGCACGGACGGCACGGACGGCACGGACGGCAGCCCAGGCCGGCTCGCAGAGCTCGTCGTGCGCGGCCCGGAGCGCGTGGCACTTACCGGGCCGAACGGGGCCGGCAAGACGACGCTGCTGCTTGCGCTGGCCGGCTTTGCCGGGCCGGCCCGCCCCGGGCGCGAGCCGATTTCCGCGGCGGCCGGCACGGTAAGCACTCTGGCGGTGCGGCGCAACGCGGTGACCGGGTACCTGCCGCAGCGGCTGGACATCCTCGACGACGCGCTGAGCGTGGTGGACAACGTGCGGGCGGTCGCGCCCCGCGCGACCGTCAACGAGGTGCGGGCCGGGCTGGCCCGGTTCTTGTTCCGCGGCGCGCGGGCGGATCAGCCGGCGGGCACGCTGTCCGGCGGCGAGCGGTTCCGCGCGGTGCTCGCGGCGCTGCTGCTCGCGGATCCCCCGCCGCAGCTGCTGCTGCTCGACGAGCCGACCAACAACCTGGACATGGCGTCGGTCAGGCAGTTGTCCGAGGCGCTGTCCTGCTACCGCGGCGCGCTGCTCGTCGTGAGCCACGACGTGCCGTTCCTGCACTCCCTCGGCATCACCCGCTGGCTGCGCCTCGACCGCGACGGCCGCCTCGCCGAGGCCGGCCCGCCGCAACTCTAGAGTCAGTTATCGGCCATCACCACTACCGCCGATCGCCCCTCTTCGCTGTCGGTCAGTGAGCTTGGCGATGTTGAGCTGAGCGACGTCATCGAGAGGAATATCGAAATAGTCGGCGATCACGGCGATATACCACAGGGAGTCGCCAAGCTCCTTCTTGAGGTCTTCCGCGTCCCATTGCGAGAAGTCGCTATCGCGGTCACGGATAATTTTCTTTGCTTTCTCAGCGATCTCGCCCGTCTCGCCGACGAGCCCTAGAAGTAGATGAAACAGTTCGTTGTGCTTGCTCTTAGGGGCTGCCGTTCGAAGCGCCGCCCGCTGATAGTCGTTGAGATGCACCTTAGGTACTCCGAGAAGGGATCGGCATGATGATCCTGCAGGGGGGAGTATAGGAAGGTTATTCACGGCCCATGAGGGATGCGCCAGCGGCGTTGCCGGACAATCCGGGCATATCGCCGCGCGGCCCGCGGGCTTCCCGTCATGGTGGATGTCTGGGTACACCCGGGTGTACCCAGACATCCGCTATCCTCGAAATCCTGGCCGCATGCGGGCATGACCTGGGCGGTACGCGGGCCCGCCGGGCAGCCAGGTAACGAACTGGCCACGAAACGAGGCCCCGAATAAGCCTCTAGGACTCGGCTTGTTCCCAGTGTCATTAGCGCCTAACACAGCCCGGGACACCTCGACATAATCCTCCGGCCTGGACCAGTGCCAGGCACGGCTCTACACCGTGCGCTAAAGAACCTCGCACAGCTCTAAAAGTCAGTGGTGTCCTACATCCACCGTGCCCGCGATGATCCAAGGCGCCGACACCGAGCTGAGGCTCATGCCGCCCGCGCCGGCCTTGGCGACAATGGAGGTATAGATATCCTCATACGCCCTCGTCAAAGGACACCGGGCGTGAACAGGTGCCGTGGCACGGTCCGCAGCGCGGCCATCACTAGGTCTTGACCCGGCCGATGGCGGCTGCGTGCACCGTCTTGGGCACGCCATCGGGAAGCGGGCCAAACTTGACGGAGACAGCATCTCCACGAGCGCTTCGGCGCGGCCTTTGACGCGGAGCAGCGGCTACTCCTCGAAGAGGTCGCTGGCCTTGTCGACCTTGAACGCGCGGCGGAA
>Ga0335078_10007685_pt1 | contig 15994 bp, 12 predicted proteins | sample Lox_Sample_32_FD_206711 | JGI IMG/M metagenome (GOLD analysis project Ga0335078, IMG submission 206711) | Soil microbial communities from Loxahatchee National Wildlife Refuge, Florida, United States - Lox_Sample_3.2 | ecosystem: Environmental > Terrestrial > Soil > Wetlands | place: USA...
CTGGTGCTCGGGCTCTGCTTCCCAGAACGGTCCGGCAGGCTCCACCTGGGTGACGACCTTTCCGGGCCACAACCCGGATGCCTCGACGTCGGCGATCGTGTCCTCCGCGATCCGGCGCTGCTCGTCGTCGACGTAGTAGATCGCCGAGCGATAGCTCATGCCGACGTCGTTGCCTTGACGGTTCTTAGTCGTCGGGTCATGAATCTGGAAGAAGAACTCGAGCAGGTCGCGGTACGAGATGCGGTCCGGGTCGAACACGATCTCGATCGCCTCCGCATGCGTTCCGTGGTTGCGGTAGGTCGCGTTCGGGACGTCGCCACCCGTATAGCCGACCCGCGTGCTGATCACGCCGGGGAGCTTGCGGATCAGATCCTGCACACCCCAGAAGCACCCACCAGCAAGGATCGCCGTCTCGGTTTCAGCCATGTCTCTGCTCCTTCTCGTCCGGTTCGCCGTGCTCACCACACAGTAGACGCGAGCCGCCTCGAGGTCCAACAACGCCCGCTTGCGGTGCAGGCGCCGCGGTACCCCGTGAGCGAGCCGCCGGTCACGAGCGTCTCCGAGTCACGCACACCGAACTCTCGGGCGAGGTCGCCGTACGTCGCGGTAGGATCCAACCGCGGGGGAACCCCGCCAATCGATTCGGGGACCAGCAGCTGACGTGAATGTGGAGGACCGGGCCGCTCCGACGGCGGACACATTTGACGCGCTGAGCGCACTGGACGCTGTGGAGCCGCTCGGCGCCGGTGATCTCGAAGCGCTCGGCGAGGCGGCGTGGTGGATCGGCCGCGTCCCCGAGTGCATTGCCGCACGTGAGCGCTCGGTCGCTGCATACGTGGCGGACGGGCGTCCGCGGCAGGCTGCGCTCGTGGTCTTGCGGCTGTTCTACACGTTCTCAGTGCGCGGTGACAGTTCGATCGCGAGCGGCTGGCTGCGGCGCGCCCGGCGGCTGCTCGACAGCGAACCCGAGGGGGTCGAGCACGGGCAGTTGTGCTTGGCCGAGGCACGCGTCGCGCGCGCCCGAGGTGACGCCGATGTCGAGCTGAGCCACGCGCGTCGCGCGATCGCTCTGGGTGAGCGGTTTGCCGACGCCGACCTCGTCGCGCTAGGCCAATACATCGAGGGCCGGCTCCTCGTTCGCCCAAGGGCGCGTCGAGCTCGAGGCCGATCAGCCAGCCGCCGCGCTTACGTGGCTTCACCGCGCATGGGAACTTTGGCAGACGGCGGACTGTCCGTTCGAGACGGCCGAGACCCGCCGCGCCCTCGGACTCGCATGCCGCGCGGTCGGCGACGCCGACGGAGCGGAGCTCGCCCTCAGCTCATCGCTGGCCGCGTTCGAGCGGCTCGGCGCGACCGCGGAGTCGGCGCGCACCGCGGAGCTCCTCGGGGCTCGACCTTCGGTCGCAGGACTGACCTCCCGTGAGATCGAGGTGCTCCGGCTCGTCGCGTCCGGCAAGAGCAACCGCGAGATCGCGGCCGAGCTGTTCCTCAGCGTCAAGACGGTGGCGCGCCACCTCTCGAACATCTTTTGTAAGACCGACGTCTCCTCGCGACGGCGGCGGCGGCGTTCGCCTATGAGCATGGACTGATCGAGGAGCTCTAGCGGCCGGCATGGGTCACATGACCCACGCGAGTGCTTTCCGAAGATGGGACGACCGCTCGATGACGCGGAGCCGCCTCCTGCGGATCATGAGCAGCACGCGAACTGAGACGACGACGGAAGGAGCAGTGATGGCTTTGACTCTGGCCCACATGGTCGCCACCGCCCGTGCGGAGGCGCACTTGATCTCGCCCGCCGATGCCGCCCGGGCGGTCAACGACGCGGAGCTCGGCCTGATCGTCGACGTGCGTGAGCCCGCCGAGTACGCCGAGGCCCATGTCCCGCTCGCCGTCAACGTCCCGCGCGGCGTGCTCGAGCTGCGCGCGGATCCGGCGTCGCCGGCCGCCGACGCCACCCTGACCTCCGGCCTCTCTGCCCGGATCCTCGTCTACTGCACCAAGGGCCCCGGCGCACGGTCGCTTCTTGCCGCGCAGACGCTCACGATCATGGGCTACCCGCACGTCGAGGTGTTGGGCGGCGGCCTCATGGCCTGGGCCGAAGCGGGACTCCCGGTCGAGAGCGCGACCGAACCCGCGGCGGCCTAGGAGCTCGACGTTCTCGATCACACCTGAATCGAAGGAGGAACGATGTCACTGCAGCTCGGCGCTGAGGCGCCCGATTTCGAAGCCGGCACCACGGAAGGACGGATCCGCTTCCACGAGTGGATCGGCGACTCTTGGGCGGTGCTGTTCTCTCACCCCAAGGACTTCACCCCCGTATGCACGACCGAGCTCGGCTACATGGCGCGTATCAAGCCCGAGTTCGACCGCCGCGGGGTCAAGGTCATTGGCCTATCGGTCGACCCGACGGACAAGCACGAGCAGTGGGCGAGCGACATCGAGCAGAGCCAGGGGCACGCGCCGAACTACCCGATCATCGGGGACGTCGACTTCAACGTGTCGAAGCTGTACGGAATGCTCCCGACGGATGTGTCCGGCGATCCTGCGGAGCGCACGCCGGCCGATAACCAGACGGTGCGCAACGTGTTTGTCATCGGCCCGGACAAGAAGGTCAAGCTGATCCTTGTCTATCCGATGACCACCGGGCGCAACTTCGACGAGGTGCTTCGGGTGATCGACTCGCTGCAGTTGACCGCCAACCACAAGGTGGCAACTCCGGCCAACTGGCAGGCCGGCGATGACGTGATCATCTCTGGATCGGTCTCCGATGAGCAGGCCACGGCGCTATTCGGCGAGTGGGAGTCTCCGCTTCCTTACATCCGGATCGTGCCTCAACCGAACGGGTTGCCGCGATGAGCGTAGAGCGGTCCAGCGGTCGTACCCGCGTTGTCGTGCTCGGCGCGGGGTTCGGGGGACTCGAGCTCACGACCCGGCTATCCGAGGAGTTCGGAGAGGAGATTGATCTCGTTTTGGTCGATCAGAACGATGCGTTCGTGTTCGGGTTCTCGAAGCTCGACGTCATGTTCGGGCGAGCGACGCCCGAGGCGGTCAGACATCCCTATCGGGACATCGTCAAGCCCGGCGTGAGATTTGTGCAGAGCACGATTCGTGCGATCGATCCGGAGACGAGGCGCGTTCAGACTGACGCGGGCGAGTTCGAGGCTGACGCGCTGGTTGTCGCCTTGGGCGCGGACCTCGATCCCGCGGCGACGCCGGGACTTACGGAGGGAGCCCATGAGTTCTATACCGTCCCCGGCGCGTTCGCCGCGCGCGATGTGATCGATCGGTTCGAGGGCGGTCGCGTGATCATCGGGGTGCTTTCGACGCCGTTCAAGTGCCCGCCGGCACCGAGCGAGACCGCGCTCCTGCTCCACGAGCACCTGGTCGCGCGAGGGCTACGCGAAAGCTCGACGATCTCGCTGGTGATGGACTTCGGGCGGCCGATCCCACCCTCGCCGTCGGCGTCTGCGGCGCTGCTCGAGGCGTTCGCTGAGCGCGATATCGATTGGCACCCGAGCCGGGAGGTGTACGAATTCGATCCTGCTCGCAACGTTGCGCTCCTACGTGACGGCGACGAGATGCCCTACGACCTGTTCCTCGCAGTCCCAGTCCATCGAGCGCCGCGAGTGGTGCTCGAGTCCGGGCTGACCAAGGATGGATGGATTCCCGTCGACTCGCTGACGTTCGAGACCTCGTATCCCGGGGTCTTCGCCATCGGCGACGTGGCGGCGGTCGGAACGCCGCGAGCCGGAGTGTTCGCTGAAGGACACGCAGCCGTCGCCGCGGAGCACGTCGCTGCGCGGATTCGCGGAACGACGAGCTCAGCCCAATACGGCGGTCACGGAATCTGCTACGTGGAGTTTGGAGGCAACGAGGTCGGCATGGTCGACGTCACGTTCTTCGGAGACAAACGCAGCGGAGAGCTCATCGGCCCCTCCGCCGACCTTGCAGCCGAAAAGGATCAGTTCGGTTCCAGCCGAGCAAGGCGATGGTTCGCACGCGACTGGCGTGCGCTCCCCGCAACTCCGTGACTCTCTCGGCGTCGGTCGTCGAGCTAACGGTCGCGCCCAGTTTGGGTCTCGGCGCGATAGCGCGACGGGGCCACCCCCAGCTCGCGCCGGAATGCCTTGGAGAACGCGTACTCGTTGCCGTAACCGACGCGCCCGGCAATCGTGCTCAGCGAGTCATCGCCCGCCCGCAACATCCTTGCGGCGAGGGTCATCCTGCACCACGTCAGGTGGGTGAGCGGCGGTTGTCCGGTGAGCTCGGTGAATCGCCGCGCGAACGCGGCTCGTGACAGGTTGCAGTGAGAGGCAAGCTCGGCGACGCTCCACGGGTGCTGCGGATGGTCATGGATGAGACGCAGCGCGACGCTCAGTTCGGGGTCGCGGCTGGCCCGGGCCCAGCCACTCGGTGCCTCCGGCGCCTCGAACCACGCGCGCAGGGCGTACAGCAGCAGCAGGTCAAGCAGGGCCGGGGTGGCGGCGCTCGTGCCCGGCAGATCGCGGTCCAGTTCGGCGCCGAGCAGATCGACGACCGCACGCACCTCGGAGGCGACGCCGACGCGAGCGGGCAGGTGGACGACGTCAGCGAGGTCGGCGAACAGCGGGTGCGCTCGCGCGCCGGCGAGGTCGTAGGTCCCGCCGATCAGCACCGTGCCGCCGGTCGCGGGATCGAGCGCGCTTCCGTCGGCCGGCCAGTGGTCGGCAGGCACGTGGGCCGCGTAGTCGACGTCCCACAGCGGCGTCGCGGGATCGTCGGCGAGCTCGTGCGGAGCGTGCCGGCGGATCAGTGCGATGTCGCCGGCCCCGAGCGCGATCGGCTCACCTCCGCCCGGCCCGGTCAGCCACGCGCTGCCCTTGAGGATGATCTGCGCGCCGATCGCTCCGGCCGCGGGAAACCGCAATCCCCACGGGGCGTGGAGTAGCGCCCGCGCGACCTGAGGCTGGCCGGTGCGCATCGCCGCGACGGCATCGCCGATCAGATCGAGGCCGCCGTGAGACGATTGGATATCTATATGCGCGTCTGAGGCATTCACTGTCTAGCCCTCAGAGCTTACCGTTCGACGCGTCCTCGGTTCCTCGCTTATGGAGGTTGTGATGAACGACCGTCGTCGTGATCTGATCGTGGCCGTGCTTGCGCTGGCGGGAGCGATCTTCGCGGTCCTGCAGGCCGCCGTCGTGCCCGCTCTTCCCGACATCGACCGCGCGCTGGGCGCAGCTCCCTCGAGCGGCACCTGGATCCTCACCGCGAACCTGTTGGCCACCGCCGTGCTTACCCCGGTGCTCGGCCGGATGGGCGACATCCACGGCAAGGACCGCATGCTCCGAGTAGTCGTGACCGTGCTCGGCCTCGGCACGCTTACGTGCGCACTCGCGCCCTCGCTGCCGGTCATGCTCGCCGGTCGGGTCGCTCAGGGCGTCGGCGGGGCCGTGTTTCCCCTCGCCTTCGGCGTCATGCGCGACGAGCTCGAGGGCGCGCGCGTGGCGGGTGCAATCGGCCTCGTCTCCTCCCTGCTCGGTGTCGGCGCCGGGCTCGGGCTGGTGCTCGCCGGCCCGGTCATCGCCGCGCTGGGCTGGCGCTGGCTGTTCTGGCTCCCGCTCGCAGTGCTCCTGCCGGTTGGAGGCGCCGTCGCGCGATGGGTGCCCCGCTCCCCGGTCCGCACGCCCGCTCCCGTCGATCTCGCCTCCGCGGCGCTCATGGTCGCCGGTCTGTCGGCGCTCCTCGTCGCCGTGAGCGAGGCCAGCGGCTGGGGCCTGGCGACGGGACGGACGCTCGGACTACTCGGCGCCGGCGCGCTGCTCGTCGCGGCATGGATCCGCCACGAACTACGGAGCAGCGATCCCCTGGTCGACATGCGGATGATGGCGCTCCGCGGCGTCTGGACAACGAACCTCGCGGCCTTCCTGCTCGGGATCGGCATGTACGCCTCCATCGCCCTCGTGCCGGCGCTCGTCGAACTGCCCCGCACCACCGGCGTCGGCTTCGGCGGCTCAGTCACCGCCGCCGGGCTGTTCATGCTCCCCACCGCCGCCCCGCAGCTGATCGTCGGACCGCTCACCGGCCGCATCGCACGCCGCATCGGCTCGCGAGCGCAGCTGCTGGTCGGCGTCGGTCTCATGCTCGCCGCTTACATCGTCCTGGTCCTTGCGCACCGCCAGGCGTGGCAGCTCATCCTCGCCACCAGCGCGCTTGGGCTTGGCCTTGGGTTCGGCCTGGGCGTGCTGGCCAACCTGATCGTCGTCGCGGTCGGCCCGCGCCAGACAGGCGTGGCCACCGCGATGAATACCGTGATGCGCACTCTCGGCGGGGCCTTCGGCGCCGCGATCGTTGCCGAATGCCTGGCGCGCGGCGGCTCGCTGGATGGGGACTTCGTGCTCGCCTTCGCAGCCTGCGCGGGTGCCCTGGCGCTCGCCATCCCCGCGGTCCTCGCGATCCCCGGGAAGGGTCTGCGAATCAACCTTCGGGTGTTCCGCGATCGACGAGCCCTTTCCCAGGGCTGATCGATCCCACGTATCACGTGGGCCTGGTGAGACTCTTTACGGTGGCTGCGAATGACCTACGGGGTCACAACACGGGAAGGGGCAGCAATCAATGAGCACAACAGCTCCCGCGACTTCTAGTTCGAGTAGTCAGAGCACCGGGGCGGGGAAGCCCGCTGACCTGCTCGGCGGCCTTGCGGCGCAGGCGGTCAAATTCCCTCCCATTCCGAAGTCCGACGCCAACGTCGCGAGCGCCTACGCGCTCGGCTGGTCGGTCGGGGATGCGCGGACCTGGTGCAGGCACGAGACTTCGCAGCATCTGCCTCAGGTCGCCGGCATTAAGCCCGGAGCCCCGCGGTGGAACCTCCTGATTGACCAGATCGCATTTCAATGCGGTCAACTGCACGCGTACCTGGCCAGCAACCCGACGCCTCTCGACCTCAGCGTCATGCTCACGGCTTGTAGTGGTCTGCGCTTGGATCCGAACACTGCCGAGGCGGCCACGAACGACGCAGCGAAGGGCCACCTCGGAGATGTCGACACTTTGAACACGGGCATCCTTCAGGTTCTGTGGGCGACCGAATCCGAGCTCGCGAAGGCCTACGAGCTGGGGCGGGAGATGCAGCGCATGTGCACGGGCCCGACCGCGGACGCTGACAACAAGACTGTTCTCAAATCGGTCGCGAGACATGCCGACAAGGTCCACAAATTGCTCATCACGCTGGCGTCGAAGTTGCCGCCGAACGCGGCGCATGCAACCGACAACTCGTTGCGCTTGTGGGCCGCGTCGCTCCATGCGGGCGGAGACGAGACCGCCGAGGATCTCCTACACCAAGGGTGGCGCTGGCGCGAAGTCCTTTCAGGCGAGGCGGCTGGCAATGACGGCCTACGCCTAACCGACTACATCGGCGCTGCGTCGGGCCTGTCCCACCAGCTGCGGCAGACCGCGCTCCAAGCCGCGCGTCGGTTGTGGTGGCTCATCGTCCTCGCCGTTCTAGTCGCCGGAGCCGGGGTATACCTGATCAGCCTGGACACCAAGGGCTCCATCGGAGCCGGGATAACCGCCGTGCTCGCCGTGTTTGGGTTCACATGGAAGGGTGTCGGTGAGTTCTTTGGGCGCGCTGCGGCTAAGGGAGAGGAGCAGCTGTGGGCCGCCGAGCTGGATTGGGCGATTGCCTACCGGTTCACCAAGCTGAGGAACCCTCCTGGGCGCACGCAGCTTTGGCGTCCGTGGTTCATGCGGAAAGATCGACCGACGAGGGCGCATCTCGTTCGCTATAAGAAGTGGAAGGCCAAATGGCCCGACGTCGACGTCACGGCCGACAACGTTTGACCCAACAGATCCGCCCAGCGCTGAGAAGCTGGTGGTCACGGCGCCACGCAGGGCCGCAACGAGTTCCGGCTATCTCGCGCTGACGACTTGTAGCTACGCCGAAGGATCGAGTTCCGGCAGCGCGCGGATGCTCGCGATGATCCGGTCCTCGGCTGCCTTGATCGCACCTGCCGACCGCCCGCAGGTCCAGCACTCGTCACTCACGCTGACCGCTTGGAAGATGCAACCGCACGGGCAGACGACCCTCTCGTTGAGGGGAGAAGACGGCGCGAGCGCGCGCTTGAGCCTCGGATCGCGACCCTCCCACCGTGGTTCGACGCCCACCGGCTGTCCGAGCCAGCGAAGGGACCATCGCTTCGGCATCTCGTGACTCACGCGCGTCCAGTACCGCCCGAACGCCCACCAACCATGCCGGGACGGGGTTGCCGCAACTCTTTTGCTCCCGACGCGAGCGCACCGTAGCCTCTGAGTCGGCCCGTGATCGCTCCTACGCGCGCACCTGACAGCTTGCCGCGGCCCACCCAGCCGGCTGGGACGGTTGACGATGCAATGCCGTTTGACCACGTCGTCGTGGTCATGATGGAGAACCATTCGTTTGACAACCTGCTCGGCGCGCTGCCGCGCTCCGGACAGGTGGCGGCCGACGGACTGAGCTTCGATAGCGCCGGCCGACCGACGAATACCAATCCTGGCGCCGCCGGCACACCCCCGACGGTCACGGCGTTCGCGTTCCCAAGCACGGCCCAGGGCCCGCACGTGTCTCAAACCTGGAACGCCACCCACGAGCAGATCAACGGCGGCAAGATGGACGGCTTTGTCCGCTCGGTCGACGCGAACCAGCCGATGGGCTTCTACCCGCGCGAGGTTCTGCCCTTCGCCTACGACCTGGCGGCCACCTTCACGCTGGCCAATCGCTGGTTCAGCTCGGCCCCGTGCATGACCTTCCCCAACCGTCGCTTCCTGCTGGCCGGGACCGCCTACGGTGCCATCGCCACCGACCTCCAGAGCCTGGGCGATCCGCCGCCTCCCAACGGCACCATCTTCGACCGCCTCCACGCTCACGGGATCGGCTGGCGCGACTACTTCACCGACATTCCCTACACGGCCATCATCCCGTCGATCGTCGAGAAGTACCCCGGCAACCTGGCCACGCTGGACGACTTCTTCGAGGACTGCACCAAGGGAACGCTCCCCTCGGTCAGCTTCGTCGATCCGGAGGTCGGCGCCCTCTCGCTGGTCGGCAAGACGCTCGCCTCGCTGCCCGTCGTCGGCTCGCTCCTCGGCACGCTGGCGACGGTCGGGGGCGACGAGGAGGCACCCCAGGACATGTTCTACGGCGAGGTATGGGCCCACCGCGTCGTCGAAGCGGTTCTGGGCTCACCGGCCTGGCCGCGCACGCTGCTCATCTACACCTACGACGAGCACGGCGGGTACTACGACCACGTGCCGCCCCCGGCGGCCGTCCCGCCGGACTCGATCCCGCCGCAACTCGCCCCCGGCGACGTGCCCGGAGGCTACGACGTCTACGGGCCCCGAGTGCCCGCCGTCGTGGTCTCGGCGTACTCCAAGCCGCGGGCCGTCACCGATGTCGTGCACGACCACACGTCGGTCCTGGCCACCATCGAGGCCAAGTGGAATCTGCCGGCGCTCACCTACCGGGACGCCAACGCCGCCACCGTCATGGACTTCCTCGACGCGGGCCACGCCACATTTGCGAAGCCGCCGACCCTCCAGGGTCCGTCGCTCACCGGTCCGTCGGGGCCTGCGGCCTGACCCGCCTACCGCCGCCTCGTCGACGGACTCATCGAGCGTTGAGATCGCGGCGCACCGTGTCTCGGTCGAAGCCTGCGGCCTCGAGCTGGCGCACGATCATCCCGATGTGCTTCTGGCTCAGGTTCTCTCTCCCGTGACCAGGAACGGTGATCACGACGCCTGATTCGTGGCGGAAGCGCCGATGGCTCGTTGCCTTGCCGCCGAGCTCGATGAAGCCATGATCGGTTAGCCACGTCGTGAGCGCTCTACGGGTGACCGTGCTCATCGGCGAATTCTCGGCCGTCGAGACCGATCACAGGTCGAGCACCAGGTCGTCGCGTGGCTGTGAGCAGCAGATGAGCGCGCTTCCGTCGGCGGCTGGTTCGACCGGCTCCGGGCTGTACTCGACATCGCCGGCGATCAGGGTGGTCTCGCAGGTATGGCAGACGCCGGTGCGGCACGACCAGCGGACCGGCACATCACATGCTTCGGCGAGTTCGAGCAGGCTGCCGTAATCGCCGTCCCAGGGGATGGCGAGGTTGCTGCGGGCGAACTCGATCGTGGGGCCGTTTCCGGGTTTGCCGGCGGGTGGGTGGGGCGCCCTTGCAGTTGTAGCTGCGATGCCCGGCGTCACACCCGGTGCCGGGCCGAACGGCTCGGTGTGGATGCTTGAGGCGCCGATCCCCATCGCCGACAAACCTGCGCTGATCTCGTCCATAAAGGGTGTCGGCCCGCACAGATATGCCTCGGCATCGCGGGGTGGTTCGAGCTCGGCGAGCAGGGACCCGGTGAGACGGCCCGCGGTGTCGAAGTCACGGCCTTCGACATCATCGGGACCGGGACGGCTGTAGTACACGCCCCTGCGTGCGTTCGGGAGCGAATCCAGGAGAGCCTGGGCCTCGGCGGCGAACGAGTGCTCGCGCCGGTTGCGTGCGGAGTGCAGCCACCAGATCTCGCGACTGGAATGCTCCTCCGCGAGCGCGTGAAGCATGGCGAGAACTGGCGTGGCACCGATCCCGGCACTGATCAGCAGCACCGGCGCATCCGCCCGGTCGAGGATGAAGGTGCCACGCGGCGCCGCGATGTTGAGTTGGTCGCCGACGGAGAGCCGCGTGTGCAGGTAGGCGCTGGCGGCACCGTCTACTTCGCGCTTGACCGCGAACCGGTAGTAGCCGACATCGGGCGGTCCGCAGAGGGAATAGTTGCGGAGCACCGCCCTGGACCGCTTGTCGGGCTGGAGTCGCAGGGTCAGGTACTGACCCGGGCGGGCGGCCGGTAGCGCCGCTCCATTGGGATCGTCGAGGCGTATAGAGATCACCGAGTCGCTTTCGCGGCTGATTGCGGTGACCTTCAGCTGATGGAAGCCGGCCCAGGCGGGAGGTGGACTCGTTACCGCAAGCCCCGCGTTGCCGCTGCCGGGCACTTCGTCGAGCAGAGCTCGGAATGAGGCCTGCCAGCCCGGGCTGAGGGCGGGGATCCGGAGCGCTCGGAGCAGCTGCTGGCGTGGGTGGCCAGGGAGATAGAGCAGGGCATCCGCCTCGGCGACCTGCATCTGCTCCGGGCCGGAGGCGAGCTTGATGATTTCGTCTCCCGCTCGTACGTCGCCCTCTTCGATCACGCGGAAGTAGAAGCCCGGGCGGTGGTGTGAGACGAGCAAGGCGGGAATGCGCGGGTCGTTCATGCGGATCCCGACGCGGTAGCAGGTGACACGGGGTTGCGTGACCTCGAAGATGGCGGCGCCAATCTGGTATCGGTCGCCGATGCAGACCTCGTCGTCGGCGAGTCCTTGGACGGTGAAGTTCTCGCCGAACTGTCCGTAGACGAAGTCGTTTCGTCCGAGCTCGCGCTCCCAGTACCGATAGGAGTCCATCTGGTAAACGAACACCGCGCGCTGCTCTCCGCCGTGCCCCGCGAGATCGCCTTGACCATCGCCCTCGACGCCCCGCTTGCCGACGCGGCGGGGGCCGGTGACGGGGTCTTTGAAGACACCCGTGAACACCGTCTTCCCGCGCCAGTGCACGTCCTTCGGCATGCCGACGTTGACCGACAGCAGCCGCATGTCAGCCCGGCCGTCGGGTCGTCTGGCCGACTTCGATGAGACGGCGGTCGAGCTCACGCGGCGTCACAAACGTCAGTCTCCCAGGTCCATCGAAGCCGCCGGGGCCGTCTTGCGGTTTCCGAGACGCGGCCGCTGGGAAGTTGGGGGGTGTCCCGAGCTCGCTGGGAGGTGGGTGTTGTGAAGCATCGACGAGTCGCAACTATCGTCGCGGTGCTGTGCGCCGCGGGCTTCGTCGCGGTACCGGCTGGCGCGTCCTTGGGCGCGACACGCGCACGGCATCAGGCGCGCTACCCGGATGAGCCGGTCGCCACCGGCACCGGAGGTGCCGTGGCCTCGATGGACGTTGGTGCCAGCCGGGCTGGAATCGACGTGCTCCGTCGCGGCGGAAACGCGGTCGACGCGGCCGTTGCGACGGCAAGCGCCCTCGGGGTGACGGTCCCGTTCGTCGCCGGGCCCGGCGGTGGCGGCTTCATGGTCATCTACAACGCTCGGACGCACACGGTCACGACCGTCGACGGTCGCGAGACCTGCCCGTCAGCCTGCACCACGAATCTGTTCATCGACCCGACGACTGGCAAGCCGATGAACTACACCGCGGCCTCCGATCAGCCCCTGTCGACAGGCGTGCCGGGGAACGTCGCGACGTGGGCGACCGCAGTCCGCAACTACGGCCATCTCTCGCTCAGCGCCGACCTGGAACCCGCAATCGAGCTCGCCAACCGCGGTTTCAGGGTCAACTTCGACTTCAACCAGCTCGAACAGTCCGGGCTGTCGACGCTGCAGGCGTATCCGGCGAGCCGCTCGCTCCTGCTCACGCCCTCAGGTGATCCGCTGCCGGTCGGGACGTGGCTGCGCGACCCGGACCTCGCGCACACCTATGAGCTGATCGCGCGCCAAGGGCCGTCCGCGCTGTACGACGGACCGATCGGGCAAGCGATCGTCCAGGCCGACGATCACCCCGTGCTCACACTCGGACAGACGATCGTCACGAACCCGGGCATCATCGCCATGAACGACCTGCAGTCCTACCGTACCCGCGTTCTCGCGCCGACCCAGGTGAACTATCGCGGCCTGAGCGTCTACGGGATGGCGCCGCCGTCGAGCGGCGGCTCGACCGAGGGCGAGATCCTCAACATCCTGAACGGTTATCCGCTCGGCTCCGAGTCACGCGTCGACGCCCTGTTCCATTACCTCGAGGCGTCCCGTCTCGCCTACGCCGACCGCAACGCCTATGTCGGCGATCCCGACTTCGTCAAAGTGCCTCTTGCCGGCCTGCTCGACCCGGCGTTCGCAGCGACGCGCCGCTGCCTCATCGGCAACACCGCGGCCACCTCCCCGGTCGCGCCCGGCTCGCCGTTCGCCCCGTTCCCGGGCTGCAGCGGAACCGCCGCGTCGACCCAGTCATCGACGGCGTCGCCAGAGGCGCATCACACGAACAACATCGTCACCGAAGACAAGTGGGGCGACATCGTCGCCTACACGAACACGATCAACTTCTTCGGCGGCAGCGGCCAGGTCGTGCCCGGCTACGGCTTCCTGCTCAACGACGAGTTGACCGACTTCGATTTCGCCCCGTCCTCGCCTGGCGCGTATGACCCGAACCTGCCGGCGCCAGGCAAGGAGCCGCGATCGAGCATGGGGCCGGTCATCGCGCTCCGGGACGGCAAGCCGCAGTTTGCGATCGGCGCCGCGGGCGGCTCGACGATCATCACCACGGTCGTACAGATCCTCATCAACCACGTCGATTTCGGCATGAGCCTGCCGGCCGCGCTCGCCGCGCCGCGCGTGAGCCAGACGAACTCGTCCTCGAACACCTCACTCGCCGAGCCGGACTTCTACAACAGCGCGCTGGCCCAGCAGCTCACGAGCCAGTACGGCGAGAAGTTCTCGGTCGCCACCGGGTCGATCCTCCCGCTCGACAACTATCCGGGGGACGCGACAGCGCTGCAGATGCTCGGGCACGGCCAGGCGGAGGCGATCGCCGAGCCGGTCCGCCTAGGCGGCGGAAGCGCGCTGGTGGTGCATCCGAACTCCCGGTGAACAGTCCCCAGCGCCGGTGGCGCGAACGTCGAGGGTCAGCTGAGCGCGGCTACGGTTCGGCGTCGTACGACGAGCAGTTGTCGGGCGGCGCGTCTCCGGCGAAGGCGTTCCCAAGATAGGTCAGCGCCGCCGTCCAGTACGGCACGATCCCGGTCAGGTGATCGCCCCCAGCCGGGTCGCGGTCGTAGTCGACGGTCACGCCGTGTCGGCAGTAATCGGCAACCCACGCGTCGACCGGCTGAATGTGAGCGAGGTCGTCGTCGACAGAGTTGTAGAGGAACAACGGGGCCTTCGGCAGCGGTCCGTTCTTCAAGCTCAGCGCCTCGAGACCACGCTTGACCGGCGGATACTCGGCCAAAGCGACCGAGTCGGGAAAGTTCGTGTACTGCGAGGCGTTGCCGTATGGCTTGTTTAGCGTCGAGCCGGCACACCCGCTGCCGTCCTGCCCGTCATTCGCCGCCAGAGCCTGACCCGAGGCGTTCAGCAGTTTGCTCAGGTCGAAATCCTGCGGCAGGGCGCGACTGAAGCTCTCGAGCACGCCGATCTCGGTGCCGTACCAGATCGAGTTGTCGAGGTGCTCGGTGGTGTAGATGAGATCGGGGAAGTTGCCGCCGGCGGCGACACCGACGATGTCGATGTTCGGGGCATATTTCGGCGCGAATGCCGCCGCCCACGTCGACGCCTCCGAGCCACCGGAGTAACCGTTCAGCGTGACCTCGGTCTTGGCTCCCTCGAGCCCCGCCGGGGCGAAGTGCTCCGCGGCGGTGATCGAATCGAGCGTCGCGTACCCCAGCATCGGACCGACCGCCCATTCGCTGTCGAGCCCCTCGTAGTCGGATGTGACGACGTCCCAGCCACGCTGCAGCAGCTGGCTCATCATCGTCTGCTCGGTCGGACCGTTCGTCCCGCCACCGTTGTTGCCTCCCTGCAGCGTGTAGGACGGTGCGCAGTTGAGGGTCAGGCTGTCGTAGTAGGTCTGGTACGACGCCAGGCGCCGCGGCCCGGACGCCGGCAAGGCCGGCACCATCAACGTTGTCACCGCGGCGACCGGCTGGCCGGTGGCGTCCGTGGTCGCGTACATCAGCTGATAGGCGGCCGCGGCCTCGGTCTGGGTCGGGCCGCTCAGCGTCACCTCACGCTCGCGCAGGATCGTCCCGTGCGGATACTGCGCGATGTTCGCGGGCTGCGCGTAGAACGGATCGGATGCCGGCGGGGTGACTGCCCCGGCAACAGTCGGAATGAGAGCCGACGCGATGACCGCCAACGCCACCAACAATGCCCGCACGAGTCTTGTATTCATTTCTCCCGCGTCTCCCTGTCGTCGCAACCTGGCAACCGAGTGATACCCCCGGATCGCCCCGCGCTACCTCGAGCGGCAGGTCGCGCCGTATGGGATGCCGGCTTGCTGTCCCGGGGGCGGCCGGGACGACTACGAGAACGCCGTCAAGCTCGCGGGTGGTCTGATCCGGTACGACGTCGAAGCTCGCAACACGCTGCTGGTAGTTACTTGCGCAGCGATCTGAAGCTGGCTCGCAACTCTTCGGAGAAGATTTGTGGCTGCTCCCAGGCCGCGAAATGGCCCCCTCGGTCGAGCTGGTTGTAGTGGATGAGGTTGTTCGGATATGCGCGCTCTGCCCAGCTCCGTGGAGCTTGGTAGAGCTCGTCGGGGAAGACGCTGATGGCGAAGGGGATGGTGATGTTCTTGGCGTCGAAGAAGTCCCGCTTGTTCTCCCAGTAGAGCCGGGCGGCGGAGACCCCGGTGTTCGTGAGCCAGTAGAGCGTGAGGTTGTCGAGGATGTCGTCCTTTGTGAGCTCGCCTTGGGGATGGCCTTCGAGGATCCGTCCGACGAGTCCCGGCTGACCGGTGCCGTCGCCGTGGTCGATCGCGAACGCCGCCAGGTCGATCGGCGAGTCGGCCAGCCCGTAGAGGGTCTGCGGGCGGGTGCTCATGATCTGCGCGTAGGCGACGTGCTTCGTGTAGAAGCTCCGCAGCTGCTCGTAGGCGCGCTCCTCCTCGGGCGAGAGACCAGCCGGCGGCGGGTCGCCGTGCTCGAAGCCCGGAACGAGATCGGCGGGGGCGGTACCGGGCATGTTGGAATGGATCCCGAGCAGCTCTGGCGGAGCCTGCTCGCCCATCGCCTGCGTGACCGCCGCGCCCCAATCGCCGCCCTGGGCGACGAACTTGGTATAGCCGAGGCGGTTCATGAGCTCCCCCCACGCGCGTGCGATCCGGACGGGATCCCACCCGGTGCTGCTCGGCTTGGCGGAGAAGCCGTGGCCGGGAAGCGACGGGATCACCAGATGGAAAGCGTCCGATGCGCTCGCGCC
>Ga0335078_10007686_pt1 | contig 15992 bp, 11 predicted proteins | sample Lox_Sample_32_FD_206711 | JGI IMG/M metagenome (GOLD analysis project Ga0335078, IMG submission 206711) | Soil microbial communities from Loxahatchee National Wildlife Refuge, Florida, United States - Lox_Sample_3.2 | ecosystem: Environmental > Terrestrial > Soil > Wetlands | place: USA...
TTTCTTTCATTTCTTTGGCGTCCACACCGCCGCGTCCATCCTTGCTGTCCACGCCTTTGATTGCGCCTTGTCGGCGTTGGCTTGCATACCAGTTTTCCTCATGGCCCGTCGCAGCTTCGGCGAGCGAGCGGCCTGGTGGGCAGCCTGGGGATGGGCACTCTCGCCGTACGGCATTTACTTCGCGGCAGCCTGGGCATGGTCCACCCACTTGCTGCTCCTCTGCCTGTGCTGGCTGCTGGTTCTAGCGCAGCACATGGAAGAGTCGCCACGGCTGGGCCTGTGGGCCGGATTCGGCCTCTTGGCCGGATTTGCGGGGCTCACCGAGCCCTCTGTACTGGCGGTGATTCCCATTTTGCTAGCGCTGGCTTGCTGGAGACTGGCCCTCGCAGGCAAACGCTGGTTCGCGCCGGGATCCGTTGCCGGCGTTGTGATGGTGGCCGCGCTTTCCCCATGGATGATCCGCAACGCCCTGGTCTTTCACCACTTCATTCCAATGCGCGACAGCATGGGACTCGAGCTGTGGATGGGCAACAACGGCTACGACGAGCGCTGGACGAGCGACGATCTGCACCCGCTCCATGACCCGCAGCAGTTGGCCGAATATGACCGCATGGGCGAACTGGGGTACATGGACCACAAGATGCAACAGGCCGAGAGGTATATCCACGACCACCCGGCCTGGTACGTGTGGATGAGCCTGCGCCGCGCCGTCTACATCTGGACCGGCTATTGGAGCTTCAGTCCCGAATACCTTGCGCTCGAGCCGATGGACCCGGCCAACATTCCCTTTGCCACCGCCCTCACCTTGCTGGGCCTTCTCGGGCTTGTTATGGCCTGGCGCGACACACCCTTTGAGGTCCTTCGCTATGCGGGTGTGCTCTTTCTCTTCCCGCTGATGTATTACTTCACGCACCCTGAACCCTATCACCTGCGCCCAGTCGATCCTTTGCTTGTGATCCTGGGCTGCCAGGCGATTCTCGCGCTCCGCGAGCGCACCAAGGCAAGGGAACTGGTGCCGGTTGCTGCGCCCGCCCAGGCCCCAGCCATGGATTAGTGAGCAAGACAGCAACAGCTAAGCCTGTAGCCGATAGCTCCCTGTCGCGAGCCGGCTGCGTGGCGCCAGCCTTTCGCTTCCTTAGTCCCTCAGTCCCTTAGCCCCTCTGCCCCTGTCTTATTCCACCGGCGCAGCCAGAACTGGCTTGGTCTTGCCCGCGACGGCTAGGCCCGGCGCGCCGTCGAGATCGAAGACAATCACTTCGTTCGCTCCCCGATGCAGCCACGGACCGGGCACGTAGAGCGTCTTCTGCGGCCCGATGTTCCACGCGCGTCCCAGCGGATGGCCGTTCACCCACACAAAGCCCTTCGTAATGCTGCCGGTATCCAGGAACGTGTCGCCGGGATGGTCCACCTGCAATGTTCCGCGATAGAAACATGGACCAATACAGTCGCCGCTGCCGAACGGTATCCTCTCAGTTTCTTTCATTGGAAGCGAGTAGATCTGCCAACCCGTGAGCGGCTTCCCGTTGAGCGCCACCCGCTTCGTAATGCCTTTGCGCTCTCCGCGAATCTCCGGCCCGAAATTCACCCGCCCCGAGTTCTCGACAAGAATATCGAGCCGCGCGTTCGTTGCTGAGTAGTTGATGCGCAGATGACTCTGCTCGAGCCTCCGGTCGTGCAATTCGTCAAGATCAAGTTCGTCACCTGCGGCCAGCTTCGGAATAGTGATCCGGTAAAGAATGTAGCCATAGGCCTGATTCAGGTCCTCCATCGTCACCACTTGCTGTGAAGCAAACGGCTGCGGGAGCGTATTCCACAACGAGGCGGACTCCTTGAACTCCACCGGAGGCGTCGAGATCGGCGAATCGACCTCCGGAACCGGCGGCGGAGTTTTGCCCGTAGCCCTCGCAATCGCGTCGCGAAACAGAAAGTACTTCGCGGTCGACCGCCCGCTCTCGTCAATCGCCGAGTCGTAGTCATAGCTGGTCACATCCGGCCGGTAGGGCGTGTGGTCCATATTCGCCCCATTCATCCAGCCAAAGCTCGTTCCGCCGTGCACCATGTAGATGCTGATCGAGTAGCCCTGTCGGAGTATCCACTCGAGTTCATCGGCCTGCGCCTTGGCGTCCGTGGTGTGGTGCGCCACGCCCCAGGAATCGAACCATCCATCCCACCACTCCGTTGCCATGAACGGCCCCTCGGGCCGCAGCTTGTGAAGCGTCTCGAAGGCCTTGGGCGCGTTGCCGGGCGCAAAGTTGATGCCCGCGGGCAGGCCGGGCAGCGATCCGTCGGGAATCTGCTCCGGGCCATCGGCGGTGTAGAGCAGCGAGGCGTCGAATCCGGCGTCCACGATGTCGCGCCGGACCTGCTCCATGTAGTTGTGGTCGTTGCCGAAGGAGCCGTATTCGTTCTCAACCTGCACGCGGATGATGGGCCCGCCGTGGTCAATCTGCAGAGGCGCCAGCTCCTTGCCCAGGCGCATCAGCCAGCGCCGCGTCGGCTCCATGAATTTGGGATCGCTGCTGCGCACCACGATGCCGTGGTCCTTCAGGAGCCACGCCGGAAATCCGCCCCACTCCCACTCCGCGCAGGAGTAGGGACCCGGTCGCAGATTGACCCACAGCCCCTCGCTTTGCGCCTCGTGCACAAACTCCGCCACGTCGTGCTGGCCTGTGAACTCGTAAACACCGGGCTGCGGCTCATGGAAGTTCCAGAACACGTAGGTCGTGACGGTGTTCAGGCCCAACGCCCTGGCCATGCGCAGCCGCGCCCGCCAGTACTCGCGGGGAATGCGCGCGTAGTGCATCTCGCCGGCAATAATCTGAAACGGCTTGCCGTCGAGCAGGTACTTGCCGCCCTCCACCCGAAAGGTGTGCTTGGGGGCGGTCGCGTTCGCGGAGGCAGCATCTTGCGCATGGCATGCGCCCGCAAGCGAAACACACAAAGCAGCGACGGCGAGAGCCCAGAGGAGTTTAATTCTGACGATCATGAAAGTTCTTCCCAGGAGGCGAAGTTGAGACGGCGCGGCCAACCTGCCACGCGCCCCACCCCATCATAAGCCGCACGGCCGGCCTTCTGTTCGCGACGAACTCCGCTAACCCCGCTTTCTTCTAGTAGACTGACCCTTGATCGCGCCACGGAGATTCGCCGCATGAAAATCGCGTTTGCCGCCTCGGAGAGCGCGCCGCTGGCCAAGACCGGCGGGTTGGCCGACGTGGTGGGCGCGTTGCCGCGCGAGCTGGTCAAGCTCGGGCACGAGGTCGCGGTCTTCCTGCCCTTCTACGCGCGCATCCGGTCTCACATCGAAAGCGAACCGAATTACGCGGTCCGCTCCATCACCATCCCGTTCCGCTTCTACAACCGATTCGTCGGCGTCGTCGACGGCGGCAAGCGCGACGGTGTGCAGTATTACTTCATTGACTGCCCGGAATTATTCGACCGCAAAGAACTTTACGGCCCCGCCGGCGGCGAATACTCCGACAACGCCGAACGCTTCGCCCTCTTTTGCCGCGCCGTGCTCGAAGCTACGAAACTCCTCGGCGTGCCCGATGTTTTTCATGTCCACGATTGGCAGGCCTCGCTGATTCCCGTCTATCTGCGCACCACCTACGCCGCCGATCCCGCGCTGCGCAGCGCAGCCACCGTGCTCACCATTCACAACGCCGCCTACCAGGGTAAGTTTCCGCCCAATACCACCGAGCAGCTCCTCTTTCCCTGGGAATTGTTCACCATGGACAAGGTGGAACAGTTCGATCGCTTCAACTTTTTGAAGGGCGGCGTGGTTTTTTCCGATCTGCTCACCACGGTGAGCCGCAAATATGCCGAAGAAATCCAAACCCCCGATTTCGGCGAGCAACTGGAGGGCGTCTTGCACCGGCGCGCAGCCGACCTGCGCGGCATCCTCAACGGCGTAGACTACACGCAGTGGAACCCTGCCACCGATGGCCACCTGGCTGCGCATTACACGCCGGAAAACCTCGAAGGCAAGCGCGTGTGCCGCGCCGACCTGCTGCACGCCTTTGGCCTCGAAAAAGTGCCCGACACCACTCCCGTCATCGGCATCGTCTCGCGCCTGGCCACGCAAAAGGGCTTCGGCATCGTGGCACCGATCGTCGAAGAGCTCGCCGACCGTGAACTGGCCGTGGTGGCGCTGGGCACCGGCGATGCCTACTACGAGCATCTGTTTCGCGGATGGGCCTTCCGCCATACGGCCACCGTGGCGGTGCAGATTCGCTACGATGAAACCCTCGCGCACAAGATCGAGGCCGGCGCCGACATGTTCCTGATGCCTTCGCGCTATGAGCCCAGTGGCCTCAACCAGATGTACTCGCTCAAGTACGGCACCGTGCCCATCGTGCGCGCCACCGGCGGCCTCGACGACACCATCGAGGAGTGGGATGCGGTGAAGGGAACCGGCACCGGCTTCAAGTTCGAGGGCTTCGATCCCAAAGACCTGCTCGTTGAGATCGACCGCGCCATTGAAGCCTTCCACGACAAAAAAGGCTGGACGCGCCTCATGCGCAACGGCATGGCGCAGGACTACTCCTGGTCCAGGCCGGCGAAACAATACGTGAAGGTCTACGAAGAGGCTGCGCAGCGCAGGGCGTGAGCCTGCGTTACTGGCCGCGCCGCGCTAGCCAGGCAATGCAGTACGCCGCGACGGCAAACTCCGCATACACTCCGCAGACAACGAGAGCCATGGCGATGACAGCTTTCAGGAAAGCCGTGATATCGCTACGGTGTCGCAACCGGCGATAAACGAAAGCCGCCGCGCATCCTCCGAAGAGGATCGCCAGCGCGATGGGAAGGACGGCATGCGCGTCGTGTCCCGGCAAATCGCAGGGGCAGAGCAGGAGTGCACCCGTGGACGCTGAGATGAGGCAGAAGATTGCAAACCGGTCGCGCCAGCGCCGCGAATGCTTCGCATCATCAACCGAACTGTCCAACCGAAATAGCGAGTTTTTCTGCATCAATCCGGGAGGCTAAAAGCTGGAAGCCGGTGGTTGATAGCTGAAAGCTGTGAGCCGTCTTCAGCTGTGCTTCCCCTTCCACTCCCCGTACGGTCCCTGGAAATCCTCGATCTCACCCTCGTGGAAGACCCACAACCGCGTGGCCACTTCATCAATCAAGTCGTGGTCGTGCGTCACCAGCAGCACCGTACCCTCGTACCGCTGCATGGCGATGTTGAGCGCGTTGATCGACTCCAAATCCAAATGGTTGGTGGGCTCGTCAAGAATCAAGATGTTCGGCTTGGTTAGGATCAGCTTCGAAAACGCGAGCCGCGCCTGCTCGCCGCCCGAAAGCGCCTCGGTGGGCTTGGAGCCCTCTTCGCCGCTGAACAGCATCTGACCGAGAATGCCGCGAATGTCTTCGACGTGCGCGGCCGGATTCCAGCTGTGCAGCCACTCTGAAATCGCCAGGCCGGGCTCGATAGTCGACCCAACATCCTGCGGAAAGTAGCCCACCTGTGCCTCGTGACCCCAGAACACCGACCCCGAATCAAGCGTGAAATCCTTCTCAGCGAGTCCGGGGTCCCCAGCGACGGGCCCTTGTCGTTGGGGTGGAAGTCCCGGATAGTTCGCCAGCAGAGACTTAAGCAGCGTGGTCTTCCCCGCGCCGTTGTGGCCGATCAGGCAAATTTTTTCGCCGCGCAACACATTCGCCGTAAAGCCATCGATCACTTTCAATTCGCCGTAATACTTCGTCAGATGTTTGAACTCGAGCACATGCTTGCCGCTGGGCCGCGTCTGGTCGAAACGAATATAAGGCCGCTGGATGTTCGACCGCGCCAGCTCGTTGGTTTGCAGTCGTTCCACTTCCTTGCGCCGGCTCGTCACCTGGCTCGATCGCGTGCCGGCCGCGAACCGCGCAATGAACTCGGTCAACTGCGCAATCTTCTTCTCGCGCTGCGCATTCTCGGCTTCGAGTCGCGCGCGAATCTGCGTCTTCGCCATCACCATGTCGTCGTAGCCGCCGGTGTAGGTGATGATGGTCTGGTAATCGATGTCGGCCGTGTGCGTGGTCACGGAATTGAGGAAGTGCCGGTCGTGCGAAATGGCGATCAGTGTGCCGTCGTAGCTCGTCAAAAAGTCCTGCAGCCAGTGGATCGAGTCGAGATCGAGATAGTTCGTCGGCTCGTCGAGCAGCAGCGCCTGCGGCTTGCCGAAAAGAGCCTGTGCCAGCAAAACGCGCACCTTTTGCCCGCCCTGCAACTCGCCCATCTTGCGCTCGTGCAGCCCTTCGCGAATGTCCAGGCCGTCGAGCAGCACGGCGGCGTCGCTTTCGGCGGTATAGCCGTCCTCATCGCCGATCGTGCCTTCAAGCTCGCCCAGCCGCATGCCATCTTCATCCGTCATTTCCGTCTTGGCGTAGATGCGGTCGCGCTCTTCGAGCGCCGTCCACAGCAGTTTGTTGCCCATGATCACGGCGTCGATCACGCGATAGGCGTCGAACGCGAACTGATCCTGGCGCAGCACGCCCAGCTTGCGCGGGCGCACCACCGTGCCCTTCTGCGCATCGAGCTCGCCAGTCAGAATCTTCATAAACGTGGACTTGCCGGCTCCATTCGGGCCGGTCAGTCCGTAGCGCCGGCCGGGCGTGAAGGTCGTCGTCACATCCTCGAAGAGGACCTTTGCTCCGTAGCGCATGGTGACATCGTTGACGCTGATCATCTTGTAAAAATTCCCAAGAGCCTTTTCGTTGAGTTGTGCGACGCACCAACGCGTTCAACGGCGAACCGTCAGAAAGGCTCAATTGCTGCGCGGGTTCGGACGCGGCGAAACAGGCCGCACCACAGGACGGTTACAGATTCATTTTCTCACAGCGAGGTGCGCCGAAAACATGCGCAGGTTAGAATGGCCCCATGCGGCGTGTTGCTCTGTTTGCGATGTTCGTGGCGCTGGCTGTGAGCCTGGCGCCCGCCCAATGCTCCGCTTGCTGTGTCGTCGCGTCCCATGGTTGTGCTGGTCCGTGCTGCGGCCCTTCCCTCGGCGCAATGCACGCCGCCTGCTGCGTGCCTGCGATCGCGACGGCTCTGCCGAGCCGAGGCGAAGGGGCCGTCGCCGGAGCATCTACGGCCTGCCGGCCGCTTGCCCCCGCCGAAGCAGCGCCAGAAATGTTGCACCACGCGATGAGCGCTTTTCCTTTATCGATAGCGCAAGGTTCGCCGCCTCGCTTCGTATTGCGGATCTGATCGTTTGTTCCGTCCTCCATCTCTCTTTTGAAACCAGCCGGAACCGGAGTGCAATTGCTCGGCAAAGCGTGCCCGCGCTCCTTGGGCAGCGCACGCGCTTGCCGCCGCGGCCGCCGGCTTGAACCCATTTCGCTCTTTCCTCGCAGAGGTCGAAATGAAAGATTGGTTTGTTATCGCGCTGCTGGTCTGTGCGCCTATGTATATGAGCGGCCAGATGTCAATGGGCGGTCCGGCGGAGACGCTCAAAGACAACGTGCTGCGGCACAGTGCATCGGGCACAAGCCTGGAGCCGGATTCGAGCGCCCCTGCCATGCTCATGCGCATGAGCGGCAAGTGGATGGAAATGCTGCACGGTGAAGTGAATGCAGCCGAGCAGCAGCAAACCAGCCCGCGTGGCCGCGACAAGCTTTTCAGCGTGAATTGGGTGATGCCCATGGCGCAACGCACGACCGCGCACGGTCAGTGGACCTTTGTGAGCATGCTCAGTCTGGAGCCGGCCACCATCACCGGGCGCTATTATCCGGAACTTCTTCAACAAGGCGAGACAGCCTTCGGCAAGGCGATTGTCGACGGCCAGCATCCGCACGATCTTTTCATGGAGTTGGCCGCGATGTACGATCGGGATCTTGGCGAGCGCGGTTTGGCCTCGATGTACGTGGCACCCGTCGGCGATCCGGCGCTCGGTCCGGTTGCTTTTCCTCATCGCGTCAGCGCCGAAAGCAATCCTCTGGCGCCCCTGGCGCATCACTTACAGGATTCGACCCACATTGCCTACGACGTGGTGACGGGAGGCCTGACGCGGGGTCCGGCGCGGATTGAGGCTTCGGGATTCCACGGCCGCGAGCCGGGCGAGAATCGGTGGACGATCGAATACGGCGCGGTCGATTCGTGGTCGACGCGGCTCACTGTCGCCCCGGCGCGCGATTGGATTGCGCAATACTCTGTCGGCCATTTGCACTCTCCCGAAATGCTGCACCCTGAGGAGAATGTTTTGCGGCAGACAGCTTCTTTGAGCCTGCACCATGCCTGGTCCACCGCGGAAGTTGATGCAACCGCGGTCTGGGGGCGCAATCACACTATCGGCACAGACGTAAACGCAAATGGTTTCCTGCTCGAGGTCGAGGCGCGGCTGCGGCAGCGGCAATCGCTGTGGACGCGCATCGAAAACGACGACCGCACGACGGATTTGCTCGGCCCTTCAGCCCCGCCCGAAGAAAGTGTCGTGGGCCGCGTGCAGGCTTATACCGGCGGCTATGCGCACCGCATTTGGCATGAGGAAAGGGGTGCCGTTGAACTCGGCGCGCAAGCCACGCTTTACACCATACCTCCGCGTCTTCTGCAGCTTTATGGCGCTCATCCCGTTGGGGTCGCTGGCGTCCTGCACTGGAGAATTGGGCACTAGACCGGACGTGGCACTACAGCGCGCCGCATCAAAAGATCTCCCGCAACTTCGCAAAGGCGTCGACCTCGATGAGGTGCTGTCCTTCGGGCGTGGGCGCGACTGCAGCGTGTTCCAGCACCCAGGTGTCTTTGTGGAAGAGGAACACCGCGTGCAGCCCCGCGGCGAGCGCGGGATTGATGTCGCTCTTGGGGCTGTTGCCGATCATCCAACTGGTGTGCGGAGCCAGCTCATGGCGCGCGATCACGTCACGGTAAGTTGGAGGGTCCTTCTCGGCGACAATCTCCACCGCCGCAAAATGCTGCGCCAGGCCCGAGCGCGCCAGTTTATCGGCCTGCTCGGCGCGATCGCCCTTGGTCATCAGGATCAGGTGGTGACGGCCGGCAAGGTCCGCCAGGGTTTCTGACACGCCGGGCAGCAGCTCGATCTCCTGCGCGGCAATGGCCTGCGCGAATCCACGCACGCACTCGCGCTTTTCCTCCGTCACCGGCGCCGGGCTCAGCCGCTCAAAGCAATCGACCAGCGAGAGCGTGAAGCTCGAAAGTCCATAGCCATGCGAGAGAATGGTTTCGCGCTCCACGGCATTGAGTGTCTGCCGCACCTCGGCGGCCGAATACTCCTTGTGATCGAGGAAGCCGATGAACGCGGCGATAGCGCGCTCAAAGTAGATATTGTTTTCCCACAGCGTGTCGTCTGCGTCGATGAGCAGGGTTTGGCTTTGGGGGAAGCGGAGCATAGTTCGATGGTAAAGGTTGCGAGGGCGAGAGTATTCAACCGCCGGCTGCGGGATTTCGTATTCAGACGCCAAGCTCCGCACGGATGGCAGCGGCGATGGCGTCCGCGTGCCGCCGCATGGCCTCTTCGCTCTCGGCTTCGATCATCACGCGCGCCAGCGCCTCTGTCCCGCTGTAGCGGATGACCACGCGGCCTGAATCTTTCAGTTCTTCTTCGGCGGCGCGAATGGCCGCGGCTACAGAGGGAACGGCATCGAGCGGTTTCTTTTCGCGCACCTTTACGTTCACAATCACCTGCGGGAAGACCTTGAGATCGGCGGTCAATTCGTCAAGGGATTTGCCCGTGCGCGCGACGAGATCGAGCACCACAAGCGCTGTGAGGAGGCCGTCGCCAGTGGTGGCGAGGTGAGGGAAGAGGATATGGCCGGATTGCTCGCCGCCCAGCGCCGCGTTCTGCTTCTGCATCTCTTCGAGCACATAGCGATCGCCTACGGGAGCGCGCACCATGCGGATGCCGCTGCGCTTCAATGCCGCTTCCAGCCCCATGTTTGACATGGTCGTTGCCACCACAAGATCGCCCGTGAGCATGTCGCGGGCTTTCAGGTCGCGCGCTGCCATCAGCAGTATGGCGTCGCCGTTGATCACGTTGCTTTGCGGGCCGGCGAGCAGGCAGCGGTCGGCATCGCCGTCGAAGGTTAGGCCCAGATCGGCGTCGCGAGTTTTCACTTCATGCGCCACATGCTCGGGATGCAAAGCCCCGCAACCAGCGTTAATGTTACGGCCGTCGGGCGCGATGTGAAGCAGCGTGATATCGCCGCGCCCCTCGTGATCGAGGCGACGGAAGAGCTCCTGCGCTATGGCCGCCGCCGCGCCGTTCGCGCAATCGGCGACGATCTTCAGATGCGAGAGCGAAAGCCCCGGCACGCAATCGATCAAAAACTGGATGTAGTCGGCCTGGAGCGACGGGTTGTCTGCGACGGCTGGAAAGCGGTGCGGATCGGAGATTTCCACTTGACCGGCATGGTGGAAAATCTCCTCTTCCATCGCCAGCTCCACCGCGTCAGGCAGTTTGAAGCCGTCCGCGCCGAACAGTTTAACTCCGTTATCCTGCCAGGGATTGTGCGAGGCAGAGATCACAACGCCCGCGTGGAAGCCATGCGTACGGGCAAGAAACGCTACCGCCGGGGTGGTCACGATCCCCGCACTTTCCACCGTCGCGCCGGCTTCGCCGAGACCTGCCGCCAGCGTGGCAGCAATCCACGGGCCTGATTCGCGTGTGTCGCGGCCGAAAAGAACTTTAGGTTTTGCCGTGGTCTTGCGCAGCGAGTGAGCTAGTGCAAGCCCGATGCTGTAAATGGTTGTGGGATCGAGCGGGGCCTGCCCCGCAACGGAGCGAATGCCGTCGGTACCAAAAAGCTTACGCGTAGGGGAATTAGTCATCATGTCGGCTTCCTGCCTCGCTTGCCGGTGTTGGGCGCGAGATTTATTTTTTCATCGATTGCCGGGGGCGCAGTGGGCGTGGTTGATTCCACACGGCTCGCAAAGGAGCCATCCGCCAGGCGCGTCGTGACGCGGTCGCCTGAGGCTATCTGCGCCGTGGAGCGGACCAGCGATCCCTCAGCCGAGAGAACTAAGGCATAGCCGCGATCGAGCACGGCCAGCGGTGAAAGCGAGTGCAGACGCGCCTCGAGAGCATTGAGTGAAGCCGCGGAGGACTCAAGCAGGCGTTCGATCGAGCGGCCGAGACGGGCGCGCATATCAGTCAGATGCTCCCGCGCGTGGGCCACGTTCTGCCGCGGATCGTGCCGCAGCACTGCAGCAGCTCGCTCGGTAATGCGATTATCGAGCAGGCGCCGTTTTGCGTTGATCGCGCCATCCAGGCGCTGGCTGGCGTCATCGAGGCGCTGGTCTAGACGATGCAAGAATGTCGTCACACGCGATTCGGCCCGGCTGACCGGCAGTCGCGTGAGTCTTTGCCGAGCCTGCAACAGTTGAAAGCGCGCGGCGCGCTCCAGCCGGTGCGACTGCTCGGCCAGATGTTCGGCAATCTTGTGTTGCGCTTCCGTGATGAGCTCGGCTGCGGCCGAGGGCGTGGGGGCGCGCAGGTCGGCGGCAAAGTCGGCGATGGTGAAGTCGGTTTCGTGTCCCACCGCCGACACTACGGGGAGTCTGCTGCATGCAATGCCTCGTGCCACGCGTTCGCTATTGAAGGCGGCCAGGTCCTCGAGCGAGCCGCCGCCGCGGGCAAGGACAATCAGGTCAACGAAATCGGAATCGTTGAGCTCGGCGAGCGCAGCCTCGATTTCGGCGGGCGCCGACTCGCCCTGCACGGAGACGGGGTAGAGCAGAACGTTCAAACCAGAATGGCGGCGGCTTACGATGTTCAGAAAATCGCGGATCACGGCGCCGGTGGGCGAGGTGACGATGCCCACCGTGCGGGGGAACATGGGCAGCGGCTTCTTGCGTTCAGCGTCGAACAGGCCCTCAGCTTTGAGCCGCTCCTTGAGTTGTTCAAATGCGAGCTGCAGCGAACCGGCGCCAACCGGCTCCATGGTCTCGGCAACTAATTGCAACTGGCCGCGTTGCTCGTAGACGCTGACGCGCCCGCGGACGAGTACATGCAATCCGTCCTCAGGCCGAAAGCGCAGAAGCATCGCCTGGCGGCGGAAAAGCACGATGGGGAGCTGGGCATCGGCGTCTTTGAGCGTGAAATACACGTGGCCCGAAGGCGCGGAACGGAAATTCGAGATTTCGCCTTCGACCCAGATGTCGCCGTACTCCTGTTCCACCATCTCACGCACCTGCGACATCAGATCGCGGACCGCCCAGATGCGGCGACGCTCCCGCGGCTCTCCGAAGCGCAGGCCAAGCTGGTCGTCAAAATCGGTGCGGGATGCAAATGGATCGCGCGCGTTCACTGCAGAAAAGTGTAATTGGTGAGGGGTCAGGCCGGGGCTTTGCGGCTTTCAATCATCGCCCGCAATTCCGCAGTAGCTTCGGCGAGCCTCGCGCTTGCATCGGGGTGGGGCGGGGATGCACGAGCGAAAGCGAGTTCCAATTCGCGGGCCAGAACCGTCCCGCGCGTAAGACCGAAGGTGCCAAGTACGCCGGCCAGCTTATGCGCGGCGGCCTGCGAGGCTTCGCGTTGCTTTCCCGTGAGTTTCCGCGCGGCTGTCGTCCTGGCGGCCTCCTCAAGGACGACCACGCGTTCCCGGATCTCCGGCAAAAACCGCGCCCACAAGACGTCCATCGCCTGCGCGAAAGCCGCATCTGCGTCGGCGCCGGTTTGGGCGGTGGGTTTCATGGCAGAAATGGTCAACTCCAGCCCAGCACGCTGGAAATTTGCGTGGAAAGCGTGAGCGGATCGAAGGGCTTGACGAGCACCGCTGCCACGCCGAGGTCGGCAAATCGCCGCTGGTCGGTACTTTGCACCTTGGCCGTCAAAAGTAGTACTGGAATTTTCGCCGTGGCCTCGTTTTTGCGCAGTTCGCGGAAGGTAGTGGGCCCGTCCATGCCCGGCATCATCACGTCGAGCAAGATGGCGTCGGGTTGATGTTCGGCCGCGCGCGCTAGTCCCTGCGCTCCCGAGCCGGCCTTGATCACTTCCCATCCGGCGACGCTTTCCAGGCTCAGGGCGGTCACCTCGCGAATATCCTCTTCATCGTCGATAATCAGGATCTTGCGGGCCACAACCAAAGGCTCCTTCTCAACCATTGTCGGATTCCGGCACCGGGTTGTCGACGCATGCGGTGGAAATCCAATTAAGAATTCGGTAAGGCGGATTGTGCGGCCTCGCGGGTTTGCCGCATGGAGCGCAGCATGGTAAACACCAACGCCTCGAGCTGTTGCGGCTGCACACGTGCCTTGGCCAGGAAATACGTCGGACCGAGCGTGAGATGGCGCCGCTCGGCCGGCGACAGTTCGCGACCGGAGTACACAACCAGCGGAATATTTGCGAGGTTTTCGCGCTGGCGCAGCCAATCCACCACATTGAAGCCGTCGCCGTCGGGTAGCCCGATATCGAGGACCAGCAAATGCGGCTCAAAGACCGAGCATGCGTCGATCGTCTCCGCGAGCGTGTGCGCCGTTTCGACGGTAATGCCGCCGCGGGCAAAGACTTCACTGATGACGCCGGCCAGATCGCGATCGTCCTCGACAATGAGAATGCGCGCGTTTTCGCTCGAACCGCACAGGACGCGCGCCAATTCCAACAGCAGCGTATCTTCCTCGATCGGCTTCGCTACCCGCCCTTCCGCGCCCCCGGGCAGAGCTTCAGAGCTCCGCGAATCCTCCACGCATAACAAAACCACCGGCGTCCGTGCGGCCGCATCCAGGCGCCGCAGCAGCGGCAAAATGGCCCATCCGTTCATCCCGTCGAGCGCGGTGTCGACGAGGATGGCATCGGCGCCCTGCCGCGTCGCCGCGAGCGTCTCCTCTACGGTGGAGGTTTGCACCACGGTGTAGCCGTGGCGAGCCAATTGCGCAGCAATTCTGAGCCGTTGCGCTGCGTTGGCGTCGGCCAGCACCACCGTGCCGTGCCCGGCTTCGGGCTCGGGCGTGCCACCCTGCGATGTCACAGGCACCGGATGGTACGGCAGAAAGATGCGGAAAGTGGACCCGCGCACCGGATTTCGCTCCGCCCAGATGCGTCCCGAGTGCTGCAGGACGATGGTACGGCAGATGGCGAGTCCCAGCCCCGTGCCGCCTTTTTGGCGCGCATCCGAGGCATCCACCTGTTGGAAGCGCCCGAAGATCGTCTCCAGCTTGTCGGCGGGAATTCCGCGCCCATGATCGATCACGGAGAGGATCACACCGGTCACGCCGGGCCGCAGCATCACGCTCACCGGCGAATTCGGCGGCGAGAACTTGACCGCGTTCGACAGCAGGTTAGTGATCACCTGCATCAGGCGATCGGGATCGGCCGTGATTTCCACCCGAGTTGCGTCGTGGATCAGTTTAACGCCGGCGGCATCGGCCATGGGCTGGATGTCTTCAATGGCCTGCTTCACGATGTCGGCAACCTGCACGCTGCTGAAGGCCATCGGTTCGCGCCCGCTCTGCATGCGATCGAGATCGAGAATGTCATTGATCAAGCGCACCAGCCGGTCGGAGTTCGCCAGGGCAATGCGCAGCAGATTCGACGCCTTCTCGCTGGCTTCGCCGAGCATTCCTGAAGTGAGCAGTCCCAGTGCGCCGCGGATGGAAGTCAATGGCGTGCGCAGCTCGTGACTGACCGTGGAGATGAACTCATCCTTTATGCGGGCCAGAGCGTAGCGCTGCGTGATGTCGCGAAAGCTGAGCACCCAGCCGGGAAAACTGTCCTGCCCAAAGATGGGCGTCAATACATACTCGGCCGGAAACGATGCGCCGTTGGCGCGGAAGAAATTCTCCTCGCCAGCCGCAGAAAAGGATTCTGCCGCAGCCTTGCGCAAGGGGCAGTCCTCATTGCAGGCGCCATCGGGCGGCGCGGATCCGTGCAGCAACTCGTGCAAGGGCGTGCCGGTGAGCGAGCCCGGCGGCATACCCAGCAGCCGCGCCGCCGCCGGATTGGCAAAGCGCACTTTGCCTTCGCGGTCGAGCCCGCAGATGCCGTCGCTGACGGCATCAAGCAGAATCGCCTGCTGCCGTCCCAGGTCCTCGTCGCGGCCGCGTTCCTCGGTGCGCGCCACGGCAATGGCCAGCATGCCGGCCGGTTCGGTTATGGCGTCGCGAAACGCAGAGATGTACAGTGTGACGGGGATCAAGGTGCCGTCTTTGTGACGCACCTGGGCGCTGAAGCTGGGCACCATGCTGGGCGGCAGCATGCGCACGCAAGCCAGATATGCGGCCATGCGTCCGCCGGGCGTTGGTTCCGGTAGCTGCGTCAAATTGCAGAGCTTCTGGATCTCCGTCACCAGACGCTCGCACTCTCCCGGCGCCAAAATCTCGGCCTTGCCCCACAGGTGCATCAACTCGGCGGCATGGTAGCCCAGCAATCGCTCTGTTGCGGGATTGCAGTAGAACATCTCGGCCTCGAGATTCATGGCCACCACGGCGGCTCCCGCCCCATCGAGCAGCTCGCGCAGTCCCTTGCCAATGGCCTCCTCGGCCGGAGCTGCCTGGGTGGCCCGGGCCGCAAGCCGGTTGACCATGAACGCGAACAAGGCGGTGCCGATGACCGCCGCCACGACCAACACTGACTGCCAGGACAAAGCCGGAAGGACATGAGCCAGCGCGACCCCTGCGGCAAGCGACGCGATGCAGAGAGGGGGTATCAGCCAAACCAGAGACGGGCCGGCATGCGCTCGTTCCGCGGGTCTGGCGCGGCCGACGCTTTCACTCTTCGCCCGGCTCTCCGCCAGCTCGCTCATCGACTCTTCCTTCTCTTGATTTCGCGCTCCATGACCCTGAACAGCTTCTCTATCGACTGCAAGCGATGTTTCTCTTTGGGGTAGCTTCCTTGAGTACGGCAGTGTCACCATTCGTCGTGCAATATGGTCTTCGCGCAAAACGTAACCTCACATACCATTCACGCAAAGGCGATTTTACGAATTGCACGTAGTATAAGCTTGTGATTCCGCGCACTCTAGCTTAAACTGCAGCGCACAAACACTCGCGGCGCCATCGAATTACCGATCCAGGAAGCGCGCCTCTAATGGTGCCCAAATTGCAGCCGTTTTTCAGGGCCGCC
>Ga0335078_10007687_pt1 | contig 15991 bp, 14 predicted proteins | sample Lox_Sample_32_FD_206711 | JGI IMG/M metagenome (GOLD analysis project Ga0335078, IMG submission 206711) | Soil microbial communities from Loxahatchee National Wildlife Refuge, Florida, United States - Lox_Sample_3.2 | ecosystem: Environmental > Terrestrial > Soil > Wetlands | place: USA...
GGCTGGGCACAGCGGACATTCGGGCTATTCCACATTTGGCAGCCGCAGCGACGGCTGATCCCCAGGGACCGTGCGCCCGCTCGAGCGTCATATAGGAGGATGAGTGCGCGTCGATCACGTTGCGATCCGCGTCCATCCACAGACATTCAAAGTACAGGGCAAGGTCGGAAACGTGGAAAAACTCTGAAGCCGGCAAGCTGCACAGACGCAAGCTCCCGAAGTCCGATCCGAAAATTGATCATCGGACCGTGTGGCGCAGTAGCGCTAGGAGGCTGCGGTGTTTGAGCACAGAGTTGACTCGCCGGCTGGCGGCTTGGCCTTTGCTGCAACGTAACCGAGTGCAGTGAGGCCGAAGAGAGTTAGGAAGCTGCACCCTCGCTGCTCGGTTTGATGTATGCTTCGCGCTGGTTTGGGCGCCGCGCGATCGAAGGAGCTGGTGATGTCACGCAATCAGCTCGCGTTGGGCACTTTGGTGGCCTGTTTCCTGTGCCTCTGGACGTTGACTTCGGAAGCACAATCGCGTCTGCCTGTATTGGGAGTCGATGCCAAGCTCGGCACCGTCCACTTCGAGACTTCGTGCTCGCCCGGTGTACAAGGGACTTTTGAACGCGCCGTCGCCTTGCTCCACTCGTTTGAGTTCGGCCCCGCGACCACGGCATTCCGTGCGGTCCTTGCCGCCGACCCGGGCTGCGCAATGGCCGACTGGGGCATCGCGCTCAGCAGCTGGGGCAACCCGTTTGCTCCCGGGTTGAAACCGGTCGCGGCTCTAGAGCGGGGCCGAGAGGCCATCAGGGCCGCGGAGGCGGCCAAGCCAGCCACGCAACGCGAGAGGGACTACATTGCCGCTGCTGCGCGCCTTTACGACAGATTCGAATCCACCAGCCAGCAGAGCCGGCTGGACGCCTACTGTGATGCGATGTCTGGGGTTGCAGCGCGCTATCCCAAGGACACCGAAGCCACGATCTTCTACGCGCTTTCGCTCGCGATGTCGGCCGATCTGGCTGACAAGACATACGCCAAGCAGCTCAAGGCGGGCGCGATTCTGGAGAATTTGTTCCGCAAGGAGCCGCGGCTTGCAGGCGTAGCTCATTACATCATTCATAGCTACGATTTTCCGCCACTAGCGCCGCGTGCCTTAGCGGCCGCTCGCGCCTACGCGAAAATCGCCCCAGATTCGCCCCACGCTCTGCACATGCCTTCCCACATCTTCACCCGACTTGGATTGTGGGACGAATCGATCCGTTCGAACGTCGCGTCCGCGTCAGCTGCGCGGCGAGAAGGCAATGTTACTGAAGAGCTTCACGCGAGTGATTACCTCGTTTATGCCTACCTGCAGAGTGGTCGCGATGTGGCCGCGGCACGGGTCCTGCAGGCCCTCCCCGGGATCGAGTCTCGTCTTGATCCGGACGCGATCCCTATTGGCGCGGCTCCGATATCGGCGGCTTATTTCGCCATGGCGGCAATGCCCGCACGCTACGTGCTGGAGCGCGGCGACTGGGCCGCAGCGAGCAGGCTGCAAGTGCGCTCCACGACATATCCTTACACTGATGCAATCACCTGGTTCGCGCGGGGAATGGGTGCGGCCCGCTTGGGCAAAATCCCAGTGGCCCGAGGTGCCGCGCAGCAACTTGCGATGATCCATCAGCGACTAGCTCGGGGTAACGAACCCTACTGGGCTTTGCAGGTCGAGATCCAACGGAGGGACGTCCTCGCTTGGACGGCGCTGGCAGAGCATGATCCCGACAAAGCCTTGGCCACGATGCAGGAAGCGATCAAGCTCGAGAGCGGCACGGAAAAAAGCGTCGTCACGCCTGGCCCTATTGCGCCGGCGACGGAATTATTGGGGGAGATGTTGCTCGAATTGAATCGACCCGGCGATGCTCTTCGGGGATTCCTGGCGACGCTGGAGAAAGAACCGAACCGCTTCCGTTCGCTATACGGTGCAGCGAAGGCGGCAAGGTTGGCGGGAGATGCTCAATCCGCGCGGCGATACGCCGCTTCCCTGCTTACAGCGTGCGCGCACGCTGATCGCCCTGGTCGAGCCGAATTAGCCGAAGCTCGCAGCATCGCGAGCCCGCAAAGTGCCTCGAAATAGTCTTCGTGCTGACTCTGAAACCCGTGCTGGCAGTTGGTGCAGCCTTGTCGAAAGCGCAAGCGGACCTTCTACCTTGAAGGTCCGCTAACCGGAAATTCGGGAGCTCACGCGAGCGGCCGGACTTGACCGCTCTCGGTCAAGGAGCATCATGGGATGAGGACGATCTTGCCCACGTGTCGCTTTGACAGGAATGCTGTTTGAGCAACGGCGATATCTCGGAGTGGATAGATCGCGCTCACCAGCGGCCGAATTTCCCGCCTTTCAAGGTAGCCAATCAACGACCTGAACACGTCTGAAGCGGGAATTGTGCAGCCGACGAGCAGCAGGTCTTTGAGATATAGAGTGCGCAGATCGAGCTCGACCAGGGGTCCGGCGATGGCTCCTGCGCAGGCGTAGCGTCCGCTGCGCCTCAGGATGCTGAGCAGCTGTGCGAAGTGCGCTCCACCCACGACATCGATAACCACATCGATCGACTCGTACCCGAATTCCGCTATCAGGTCCGCATCCCTCGGCACGACCCTGGTGGCGCCCAGGGAGAGAATCGCCTCGGCCTTCGCCGAATCGGCCACGGCATGCACCTGCGCTTCACGCCGTTGTGCGAGCTGGACAGCCGCGGATCCCACGCTGCCGGATGCACCTGTCACGAGGACGGTTTCTCCCCGCGACACGCCAGCCCGCGACAACATGTTCTCAGCCGCCAGATAAGAGCACGGGAAAGAGGCCAGCTCCTCATCTCTCAGGTCGCTGCGGATGGCGATGGCGTTGACGGCAGGCACCACGACGAATTCGGCAAACGCACCCGGGGTGTCCGAGCCCAGATACTTGACCCTGCCGTTGCTCGTGCGAATGATCGGATCGATGAGCACGCGCTCATTGATTCGCGTCGCATCGACTCCCGCGCCGACCCCCACGATGGAGCCGCACGCGTCCGCGCCCTGTATGCGCGGGAAGCTCAAAGCATCGCCGGCCCAGCCGCCGTCTTCGCGGATGACCCCCGGGTAGTCGCTGGCCGCCGAAGTCCCGCTGAATGCGCGCGAATACCAGCCCGTCCGTAGATTGATGTCTGTATTGTTGACCGCTGCCGCAGCCACGCGTACCAGCACCTCGCCGGCAGCGGGGACGGGTACCGCAACGTCCTCCCGATAGACGAGCTGATCCAGACCCCCGTGACCGAGGAGCAATGCCGCTTTCATCAGACTCTGGATTGTGCGCGAATGTCGGCTTCGGGGGAAATTGAGCGACGCCGCCGAATCGACGTGCGCATGCCCGGGCGATGTGCGGCAATCTGCGGCAGTGCTCCGGGCCGGCGCCGCTGTTGCCGCGGCTCGCCTGACATTGCCTGGAGTGGAGCGGGTGAAGGGAATCGAACCCTCGTCACTTGGTTGGGAACCAAGAGCTCTACCATTGAGCTACACCCGCGCCGAGGCCCAGATTCTAGGTGAGGGCCGGCGGTTCCGGCAATCCTGAGGCGAAAGCCGCGGGCGCGGGGCTCCGTTCTTGACAGCGGCGCGAGGCGATGTCATGAAGCCGCATGCCCATCGAGCTCGATCCTCGAATCGGTCCGCCGCCATGAGCGCGGCACCCGAGCAGCGGCCGGACCGTGCCGTCTGCGTCTATTGCGCCTCGAGCCGCACGGCGCACCCGGAGTACCGCGAGGTCGCCTTCAGGCTCGGCGAGGTCCTGGCGGAGCGCTCGATCGCCGTGGTCTACGGCGGCGGCGGCAAGGGCTCGATGGGCGCCCTGGCCGACGGCGCGTTGAGCAAAGGAGGGCGGGTCATCGGCATTCTGCCGCGCTTCATGGCCGACCTGGAATGGGGACACCCGGGGCTCACGGAGCTGAAGCTGGTCGAGGACATGCGCACCCGCAAGCACCTCATGCTCACCGCCGCAGAGGCGGCGGTCGCGCTGCCCGGCGGTTGCGGCACTCTCGAGGAGCTGCTCGAGGCGATCACCCTCAAGCGGTTGGGGCTCTTTCTCGGGCCCATCGTGCTCGTGAACACGAGGGGCTACTTCCAACCGTTGCTGCAGATGCTCGCACGCGCGGTCGAGGAGCAATTCATGGACTCGCGACATCCCCTCATGTGGCAGGTCGTCGCCCGGCCGGAGGAGGTGGTGGAGGCGATCGATCGCGCGCCGCCCTGGACGGCGGAGCATCGCAGCTTCGCCACCACCTGAGGCCGCATTCGCGTCCGAGTGCTTTACGCGCGGCGTGCCGCCGCCAGATCGAACGGCAGGCGACGCAGCCGGATGCCGCTCGCCATGCGCACCGCGTTGGCGACCGCGGGGGCGATCGGCGGTGTGCCGGGCTCGCCGACGCCGCTCGGGGGTTGCGTCGAGGGCACGATGTAGACCTCCACGACCTTCGGCATCTCGTTCATCCGCAGCACGCGATAGCCATCGAAGTTGGATTGGTCCACGCGACCGCCGGTGAGCGTGATCGCGCCGTAGAGCGCCGCCGACAGACCGAAGCCGATTCCGCTCTGCATCTGCGCCTCGATCACATCCGGCGTCACGGCGATGCCGCAGTCGACCGCGCACACCACCCGATCGACGCGGATGTCATTGCCGGAGACGGTGACTTCCGCAACCTGAGCGACGACCGAGCCGAAGGATTCCTGGATGGCCACGCCGCGGCCGCGCCCCTTGCCGCCGGCGAACGGCTGATCCCAGCCCGCCTTCTCCGCGACCAGCTTCAGAACCGCCGCATGCCGCGGGCGAGTCTTGAGTCGTGCGAGCCGAAACGCGATCGGATCCTCCTTCGCCGCCTCGGCCAGCTCGTCCATGATGACCTCCTTGGAGAAGGCCATGTGGGTGTTCTCGACCGAGCGCCACCACAGCACCGGGACACCCACTTGCGGCGAGCTCCAGCTGACGCTCGCGTGCTCGAGGTCGTACTGATCGGCGGCACTGCCGCCGACGGCGAGCGGATCGACTCCGTTGGCCATCATGGCCGCGAGCGGAGTGCCGGCAATGATCGACTGGCCGACCACCCGCTGACGGAACGCCACCTTGCCGTCGGCGGTGAGGCCGGCGGTGATGCGGTGCAGGTTGAGCGGCCGATAGCGACCCCCGGTGATGTCATCCTCCCTCGTCCAGATGAGCCGCACCGGATATCGGCCGCCGGTGGCTTTGGCGATGGCGGCTACTTCCGAGACGTAGTCCGAGTCCGGAGTGGCGCGACGGCCGAACGTGCCGCCCGCCGCGAGCGTGTGAATCGAGACCTGATGCGGCTGCAATCCGACTTCCCGGGCTGCATTCATCTGGTCGAAGGTCTGGAATTGATCCCCGGCCCAGATGTCGCAGTGATCCGCCGTCAGCCGGCAGACGGCCGTCAAAGGCTCCATCGGCGCGTGCGCCAGATAGGGAAACTCGAACTGCGCCTCGATCACCCGGTGGGCGTGCTGCAGCGCCGCATCGGCGTTACCGCGGTTCGAGACCGTCACCGCCTTCCTGCCGGCGGCGAGGCGGCGGTATTCCGCGAGCAATTCCCGGGTGCCGCGCTTCTCCGCCGCCGATTCGTCCCAACGAACCTGGAGCAGGTCGCGGCCCTTCTTGGCGGACCAGAGATCACGGCCGATGACGGCGACCCCCCGCGGGATGGCCACCACATCGACGACGCCCGGGACCGCTTTGCACTTGGAGTCATCGAAGGAAGCCAGCTTGCCGCCGAAGCGCGGCGGACGCAGGACCACCGCGGTCATCATGCCGGGCATCCCGACGTCGATGGCGTAGGTCTGCTTGCCGCAGGACTTGGCGCGGCTGTCGAGACGCGGCAGGTGTCCGCGGCCGATCAATTTGAACTGACTGGGATCCTTGAGCGGGACCTGCTCGGGTACCGGCACGCCCGCGGCCTTGCCCGCGAGATCGCCGAACGACGCTTTCCGGCCCGAGGCCGCGTGCGTCACCATGCCATCGGCCACGGTGATCTCGCCCGTGGGGACGCTCCAACTCTGCGCGGCGGCCTGCACGAGCATGGCACGCGCGGTTGCGCCGGCCTGCCGGAGCTGCATCCAGGAATTCGCCACGGAAGTCGAGCCTCCGGTGCCCTGCATGCGCCCCTTGGGATCGAGCGCCAGATTGCCGTATGTCGGCACCTCCGCCGGGGCGCTCGCTACGCGCATCTGTGACCAGGCGGCATCGAGCTCTTCCGCCACGATCGCCGGCAGACCGGTCCAGACGCCCTGACCCGCCTCGAGCTGCTTGCAGATGACCGTGACCGTGTTGTCCGGAGCGATGTGCACGAAGGGCATGGCGAAGGGGTGGGTCGCGCTCGAGCCGGCAAGGGAAGCAGCCTGCTTCGGTGCGCAGCCCGGGAGCATCAGGCCCAGCGTCAGTCCGGAGCCGGCCAGCGTGGTCACCCTCACGAACTGCCGACGCGTCATGAAGTTCATGGATGCTCCTCGGCCCTATTGCGGCGCGGCCGCGAGGGTTTCCGCGGCCTGGTGAATGGCCTTGCGGATGCGGACGTAAGTGGCGCAGCGGCAGATGTTGCCCGCCATGGCGCCGTCGATATCCGCATCGGTGGGCCGCGGTTTGCTCGCCAGCAAACCCGCGGCGGACATGATCTGTCCCGACTGGCAGTAGCCGCATTGCGGCACATCGAGGCTGACCCAGGCCGCCTGAACGGCTCGTCCCGCCGCTGTCGACAACCCTTCGATGGTCGTGATCTGCCGGCCGGCAACCGCGGCCACCGGCGTGACGCAGGAGCGTGTGGGCTGCCCGTCGATGTGTACCGTACAGGCGCCGCAGAGTGCCATGCCGCATCCGAACTTCGTGCCGGTCAGCGCGAGATGATCGCGCAGCGCCCAGAGAAGCGGCATGTCAGGGTCCACGTCGAGCTCGCGAGTCTGGCCGTTGACGCTGAGCCGTATGCTCATGGAGAGACACCTCCGGCGATGAGACCGCCCGTTGGAACTGGTCGATTCTTGGCGCAGGCGAAGCTTGCCTGCCATCTCCCTTTGGAGAGAGCGCCGGCGCGTTGCGCGCCAGTCTAACCGGTTTCCGCGGCCAGCACCTTACCGAAGCGTCGCTGGCGGCGCGCATAGTCGGCGAGCGCCTCCCTGAGCTCCGCCTCGCCGAAATCCGGCCACAGCCGATCGGTGAAATAGAGCTCCGCGTAGGCGCAGTCCCAGAGCAGGAAGTCCGAGAGCCGCTGCTCTCCGCCCGTGCGGATCAGCAGATCGACCGCGCCGCAATCGGGCACGGAATGATCGATGCGGGCGAGCAAGCCCTCGAACTCCTCCATGCCGAGGTTGCCGGTGCGGGGCGCCTGCCGCGCCGCCTCGAGGATGCTGTGTTGAGACGAGTAGTCGATGGCGATGCGAAGCTGCATGCGCGTGCACCCCGCCGTCAGCCGCTCGCTCTGCTCGATGGCGCGCACCAGGCTCGGCCGCAGGCGATCGCGGCGGCCGATGACGTTGATCCGGATCGACTGCTCGATGCACGGCCGCGTTTCCGTGGTGAGGTAGCGCTGCAGCAGCCGCATCAGGGCATCGACCTCGAGACCCGGTCGTCCCCAGTTGTCGGAGGAGAACGCGTAGAGCGTCAGCGTGCGAACGCCCGCGCGCGCCGCCGCTTCCACGATGCCGTTGACCGCCTTGGCGCCGTGAACGTGGCCGGCGCTGCGCGGCAGGCCGCGCCGCTGCGCCCAGCGGCCGTTGCCGTCCATGATGATCGCGACGTGCGGATTCATCGCGCGCTCACCGCCGCCGTGTCGCTTTGATGACCGCCTCGATGTGCTCGAGATAGCGGTAGAGTGCCCGGCGGCCGACGGCCGTCAGCCGATACTCGGATTTCGGCCGCCGGCCGGCGAAGGACTTCGAGCACTCGATGTAACCCGCCTCCTCGAGCTTGCGCGCGTGCGCGCTGAGATTCCCGTCACTCACGTCGAACAGCGTCTTCAGCTCGTTGAACGTGAGCTGGGCGTTCACCGCGAGCGCGCTCATGATGCCGAGCCGCACCCGCTCGTAGACCAGCCGGTCGAACTTCGAGTCCTCGCTGCTGCCACGGCGGACCGGCACCGGTGCGGGCGCGGGTCTTTGTGCCTCGGGCGAGCGCGTCACGGGGGTCTCATGCCGTCGGGCGGCCGGCTTCATGTCCTCGTCCGCTCCCCGCCGTCGATGCGTCCGATCAAAAATCCGAATACCAGGTGCAGCACACCGAAGCCGCTGCCGAGGATGAGGTTGTGCCAGCGGGGAGCGGCCTCGAAGGCGGCCGCGCCGCAGATCACGAAAAGCGCGCCCATGGTGCCGATGAGCCGCATCATCACCGGTGCCGTCATCAGGGTCGCGGACAGTACCGCGCAGCCATAAAGCAGCAGCCAGACCCCGGGAACGAGCCTCGCCTCGCCGACCTGGCAGAGCACCGCGGTCAGGACTCCGCCCGCCAGGAGTGCCGGGCAGAGGCAGAGCACGAACCGCCGCGCCGGCCCCCGATAGAGTGCGAGCCCCCCACCGGAGCGATGGCGGGCGACCAGGATCACGCCGAGGCCCGCGGCCACCGTCGCCGCGGCCAGCCAGATGATCAGCCAGTGCGCGGACAGCGCGGGAATGGAGGCCACCCCCGCGGCCGCGAGCCCGACGGCGCCCATGGCGAGACCGGCGGTTCCGGGGACCGCGAACGCGCCGGCCGCGTCGATCGAGGCCCTGATGTAATTGAGGGTCCCGAGCGCGTGGCTATCGATGGCAACCGTATTGTTCGAGCGCATGGCAGGCAGGCTGCGGCCGCTGACCGTGCCCCGACTCTAGGCAGCGGGTGAAATTCCGTCAAGTACTCTGCTGCGCAAAGTGTGAAGTCGCGCGGATCTTGAGCGGGGCGGAAAAGAAAGCGCCGGCGCGCGGGGCGCGTCGGCGCTCGCTCGTCCCGGGGGAGGGACGATCTTCAGAACTTGAGGAAGAGTCCCGCGTTGAAGTTCCAGCTCGTGTTCGACTGGTCGGCTTCGTTGTTCGACTGCAGCCGGCTGAACTCCGTGACGAACAGCAGGTTCGCGGTGACGTTCTGATAAAGGCCGAGCGACCACTTGTCGTTGCGCTTCACCAGGCAGCCGACCACGCCGCCGCAGAAGGTCGCGCGGTCGAGCGCCGTGCCATCGAGATTGCTCACGCCGTAGTTCACGCCGACCTTGGTGTTCCCCATCTTGTAGGTGACCTGGGCGAGGTAGCCGTCGGAGCTGCGCGATGAGCCCATCGCGTCGTTGGACAGGACGAAGAGTCCGGTCGTGCCGACGCCGCTCCCGTGGTAGTACCAGCCCAGCACCTCGAAGCCGTTGAAGTCATACTTGCCGCCGAGGTCGAAGGCGGAGCTCCCGTAGCTCACGTACGAGCCGGCGGCGGATCCGACGGCGCAGGCGCCCGCCGCGAGGTTCCCGCACAGCACGCGCTGCTGCTGGTACAGGCCGCTCGCCGACAGATACAGCGAACCGACGGTGTAGGCGATCTTCGCCTGAAAGCCCGGGGTGCTGTGATTCACCGGCACCTGACCCAGCGTGTTGAGCGGATCGAAGATCCCGAGCGTGATCTTCGCGCCGCTCATGTCGGGCGTCGTGTAGTCGATCTGCGAGAGCCAGTCGGTGTAGATGTAGCCGAGACCGATCGATCCCAGCGAGGTGTTGGCCGGAGCCGCATAGGCGCCGTTGCCCGCGCCGACGCCGAGCAGCGTCATGTCGTTGAGGATCGCATCCGCCCCGAAGAGGCCGATGTTGCGTCCCGCCATGATCGTGCCCCAACTCTTGTTGCCCACCGTCAGGAAGACCTGCCGGATGTCGAGGCCGGCCGTTCCGAGCGCGGTGTGGCCGAGGTCCGTGTTGGCGATGTCCTGCAGGTTCGGACTGCCGCCGTCGTTGGTGCTGATGCCGGGGTAGAGCCCGAAGGTGAATCCGAGGTCGTAGCCATCCTGGGTGGTGGCGCCGCTCACCGAGAGCGCCGCCGGCAAGAGTCCATTGCTCACCGCAGAGGAGTTGTCGGACGTCGTGTCCGAAACGCACGCCAGCCCGCCCGCGACGTCGTTGTGATCCTGGCAGCTCGAATAGATGTAGTTCGCATTGACGTTGCCGTCGAAGGACAACGTCCACGCGCCCGCGGTCACATCGATGGCGCGCGCCGAAGGCGCGGCGAGCGCCGCCAATACAATGGCTCCGAGAAGGCCGGTTCGTTGGTAGTTCATGGAAGACCCTCCTTGGGGATCAAAGGGTGCAACGCCCGTGCCAGATCGATGGCCGTCCGGCCGCCCATGTTGCGCTCGCGAGACAACGTTCGCCGATTCACCGTCCTGTTCCATTTTGCGGCACGGAACGGTACAGAGCTGTCACGTGTTTGGAACGCCCGGCTCGCACGGCGATGAGGCGCGTGCGAAGCCATTGCGCGGGGGCCGGAAAACACCGCAATTTACGCCGTGGCCGAGCTTGCAGTGGCCCTGCCGGCATGTTTCCCTAGCGTGACAGTGTAACGCCCAGGCGTGGCATCCCTGACGCACTCGCCGATCCAGGAGCGGGAGGAACGTATGACGAACGCAACGCGTGGATGGCAGGCTCCCCGATTCGATGATTTCGCCGGCACGGAGCTCGGCCCGCAGGCACCCCGCCCGCCTCCGGGACCGCTGACCCTCGAGGAGCTCGCGGGTGAGGACGCGCAGATGCTGCGCAATGTCCGCTGCGCGCGCAGGATCGCCGACACCAATGTCTCGGTGCTCATCCAGGGACCGACCGGCTCCGGCAAGGAAGCGTTCGCGCACGCCATCCACCTCGCCAGCCAACGTGCCGCCCGACCGTTCATCGCGCTCAACTGCGCCGCCATACCCGAGACGCTGATCGAGAGCGAGCTCTTCGGCTACAAGCCCGGCGCATTCACCGGCGCGCGCCGCGAGGGCCTGCGCGGCCGGATCGTGCAATCCTCGGGCGGCACGCTCTTTCTCGATGAGATCGGCGACATGCCGCTCGCGCTGCAGAGCCGGTTGCTGCGCGTGCTGGAGGAGCGCGAAGTCGTGCCGCTCGCCAGCGAGACCGCGATCGCCGTCGATCTGCACGTGCTGGCCGCATCGCATCGCAATCTGCGCGAGATGATTGCGCGCGGCGCGTTCCGCGAGGATCTCTACTACCGCTTGAACGGCATCACGCTCGAGCTGCCGGCGCTGCGCGAGCGCACCGACAAGGAGCGACTGATCCAACACGCGCTCGCGGCCGAGACCGGCAATGGCCGCCCCGCGGCCATCGAGCGCGACGCGCTGCAGAGCCTGCTCGGCTACTCCTGGCCCGGCAACATCCGCGAGTTGCGCAACGTCATCCGCACGGCGCTCGCGATCTGCGAAGGAGGCGTCATCCGGGCGCTGGATCTGCCGCGGGAGATCCGCGATACCGAGTCATCGGCGTCGACTGCGATCGAGAGCGCCGTGAGACAGACCCTGCCTGGCGGCCCGCCAGCGGAATCGCGTCTGCAGGCCGCCGAGCGCGCCGCGCTGCTGCGCGCCATCGAGGAGCTGCACGGCAACATGAGTCGCGTCGCCGCGGAGCTCGGCGTCAGCCGCAATACCCTCTACCGCAAGATCAAACGCCACGGCATCGCGCCCGTCAGACGGGCCTGACGGCCTGAACTTTCCTGAGCTGGCCCGCCGCTTGCACCGCGGCAGATGACCCGCGCCCGCGCGCGGGCGGGCAGCGACATGCAGGCAAAGCACTCAACACGACGGCCGAGAGTCCGGCTGGCGCGGGCTCACCGGCTCCTGAGGCCGGCGGCTCGCGGTGGCCCGGCGCTCGTCACCGGCGGGGGCCGGGTGCGTCTCAACGCCACGGCGGTGGCCATTCTCGCCCTGTGCGACGGCAGCCGCACACGGGCGGAAATCGTCGATCGCGTGGCGGGAAGCACGGACCCGGCGCTCGCGGCGGACGTACGGGCGTTCCTGGAAGCGGCGCGACGCAGCGGCTGGATCGTGGAGCGTTGAGGGGAACTGTAGCGGCTGGGCGAGCGTTCCGTTGCGAACCGTCGTAGGATGCGCCTCCTACCGTGGAGCCCTCTTCGTCCGACCCTGCAAGCCGCGCCGTGCGGCTCGACCACCCCCGCTCGGCTGGCTCGCAGCCGGCGCGCGATGACGTGCGCGAGCGTGACCGGCCCGGGGAGTCGGAGCGCGGTGCCGCGGCGCAACCTGCTGCGGGCAATCCGAAGCCCTGGTTTCGCCGCCGCGGCGTCCTCATCGGCGGCGCCGTCGCGCTCGTCCTCCTGGTGGCGCTGGCGGGATTGTGGTGGTGGCACGAGAGCGGGATCGAGACCACGACCGACGCCTTTCTCGAGGCGCACGTCGCCTATGTCTCGCCGCAGGTGTCGGGTCAGGTCACGCGGGTCCTGGTCGACAACAATCAGCGGGTCCTGGCCGGCCAGCCCCTGGTCGAGATCGACCCGGCGCAGTTTCGCCTCGCGCTCACCCAGGCGCTCGCGGCGCAGCAGCAGGCCGAGACGGCCCTCGGGCAGGCGACGGCGGGCGTAGCGGTCGCGCGGGCGAGCCTCGCTCAGGCGAGCGCCGACGTTGCGAGCGCCCGGGCCGCCGCGGTGCGTGCCCAGCAGGACCTCCAGCGGTACCAGAACCTGCGCCGTGTGAATCCGCGAGCCGTCGCGCGCAGCACCGTCGACCAGGCGATCGCGAGCGCCCGCAGCGCCAGCGCCCAGCAAAGAGCCGCCGAGCAGCGGGTGCTGAGCGCGCGCGCGCAGATCGAGTCGGCGCAGGCGGCCGTGGCCGGGGCCCGCGCCCGCATCGACACGGCCAAAGCCGGCGTCGCGCAGGCGAAGCTCAACCTCGGCTATGCGACGGTGACGGCCCGCATCGACGGCCACATCGCGAACCGCACGGTGGCGGTCGGCACGTACGTCACACCCGGCGAGCAGATGATGGCCATCGTGCCGCTGCATCTTTGGGTGCGGGCCAACTTCAAGGAAACGATGATCGCGGCTCTCAAGCCCGGTCAGAGCGTCAGCATCCACATCGATGCCTGTCCGCAGGCGGAGGCGCACGGGCACGTGGTCTCCATTCAGCGCGGCTCCGGGGAGGCGTTCGCGCTGCTGCCGCCCGAGAACGCCACGGGCAACTACATCAAAGTCGTGCAACGGGTGCCGGTGCGCATCGCGCTCGACACCGTGCCGACCGGTTGCGTGCTCGGGCCCGGCATGTCCGTCGAGCCGACCGTCAGGGTACGCTGAGTGCCCGAGCCGCCCCCAGGCAGCCGCTCCGGGGACGGGGGGTGGACCCCGGCGCGTTCGGTCGCCGGCAACCGCAGCCCCTGGATCGTCACCAGCGTCATCGCCATCTCCGCCTTCATGGAGGTGTTGGATACCGCGATCGCCAACGTTTCGCTCGATCACATCGCGGGCGCCACCTCCTCGAGCTACGACCAGGCGACCTGGATCCTGACCAGCTATCTGATCGCCAACGCGATCGTGATCCCGATGAGCGGCTGGCTGTCGGACGTCTTCGGCCGCAAGCGCTACTACATGACGAGCGTCGCGATCTTCACGTTCGCATCGCTGTGCTGCGGACTGGCTCCCTCGCTCGGCTTCCTGATCGTCGCGCGCATCGTGCAGGGGATCGGGGGCGGAGGGCTGCAACCGGTCACCCAGGCGATGCTCATCGATACCTTTCCGCCCGCCTCGCGCGGCAAGGCGATGTCGGTGTACGGGCTCACCGTGATCCTCGCGCCCATGATCGGGCCGCTGCTCGGCGGCTGGATCACCGACCAGTTTTCCTGGCACTGGATCTTCCTGATCAACGTCCCGGTGGGGCTGCTCTCGCTGACGCTGGTCGAGCTCATGGTGGACGAGCCGCCGCTCATCGTCGAGGAGCGCCGGCAGCGCTGGCAGCGCGGCGTGCATTTCGACCTGACCGGAGCGGCGCTCATCGCGCTGGCGCTCGCCTCGCTCGAGGTGATGCTCGATCGCGGCGTGCAGGATGACTGGTTCGCGAGCCCGCTGATCCGGGGCGCGGCGCTGATCGCCGGCGCCTGTCTGCTCGCCTTCATCGTCTGGGAGCTCATCGAGCGCGATCCGCTGCTCGAGATGAGCCTCTTCAAGTACCGCAGCTTCGCCTCGGCGACCTTCATCATCATGACGATCGGCGTGATCCTCTTCGGCACGACCCAGTTCATCCCGCAGATGATGCAGCAGGTGCTCGGCTACACGGCCGAGCAGGCCGGCCTCGCCTTGACGCTGGGCGGTCTCGTCACGCTGATCACGATGCCGCTCGCAGGCGTGCTCTCGGGCTACGTGCAGCCGCGCATTCTCATGGGCGGCGCCTTCGTGGTCGAGGCGCTCGCGACCTGGCACATGACCCACTTCGCCACCACGGTCACCTTCGCGGACATCGCGCTTGCGCGCATGTGGCAGGCGGCACCGATTCCATTCCTCTTCGTGCCGCTGATCAGCGCCGCCTACGTCGGCTTGCCCGGCTCGAAGACCAACAGGGCCTCGGCGATGATCGCGGTCGGCCGCAACCTCGGCGGCAGCATCGGCATCTCGCTCGTGCAGGCGCTGCTCGCGCGGCGCGAGCAGTTTCACCAGGCACGGCTCGTCGCCGGGCTGCAACCGCTCAATCCGGTGTACGAGCACGGCGTCCGCTCGATCGCCCGGACGCTCATGGCGCGCGGCGCATCGCCGGTGGCGGCCTCCCGGATGGCCGTCGGAACGCTCTACCAGATCGTCCGCCGTCAGGCGGACATGATGGCGTTCAACGATGTGTTCTGGGTGCTGACGATTTTCGTGGCGCTCACGCTGCCGACGATCTTGCTCCTCAGGCGCGCACCGCTTCACCACGTGCCGGCCCGTGGCAAGGCGCCGGCGGTCAGTACCCAAAGCGCGGCCTGAGGAGCGCTGGCCGCACGCTCGCGCGCTACAATGTTCGCATGAGTTACACCACACCCGATGGCGTCACGGAATACGACCCGGAAGAGGTTCAGGCGCTGCTCGAGCAGGGCCGCGTGCTGCTGGTCGATGTCAGGGAGCCGATGGAGTATGCGGCGGAGCGCATCGCCGGAGCGCTCCTCTATCCGCTCTCCAGCTTCGAGGCCGTTCACCTGCCGCCCGACGGCGAGCGGGCGGTGGTCTTCCACTGTGCCGCGGGCGGCCGGTCGCTGACCGCGGCGCGAATGCGCAAGGCCGCCGGCCAGGGCGCCGCTCACATGGCCGGCGGGATCTCGGAATGGAAGGCCCAGGGCCTGCCGACCGTGCGCGTCGGGCTGCGCCCCTGAGCGCGGGCGTGCTGAGCCAGCCGCGGGCGGTCCGCTCTTTCGTCACCCGCAGCGGGCGCATCACGCCGGCGCAGGAGCGCGCCCTGGCCGAGCTCTGGCCGAAGTACGGCATCGAGCTCGGCGAGGCGCCGCTCGATCTCGATGCGCTTCTCCGACGCGGCGCCCGCAGGGTGGCCGAGATCGGCTTCGGCAATGGCGAGCACTTGCTCGCGCTCGCCGCATCCCGTCCCGCCGATGAGCTCCTCGGGATCGAGGTGCATCGGCCGGGAGTCGGACGGCTGCTGCTGCAACTCGAGGAGCGGGGTCTCGGCAACGTCCGCGTGATCTGCCGCGACGCGGTCGAGGTGCTGGAGCGCTATCTCGAGGGAGCGTGCCTCGATGAGATCTTGATCCTCTTCCCCGACCCGTGGCCGAAGAAGCGCCATCACAAGCGGCGGTTGATTCAGCAGCCTTTCGTGGCGCTGCTCGCGCAGAGGCTGAGGAGTGGCGGCGTGCTCCGGGTGGCGACCGACTGGGAGCCCTACGCCGCGGAGATGCTGGCGACGCTTTCGGCGGAGCCGCGGCTGCGCAACGTGGCCGGCGCCGGCTTCATACCGCGTCCGGCCGAGCGGGCCCCGACCCGCTTCGAGCGTCGCGGCGAGCGCCTGGGCCATCGGGTGTGGGATCTGGAATTCCGGCGG